>Ga0081538_10001355_pt1 | contig 25203 bp, 24 predicted proteins | sample TabmetS5T2R1_FD_71022 | JGI IMG/M metagenome (GOLD analysis project Ga0081538, IMG submission 71022) | Tabebuia heterophylla rhizosphere microbial communities from the University of Puerto Rico - S5T2R1 | ecosystem: Host-associated > Plants > Roots > Rhizosphere ... | reverse complement strand
GCCGAGGTCGGCGCTAAGCGGTTCACCGAGCTGCAACGCCGGGCCCTGCTGCTCCTCCTGGACCGCCACTGGCGCGAGCACCTCGAGGAGGTGGACGCCCTCCAGGACGTCCTCTGGATGCTGGCGATCGGCCAGCGCGACCCCCTTGTCGAGTACCGGCGCCGGGCCGTGGCCACGTTCCAGGCGATGCAGGCGTCCCTGAAGCGCGCGGTGGTCACCCACGTCTTCAACGCCCCCGTCCAGGGCGGCTAGGCGCGGAGGGTCGGAGATGCAGCTCGTCGAGGTGAGCTCCTTCGGGATGCGGGCCGCGGTGGTCACCCTCCGGCGGTCCCAGACCCCGCTGCGGTTCGTGCTGTTCCCCATGGTCCACCTGGGCACGCCCGACTACTACCGGCAGGTCGCGGCCCGCCTGCGCGACTGCCAGCTCGTGGTCGCCGAGGGCATCCGCGGCCGCTCGGCGGCGGCGGCGGCGCTCACCATGGCCTACCGCCTGCTGGGGCAGCGCCGGCGGCTCGGTCTGGTCGTCCAGGACCTCGGCCTCCAAGACCTGGAGGTCCCGGTGGTCGGGCCGGACATGAGCGGCGTGGAGTTCGACACGCGCTGGCGGGGGCTCCCGCTGCGGCTGCGGCTCCAGGTCCTCTACCTCGTGCCCGTGTACGCCACCGGCATGCTGCTGTTCGGCTCCCGCCGGTTCCTCGCCAGGGCCCTCGGCAGCCTCGACGACCTGCCCGGGCCCGGGCAGGCCGTGCCCGAGCGCTTCGAGGCCCTGGACCGGCTGGTGGTCGACGACCGCGACAGGCTGCTGGTGCGGGCGCTGGACTCGATCCACCAGCAGCGCCGCCACCAGGAGGTCGAGGTCGCGGTGGTCTACGGCGCCGGCCACATGCCCGCCGTCGTCCAGCACCTCTCGGCGCGCCTCGGCTACCGTGCCGCCAGCGCCGAATGGTTCACCGTGTTCGAGTTCTGACCGCGGCGAGAGGAGCCACCGTGACCGACCGGTACGAGCAGTTCGCCAGCTTGGGGTTCGAGCGGCCGGCAGCGGGTGTGCTGCGCATCGTGATGAGCACCCCCGGCAGGCTCAACGCCGCCGGGGACCAGATGCACCGCGACCTGGCGGGGGTCTGGACCGAGATCGACCGCGACCCGGAGGTGCGGGCGGTGATCGTCCGCGGCGCCGGGGACGCCTTCTCCTCCGGCGGCGACCTGGACCTGGTCGCCGAGATGGCCGAGGACTACGCGGTGCGCGTGCGGGTGCTCCGCGAGGCCCGCGACCTGGTCTACAACCTGCTCAACTGCGCCAAGCCGGTGGTGTCGGCGATGGCCGGGCCGGCGGTCGGCGCCGGGCTGGTGATCGGGCTGCTGGCCGACGTGTCGATCGCGGCCCGCTCGGCCCGCATCATCGACGGGCACACCCGCCTGGGCGTGGCCGCCGGCGACCACGCCGCCATCGTCTGGCCGCTGCTGTGCGGCATGGCCAAGGCCAAGTACCACCTGCTGCTGTGCGAGCCGGTGTCCGGCGAGGAGGCCGAACGGATCGGGCTGGTGTCGCGCTGCGTCGACGACGCCGAGCTCCACGACGTCGCCCTGGACGTCGCCCGCAGGCTCGCCGGCGGGTCCCAGAGCGCCATCCGCTGGACCAAGTACGCGCTGAACAACTGGCTGCGCATGGCCGGCCCGGTGTTCGACACCTCGCTGGCCCTGGAGTTCATGGGGTTCGCCGGCCCGGACGTGCGCGAGGGCGTGGCCGCCTTCCGCGAGAAGCGCCAGCCCCGCTTCACCGGCCCCGCCTCCGAGTAGGCGGGCCGCGCCTACGCGCCGGCCGCGGCCAGCGCGGCCAGGTCCGGGGCCTGCGGGACCGGGCGCAGGTCCGGCCGGCGCACCGCGCCGCGGGTGACCCCGCGGGCGATGATGGCCGGCTCGCGGCCGCCGACGTCGACCACCCACAGGTCGAACGGCCCCTCGCAGCCGCCCTCGGCCACCAGCACCCGGCGGTTGTCCAGCCAGCCGACCGCGCTGGTGGGCCGCTGCGCGGACGGCAGCAGCGGCCGGCCCTGGCCGCCGTCCAGCCCCGACAGGTCGGCGCGGCGGTCGTCGCAGCCGCTGCCGGTGTCGATCGCGAGCTGGGTGCCCGCCTTGTCCCGCCGCGGCACGATCGCCAGCACGTCGCGCCGGCCGGTCCACGCCGGGGCCAGCGGCTCGGCGGCGGTCAGCGAGTAGATGTCCACCCGGCGGGTGCCGTCGGGCAGCTTCGACCCGTAGTACAGCGCCTTGCCGCCGGCCGAGAATGCCAGCGGACCGAACCTGGGCGCTCCGCCGGCGACCTTCACCTCGCCGGTGGCGGTGTCGCTGGCGACCCAGACCTCGGCGGTGCCGTTGCGCCGGACCGCGAACGCCAGCGCGCGCCCGGACGGATGGGCGGCCACCGCCTCGTACTTGGCGCCCCGCAGCGGGGTCAGCTCCTCCTGGTCGATCGAGCCGAGCACGGCCCGCTCGAGGTTCAGGCCGCCGGGGGCGACGAACGCCAGCGCGTCCCCGGCCGGCCCCAGCCAGGTGAGCGACACCGGCTGGACGCCCTGCCCCGGCCGCCACACCCGGGCGCCGACGCCGCGGACCTCCAGCCCGTCCAGCACCACCCGGTCGCCGCGCGGGCCCCACAGGAACGGTCCTGGCCGGCGGACCTCGAACAGGCACCACAGCCGGCGGCCGTCGGCGGACGCGGCCCACGCCCGGCCGCCGGCCACGAACGCCACCGGCGCGGCGTTGGGCGAGGGGGCGTCGCGCGCGCAGCCGTCCGGCAGCGCACCGGCCGCCGCCAGCCCGGCGCCCGTGTCGGGCGGGCCGGTCAGGGTGGCGCCCCGCTGCGAGCACGCCACCGTGAGCACGGCGAGGGCGGCCAGCAGCATGCTGCGGGCCCGTTGCGACCGACGCATGGGCATGCGAAAGCGTCCTCCCCCAGTTCCGGTCAACTGGTGGTTCGGAGCATGATCCCACTCAAGGCGGCATACCCGCGAGACGGCAGGCCAGACGCGGTGTCACGTAGCCGCGCAGAAGCCGACCCGCCGGTAGCATCCCCGGGGATGGACGCCGACGCCGACCGCCTGCGCAGCGCCGTCGACTGGCGCGACGGCCGCCTGGAGGTCGTGGACCAGACGCTGCTGCCCGGCCGGTTCCGGGTGGTGGAGCTGGCCACGGTCGCCGAGGTGGTGGACGCGCTGCGCCGGCTGGTGGTGCGCGGGGCGCCCGCCATCGGCGTCGCCGCCGCCTTCGGGGTGGTCCTCGGCGTCGACGCGGCCCTCCGCGACGACCCCGACGACCTGGCCGGGGCGCGGGCGGCCCTGCACCGCGCGGCCGCCGAGCTGGAGGCCGCCAGGCCGACGGCGGTGAACCTGCGCTGGGCCACCCGCCGGGTGGTGGCGGCCGCGGCCGGGGCCGGCACCGCCGCGGAGCTGCGCCGGCTCGCCCTGGACGAGGCGCGGCGGACCCTGGAGGAGGACCGCGCCGCCTGCCGGCGGATGGGCCAGGCCGGCCGGGCCGAGCTGGACGGGCGCCGGCGGCTGCTGACCCACTGCAACACCGGGCGGCTGGCCACCGCCGGGCTCGGCACCGCCCTGGCGGTGGTGTACGCCAAGGCGGCGGCGGGGGAGCCGGTCGAGGTGCTCGCCTCCGAGACCAGGCCGCTGCTGCAGGGCGCGCGCCTGACCGCCTGGGAGCTGGTCGACGCCGGCGTCCCGGTGACCGTGCTGGCCGACACCGCCGCCGGCGCCGCCCTGGCCGGCGGCCTGGTCGACGGCGTGCTGGTCGGCTGCGACCGGGTCGCCCGCAACGGCGACACCGCCAACAAGATCGGCACCTACGCGCTGGCCGTGCTGGCGCACGCCAACCGGGTGCCGTTCTACGTGGTCGGGCCGCTTTCCTCGTTCGATCCGGAGGCGGCCGACGGCTCGCGGATCGTCATCGAGCAGCGCCCCGCCGCCGAGGTCAGCACCGTGGCGGGCGCGCGGCTGGCGCCCGAGGGGGCCGGCGTCTGGAACCCCGCCTTCGACATCACCCCGGCCGGGCTGGTGACCGCGTTCATCACCGACGCCGGTGTGCTGCGCCCGCCGTTCGAGGCCTCGATCGCCGCGGCCCTGGCCGCGGGGGAGCGGGCGCCGCCGCGTTAGCCGGCCGGGTGGGCCCGCAGCCAGGCGGCGGCGACCTCGCCCGCCGGGCGGTCCTCCACCGCGACCTGCCGGTTGAGCTCGGTCAGCCCGGCGGTGGTGAGCTGGGCGCTGACCGCGTCCAGCAGCCGCACCAGCCCCGCCCCGTAGCGGTCCACGACCTGGCGGCGCACCACCGGGACCACGTTCTCGGCGGGCTGGAGCCCCCGGTCGTCCTGGAGCTGCACCAGGTCCTGGCCGAGCTGGCTGGCGTCGGTGGTCTCGATCATGCCCACGTCGATCTCGCCGGTCTCCAGGGCGTCGGCGGTGACCCGCCGGGACGGCATCGCCACGAAGCGCGCGAACGACAGCCCGTAGCGGTCCCGCAGGCCCTTCATGCACAGGGGCCGGTCGGGGCACTCCGGGGGGCCGCCGAAGGTGAGCCGCCCGGCCAGCGGCGCCAGGTCGCTGATCCGCTCCAGGCCGCGCCGCCTGGCCAGGTCGCCGGTGACCACGAAGCCGTTGCGGTCCTCGGCCGGCGCGAAGGCCGCCACGCTGACCCCGCGGGCGGCGAACGCCTCCCGGAGCCGGGCGTGGGTCGCCTCGGGGTCGCTGGACGGCGGCGGGCCGCCGTCGCCGATGAAGGTCAGCGCCGTCCCCAGGTACTCGGGGACCAGGTCGACCTTGCCCTGCTCCAGGGCGGGCTCCACGACCTCGCGGGCGCCGAGCCGCGCCACCACCTCGACCGGGTAGCCGCGCCGGCGGAGGGCCTGGCCGTACAGCTCGGCGAGGATCTCGCTCTCGGGGAAGTCGAAGGAGGCCACCACGATGGACGGCCGGCGAGGGTCCTGCGGTGGCGGTGGCGGCGCCGGCGAGCAACCGGCGGCCGCGGCCACAACCAGGGCAAGCGCGGCCACACGACGCATGCCACCCTCCTGTTGTGGCCGTATTCGTCCAGGTTACACTGGCGTGCGAGCCGCGCCGCATGGCGATCGTCGTACCCGGGGGGTGCTCGCGATGGAACCCTCCGTGCGGCAGCCGCCCACCATGACCGATCTGGCGCGGCCGGCGCGGGTCGCGCCGGGCCGCCGCCGGCGGCGGCCGTCGGGCGAGGCGCCGCCGCTGCCGCGGGCCCTGCACTCCAGCGGCCGCTGGTGGCTGATCGGGACCGTCCTGGTGCTGGCGGTGTGGACCGCGGCCCTCACCAACCTGACCTCGACGCTGGTCATCCTCGGCGTCGACCAGGCCATCGTCGAGGGAGTTGCCGAGCTGCGCACCGCCGCGCTGACCGACGTCATGCAGGCCGTGCACGCCCTCGGCTCCCGCTGGACGATCCGCGCCCTGTACTGGGCGACCGTGATCGTGCTGCTGGTCTTCCGCCGCTTCCGGCACCTGTTCGTGTTCATCGGCGCCACGCTGGTGGTGATCGCGCTCAACGCGATCCTCGTCTACGCGTTCGTACGGCCGCGCCCCATGGGCGTGGAGATCCTCGGCGACTGGACCGGCTTCGCCCACCCGTCCCGGCCGGTCGCGGTGCTCACCGCCACGCTGATGGGCATGCTGTACTCGCTGGCGCCGCAGGGCCGCATCCGCCAGCTCGGCAAGCTGGCGATCGGCGTCCTGGTCGTGGCGCTGTCGTTCGCCCTGGTCTACCTGGCCGTCAACTGGCCGACCGACGTGGTCATCGGCGCCGTCATCGGCGTGACCATCCCGCTGGTCGCCTTCCGGCTGCTCGCCCCCAACGAGGTGTTCCCGGTCACCTACCGCCGCGGCAGCGCCGCCCACCTGGACGTCGGCGGCCGCCGCGGCGAGGCCATCCACCACGCGCTGGAGGACCAGCTCGGCGTGCAGGTACTGGAGGTCAAGCCGTTCGGGCTGTCGGGCTCCGCCGGCTCCACGCCGATGCGGGTCCGCGTCAAGGGCGACCCGGACAGCTGGCTGTTCGCCAAGCTCTACGCCGGCAGCCACCTGCGCGCCGACCGCTGGTACAAGCTCGGCCGCACCCTGCTGTACGGCCGGCTGGAGGACGAGAAGCCCTTCAACACCGTCCGCCGCCTGGTGCAGCAGGAGGACTACGCCCTGCGCCTGATGTACGGCGCCGGCGTCCGCAGCCCGGCGCCGTACGGCGTGGTCGAGATCACCCCCGAGCGCGAGTACATCGTGGTCACCGAGTTCTTCGACAACGCCCGCGAGATCGGCGACGCCGAGGTGGACGACGCCATCATCGACGACGGCCTGCGCATCATCCGGCGGCTGTGGGACGCCGGCCTGGCCCACCGCGACGTCAAGCCGGCCAACCTGCTGGTGCGCGACGGCAAGGTCCACCTGATCGACGTGTTCTTCGCCGAGGTCCGTCCCAGCCCCTGGCGGCAGGCCGTCGACCTGGCCAACATGATGCTGGTGCTGGCCTGCCGCTCCAGCGCGGAGCGGGTCTACCAGCGGGCCAGGCGGCTGTTCCGCGACGACGAGATCGCCGAGGCGTTCGCCGCCACCCGCGGGATCACCATGCCGTCCCAGCTCCGGCGGGTGATGCGTGAGCAGGGGCGGGACCTGCACGCCGAGTTTCTGCACCTGCTCCCGGAGCGGCCGGCGCCGATCGCGGTCCAGCACTGGAGCGTCCGCCGGATCCTGCTGATGCTCGGGGTGGTGCTGGCGGTGGTGGTCGCCCTGCTGCTGGCGGCCGGCTACCTCAAAATGGCCGAGCTGCTATGAGGCGCCTGCTGCCGCTCGCCCTGGCGCTGCTGCTGGCGGGCTGCGCCCTGCCCGCTGGGGGCCAGGTCGGCCAGGGCGAGGGCTTCGAGGTGTCCCGCCAGCCGGTCTGCGAGCTCGGTGGGAGCGTCCGGGTCCCGCTGCTGGTGCTCATGGCCCAGGCGGTGCCGACCGCCAGCCAGCTCCCCTGCGTCGACCTGGACAACCTGACGGCCGAGTGGAGCATCGGCGACGTGTTCGTCCGCAACGGCCGCGCCCGCTTCGCGCTGGACTCCATCCACGACGTCGACCACGACGCCGTCGTGGTCGTCCTGGAGCGCACCTGCAGGTTCGGCAAGGTCACCCGGGTGCCCTCCGACCATCCCGACATCCAGCGCTACCAGGAGGTCACCGAGATCCGCGCCGGCCGGCAGTTCCGCGGCGCGGTCTACTACCTGTTCCGCGGCGGCTGCGTCACGTACCGGCTCGACTTCCGCGGCGGCGAACAGGCGCGCCCGCTCGGCGACGTGGTCCTGGCGCTCGGCTTCGTCGCCAGGGACGCGGTCGCCGCGGCGGTCCGTAACGACACCGAGGGCCGGGTCTCGCTCGACCCGCCCGGCGGCCGGCGGTAGCCGCCATGGCGACCCCCCGGACCCGCGACCCGGCCCCGCAGGCCGGCACCGGCCCGCCCGGCGACGACCGCCGGCCGGCGTGGGCGCTGCCCCGACACCCCGGCGACGCGGTCCGGCTGGTGGCCGCCGTGGCCGTCCTGGCCGCCAGCACCGCGGTGGTCCAGGCCCGCCGGGTCGGGCTGCTGGAGACCGACCTGTTCCGGCTCGTCAACGACCTCCCGTCGGCGTTGTTCCCGCTGGTCTGGGTGGTCATGCAGGCCGGCAACCTGCTGGCGGGCATGGCGGTGGCGGCGGTGGCGGCCGCCACCCGCCGCTTCTGGCTGGCCGCCAACCTGGCGGTCGCCAGCGCGGTCGCCTACCTGCTGGCGCTGGTCGTCAAGGGGATGGTCGGGCGGGGACGGCCACCCGACCTGCTGGACGAGTACAAGGTCCGCGGGTCGGCGGCCGGCGGGCTCGGCTACGTGTCCGGCCACTCGGCGGTGGCGGTCGCCATCGCCACCATCGCCTCGCCCTACCTGGGCCGGCGGGCACGCCGGGTGGTCTGGGCGCTGGCCTTCCTCACCTGCGCGTCGCGGGTCTACGTCGGCGCCCACCTGCCGCTGGACGTGGTCGGCGGCGCCGCGCTCGGCTGGGGGGTCGGGGCGCTCATCCACCTGCTGCTGGGCGCGCCCGGCGGCCGCCCGGGCGCCGGCACCGTCGCCCGGGCGCTGGCCGGGCACGGCATCCGCACCGTCGAGGTGACGCCGCTGGGCGGCCGCGACGCCCGCCGCGCGGCCTACTTCCGTGCGGTCAGCGACGCCGGCGAGCCACTGTTCGTCAAGCTGGTCCCGCGCGAGCGGCGCGACGCCGACCTCGCCTACCGCGCCTGGCAGCTGCTGACCAGGAGCGGCAGGCGCGAGCGGCGCCGCTCGCCGGTCGAGCCGGCCGACCAGCAGGTCGAGCGGGAGGCCTACCTCGGCCTGCTCGCTTCCGCGGCCGGCGTGCAGGTCCCACGGGTGGTGCTGGCCGGCAGGTACGGCGGCGGCTCGGGGCTGCTGGCGCAGCGGCTGGTCCCCGGCCGCTCGCTGGAGGAGCTCGACCCGGCCGAGGTCGCCGACGCGACCCTGGCGGCCACCTGGGAGCAGGTCGCCCGGCTGCACCAGGCCGGCATCGCCCACGGCGACCTCGGTCGGCACAGCGTGGTCGTGGACGGCGACGGCCAGCCGTGGCTGGTCGACTTCGACCGCGCCGCCGCCGCCGCCCCCGAACCCGCCCGCCAGGCCGACCTGGTGGAGCTGCTGGTCGCCCTGGCGGTCCGCTTCGGAGCCGCGCGGGCGGTGGCCGCCGCCGGCGCCTGCCGCCAGCGGCTGGCCGCGGCGCTGCAGGCCACGCCCCCCGCCGCCCTCACCCGTGGCGGCCGGGCCGAGCTGCGCGCCCACCCCGACCTGCGCGACGAGCTTGCCCGCCTGCTCGCCGCCCCGGAACCGGAACCGGAGCCCGGCTAGCGACGCGGCCAGGAGCGGAACGCCGCTACCAGCCGGCTCATGGTGGCGTCCGGGATCGCCCCGGGGGCGAGGCGGCCGGCCACCCAGATCGCCGTCCGCAGCCGCCCGAGGTGAGCCGCGCAGCCGTGGCAGCCGCCCACGTGCGCGTCCAGGCGGGCCCGCGCCTTCGGGCCCAGGGCGTCGTCGAGGTAGTCGCCGGCCAGCTCGACGACCTCCCGGCAGGTGGCGCGCACCCGCTCAGGCCTCGACCTTGTGGCCCTTGCCGATCACCACCACGCCGCCCTCGGAGACCACGAACCGCTCCCGGTCACGCTTCAGATCCACCCCGATCTGCGCGCCCTCTGGCACCTGCACGTTCTTGTCGATGATCGCGCTGCGCACCACCGCGCCACGGCCGACGTCCACGTCGTGCATCAGCACCGACCCCTCCACCTGGGCGCCCTGGTGCACCTTGACCCGGGGGGACAGGATCGAGCGGCGCACCGTCCCGCCCGAGACGATCACCCCGGCCGACACCATCGAGTCCAGCGCCGTGCCCCGCCGGCCGTCGGAGTCGAACACGAACTTGGCCGGCGGCATCGGCTCGTGCCAGGTCAGGATCGGCCACCGGTAGTTGTACAGGTTGAACACCGGGTGCACCGAGATCAGGTCCATGTGCGCCTCGTAGTAGGCGTCCAGGGTGCCGACGTCGCGCCAGTAGCCGCGGTCGCGGTCGGTGGTGCCCGGCACGTCGTTGTCGGCGAAGTCGTAGACCTCGGCCACCCCTTGCTCCACCAGCATCGGGATGATGTTGCCGCCCAGGTCGTGGTCGGAGTCCTCGTCCTTGGCGTCCAGGGACACCGCCTCGATCAGGGTGTCGGCGCGGAACACGTAGTTGCCCATGGACGCGAACACCTGGTCGGGCGCGTCTGGGAGGCCCTTGGCGTCGGTGGGCTTCTCCCGGAAGGCGCTGATCGCCCGGCCGTCGTCGGCGACCTCGATGACCCCGAACTGGTCCGCCTCCGCCAGCGGCGCGCGGATGCCGGCGACCGTCACGCCGGCGCCGGAGGCGACGTGCTGGGCGACCATCTGGCGGGGGTCCATGCGGTAGATGTGGTCGGCGCCGAACACGATCACGTGCTCGGGCCGCTCGTCGTAGACCAGGTTCAGGCTCTGGAAGATCGCGTCGGCGGAGCCGGCGAACCAGCGCGGGCCGCGGCGCATCTGCGCCGGCACCGGGGTGACGTAGCTGCCCAGCAGCGGCGACATCCGCCAGGTGGTGGCGATATGCCGGTCAAGCGAGTGGCTCTTGTACTGGGTCAGCACCACGATCTTCAGGTAGCCGCCGTTGACCAGGTTGGAGAGCGCGAAGTCGACCAGCCGGTAGTCGCCGCCGAACGGCACCGCCGGCTTGGCGCGGTCGGCGGTCAGCGGCGCCAGCCGCTTGCCCTCACCCCCGGCAAGGACCATCGCGAACACATGCGGGTGCGCCATGGGCAAAGCCTACCTGCGCGCCGAGGGCGCGTCACCGCCCTCGTTGCATCGCCGGCCGGTCCGGACGCGATACCCTTCAGCCATGGGAACGGTCCAGCGTGATCGCGGAGTGGGCGGGGTGTCGCTGCGCGCCCTGGTGGAGCGGCACCGCAGCGACATCAAGGCGGTCGCCGCCCGACACCACGGCCGACGGGTCCGGCTGTTCGGCTCGGTGGCTCGTGGGCAGGAGCGGGAGGGCAGCGACATCGACCTGCTCGTGGACTTCGACCCGGGCAGCTCCCTGTTCGACCTGTTGCGCCTGAACCGGGAGCTCGAGGACCTGGCCGAGACGATGCTGCGCGAGATGCCCGCGGACCAGTACCCGTACCTCACCGAGATGATCGTGGAGCATGCGCTCCAGCCCGGCTATTCCTACTCCAACGAGTTCGAGTACGGCCTGGACCTGGTCCTGGACGGACTGGAACGAGCCCACGGCACCGCCTAGCGGCCGGCGGCCCGGTGACCTCCTTCGGCCCAAGGCTGTCATCGAGGACAGCCTCACGACGCCGTCGGCAGGTGAGTCAGGGCTCGCTGAGGGCTAGGCGCCGTACACGGACGCGAAGAGGTAGCTGACCGCGAGGCTGCGGTAGGGCCGCCACGCCTCTGCGATGGCCACCACCTCGGCCTGATTGGGGAGGTGGTCGAGCCCGTAGGCACGCTGGATCGCCTTGCGGAGCGCAAGGTCCCCCGGAAGCACCACGTCCTCCCGGTGCAGGGCGATCGCGAGGAACCCCTCGGCGGTCCAGCGGCCGACGCCCGGGACCTCGGTGAGGCGAGCCACCACCTCCTCGTCGGGGAGCCGCTCCAGCTCGTCCGGGTCCAGCCGGCCGTCGACGAACCGTTCGGCCAGCTCGCGCAGTGTCTGCACCTTCCGGTGGGACGGCCCGACCGCCCGGATCTCCTCCGGGTCGGCGGCGAGCAGCTGTTGGGGTGACGGCAGGTGCCCGCCGAAACGGTCGAGCAGGCGGTCCAGGAACGTCCGGGTGACCGCCACTGAGAGCTGCTGACCGATGACCTGGAAGATCAGGACGCCGAAGGCGTCCATCCTGGGCAGCTCAGCGAGCCAGGCGTCGGGATCGTAGTCCGGGTTCGCGTCGATCATCGCACCGATGACCGGGTCGGCCCTGCGGAGCGTCGCCAACGCAGTGTCGCGACCGTCAAGCTGCTTGCTCACGCTACCTCGCCCGTGAGTCGTTCGAACCCAAGCTCAACCGAGGCAGCGCAGCCATTAGTGCCAGTATTCCTGACCTGTCGCACGAGCGGAAGTGGGGACACGTTCTTGGTCAACTGGCATTCCGACGTCCGCATCGGCTTCACCTGGCTGCGCGAGGCCCTGCTCAGGCCGCTGCGGCCCGGCCGGCCACAGCAACGGGCTCACCCAGAACCAGGACTCGTCTCCGGCTCGGCCGGCGGCGCCTCGAAGGCGCCGTGTGGTTCACCACGATGGCGGTCACATGTCGAGGTCGGGTGGCATCGTGGCGGAGCTCTCATTCGACCAGGCCCAGTGCCAGGGCGAGCGCGGTGCCGCCGTTGAAGATCCATCTGGCCGTCATGATGGGCAGCAGCCGTCGCTCGAAGGTGTAGTACAGCGCGGTCCAGATTGCCAGGAAGGGCAGCACCGACAGCACGCGATAGGCGGCGAACTCCAGATCGAGGCCGCCGCCATCGACCAGCAGCGGGAAGAAGGCGTGCTCGCCGGCCCACACCGCCACCACGATGGCGGCGGCCAGCCACGGCCGCCCGAGGCGCGCCTCCAGCCGCGGCAGGATGACACCGAGGTAGGCAACCGGCTCGGCCAGCTCGGCCAGCAGCGGCACCACCAGCGCACTGACCACGCCGGCCAGCGGGGGGACGTCGACCACCGCCAGCATGGGCGGGATGGCCCCGTCGCCGTAGAGGGCGCTGGTGAGCTCGCCGCTGAGCACCACCGCCGGCACGCTGGCCGCCAGCACTCCCAGCGCGCCCAGCGCGACCTGCCAGGCGGCGGCCGGCGGCCCCAGCAGGCTCCGGTAGGTGCCGCCGTCGCGCCGCAGCAGCCAGGCGATGACACCCAAGGTGGCCAGGTCGACGAGCGCCATGTAGACCATCCACCAGCCGGCCGCCTCGTTCAACGCCTCGCCACCGGTGGCCGCCTGGCCGGCCAGCAGCAGCAGGGCGGCCAGCAGCAGCTGGACGCCCAGCCAGAGCGCGATGCGGGTGCCGACCAGCAGGGCGGCGCCGCCGACTCCGGTGGCGGCGGCCGGACCGCTTGGCTGGGGCCGGATGGCCGGCTGCCCGGCGGCAGGGGGGGTGGCGGCGGTCATCGCGTGTTCCCAGCGTCCGCCGCCGGGCGGGTGGCGCGCCGGGCCTGGCGCTGTTGCCACCACACTCGGGTCTCATACAGGCTGGTGATGGCCAGCACGGCCACGAAGGCCGCCAGCCAGGCGAACGCCAGCCAGCCCAGGATCGGTGGGTCGTAGTGGTCGAGGATCAGCTCCGGCGGTTCGACGGCGGCGGGGCCGAAGTGCACGGCGCTGACGAACACGGCGCCGCCGCCCGACACCAGCGCCCAGAAGCCGGGCCCGACCCGGCCGGCCCGGTACAGCAGCAGGCCGGTGGCGATGACCGGGTAGACGACCAGGCTGGCGGTGAAGGCGTTGACCTGGTCGGTGAGCGGCCAGCCGACCGCGTTGTGGCGGATGAGGTGGTCGAGGTGGTGGCCCAGCGACATCGCCGCCGCCAGCCAGGTGAGCTGGTACAGGGTTCGGTTGTGCATTGGTCCGTCCTTCGTTGCGCCGCGGATCAGCCCGACGGCCGGGCGATCGAGAACAGCCAGGCGAGGATGTTGAGCAGCAGCAGGATCAGGGCCAGCTGGAACGCCTCTCGCAGCCGCCGGACGACGCGGCCGTTGCGGTGCCAGTCCGCCTTGATCCGCAGCGCCAGATCGCGATGCATCCCCGCCATGGTCGCGGGCGCCTGGCTGTCGATGTACCTGTCGAGCAGGTCCTGGGCGTCGAACCGGAACGAGAGGTTGTAGTAGGGCCACAGCAGCGCCACGGTCAGCGCCCCAATCGCGAGCAGCAACAAGAGCGCAACCCAGTCCCATGCGCCGAGCCCGTCGGCCAACGCGTTGCTGCCCAGCAGGGAGCTGGCGAACGAGGAGGCGAAGACCAGCGTGCCGGCGCGGTTGCGGAGGCTCTCCACGGCCGCCTGTTGCTGCTGCAGCCCACGCAGGGATTCCTGGTAGACAACCGCGAGGCGGGGGTCGTCTCTGGCATCGGTCACGCTCACCGCCCCCAACACCTCCTCCGCTGGTGCCGTCCTTCCCCGGTCGTCGGGTCATCCGGCCGCGTCCGCATCCTCGGGGCTCGAAGGCGCCGCGGCGACCAGCTCGGAGACCACCCTGAGCAGCTCCAGCCATCCGTCGAAGCGCAGCGGCTCGCTTCCCTCGGTCGCTGCGGTCCCAGCCAGCGGTTGGGTGTCCTCGATCCAGACGCGGATCAGCACGGCGGCCGCTTCCCAGGGACGCCTCGAGCGTGCACCACGGCTCCTTCGCTCCGTGTCCGTCATTCGCCCGGGTGGCGTTCACTCCGGGTGAACCGTTGTTCAGGCCGGCGCCGATGGCGCGGGTCAGCGTTCCCAGGCGATGGGGGCGCGTGGGTCCGGGATGTAGGAGCAGTACCGGCCCGTCCGGATGGTCGCGGCCAGGTGCCGCCCCAGCGCGGGGTTGTCGCGGGCGAGGTTGGCGATGGCCGCCCGGATCGCCCTGGTGGCGTTCAGCCGGGCCCGCTCGGCGTGGGAGGCCGCCCGGCGGTCCCGGCCGCCCAGCCCGACCGCCCGTGCCAGCTCTCGCACCAGGAAGTCCCGCTCTTGGCGCACCTGGGCGGCCCGGACGGGATCGTTGAAACGCTCGGCCTCCTCCAGGTCGGCTCGGAGCTCATCCAGCCGGGCGTGGTAGGCGGCCTTGGCGGTCTCGTCCAGCAGCGCCCCCGCATCACCCAGATCGGGGCGTACCGCCAGCTCGCCACCGGCGGCCCGATCCCGTGGGCCCACAGCCGCCGGCGGTGGCGGGCGGTCGGCCGCCTCCAGGTCGGTGGCGTGGAACTCCCGTCCGGGATGGGCCAGCAGCCGGGCCAGGTGGCGCAGGCCCTTGGTGTCCTTCATGCGCACCACCGCGCCGTCGAACACGACGGTCCAGTACTCGCCCTCCCGCCGGAACAGGTTCGTGGCGGCCTGGGGCGCGGCGGCCTTGGCCGCTTGGAGCGTCCGGATCCCCTCGGCCACGGCGACCATCCCCAGGTGGTCGGCTGTGGCAAGGGCCCCGTCCAGGAGCCCCAGCGCCTGGCTGTGGTCGACGGCCCGGCCGCGCCGGAGCAGCATCCGGGCGTACTCGTAGCGTGTCCGGGCCAGCAGCGGTCTGGCTCCAAGCCGGTCGTGGGCGCGGATCGCCGCCTGGAAGTGGTCGGCGGCCTGCGTCCACCGGGACATCGTGGTCGCCAGCAGGGCCAGGTAGAACGACGCCGATCCGAGGCAGACGACGGGCTGGGGCGCCGTGAAGGCGATGACGTGTGCTGCGTAGGGACGCAGGAGTGGGTACAGGCCGCCGGCGGCCTCGGGCTCGTTCAGGCGAGCGGCCAGCAGCGAGGCCAACGCCACCGCAGGCAGCCAGATGCCGTTTCGAGGCCGCTGGGGGATCTGTTCCATCAGCGACCGCAGTCCCCTGCGCGCGTCATCGCTGTCGCCGCGCTCGGCTTCGGCGAGCGACAGCCACGCCCTTGCGAACGCAGCCTTGGGAAACCGGTCCACGACCCGCCGCCACTGGTCACACAGCTCTCCAAGGCGGCCCTGCTCCCAGCGCAGAACGGCCAGCTGGTCGATGTGCGTGAACATGACGTTGGGCCGCCCCGGTTGCAGGGACGAGGCCTCGTCGGCCAGCGTCCCGGCGTCCTCCAGGGCGCCGTGCAGCAGCGCCCGCAGCGCCCGCATCGTGATCGCCGCCCACCGGTGGACGGCGATGGGGAGCTCCTCGACCAGCTGGGCATGGGCCGCGATGTCGGCCTGGACCGCCCGGATGTCGCCCGACTCCAGCGAGCTGGCCGCACGCATGGCCAGACCGTCCAGCTCGGTCTCGCGGTCTCCGGTCTGCGCGGCAACGTGCAGCAGCTCTGCCGCCAGGGCGGTGCGTTCCTCCAGCCCGTCCGGACCCCACACCGCCATCCACCTGGCATCGATGGCGCTGCGCAGCGCCACCGGGTCGGCGAGGCGCCGCGCCATCGTGACCGCCTCCAGGCTGAGCGACTCGGTACGCTTCGTCTCGTCCGAGAAGGTGAGCTCCAGGGACAGGCGGGCCAGCAGCCGCGCGCGCAGCGGGTCGTCCTGGACACGCAGCCCGTCGAGCGCCTCTTGCAGCAGCGCGAGGAGCTGCCGGTTGACGTGCCCGCCCTCGACCTGCCGCTCCCCGAAGCCGAGCGCGGCCCGGGCCAGCTGCTCGGGCGCGCCGAGCCTCCTGCTGAGCTCGGCCGCCTGCAGGCAGCTCTGCCGCGCCGCCGGGTAGCTCCCCGCTCGGGCCTGGGCGGCGGCCAGGCGCAGCAGCAGCTCGCAGCGGACCAGCTCGTCTGCGTCGGCGAACCTGCATGCGTCCAGCGCCCGTTGATACTGGCCGGCCGCCTCCTCGTAGGCATGCATCTCCATGGCGCGCTCGCCGGCCTGGCTGGCGTACTGGAGCGCCTTGGCGGCCTGCCCGGCGGCTGCGACCTCGGCGAAGTGGCGGGCCAGCTCGGCGAGGGCCGCCCCCGGACCGGTGCCATGAACGCGCTCGATCGCCTCACCGACGCGCCGGTGCAGCTGCAGCCTGGCCTGGAGCGGCAGCTGCTCGTAGAGCACCTCGCGGATGAGGGAGTGGGAGAAGCGGTAGCTGCCGGAGCCTCGCTCCTCGGTCACGATGCCAAGGGCTGCCGCCTCCGCCAGGGCACCGAGGACACGCTGGAGCGGCAGCCGGCAGGCGGGCGCGACCAGCGCCAGGTCGAACTCCCGGCCCACCACCGCGGCGGCCGACAGCACCGCGACGGCGTCGGCGGACAGCGGCTCGAGCCGCCGCCGCAGCACCGCCCGCACGCTACCGGGGATCGGCACGGCGAGCCGGCCGGGCCGCTCCAGGGCGGCCTCGGCGGCGAGCAGGCGGACGACCTCCCGGACGAACAGCGGGTTGCCTTCGGTCCGCTCCTGGACGGCGGCGAGTTTCGCCTCGGAGGGCGCCACCCCGGAGAGCGCCTCGATGAGCCCCTTCACCTCGTGCGGGCCCAGCCCCCGCAGGGTGACCAGCTGCCCGTCGCGCACCAGCTGCCCCACCGCGTCGCCGACGCTGGGCGGCGCTGCCGTCACGTCACGGTAGGTCGCCACCACCAGCAGCCGGGCGCCGCGAAGGCCCTGCACCAGGAACTGCAGCAGCAGCAGGGAGGGGTCGTCGGCGGCGTGGAGATCGTCGAGGATCAGCAGCAGCGGCTTGGTGGACGCCGCACGCTTGAAGACGCCAGCGACCGCCTCGAACAGGTAGAAACGCGCCGCCTCGGACTCGCGGGCGGGAGCGGCGGGCGCCGCAGGGATTCCAAGGCGCTCGGCCAGACCCGGGACCAGCTGGGCGACATGGGCCGCTCCCGTCCCCAGCCAGGCGGCAAGGTCCTGCTGGTCGCTGTCTTCGGCGAGGGTGCCGATCATCTGCGCCCACGGCCAGAACGGCGGTGCGCCCCCATTTTCCCAGCAGCGACCCCATAGGACCCGGGTCCCTCGCCGGATCGCGCGGTCTGCGAGGTGCTCCGCGAGCGCCGTCTTGCCGATCCCCGGCTCCCCCGCGATCAGGAACAGGCGGCCCCGTCCACCGATCGCGTCCTCGAGGCCGGCCAGCAGCTCCGCCGCTTCCCGGTCCCGGCCCACAAAGGCCCGCGATCCTCCACGCAGGACGGGGTCCCCCATCGCTTCCATCGCGCCGGCCAGCCTAACGCCAAGCGCCACCGGCCGGAATGGCCGGTCCGCCCCGACTCCGGCTACGTCGCAACGCCAACCCGAGTGCACGACGGTTCACTGCCGTTGAACGCCTTGGGTGCAGGTACGCAGAGCGCAGCCAGCGGGGTGGTGGGCGACGACCATGATGGTTCGTGGGTTCCCACGGTATGATTAACCGGATGGTTAAGTATCAGCCACAGGTCCTCGACCGGACGTTCTCGGCGCTGTCGGACCCGACACGCCGCGCCATCCTCGAGCGCCTTGGTCGCGGACCCGCCACGATCAGTGAGCTGGCGCACCCCTTTGGCATCTCGCTCCCCGGCCTGATGAAGCACGTCCGCATCCTCGAGCAGGCGGAGCTGGTGACCACCGAGAAGCACGGCCGAACCCGCCAGTGCCGGCTCGGGTCGGAGCACCTGGACGACGCGGCGCAGTGGATCCAGACGCACCGGGGCCGTTTGGAGGGCCGGCTCGACCGGCTCGCGAGCTACCTAGAAGGGCGCTGAAAAAGCCAACGGAGGTACCACGTGATCGGATACGGACCAGCTCAGGGGCCTCGGCCGGGACCGGCCGGCGGTGGAGCGGGCTTTTTCAGCGCCCTTCTAGAGAGGCACAAGGGAGGACCGACGTGAGTCACGACCTCACCGTGGAGCGCTGGTTCGACGCTGCACCGGAGGACGTGTTCGACGCCTACACCGACCCGGCAGCCCAGCGCGAGTGGTACGAGGACGAGCCGGGCTGGGTCGTGGAGGCCGCGTGCGACCTGCGCGTGGGGGGGCGGTGGACCGTCGCGTTCGGCCCCCCCGGAAGCGAGCCCTATCGCGAGACGAACATCTTCGAGGAGGTCGATCGACCCCGGCGCCTCGTCTACACGTCGACGGTCACGATGCCGGACGGCTCCAGCTTCGACACGGGCATGGACGTCACCTTCGAGGAACGAGCCGGCAGGACCCGGATGACCATCCGCCAGACCGGCTTCCCCAGCGCCGAGCTGCGGGACGACCACCGGAGCGGCTGGCCTGGCTTCCTCGACCGCCTGCAGCGTGTCGTCGAGTCGAGGGTCGCGGGTTGAACACGGTCACGACAGCCCGGGCGGGCCGCCGGGAGTGGATCGGGCTGGCGGTGATCGCGCTTCCATGCCTGCTGTACTCGATGGACCTGACGGTGCTGTTCCTGGCGGTGCCGCACCTGAGCGCGGACCTGCAGCCAAGCAGCGCCCAGCTGCTGTGGATCACCGACATCTACGGGTTCCTGCTGGCTGGGCTGCTGATCACCATGGGCACCCTCGGGGACCGCATCGGCCGCCGCCGGCTGCTGCTGCTCGGTGCCGCCGCGTTCGGGCTCGCCTCGCTGCTGGCTGCGTACTCGACCAGCGCGGGAATGCTGATCGCCGCCCGCGCGCTGCTCGGGGTGGCCGGGGCGACCCTGGCGCCTTCGACCCTGTCGCTGCTGCGCAACATGTTCGCCGACCCCCGCCAGCGCACCGCCGCCATCGCGGTGTGGGTCACCAGCTTCTCGGCCGGCGCCGCGATCGGGCCGCTGCTGGGCGGGGTGCTGCTGGAGCGCTACTGGTGGGGTTCGGTGTTCCTGCTGGCCGTGCCGGTGATGCTGCTGCTGCTGATCCTGGGACCGGTGCTGCTGCCGGAGTACCGCGATCCCGACGCCGGCCGGCTGGACCTCGCCAGCGCGGCGCTGTCGCTGGCCGCGGTGCTGGCGGTGATCTACGGCCTCAAGGAGTTCGCCCTGGAGGGTCCCGGCTGGCCGCCCGCCCTGTCGATCCTGGCCGGCGTGGCCCTCGGGGTGGTCTTCGTGCGTCGCCAGTCCCTGCTGCCCGAGCCGCTGCTTGATCTGTCGCTGTTCGCCAACCGGGCCTTCAGCGCGGCGCTGGCCGCCAACACCCTTGACTTCTTCGTCTCCTTCGCGGCCCTGCTGTTCCTCGCCCAGTACCTGCAGCTCGTGCTGGGGCTGTCACCGTTGCGGGCCGGCCTGTGGATGCTGCCGTCCTCGGTGGGCTTCATCGTCGGGTCCCTGCTCACCCCGCTGCTGGTGCGCCGGGCTCGCCCTGCCTACGTGATGGCGGCCGGCATGGCGCTGGCGGCGGTCGGCTTCGCGCTGCTGACGCTGCTGGACGCCGCGGCCGGTCTGGCGGTGCTGGTGACCGGGTCGGTGGCGTTCTCCCTTGGTTCCGCGCCGACGACGACCTTGGCGACCGACCTGATGGTCGGGACCGCACCACCCCAGCGGGCGGGGGCGGCCTCGGGGATCTCGGAGACCAGCTCGGAGCTCGGCGGGGCGCTGGGCATCGCGATCCTCGGCAGCCTCGGCAGCGCCGTCTACCGCGGCCAGGTGGCTGACGCCGTCCCGGCCGGGGTCCCACCCCAGGCGGCGGAAGCGGCGCGCGACACCCTCGGCGGCGCGCTGGCGGTGGCCGGGCAGCTCCCCGAGCGGCTCGGCGCCCCGCTGCTGGAGGCGGCCCGCGAGGCGTTCACTAGCGGGCTGCAGGTGGCCTTCACCGTCACAGCTGCCATCGCGCTCGGCATCGCCATCCTGGTCGCGGCCCTGCTCCGCGGCGTGGACACCGGCGCCGAGCCAGCAGCGCCATCGGGCCCCTGCCCGGATGGGCCTTGCGCCGGCAAGGTGGGGGTCGTGAAGCTCCCAGATCGCGCCGCCGACGCGCGATCAGGGTCGTGACGACGCCCCGACCACACCGGTAGCGAGAGGGCGCCGGTCGGAAGGAGGGCACGATGGACACCAGCGACGACACCAGGAACGCCGCACCCGCAGCCGGGACGCCGGACACCTTTGGCCCGCACGCGGCCCAGATCCTCGGCACCGAGCACTGGAGCCTGCTGGCGACACGATTGTTGATCTGGAACGAGGCCATGAGCCGCGCGACCGTCTTCCTGACGGTCCTGTCCGCCTCGATCATCGCGCTGGCGCTGCTGGCCGACGCCACCGGCTTCGGACCACACACCACCATGCTGGCGCTGGTGCTGCTGCCGGTCGTGCTGCTGCTGGGCATCGCCACCTACGTGCGCCAGGTGCAGATCAACAACGAGGAGTTCAAGCTCGTGCTGGCGATGAACCGGCTGCGGCACGCCTACCTGAGGATCGAGCCCGGCCTGGAACCGTACTTCAGCACCGGCCACCACGACGACGAGCACGGCCTGGTGGCCACCTACATGCTCCATCACCCCAGCCGGCGATGGCTGCTGGTGCATTTCATGATCAACACGCCGACCATCGTGGCGACCGTGGACGCGGCCTTGGCGGCAGCCATCGCCGTGCTGGTCCTGCAGACCGCCGAGGCGGCGACGGCCGCGGTGGTGGCCGGTGGGGCGGTGGCGTTCCTGGCGGTCTGGGGCGGGCTGATGCCGCTGCAGCGGCACACCGTGGACCCGTTGCGCCAGACGGCGCCCAGGTTCCCAACCGCACCGCAGCCAACCGAGGCAGACCAGGACGCTCCCAGCAGCCATGCGGCCTGACCAGCGATCGGCGTAGTTGCCCAGCAGCGGCGACATCCGCCAGGTGGCGGTCCAGCTGGCGGTGCCGCCCGGCGATCCGCTCGCTGGTGGACTCCCTGCGCGCCTCGCGCGCCGGGGATAGCACGTTGGTGCATGGCGGCGACGACCTGGGCCGCCCGAAATGCCACCCCACAACGGCACCCCTGGGTGATGCCCTGCTCGGCGCCCCGCCATACCGTCGCTGTCGGGAGACCTGACAGGAGGTGAGCAGCACGTCGTCGCCGGCGCACTACCACACCACCGAGACCGCTGACGTTCACCTCCCCGGCCGGAGCGACCGCTCGTGGGCGGCCAGCAGGTCCGACACCTCCAGCCGCGCCGGGCAGCGCGAGTGGATCGGGCTGGGGGTGATGGCCCTTGCCAACGTGGTGTACGTGATGGACCTGACGGTGCTGAAGCTGGCCGTCCCTGCTATCAGCGCCGTCCTGCGGCCCAGCGGCACCCAGCTGCTGTGGATCATCGACATCTACGGGTTCATGGTCGCCGGATCGCTGATCACCATGGGCACCCTCGGCGACCGCATCGGCCGCCGCAAGCTGCTGCTGGCAGGTGCCGCCACCTTCGGCGTCGTCTCGGTGCTGGCCGCGTTCTCCGCCAGCGCCGAGACGCTGATCGTGGGCCCGGGCGCTCCTTGGCATCGCCGGGGCGACGCTGGCACCGTCCACGCTGTCGCTGATCTTCCACATGTTCCACGATGAGCAGCAGCGCGCCACCGCCATCGGCGTGTGGATCGGTGCCTTCTCGGCCGGTGGCGCGATCGGCCCGGTGCTGGGCGGGGCCCTGCTGGAGCTGTTCTGGTGGGGCTCGGTGTTCCTGCTGGCCCTGCCGGTGATCGCCCTGCTCCTCGTCCTGGGACCGCGGGCGCTCCCGGAGTACCGCAACCCGCAGGCGGGGCGGCTCGACCTGGTCAGCGTGGCCATGTCGGTCGCCGCCGTGCTGGCGGTCATCTACGGCCTGAAGCAGATCGCCCAGGAAGGCCTCGTCTTCCTGCCGGCCCTGTGCATCCTGGCCGGCCTGGTGGTCGCCGTGGCGTTCGTGGCCCGCCAGCGGCGGCTGGCCGACCCGATGATCGACGTCGGGCTGTTCCGCGGCAGCGCGTTCAACGCAGCGCTGGTCACCAACTTCCTGGCCATCTTCGTGGCCATTGGCTCGTCCCCGTTCGTCGCGCAGTACCTGCAGCTGGTGCTGGGGCTGTCGCCACTGCGGGCGGGGCTATGGTCGTTGCCGGCGGCGTTCGCGTTCGTCGTCGGGTCCCAGCTTGGTCCGCGGCTCTTTGGTCGGGTCCGTCCGGCGTTTGTCATCGGTGGTGGCCTGGGCATGTCGGCGGTCGGCCTGGCGGCGATCGCTCATGTCGGCGAGTCCGGCGGCTTGGTCCCCCTGGTCATCGGGTCGACGATCATGTCACTGGGGCTGGCGCCGGTGTTCGGCCTGACCACCGAGCTGATCGTCGGGTCCGCCCCACCAGAGCGGGCCGGTGCGGCCTCGGGGATCAACGAGACCGGCGTCAAGCTGGGCGGCGCGCTGGGGATCGCCGTGCTCGGCAGCGTCGGGGTGGCGATCTACCGAGGCGCGCTGGTCGACCGCCTGCCGGTCGGCGTCCCCGCCGAGGCGGCGGCGGTCGCTCGGGACACCCTCGGCGGCGCGGTGGCCGTGGCGGGGGAGCTGCCCGGTCAGCTGGGCGCGTCGGTCCTGCAGGCCGCCCGCGAGGCGTTCGTCCAGGGGATGCAGGTCAGCTCGGCGATCGGGACGGTCGTGGCGCTCGGGCTGGCGATCCTCGCGGTGGTCATGCTGCGCGACCGACCGGCCGCCTCCTCCCCTGACGTGCAGGCGGACGCCGGGGTCGCCAGGGCCACCGCGACGCCCTGTGGGCAGCTGGAGGCCGCGACACGGTAACGGATGAGGATGGGATCGCTGCGGCACCTCAAGAAGGGAGGACCATGATGCGGAACCGACGAGCCCTGATCATCGGTGGCGGGATCGGCGGTCCCGTCGCCGCCTTGGCCTTGGAGCGCGCCGGGATCCAGGCCACGGTGTACGAAGCCTCCGACGCGCCCGCAGTCTACGTGGGGCTGTTTCTGAACACCTCGTCCAATGGCCTGGACGTGCTGCGGACCCTCGACGTCGATGCCGCCGGACGGGCAGACGGCTTCCGGATACCGCGCAGTGTGTTTTGGAGCGGCACCGGCAAACGCCTCGGCGAGGTCGCCAACGGCATCCGGCTCCGGGATGGCACCGTCAGCGTCGCCCTCAGGCGCGGCCTGCTGCAACGGTTGCTGCGTGAGGAGGCGGAACACCGCGGCGTCAGGTTCGAGTTCGGCAGGCGGTTGGACACCTACCAGGTCGACGGCGACAGGGTGATCGTCGGCTTCGCCGACGGCACCCGGGCCGAGGGGAACCTGCTGATCGGTGCCGACGGCATCCACTCGGCGACACGCCGGGTGATGGACCCGACCGCGCCCCGGCCGACCTACACGGGGCTGCTCTCCATCGGCGGCTACAGCCACAGTTCGAGCATCCCGCCGACGCCGGACACGCAGCACTTCGTGTTCGGCAGGCGGGCGTTCTTCGGCTACCTGGTCAAAGACAGTGGCGAGATCTGGTGGTTCGTCAACCTCGCGCGGGCCCAGGAGCCGTCCAGCGGTGAGCTTGCCGGCACTTCCACCGAGGAGTGGAAGCGGCGCCTGCTGGAGCTGTTCGCCAGCGACCTGCCACTCATCAGCGAGATCATCCAGGCCACCCACAGCGAGGTCGGTGCCTATACCGTGCACGACCTTCAGACCATCCCGACCTGGCACCGCGGCCCGGTCGCGCTGGTCGGCGATGCCGCGCACGCCACCTCGCCCAACGCCGGGCAGGGCGCGTCGTTGGCGATGGAGGACGCGCTCGTCGTTGCGAAGTGCTTACGTGACATCCCTCAGGTGGACGGCGCCTTCGCCACCTACGAGCGGCTGCGTCGCGAGCGCGCGGAGAAGGTGGTCGCCTACTCGCGCCGCCTGGGCCAGTCCAAGACGATCAGCAACCCGATCGGGATCCGGATCCGCGACCTGGTGATGCCCTTGGCCCTCAAACGCTTCGCCAACCCTCGGGCGCACGCCTGGCTCTACACCTACCAGGTCGACTGGCAGGAGAAGGTGGCATGAGTGCCTCCCGTCGATGACCGCCGCCATGCTGCCCGTGCGGCGGGGTGGCTACCGGCTCAGCCTGTGCCCGGCGAGCTCAGGACAACCCGGTAGAGGGTCACCGGGCGGGCGATCCCTTTGAGGCTGGCGGGGCCGACGCGAACGAAGCGGAGCCGCGCGTCCTCCACGAGCTCGACCGTCTCGGCACTGGTGAGGACCTCTCCGGCGCCGGCCCGGGCTGCAATCCGGGCTGCGATGTTCACCGTCCTGCCGAACACGTCGCCGTCCTGGGAGACCACAGGGCCTGCATGGATGCCGATGTGGGTGGGCGGCAAGCCCGCCCCTGGAGCACTCCCCACGATCTCCACGGCGGCCCTCATCCCCGCGGTCGGTTCGTTGAACAGGAACATGCCTCCGTCTCCCAGCCAGCGGATGGGCTTGCCACGGTGGCGTCGGGAGATGTCCTCGACGAGTGCGGCCAGGCTCGCCGCCAGCCGCGCGGCGACCTCGTCTCCCTGCTCCTCGGTGAGACGGGTATACCCGGTGAGGTCGACGAAGCAGACGGCCGGGGGCCGCGAGACACGCTGGTGTAGGCCGGCACGCTCCAACGCCGCCTCGGCGTGAGAGATCGAACTCTCGGTCCAGACGTGCTGGCGGTGCCGCTCATAGATCCCCACGAGGGTCCGGTGCACCAACGGAGTCATGCGTTGACCGAGCTGCGACCCGAAGCTCATCAGCTCCGTCTCCGTCATCCCCTCTCGCTGCAGCCGCCTTGCCACCTCCGCCTGGTAGAGATCCGCCTCAGCGGTCGCGAGCCGCCGAAGGTTGTCCGCGTAGAGATGGAACACGCGTCGCACCGCCGCTTCGGACGCTCCAGCCTCGAGAAACGCTCGTGCCAGTTGGACCATGACAAGCTCGTCCTGGCGCACGCGTTCCTCTGGGCTGGGTGCCTGAAACCCGATCGCTTCATGGAGCCCGAGGACCAGCGGCAACGGAAGGGCCTGCTGCTCGCTGAGCTCCCGGTAGGTGAGGTCGGGGCGCTCGTGCATCGCCCACCCGGGCGTCTCGAGGAAGGAGAACGAGAGCTCGCCCTGCCGTACGGCCGTGAGGATCGATTCAGGCGCGAGACC
>Ga0081538_10001354_pt1 | contig 25218 bp, 29 predicted proteins | sample TabmetS5T2R1_FD_71022 | JGI IMG/M metagenome (GOLD analysis project Ga0081538, IMG submission 71022) | Tabebuia heterophylla rhizosphere microbial communities from the University of Puerto Rico - S5T2R1 | ecosystem: Host-associated > Plants > Roots > Rhizosphere ... | reverse complement strand
AGAGCCAGCAGCGCTTATCCATGCCCCGAACGAGAGTGTGGCTCCAAGCGAAATTCAGTCAATGGCCCTTGCCGAGGCGCTCTTCCTGCAGCGGTATCCCGCCCTAAGCGGTCGCTAGCCCGTCAGCCCGCTGACGGCTGCTCCTCACTCCTTGGGCGCGAGGCGTGCCACGATGAGGGTTGCCGAGGTCGGGAGTGTGTGGGTATGGGCTGCCGCAGCTGCAGCTGAGTCATGCAGCGTTCCCTTGGCCTCCCGGTGGCGAGCCACAACCAGCGCCATAAGGACGCCAGCGAAGCTGAAGGCCGCCATCACCCACGATGCCAGGGCCAAGCCAGCTGATAGAGCCTCCGATGTGGTCTCGCCCACAGCGGTGCGGTTTGCCGTCACAGTGGCATAGATCGTAGCTGCCAGCGCGGTTGCTACCGCCGCGCCGACATAGCGAGCCATATTCGACACACCGGAGGCCGCTCCGACCTGGTCTGCGGAAACCGCAGCGGTCGCTGCAGAAGACGCCGGCCCGTTGGACATTCCCATTCCGACGGCGATTGCGATCAGCGGCAGTAGGAAGGCCAGATAGCGCCAGTCTGGCTGGACGAAACCGACCGCCGCGAAGCCACCGGCGGTAATGGCAAATCCCACACCAATCACCTGGCGGCCACCGAACCGCGCGGCGAGCTTAGGGATAAGCGGGGCAATCACGACCAGGCCAACTGTCACAGGAAGTGTCGCCAGCCCGGCCTGCAGCGGGGAAAACCCAAGTGTGCTCGGGTCTTGGAAATACAGGCTCAGCAGGTACATGAGGCCGTTGATGGTGCCGGAGCCTATAAGGATGGCAATGGTGGCACCGACAAGGACTCGGTTACGCAGCAGCGCCAGATCCAGCATTGGGACAGGAACTCGCCGTTCCACTGCGACGAAGGCGAAACCTGCGGCGATGGCCACCGCAAAGCAGGCGAGCGTGGCCAACGAGAACCAGCCCCAGTCACCGCCTTTGCTGACGGCCAGTATGAATGGCGCAAGCGTTAGCGCGACGAGGACCGTGCCCGCGTAGTCAATTGATCGCGGACGGTTGGGGTCTCGTGATTCCGTGACGGTGAAGAAGGTCAACACCATGCAGAGCACTGCGACTACGGCATCAATCCAGAACAGGCCTTGCCATCCGGTGATGTCGACCAAGAGGCCGCCAATCAGGGGCCCGGCCGCTGCGCCTACAGCCGCCGCTGCACCCCAGAGCGACACCGCTCGCAGCTGTTCCTGGCCAGTGTTCGCCACAGAGAGCAGGCTGAGCCCGCAGGCCAGAATGGTCGAGCCAGCGGCTCCCTGAATCACACGGCCCGCGATCACCATTCCTCCGCTGTTGGCGAGCGCGATGATGACGCAGGAGACGACAAACAGCGCCAGTCCTAGCTGGAAGATCTTCTTACGCCCGAAAACATCGCCCAAAGAGCCGGCGGTCACGATGACCGCAGCTCCGACCAGCGAATAACCGGTGACTGCCCATTGCAGGGTGTCGACCGACATTCCGGTGTCTTCGCTGATGGCTGGGAGCAGGATGCTGACAGCGGAGGTATTGGCATTGACGACGAGAGTCGACAGGCAGGTCGCTGCTAGAACTCCGCCGGTGCGGGTCGTCGCCTGAGTGGTGGTCATCTGTACTCGCCGGCGGTCCTGAGCTTCGAAACCAGGCCAGCGAGGCGCCTCATGCCATTCATCCGCACGACTCCTCACATCTGCCGAGGCGTGGGCCACCTCGCGGTCGACAATAGGCCACTGCGCAGGCCGTCACCTCACCCGGAATGGGCGAACGATGCCATCAAACAAGGTTCCTTGTGAAGGACGCGTCCTACGGACGCAGCTCCGCCACGGCTCATACCTTGCTGACATCTGGGACGATGAGCCACATCACTACATAGATCACCAGCCCGGTTCCGCCGAATACCGCCAGTACGAGGAAGAGCACTCGGATCAACGTCGCGTCGACGTTGAAGTACTCTGCGAGGCCGCCACATATGCCGGCCAGCATGCGTTGATCTCGGCTTCGGTACAGCTTGCGTGGTTCTTCCATGGCGCGCGCCCTTCTCGATCGTCTATGACGAGCGTTTCACCAGCTCGTCCATCGCGACAAGTGCGCGTCGGCGGCGGTCGGTTCAATCGTCCTGATAAGTGATCATCAGCCGCCTGGCGAGATCGTTCCGGCTTATCCCGTACGTCTCGCGGATGACGATCCCGTGATCGGTTAGTACGAAGACGCCATAGTCGGTGTAAATACGGCTGACGCAGGCGAGGGCCGTTAGCGGATAAGTGCACTTCGGGACCAGCTTGGGTGAGCCGTCCTTACTAAACAGGCTCATCAGCACGAACACGTTCTTCGCACCCAGCGCCAGATCCATGGCACCGCCTACCGCTGGAATTGCGTCGGGAGCACCGGTATGCCAGTTGGCCAGATCACCGTCGAAGGAAACTTGGAAGGCGCCAAGGACGCAGACATCGAGGTGACCACCGCGCATCATGGCGAAGGAATCGGCGGCATGGAAATAGGCCGCGCCAGGCGTTTCGGTGACAGGCAACTTGCCCGCATTGATCAAATCTGGATCGATGTCATCGCCGTACGCCTGCGGCCCCATGCCAAGCATGCCGTTCTCGGTTTGCAAGATCACTCCGCTCTCCGGGCCGAGGAAGTCAGCGACTCGGGTAGGCAGCCCGATGCCGAGATTCACGTGTGAGCCTGGCGGGATATCGGCGGCGGTCAACCTGGCAAGATCATCTCGAGCCAGCGGTCGACTTCTGTCGAACGCCGACTGCATGATCATCCGGCGGCTCCTACCGCCGCCAGTTGGCTGCTAGCGGTGATCTTGACAATGCGATCGACGAAGATTCCGGGAGTGATCACCGCCTCAGGGTCTAGTCCGCCGGGCTGGACGATTTCGCTGACTTGAACGGCCGTCATCTTCGCGGCTGTCGCCATCACGGGGCCGAAGTTTCGTGCCGTCTTCCGATAAACCAAATTGCCTAAGGTGTCGGCGCGGAAGGCCTTGATCAACGCCACATCACCCTTGATCGGATACTCCAGAACATAGTCGCGGCCGTCGATGGCGCGTCGTTCCTTGCCTTCGGCAAGAGGTGTCCCAATACCGGTCGGGCAGAAGAATGCCCCGATCCCGGCACCGGCTGCCCGGATGCGTTCCGCGAGATTGCCCTGAGGTACCAGCTCGAGCTCCACCTTGCCGGCGCGATACAGCTCATCGAAGACGTAAGAGTCGACTTGCCGTGGAAATGAGCAGATGATCTTTCGGACCTGGCCGTTCGCGAGCAGGGCGGCTAGCCCGACGCGGCCATTTCCAGCATTGTTGTTGACCACCGTCAGATCTTGGACGGCGCTGCGAATCAGCGCGTCGATCAACTCGACCGGCTGCCCAGCCGGGCCAAAGCCGCCGATCAACACAGTCGATCCGTCCTCAATGCCGGCGACGGCCTCATCGGCGTCCTCCACCACGATGGCCATCTAGGCTGCCCTTTTCTCCTCGGTCTTGAGGTTCTCCAGCGCGACCGCGAGGCCTTGTCCGACGCCGATGCAGATCGCCGCAACACCCCACCGCCGGCCGTTCTCCCGCAGCACCTTCGCAAGGGTGCCGAGAATGCGTCCTCCCGAGGCACCCAGCGGATGCCCGATAGCGATGGCGCCGCCTCGGCTGTTCACGATCTCCGGATCAACTCCCCAAGCGTCGAGGCACGCCAGCGACTGCACGGCGAACGCCTCATTGAGCTCGACTGCGCCGACCTCATTCCAGGTGATGCCAGCACGGCGTAGTGCGATCTCGGCAGCTTCCACTGGCGCGTAGCCGAACATCTGCGGCTCCAGAGCCGCCGCGCCACGGCCCGCGATACGAGCAATAGGCTCGCCACCTATCATGTCGGCCGCCTGCTCTGAACCCAGCAGCAGCGCAGATGCGCCGTCGTTGAGCGGCGAGGCATTTCCGGCTGTGATCGTTCCGTTGAGTCGGAAGGCCGGCTTGAGCGCGGCTAACTTCTCGGGCGTCGTGTCGGCGCGGATGCACTCGTCACGAGCCAGCTCGACATCCGGCACGTGTGCCACAAGATCGTTGTAGAAGCCGTCTTCCCAGGCCTGCCGTGCGAGCTGGTGAGAGCGGACGGCGAACGCGTCCTGGCGCTCGCGGGAAATGTCGAACTTCTCTTGGAGCTGCTCATTGGCCTCACCGAGGGACACGGTCCACTCTGCCGGCATGCGCTCGTTGATCAACCGCCAGCCGAGGGCGGTCGAGACTGCCGTGATATCCCCGGCTGGGAATGGCTGATCCGGTTTCATCAAGACCCATGGCGATCGGGTCATCGATTCCGCACCGCCGGCGATGATGATCTTTGCGTCATCGGTCTCGATGCTCCGCGAAGCGATCATCGCTGCGTCAAGACTTGAGCCGCAGAGCCGGTTCACTGTGGTGGCTGGGACGGTGACTGGCAGCCCGGCCAGCAGGCTGGCCATACGGCCTAGGTTCCGGTTGTCTTCCCCTGCTCCGTTTGCGTTGCCGAAGATCACCTCATCGACCGCAGCACCCTCCAGCCGCGGGTTGCGGTCCAGCAGGGCAGTGATCACGTACGAAGCCAGGTCGTCAGGCCGGACTCCGGCGAGGGCACCATTGAACCGGCCGAACGGCGTCCGCACCGCGTCGTACAGGTATGCGGCGGTCACGATCTCCTTCTATCTAAAAGATCGTGCGCGTTTCACCTGTGTCTGAGGGGGTGGAACCCGCACGATCTTCGCTGCAGCCGCCTATTGCCCTCTAAATGCGGAAGAACATGCCAAGGAACCGGTCGGCCAGCGCCTTATCGCCGCGTACCGTGCCACCGTTGAAGCGGCCGAACGCGGTCAAAACGAAGCTGCCGGGATCGAACTCGATGACGGCAGGCTGGTCGCTGACATCTTTCTGTTCATAGGCCATGCCGTCTGACGACACGCTGATGCGGGTGTCACCGGCGTTGGGACCGCTCAGAACGCGTACCCCGACGTCGAACGGTTCGACGTTCTCTGAGGTACGGATGGTCCCTGCCCAGATCCCGAACATGAACGGAACCAGCAGGTCCGCCACATCGCTGTGCAGGCCGTGTTCGCGTCCGGTACCTTCGCGAATGTCCCAAGAGTGGATTCCGTAATCCATTAGCTGGAAGGCAGGGTAGAAGAAGGCCGGTACCGGGCCCATGTAGAAGTGGGGCACCATCAACCCGGTCCAGTCCTCCGGTGTCAGGCCATCGAAGATCCCCATCATCTTGTCGAAGTCGGTGCGCAGTCGGTCGACCATCTCTTTCTGGGGAAGGTCGCGGAAGGACTTGCCCTGCTCCTCGGCGCGCTTCGCCATGCCGACTAGCCCATATGCAGGCTCGACCTCAGTCTGGTTGCGAGCGGCGTCGAAACCCTCGAAGTAGGTCTCGGTGGTATCGACGATGTGCCCGACGATGTCGCGGACGTCCCACTCGGGGCAAGCGGTCCTGGCAGTCCAGGTCTGTGATACCTCGGCCAGTTTGAAGAAGCCTTCGGCCTGCTCTCGCACCACGCGAAGCACGGTGTCTTTGCCCTCATACGTCATGGCATTCCAACTCATTGCCTGCTTTGCTCCCTTCTGAGCCAACCGCTGCCGTTTATGCTTGTTCATATAGCGAACAAATGTGCGCAAATCCATACAAGCGTCTCTCCATGAACAGAACGCTGTCAATGACGCGTACCCAAAGGAAGTGGAGATCTGGTGGTCGAGTCGAGCGGGCGACCTGCTGGGTACGTACAGTCCCTGGATCGTGGCCTCGCGGTGATCTGTTGCTTCTCCGCTGAACAGCCTCGACTGACACTTTCGGAGGTGGCGCGTGAAACTGGGCTGTCCCGTGCAGCCGCCCGCCGTTCCTTGATCACGCTGCAGACGCTCGGTTACGTCGGCAGTGATGGGCGTGACTTCTATCTCACGCCACGGGTACTGACGCTTGGCTACTCCTACCTTTCATCGCTCTCCCTGGCAGATGTCGCACAGGCGCATCTCAGTGATCTTGCCAATGACGTACACGAGTCCTGCTCCGCGTCGGTACTGGATGGCTTCGACATCGTGTACGTTGCCCGCGCCGCGACCAAGCGCATTATGACGATTTCGCTGTCGGTCGGTACGCGCCTGCCTGCATACGCCACCTCCATGGGTCGGGTGCTCCTCGCAGCCCTGCCATCCGACCAATTGGATGCCTACCTTGGCGCGGCACCGCTTACCCGGCTGACGGAGCGCACCATCGTTGATCAAGAACGGCTCCGCGGGGAAGTAGAGAAAACTAGGAATCGCGGATGGTGTCTAGTTGATCAAGAACTGGAAGACGGTGTCCGGTCCATTGCCGTACCAGTGCACGATTCGTCTGGCGGAGTCGTGGCTGCCGTCAACACCAGCGCTCATGCCACGAGGGTGCCGCTGACGACGCTTCAGAAGTCCTTCCTGCCAAAGCTCAAGGATTGTGCTGCCTCGATCGATGCCGAGCTTCGCGCTGTGCGCTGACCGACTAGCTCATTCGGGCGCCCGTCAGGAATCCACCGTCAATGGGGAGTGTGTGTCCGGTGATCCAGGCCGCATCGCTGGAAGCAAGGAAGGCGACTGCGCCAGCGACGTCCTCAGGTTCCCCGACTCGTCCAAGCGGATAGAGGTGCCGGAGGCGATCGGCGCCGCCCTCTTGTCCATCCCAGTTTCGGGTCCGGATCGTCGCTGGGGCGACCGTGTTCACTCGAATGCCATCGGCAGCCAGACTGGCCGCAAGGTTGATCGTGAGGGCGCCGATTCCTGCTTTCGCGGCGGAGTAGGGTTCGCTGCCTAGAGCGGCGAGGGCATTGATCGAGCTGACATTGACGATTGCGGAGGACTTTTCGCTGCGTCGCAAATGAGGAATCGCGGCCCGACAGCACCGGACGACTCCGAGAAGGTTTAGCTCGACCATCCGGATCCATACCTCATCTGTGGTCTCCTCAAATGTGCCGTGGTCCGTGTCGCCGCCGGCCACGTTGATCACGACATCGATTCCACCCAATTCGGAGACGGCATCAGCGAATGCTCGCTCGACTGAGGAGGCATCGGTCACATCCAGCCAGACAGCCAGATGGCGGCGATCGCTGTGCGTCAGATCCGTAGCCACCTGCTGGGCTGCCGTCTGATCAAGGTCGGCCACGGCAAGGCGGGCGCCTTCCTCGGCTAATCGGGCGGCGCAGGCGCGGCCAATCCCGTGCGCTCCGCCGGTGACTATCACCGCAGCGTCGGCAAAGCGTTCAAGTTCTCGTTGGTCCATGTGCGGAGCCTGCCACTCTTTCTGCTCGTGCTGCGTTTAAATCACCTACGCTGACCGGGTGCAGGTCTTGATCGTCGATGGCGCAAACGTGGTAGGCAGTCGTCCTGACGGCTGGTGGCGTGATCGCGCGGGCGCCGCGCTCCGGCTGCACAAACAGCTATCGAGTGCTGCGCTGCCCCAAGACGAGGTCGTCTTGGTCCTTGAGGGCGCTGCGAGACGGGGCGTCCCGGCCGGGCATGAGGGACGGCTGCGTACCGTCCACGCCCAGGGGTCGGGAGATGACGCGATCGTCGAGGTCGTCAGAGCGCAGGTCGATATCGACAACGGGGATGTCACCGTGGTCACTGCCGATCGTGCACTCCAGGACCGCGTCGCGGCAGCCGGAGCCAAGATCGTTAGCCCTTCCTGGCTTCTTGATCAACTATGACCACACTGGATCTGAGACCACCGATGCCTGACCCCAGCCTGGTCCAGGAGTTCCTCGACGGGGCCCGGGTCGACGCTGCGGTTTTCGCGCTGCGGCCCGATTACCGTGCCCTCTTGCTGGCTGTCAGCGGACTCGTCCCGGGCCCCAGCGACCAGGCGAGCGACGCGCTGCTACAGGCCGCGGAGAGCGCGGCACGCGCAATGCTCCGGAACCAGCCGGTCGACCAGGTCCCGCACGTGGCCTCGTGGCGGGACGCTTATCGGGCGTTCGGGGCCAAGCCGCAACGCACCCGCAACAGCCTCGAGGCGCTGCTGCGCCGGGCAGCGACTGGGCTGCCCCGGGTGAACCGGCTCACCGATCTCTACAACGCGGTCTCGGTACTGCACCAGGTTCCGCTCGGTGGGGAGGACCTGATCCGCTACGCCGGCGGGCCACAGCTGCTGCGCGCGACTGGAAGCGAGCCGTTTGACACCGTGGCCGACGGCGCCATAGTGATGGAGCACCCCGATCCCGGTGAGGTCGTATGGTGCGACGACGCCGGCGTTACCTGCCGACGCTGGAACTGGCGCCAGGCCCGCCGCACGCAGCTCAACGACCACACCACAACCGCGCTGTTCATCCTCGACGCACTCGACCCGATGACCGACGCGGCCCTCCACGCCGCCGCCGAGGACCTCGCCAGGCACCTGAACCAGCTCGGACCCGAGGTGGCAGTCGCCCGCCGTCTGATTGCCGCCGACCCCAACTCCGATGGAGCAACCTAGGCGCTGCCGCACAGCGCGGCTGTCTGCTTACGTCCAGAACTCGTCGGCGGCGTAGAGGTCCTCCGGGCGCCACCAGGCCTCGGCGATCTGATCTTGGCGGAGGTGGAACACCCATGCGTCTTGGCTGTCGTAGCTGTGAACACCACGGCTCGCCGTGGCGTGCGTCAAGGCCACAACATGATCATCGCTGGCCACCACATCGTGCAGTTCCTGTGTGAAGGTTCCCTCCGACCCCTGCACCAGCTGGCCGAACATCTCAAACACGGCGTCGCGGCCATAGTGATCACCGGCAAGCGGCCCCCGACCAGGGATGTGCCACACCGTGTCCTCGGCGACCAGCGATCGCATGATTTCCATATCGCCGCGGGCGAACGCGTCGAACGCGCGACGGATGGGCTCGGCATTGGGGTGCTCGGCCATAAAGTCTCCTCACTGTTTCTCGCAGTTCGTGTCAGACAATGCCAGAACGTGCCACTTCTTGACCCGCTCTGTGGCCGGCCTCGATCCTGCGAGTGTGTCCGGGCGACTGCTTTTGACCAAGAGCGAGGCCGCCGAGCAGCTCGGCGTTTCCGTACGAACCGTCGAGCGCCTGATCTCCGCCGGTCAGCTGCCGCTGGTGCACGTGGGGGGCGCTGCGCGGGTACGTGTTGCCGATCTTGGGGCGTATGTGCAAGGTCTGGACACCGACGCTAGAACCACCCCGTCAGCAGACGAGAACAAATGAGAGGGCATACGGCCAGCACTGTTGGGCATTGCTTCGGGCAGCCCTTAATCCTGAGGAGATTGGCATGAGCGATCCGCATCCGCACGATCCACATTTGCAAGAGGTTGCGCATTGGCATCCTATTGACGGCACCCCCGAGAAGAAGCGGGTCGCGGTGGGTTGCTCAATCGGGGCGACCATCGAGACGTACGACTTCATCGGCTTCGGCACGGCTGCGGCGTTGTACTTCGGCACCGTGTTCTTCCCCGAGTCCGACCCTCTGTCCGGCACGCTGTTGTCGTTCGCGACGCTTGGCATCGGGTTCGCGGTACGGCCGCTGGGCGGCGTTATTGGCGGGTATCTCGGCGACAAGATCGGTCGCAAGCCGGTACTGGTCGGCTCGCTGTTCTTGATGGGTTTCGCAACTGTGCTGATCGGGGCGCTACCCACCTACCAGATGGTCGGCCTGTGGGCACCGATCCTGCTGGTCATCGTGCGAGTGATACAGGGGCTGGCGTTCGGCGCCGAGTGGGGCGGCGCCATCCTGATGGTCTTCGAACACGCCCCCTGGCGTAAACGCGGCCTGTATACCGGCATCACTCAGGCCGGTTTCCCAGTCGGGTTGCTGCTGGCGAACCTGGCCTTCCTTGTCAGCGTTCCGCTAGGAGATCAATGGGCGTGGCGGGTGCCGTTCCTGGCCAGTGTGATCCTGATCTTCGTCGGCATCATGATCCGGCTCAAGATCGACGAGTCGCCAGAGTTCGAAGAGCTCAAGGAAGAAGGTGCGGTCTCCAAGAACCCTCTGCTGGAGGTGCTGCGCGACGACTGGCCCAACCTGCTGCGCGCGTTCTGCCTGCGCATCGCCGAGACTGCCGGCTACGCCGTGTCGGTGACTTTCATGCTGTCGTACATGAGCTCAAACCTTGCCGACATCGCCGGCAGGTCGGTGACCCTCACAGCACTTCTCATCGCGGCCGCAATAGGAATCTTCGCAACCACGGGCTGGGGAGCGCTGACCGACCGCGTTGGGCGGCGTCCGGTCTACCTGTTTGGATGCGCGGTCATCGTTGTCTGGGGGATTCCGCTGTTCCTCACCATCAACACCGGCGTTGCTGCGCTGATCGTCTTAGCCTTCATCATCAGCTACGCCATCTGCCAGAACTCGCTGGCCGGGGTGCAGGGCGCCTGGTTCTCCGAGTTGTTCGACGCCAAGACTCGCACCAGCGGTGCTTCGCTGTCCTACCAATTCTCAGCGGTCGTCTCGGGCTTTACCCCGCTCGTAGCTACCGCCCTGTACGGCCGGTTCGGCTGGATCGGCCCGGCCCTGCTGTTCAGCTTCTACGGGTTGTTGGGCCTGATCGCGGCCCTGCTAACCAAGGAAACTTGGGGACCGGCTGAGCGTGAAGAGGTCGCGGAGCTGGAACGCGAGGTGCAGCGTGAGCGGGCAGAGGGCAAGGCGATCGTCCCCGAGCATGCTTCATGGGCACACCGGCCCGAGTTTGAGAACAAGGTCTGAGGGCCGAACGATGACATCTGCAACCGACCAACGCACGGACCGCCTTGCCGCGTTGCGGCATTCCGCGTATCGGATCCGGCGTAACGCCTTGGACATGGGTGAGGTGCAGGGCCAGGGTTACATCGGCCAAGCGCTCGGAGTCGCCGACGTCCTCGCTGTCGTGTACATGGATAAGTTGCGTTACCGCGCCGATGACCCGCATTGGGAGGGACGGGACCGGTGCCTGCTGTCGATTGGGCACTACGCCATCGCCCTGTATGCAGCGCTGGCTGAGGCGGGGATCATCCCGGTCGCCGAATTGCAGACCTACGGCTCTGATGGCAGCCGATTACCCATGTCCGGAATGGCGTCCTACACCCCCGGCATGGAGATCTCCGGCGGATCGCTCGGTCACGGGCTCACTGTTGCGACCGGCATGGCGCTTGGCCTGCGCTACCAAGGCAACAACGCACGGGTGTACAACCTGCTTTCCGACGGCGAACTCAATGAAGGCTCCACCTGGGAAGCTGCCCAGGTTTGCGCCCACTACGGCCTCGACAATCTCACCGCGATTGTCGACGTCAACGCTTTGCAAGCCGACGGCCCGACCGCAGAGGTGCTACGCACTGAGCCCGTGACCGACAAGTGGCAAGCATTCGGCTGGTACGCCGTACGCGTCGATGGCAACGACATCGAGGCGATATTGCAGGGCTTCGAGGAGCTTGAGGCCCATCCAGGCTCCCCCTCCGTGCTGATTTGCGATACCCGCATCGGCTGCGGCGTACCGCTACTGGAAACCCGGGAGAAGGCGCACTTCATGCGCGTGGAGGCGGATGAATGGCAGATCGCTCGCGACCAGCTCGAGGAAGGCTTCCGCGGATGAATACCCAGACCACCACCCCCAAACTCACCACCTCGGCGATGATCGCGTCATTCGCCGACCCCGGTCAGAAAACCACCAGTGCCCCGTTTGGTCATGCCCTCGCTCGATTGGCCGACGAACGACCAGAGATCGTTGGGCTATCTGCCGATCTGGCCAAGTACACCGACATGCATATCTTCCGGGACGCCCATCCGGATCGGTTCTTCCAGGTAGGCATGGCCGAACAGGCCATGCTGGGCGCCGCAGCGGGTATGGCCGAAGTTGGCCTAGTGCCGTTCGCGTCCACTTACGCGGTATTCGCAACCCGGCGCGCGTACGACTTCCTCTGCCTAGACATCGCCGAGCCGGCACTGAACGTCAATGTCGTTGGTGGGCTGCCCGGCCTGACCACCGGATACGGCCCCAGCCATCAGGCGACCGAGGATCTGGCCATTCTCCGCGGTATGCCGAATCTCACCATCGTGGACCCGTGTGACTCGGTGGACATCGAGCAGGCCGTGCCTTTGCTGGCTGCGCATCCTGGACCCACTTACATGCGGCTGCTGCGCGGCAAAGTGCCCACCGTGCTTGACGGGTACGACTACCGCTTCGAACTGGGCAAAGCAGCCGAGCTGCGCACCGGCCGCGACGTGGTACTCATCTCCACCGGGTTGATGACCATGCGCGCGCTGGCCGCCGCCGAGCGCCTGGAGGCCGACCATGTCGACGTGGCGGTACTGCATGTGCCCACCATCAAACCCCTCGACACGCAGGCCATTGTGCGGGCCGCCGACACCGACCGGCTGATCGTCACGCTGGAAAATCACACCATCGTGGGCGGCCTCGCCGAAGCCGTGGCCGCCACACTGGCGTTCGCTGGCAAGGGTCGACGCATCGCACCCATCGGTCTGCCCGATGAGTTCCTCGCTGCCGGCGCTCTACCGACCCTGCACGACCGCTACGGACTGTCAACTGACGAGGTCGCTGCTCGGGTGAAGCTCGAGCTCGGGGCAACCGCTCACGGTCACGGCCCGTGGGCCGCCGATGATGAGCCCGCAACGGCATAACAGGCGGGCGGTGGGGTAGGGCATGCTACGCCAATCACGCCGCCGATAGACGAGGACAGTCATATGAGCAAGGAAGCTCCCCCAGAGTCTGAATTGTCGATCGATCCCCGACTCGGCTGCTCGACCATCTCGTTTCGACGTTGGCCGCTGACAGGGGCATTAGCGGAGATCAAGGCGCAGGGCTTTGCCGAGACCGATCTCGGTTCGCTACCTGGAGTATGCGACCACGTCCCGATTCCGCTGCCTGCTGACCGCATCGACGAGCTTGCGGAACAGATCCGTGACAGCGGTGTGACCGTCCGGCTGATCAATGCCGACGTCGCTGACATGGATGACCCTGACCTGGACGCAACCGAAATGCAGCGCCGACTGCAGACCCTGGTCGATCTGGCCCAAGCCGTCGGCACGTCCACGATCATGCTTCCGTGCGGACGGCAGGGCACTGAACCGCGTACTGAGTTGTCCCGCGATATTGCCACCGTTGCGCGCACCCTCACCGCAGCCGCCGATTCTGTCAACGCGGCGGGACTTGACCTGCTCGTGGAGGCTCCGCATTCCCGACGGCTGTGCGCCACCGTCGAGCGATCCGAAATGTTGTATGAAGCACTCGGGGACTCACCGGTTGGCGCCGTGCTGGACTTCAGCCACGTCGTCGCGAGCGGCGGCAACGAGGTTGATGCCGTCCGCCGCCTTGACGGCCGAATCGGGCACGTGCATCTCCGCGATGCCGTCCTGGGCGATATCAACCTCAGCATCGGACGCGGCAAGGTGAACTTTCCGGCCGCTGTCGATGCGCTCACGACGAGCGGATACCAAGGGCACTACAGCTTGGAGCTGGAAACCCACGACATCGAAGACGCCGAGCGGCCGGCCGAAGCGGGACGCGCCGGCCGCTACATCACCTCCCTGCTACGCCGATGACCACCTGTTGACGCCACAGCCCGACCACAACCCCTTGGAGGAAGCCATGGCTGTATCCGACCAGACCGCAATCATTACCGGAGCCGGCTCGAAGCGCGGGATCGGGCGCGCCACCGCGCATGCCCTGGCCGCGGCCGGCTGGAACCTCGCCATTCTCGACCTTGACGAGCCCAGCGCGAAGGAGGCTGCTGATGAGGTCGCCGAGCGGGGCCGAGTGCAGACAGCAGGTATCGGCTGTGACGTGACCGACGAGACCTCGGTGGAGGCCGCGCTCGCCGCCCTCGACGGATCGATGCCTCCAGTTGGAGCATTGGTCAACAACGCCGGCATCACGTCGCCGACTCGATTCCTTGACGTCACCAGCGAGGAGTGGGACCGGATCTTCGCCGTCAACGTGCGCGGCTCGTACAACATCACCCGTCGGGTCGTACCGGGCATGGTGGAGCGCGGTTTCGGTCGGATTGTCTTCCTGTCTTCAGTCTCAGCCGAGCGGGGTGGGGGAGTATTCGGTGCGGTGGCGTATTCGGCGGCAAAGGCCGCGGAGCTCGGGTTCGCCCGGGCGCTGGCACGAGAGCTGGGACCGAACGGCGTGACGGTCAACGCGGTCGCCCCGGGGTTCATCGAGACCGACATCAGCGGTGGGGTGCTTACGGGTGAACGTAGGGAGCAGCTCGTGGCGCAGATCCCGGTCGGTCGCGGCGGCAACGTCAACGACGTTGCGGATCTGATCACTTTCCTGTGCCGCGAAGAGTCGGGCTACATCACCGGCGTCACCTACGACGTCAACGGCGGCGCGCACATTCACTGACCCTTGGGGCAGCCGGTTCGGACAAAACAATGGCCCACGGGTCGGGCCGGGGATGAGATGGATGGCCCGAGTTGGTCACGGTTTGTCAGATGGTGGGCCGCCGGGCCCGCCGTCGGCCTCAAGACTCTGCACATATCCCTCGAGATCGGTGAGACGGACCCGGGCGGCACCCTCCACATGCACCAGCGGCAGCCGACCGGCAGAGATCAAACGCTCGATAGTGCGCAGTGACACGCCGAGCACCTCGGCAGCATCGCTTTTGGTGATGAGCAATCGTCTAGGCGTGGCGGACGAATCGTACGGGGCGCGCCAACCGTCAAGCAGTGTTGCGTCGTGAAGCGCCCTTGCGGGATCAGTCAGGAAGATAATGAGCGCCTCGACTTCGGCCGGTGCTCGTCCACCTTCTGTACGCAGTTGGCGTAGATATTTAGATAACGCGAGGACTAGGTGAGCGATGAGCTCGGCTGGTGGCCGCCCGGCGCCAGCACTGTGTAGCGTCGGCGCCCGGCCTAGAGTCTTGCTCCGCGTTGCGTCGGTCCGGCTAGCTGGCGGCAACTCGCTCCACGAGTTCCGTTGCTGCCCTCTTAGTGGACTAGCCATGATCCTCCACTGTCGGTAGTCAACTGTTAACAATTAGCAGGTAGCCTACAGAGCTGGGTGTTGATTGTCAACAGTTGGCTGTTGACGTGCTAAGGTAAGTCCGCACGACGAGATCAGGAGAGTGAGGATGGCCGTACAACTAACCAGCTTGGACCGCAGCACGTTGCGTGAGCGCTCGCTCGAGGCACTTCGTACCGCGATCACCTCGGGGGAGTACCGCCCAGGGGATCACCTCGGTGAGGAGGAGTTGGCCGGAAGGCTTGGGGTGAGTCGCGGCACGCTCCGCGAGGCGCTTCGCCATCTGCAGCAGGAGGGGTTAGTCACCGCTGGAGCGCGCGGCATGCTACGTGTGAACAAGCTGTCGCCCGCTGAGATCCGGGATCTTTTTCAGGTACGTGGAGCACTGGAAGGACTGGCGGTCATGCTGCTCATCGCATCGCCGAGAAAGGAGACCGCGGTCGCCAGGTTACGTGAGGCAGTGTCAAATCTCGACGATCCGGACCAGGACCTGAGTGCCCACATCGACGCGGATCTCAGCTTCCATCTCATGCTTTGCGACTTGTCTGAGAACTCGGTGCTGGTCGATGCCTGGCGGCACCTTGAGGGTCGGGTACGGATCACGATCCTCAGCGATGGTGACGAGCACCATGATCACCTGATGTCCGGCGGTTACCATGCCCCGATCGTTGAGGCCATCGAGGCGGGCGACGCGGCTGAGGCGATCAAGGTCTTAGAGGACCATATGGCGCGGGCTGCAGACCGGCTAGCCGGTCCGGCGAGCTGAACCTGGGTGGACCGTGGTGGCAAAGTAGGCCGCAGGTATCACTTGTCGTCACTCGTGTAGAGATCATGAAGGCATGTTCATTTCTTCAGAACGCAAAGCTTCCGAGTCATACCCTTTACGGACAATATCGATAACTGCTGCTGCTGTGTAGCCATCATGGAAGGTGGGATATCCTGCGTATCCTTCTCCTTTCAGGTCCGCTACAAACTCCCGGAAAAATTGATTCCAACAACGCTGCAAATGATTAGAGGCATCCGGTAATCCAGCTGTAATCGCGTCCGAAATCGGCACTTCTTCCCAATCCTGCTGACCCACCATCAAGCGCTGAATGTGATCATCCTCGACCCATACACCGCGCATGTAGAGCGAGCCGGCCTCGCCGTGAAAGGCCAGGAATTCTGGCTGTGGAGTTGATCCAAGGACCGATGCACGAAAGAGCGCATTAGCGAGATTGCCGTCGCCCAGCCGAATTTGAGCATTGACGGTATAGGCCATATCCGCATCTGCAGTGCGCCATTCCGTGGCCTGGTCCGGATCCCACGTACTCGCCAACACAAAGAGTTGGCGAAAGTCGTGAATCGTGGGCCCGACCGGGGCTTGGTCGCTCAACACGTGTGCTTCGCCGGCGACGGCATGCACTGCGCCTTGCGTAACATAAAGCACTTGGGCTAGGTGATGGGTAAAGAGGTTGTTTAAAATTCCGCCGCCGTGGTCGAGGCGGTGAACCCAACAGTAGGGAAATCTCCACATAGGTGCGTTTAAGTGAGCGAACGATTCAATCTCGTGTATTCGTCCGATGATGCCTTCCGTCAGAAGCTGACGAGTTTGCTGGATAGCCGGAGCGTAGCGGCCCGTGGCAGCGTAGCCGTGCTTCAGCCCTGCTCGCTCGACCGCCTGGCGCATCGCCCAGGCATCGGCAGCATTCATTGCGAGAGGCTTCTCACAGACCACGTGGCAGCCCAGTTCAGCCGCAACCTCCGCGATGGCGCGATGCGAGTCAGCGGGGGTGGCAATGCTGACAATCTCCGGTCGCAACTCTTCCAGCCCAGCCCGCCAATCAAAGCGGACATCCGCGATCTCCAGCTCGGCGGCGCGTTGATAAGTCGGCTCCGGCGTACGCCCAAAGAGAGCGACAACTTCAACCCCTGCATCACGCAGGCCGATGATGTGACCTTCCCCGGCCCAACCAGCACCAATCACGACGGCACGCATTGTCATTGCTCCCAATTTCTTTATTCGAGGCTGGTATTTGAGGTCCAATTATGATGCAAGCAGGGACTTTCAGCTACGCCCCAGCTCAATTGTGGAAATGGGACCCTGCACCCAGCATTGCTACGCAACCTACCGTTTAATGATGGACCTGGTCTTTTTGCACGGTCGAGCCGCGGCCGGGAAATTGACGACGGCGCGAGCGTTGGAGCAGCGACTCGGCTGGCCGGTGTTCCATAACCACCTGGTGGTTGATCTGCTTACCGAGCTGTTTCCCTTCGGGTCTGACCCATTCGTCCGGCTACGCGAGCAGATATGGCTGTCGATCTTTGCTGAGGCGGCAGCCGTCGACCGCTCACTGGTCTTTACATTCACACCGGAACCGACGGTGCCGGCCGGCTTCCCCGCCCGGGTCGCGCGCGTCGTCGACTCAGCCGGCGGTCGGGTCCTCTGGGTGCGGCTCCAGGTCAGCGATCAGGAACAGGAGCGTCGCATCGGCGCCGCCGACCGGCAGCAGTTCCACAAGCTCACCAGCGTCTCGACTTTGCGCCGTCTCCGGAGCCAACCGGCCGGCGAGCAGCCCCCGGCGAACCTGATCATCGAGACCGAACGCAGCGATCCCGCTACGGCAGCGCTTCACATCATTGAGCACTTTGATCTATTACCGGTCCCACGTAACAGCCGCTACCCAAATTCACCAGACTGATCTGCAGACACCCTGGACGAGCAGTATGTCGGTTTCCGGCCTGCTCGGAGCCCTAAGCAGTCCTCACTGGAAGGTGTCTAGATCGAGAATCGCCGGCCGCGGGTTGTTGACCCGGGTCCGGACGCCGCGTTGCCTCAGGTCAGCCTGGCTCGAGCGCGACTTCTTCGACGGCGGACGCGCCCCGGCGTGGGAACAGCCACCAACCGACGACAAGCGAGCTGAGCGAGACGAGGAAACCGAGGAGCATCGCGACGCGGATGCCGGTGATGAACGCATCATCGGCCGCGTTGAGCACTGCATCATCCTCGGTGACGTTTTGTGGGAGCGGCTTACCCGGCCCGATCAGGGCAGTAACGGCATGGGGATTGGCGTCGTCGACGACCCGGGCGATGACCTGGTCGCGCTGTGCGGGATCCGGAATATGCGGTTCGAGTTTGCCTGGGAGAACGACAGAGATGGTGGCTGCCAGGAGGCTGCCCATGATCGCGAACCCAGCCGTGGAGCCGATCGCCCGTTGCGAGCTCAGGATGCCCGAGGCCATTCCTGACCGTTGGGGGCTGATCGAGCTCATCGCCGCGCTTGTTGCAGCTGCGACCGAAGTCCCGCCGGCGGCACCGAGGAAGGCCAGTGCCACCAATGTCACCCACAACAGCTGAGCGTTGCTCGCGGTAAAGATACCGGTACCGATCACCAGGCACCCGAGTCCAATGAGCGTCGGTATGCGAGCACCGTGTGCCGCAACAACGCGTCCGGTCAGCGGCGACAGGATGATCGTCGGGATCGTCATGGCGAGCAGCATGAGGCCTGTCTGCTCGGGACTGAAGCCACGGACGTTCTGGAAGTACTGGGTGATGATGAACAGCGCGCCGTATACACAGAACATTGTTGCGAACACGGCATAGATGGCCGCGTTGTACACCCGATTCTTGAAAACGTTAATGTCCATCATCGGATCGCTGGCACGTAGCTCGTAGCGCACGAACAGCACGAGCACCACGGCACCTGCCGCAAAGCTTCCCAGGATGACAGGCGACAACCAGCCACTGTGACCACCTTGGATCAAGGCATACGTGATGAGGCCGATGCCGCCAATGAACAGTAATTGGCCGGGAACGTCGAAGCTGCGGCTCTGAGTGTCGCGGGACTCGGCCACAAAGCGCAGGGTCAAAACGATCGCGGCGATTCCGATCAGCGGGTTGAACAAAAAGATGCTGCGCCATCCGACATGCTCGGTGAGCACGCCCCCAAGCGTCGGGCCGATGGCAAGGCCTATCGCGGCGATTCCCGTCCAGATTCCGATCGCCTTCGCTTTTGCCTTCGGATCGGTAAATGCAGCGCTGACCAATGCGAGCGACGCAACATTCACGATCGCGGCACCGATGCCCTGGAAGCCACGCGCCACGATGAGCACCCCGATATTGGGCGAGAGCCCACATCCAACCGATGCAAGGCAGAACACAACGATGCCTACGATGTAGCCGAGCCGGCGGCCGCTGTGATCGCCGAACGTCCCGCCCGACATGATGAACATCGCCATGGTGAGGCTGTACGCAGCAACCACCCACTGCATATCAGATTCATCTGCACTGAACTGCTGCTGAATGTCGGGAATTGCGACATTCACGATCATCGCGTCGAGGAAGATCATGAACAGTCCCAGACCCGTCGCTACCAGGGTCCACGCGCCACGCCGGGTAGTCGGCCCGCTGCTCATTGGGAAAGGCTAGCGTTCCCCGTCTCGCCCTGACAGCGCTCGGTGAACTCATGGAAGGAATCCCACATCCTCATCGGACTTGGCCGGGCCGGGACCACCCACACCCTGCCCGGCGTCGCGAACGGCTAGGCCTGATCCCTCACCTCACGACCACTTAACGAACGGAAGGAAAGCCGATGACCACCACCTTGGATCTGACGAGCTTCAAGGCGCTGAGCTTCGACTGCTACGGGACGCTGATCGATTGGGAGGCCGGAATCGGGGCAGTCCTCAGCGGCTGGGCAGCTGAGCAGGGCCTGAGCCTGACCACCGAGGAGCTGCTGCTTGCCTACGCCGACAACGAGGCCGCAGTCGAGCGGGAAACCCCGACCGCGCTGTACCCCGATGTCCTCGCCGAGGCGTTTCGCCGGACCGGCAACGTTCTCGGCAAGCCGGTCAGCGACCCCTGGGCCGCCAGGCTCGGTGGCTCGGTGCCGGACTGGCCGGCCTTCCCCGACTCCGCCGAGGCCTTGGCCCGCCTCGCCCAGCACTACGAGCTGATCATCTTGTCCAATGTGCACCGGGCCGGGTTCGCCGGCAGCAACCAGTGGCTCCGCGGCGACTTCGCCGCGATTATCACCGCCGAGGACGTCGGCGCCTACAAGCCGGCCGCCAACCATTTCCGCGCCCTGGATACCACCCTGCCCAAGCTCGGCGTCGCCCGGACCGAGCTGCTGCACGTGGCGCAGAGCCTGTTCCATGATCACGTACCGGCGAAAAGGGAAGGGCTGCCGTCGGTATGGATCAACCGCCGCCACGCCCAGCCCGGCTGGGGAGCGACTCCGGAGCCGGCCGAGGAATGGTCCTTCAACCTGGAGTTCACCTCCATGGCCGCCTTCGCGGACGCCGTCGACGCCGCGTTCGCCGCTGCTGCCCGGCCCACCGACTGACCCTTTGGCGGTGGTGCTGATGAAGAACACAGACGCCACGGCCGCGGGCCGCGCATAGAGCCTCTTGACTTCAAGCCCGCTTGAGGGCGTGTGATCCGATTCGTGAGTGCGAGGCAGCGGCTGCTCGGGGCCGTGGTGACTCAGTTTGTCCGCCCCCATGGCCTCGCCGGGCGGCTGGCTGGCTGGGAGATGACGCTACGCCCATCTAACAGAAAGCGGAACCGGTGGGCGGTTGCTCTGCTGGATGTGCAACCTCAAGACCACATCTTGGAGATCGGCTTCGGCCCTGGACTTGCCATCCGCGAGCTGGCCGGTCGCGCGACCGAGGGTTTCGTGCTCGGAATCGACCACTCCGAGGTGATGGTTCGTCAGGCGGTGGTCCGCAACCGGGCTGCTGTGGAGCAAGGTCGAGTTGAGTTGCGACTCGGATCCGAGCTGGACCTTGGTGATTTCAGCGAGATGTTCGACAAGGCACTGGCTGTCAACAATCTCGGGATGTGGCCCGAACCAGTGGCGCGGCTGAAGGACCTTCGGGGGGCGCTACGGCCCGGGGGTCGAGTGGCGATTGTTTCGCAGCCGCGCTGTCTGGGTGCCTCCGCCGAGACAACCGAACGCGTCGGTGAGGAGACGGCGGGGCGGCTTCGCGACGCTGGCTTCATCAGCCTCCACACAGAGACGTTGAACCTGCGGCCTCCGGTGGCCTGCGTCCTGGCTGAAGCCCCTAGGTGAGGCCGGGAGTTGTCCTGGTGAGCATGAGAGCGTCCACTAGCACATCGGCAAGGTCACCGATGGATCGAACCCCACGGTGGCTGCGGCCGCGGAGGCTCATCGCGATGGCGGTACCCCTGCTGGTCTTGGGCGCGGTTGCGCGGCTGGCGACCCTTGACGACGCGCAAGCGTCGACGGACCTTCTCAGCCGTTCCGATAGCTGGGCCTGGGCGGTTGGCATCCTGCTGATCATCGCCGACCTGGTGCTGCCGGTTCCGCAGGCATCGGTGATCACCGCCCTCGGCGCGATCTATGGCGTCGCATTGGGCACCCTGATCGGAACCGTCGGCCTCATCTTGAACGGTGTGGCTGGTTATCTGCTGATGTGGACGCCCGTCCGACGGGTCATCGAGCGTGCGTTGAAGGGTCGTTCGACTGAGGCGATCGCGGCGCTGAGCGACCGGGGTGGGCCATGGGGGATCGCGCTTAGCCGCAGTCTGCCCTACAGCATCCCGGAGGCGATGGTCTGTCTGGCGGGTTTGGCGCGGATGCCGGTTAGGACGTTCCTCGTCTCGCTTGGTTTGGGCAGTATCTCGACGGCGCTGCTCTACGCCGGTATCGGCGCTGGCTGGGCTCGGGATCCCCTCCTTGCACTCGCCATCAGCTACCTGCTCCCGATTGCGTCGCTGTCGGCGGTGCTCTACCTAGCGCGTCGGCGCGGCGTTGTGGAGGAACCGCCGTTGCCTAATGAGGATGCGACGCCTGCAGTGAAAGTCCCTGAAGCCGGTCTGTCACCGCCTCCCAGAATCGGGGGCAATCGAGGACCTCATCATGGTGGTGAGCGAGGGCGTGTTGCAGAGCACTCCGAGCCGCCTCGGCCGCCTCGATGCGATCATCAAGGTCCTTGAGCTTGGTGGCGGCGACATCGCGCCATGCGGCGGAGCCGGACGCCGACCCCGGACGCATGATCTGGCGGATCTGGCCGAGCGAGAAGCCCACCTCGCGAAGCAGCAGGATCGCCCCCACGAATTCGACCGCAGCTTCGTCGTACCGGCGCTGCCCCGACCGTCGATCGTTGGGCTGCAGGATGTCAAGCTCCTCGTAGTAGCGCAGCGCGGAGCGCGCCACGCCCGTGCGCCGCGCCAACTCGCCGATTGTCAGCAGCTCACCATCCATCTTGACTTCAAAAGTACTTTGAGGCCAAACGCGCAGCACATTCAAGAGGCGAGGTTGGCATAGCGGACGAATCAGGAAGCAGACACCCTTTGGTACCGCCTTGGACTCGGTCAAGCCTGCGATGCCGTCGAAATCGGCTTCGCTGTGGCAGTCGGGGAACCCGAGAAGGAACCTCGCCTACAGCCTCAAGCGCGTCGAGAGCTCCTCTCGTCGAACGCGTCCTCGTCGCGGGAGGTCGTCAGCGCTGCCGCGGCGCCTCCGGAGACAGTCCGCCGAACCATGGCTGCGGAAATGACCCCGATTGTGCAAAGGGCGGCGAGGACGAGGAAGGCTGGGCGGAATCCGTCGACGAACTCGCCTGCAGTGCGGTAGCTGCCCGCGGTAGCGAAGACTGCAGTGGCGATCGCGACGCCGAACACGGCGCCAACCTGGCGGAAGGTATTGCTGATGCCAGACGCCACAGCGGTCTCGGTTGCGCCGAAGGAGCGCATCACGGCCGTCGTCACGGTTGGGAAGGCGATCGCGATGCCGATGCCGGCGATGAATAGAGGGCCCACGATGGTGCGGTATCCGCTGGTGTCGGTAACTAGCGCGCCGATCAGTAGGAGGCCGGTCGCTTCTAGGGCGAGGCCGAGCATCACCAGGGGTCTTTCGCCGATCCGGTCGGCAAGTCTGCCGGCGAGCGGGGAGAGAAACAGTGCCACCCCAGTCGCGGGCAAAAGCCGTAGGCCGACTCCGAGCGGGTCGTAGTGCAGGGCCAGCTGCAGGTATTGCGCGGTAAGAAAGCCGAGCCCGAACACGCCCGCCATCAGCGTGAAGCTGGCGATGCATCCGTTGGGGAAACCGCGACTGCGGAACAGCCTCATGGGCATGAGCGGATACGCGGACTGACGCTCCCATGCCACGAAGAGCACCAGGGCAGTGACACCGCCGATGAGTCCGCCGAGGATCGAGGCGGAAATCCAGCCCGCTTCGTTACCCCTGATGAGGGCTTGGGCGATGCCGAACACCCCGACCGTGGCCAAGGCCAGGCCAACGAGGTCGACGTGGGCGAAAAGGCGGCGGTCTTCGCCGACCTTCCGGACGGTCATGCCGGCGATGAATATTCCGACCGGGACGTTGAGCCAGAAGACCCACTGCCAGGCCAGGCCATCCACGATGGCTCCGCCGATGAGCGGTCCGGCCGCGACGGCGACCCCGGTGATCGCGCCCCAAAGGCCGAGCGCCTTGCCACGCTTCTCAAGTGGTGTGCCATCCATGATCAAGGCCAGCGCCAGCGGCACCGCGATGCCGCCGCCAATGCCTTGCATGGCGCGGGACGCGATAAGGAGGGCAATGTTTGGGCTCAGCGCGCACACCACTGATGCGATCGTGAACGCGGCCGGCGACGAACATGCGTCGCCGCCCGTATCTGTCACCCAGTGCCGACCCCGTCAGGATTGAGGCAGCGAAGGCGAGTGCGTACGCATTGATCGTCCAGCTCAGCCCTTCGATCCCCGCGCCGAGTTCCTGGTGCAGGGTCGGCAACGCCGTCGTCACGACGAGCGCATCGAGTCCTACCAGAAACGAGGCGAGCGAGCCGAGGACAAGGATCCATCGCTGCGCATCTCGCGCCAGGGTGGGAGCAGTGCTGATCGCAAGCATGACTGATGTGCCTCTATCTATTCCAAAATTCCGGTAGAGCCTGATCGCACCCGCGTTATCGGCCCGCCTGCGATCAGGGCTGCGTAACGGGCCAGGTAAAGCGGCCACCCGCCGTCGGCCTCCACGCCGCGGGCGACGGCTTCCCATCCGGGTCCGTGGCGGTCGAGGTGACGGTGCTCCAGTTCAACGCGGGTGCGTTGCGGTGTCTCGGCGTGGAACCGGACTTCGACCTCGCTGGTCAGGTCAGGGTCGGTCACGATGTCCCACTGCGGGCTGATGTCCCAACTGAAGACGACGCGAGCCGGCGGTTCATAGACAAGGATGCGCGCCCATCGGCACTCAGTGCCGTCGACGGCTCTGTCGACGATGTTGCCGCCAACCCGGGGTTCGAACACGGTCTCCGCGATTGGCGCATTGAGCAGGTTGTGCTCGCGCGGCTTGAAGTCTCCGAAGCGTTCGGTGAATACCGAGAACGCTCGGTCGATTCCGGCGTCGACGACGACGTGGCGGCGCACGGTTACTTCGGTCTGGGTCATGGATTGTCCTCCTGTTGGTCGTCAGGTTCGCCGGTGTCATGGGTGTCGTCGGAGATGACTGCGGCGTAGCTGGTGAGCGCTTGCCGCCAGTAGGTGTCGAGCTGGTCGCGCAGCGCGGCCAAGGCGAGCGGGTTGAGCTGATAGATGCGCCGGGTGCCTTCCTGGTGCTCAGTTACCAGGCCCGCGTCCTTGAGCACCTTCAGGTGTTGTGAGACGGCGGGCCGGCTGACTGGCAACTGGGCGGCCAGCTCACCGACCGAATGCGGGCGGCCGGCCAGGGAGGCAACGATCGCGCGCCGGGTTCGGTCCGCGAGCGCACCCCAACCCTCCGCATCTCCGTAAGTAGTCACTAACCGTAAGTATTGACTAACGGATCGACGCAGTCAATGGCGTTTTCGTATGAGCTACTGGCGTTACGCCGGCGGTGTCGCCACGAGCGCGATCCGACTTGACCGAGTATTGCCAAGACCTTGATCAACAAGCCGCGTAGCTGGAACTGAGCCCTCGGTGTTGACTTGAGCCGCAGTCGATGTCGGCGTAGGGGAACCCCGTGAATGATCTGAGCGCCAGGCGAGGGCAGCGCAAGCGGTGAATGAAATGATGCCGGACCTGGCCGTGGGCTTGATCAAACTCCGCGACGCGACTCAGCGCTCCGCTGAACAGGGCGCCGGAATCCCGCCGTATGTGGTCGAGGTGACGGTCACCATCAGCAATGTCGGAGACTCCCTTGCCGAGGAGACCACCACGCGCTTTTGGGTGCGGGGGTCCGACATGGACCGGGAGATGCGAGTCATCGCTACCCCGGCGTTGCTGCCGGGCGACGAACTAGAGGGCACGGCACTGTGGGATGTCCG
>Ga0081538_10001353_pt1 | contig 25231 bp, 25 predicted proteins | sample TabmetS5T2R1_FD_71022 | JGI IMG/M metagenome (GOLD analysis project Ga0081538, IMG submission 71022) | Tabebuia heterophylla rhizosphere microbial communities from the University of Puerto Rico - S5T2R1 | ecosystem: Host-associated > Plants > Roots > Rhizosphere ... | reverse complement strand
TCCACCGTCTGTAGGGGAACTCGATTGTCCTCCACGAGCCGCGCATCGGGTCGTACGCGCCACCGACGACGCGATAGTTGGGCCGGGTCTTCGCGCCAAAGACGATGAACTCGGTCCCGGTCCACGCGCCGACTGCCGGGCTGAAGTCGGGCAGGTCCGGCGACGGCACTCGGGCCCAACGTCCGGTTTTCGGGTCATAGACGAGGCCATCCATCGCCAAGTCGCCGTAGGTGAAGTGGCCGCCGCGGCCTCCGCCCCACACAATCATGCGATCTCCTGTGAAGGCGGCGAGCGCACCGGTGCGGGCGTGATCGCCCGAACCGTCCACACATGTACCCGGCTCGTCAGATGCGATGTCGGCTATATCGGGGAAGGCGTCGTAGAAGGCACAGGGGCGCCCTTTGGCTTGGACCGGCCCACTGTCCGAGAGCGATGCGATCGTGCAACCGTCGCTGATCGCGTCGAAGGTCGTGGAGACTCGCTCTATCCCGTTCGCTCGAAGCACGGCGCTGTGCCGCGTCATGAGCATCTGGAACCCACGCTTCGTCGGGTAGAAGGCGCTGTAGCCCGTGCTTTCGAGGCGGTCGTCTGCGTCCCAATTGACCTCGGCCCACTCTCGGACACCATCAAAGGAAGACTCGCCTGCGTAGGCGGCGGCGACGACATCGTCAATCCGCGGAGCCGTGATCAGGTTCTCGAGCGCCTCAAGGTCGCGCCCGTTGTATGCGACGATGAATTCATCGATGAGGCGGTCCGGGAACGGCTGACAAAGTCCCTTCCGCTTCGAAGGCGCAGGGCTTGGCGTCTCACCGTCCGTCGAAGACGCGCCGCTTGGCGTCTTACTGTCGGCCGCGCGTGGGTCGTCATCCCCGCCGCTGCAGGCACCGACGAGTAGCGCACCCACGAGAAGCAGCGCGCTTACTCCTGCCCGTTTGGCCATCCCACCTACTGATACGTTCCAGGGTGTGCCGCGGTCCGCCCGCGGCCGCTCAGTCGTCGGGGACCTGGTAGCCGTCCGGATCTCTTCTCGATCCGCGGCGGCAGGCACCTTGCGCCGCCCAAAGGCCCTAAGAACTTTCCTGCGTTGTCCCGAGGTTTTGGCGATCGAAACCCGCGCTGCTCCTGGTATTGATGGGGATCGGAGGCGAGGTTTTGGGGATAGAAGGCGAGCTCCTGGAACCAGTCGCTGCACGCGTCCAGGATGCGCCACATCAGGCGAGCCCGCTCAGGAAGCGGGTTTCCGCTGCGATGGAGCTAGCCGGACTCGAACCGGCGACCTCCTGGGTGCGATCCAGGCGCTCTCCCAGCTGAGCTATAGCCCCGCGCGGGTCACAGTGTAGCTGCGCGCCCTTCGAGTTCATCTCCGTGTAAGGGATCTGGCGCACAATGCCCCCATGAGCACCACCGTCCTCGTCGTCGACGACGAGCCGATCGTGCGCGAGGTCGTGCTCCGCTATCTCGAGCGGGACGGGTTCCGCACGCTCGAAGCGGGGGACGGCGACACGGCCAGACGCCTGCTCGAGACCGAGCAGCCCGGGCTGGTCATCCTCGACGTCATGCTCCCCGGCGTGGACGGGCTCGAGCTGTGCCGCTGGATCCGTGCTCGTTCGGACCTGCCCGTCATCCTCCTCACGGCGCGCGGCGAGGAGGCCGACCGGATCGTCGGCCTCGAGCTCGGCGCCGACGACTACGTCACCAAGCCCTTCTCGCCGCGTGAGCTCGCGACGCGCGTCCGCACCGTGCTCCGCCGCTCGACGCCTCACGTCGCGAAGGCCGAGAGGCTGTCCTTCGACGAGCTCGAGATCGACGCGCGCACGCGCGAGGTGACGCGGGACGGCGAGCTGCTCCGGCTCACGGCGAAGGAGTTCGACCTCCTCTGGTTTCTGGCCAGCAACCCCAAGCAGGTGTTCTCGCGCGACCAGCTCATGGACCGGGTCTGGGGCTACGAGGCCGCCCTGGACACCGGCACGGTGACGGTGCACGTCCGCCGCCTGCGCGAGAAGATCGAGGAAGAGCCGGCGCGGCCCCGCTTCCTGCAGACGGTCTGGGGCGTCGGCTACCGCTTCTCGCCGTGATCGTCTTCGCGCTCATCGTGGCGGCCGGGACGCTCGTCGTGGGCGTCGCGGCGGCTTTGGTCCTGCGCCGGCTCCCAACGATCCGTCTCCAGCTCGCAGGCCTCGGACTGCTCGCAGTCGCCCTTCCGCTCGCCGCGGTGCTCCTCTCCGGCCTCGTGATGTTCGACTCCGGCCACGACCTCACGATCCTGCTCGTTGCCGCAGCCTGCTCAACGGCGGCCCTCGCGGCCGCGGTCCTCCTGGGCGGTTCGATCCTTCGCTCGCTGGAGCGCGTCCGTACAGCCTCCGCGGCGGTCTCGGGCGGCGACCTCTCGGCCCGAGCACCGGAGGACGGCCCCGCGGAGCTCGCCGAGCTGGCCGCGTCCTTCAACGAGATGGCATCCAGTATCGAGGAGCTCTTCGACGCACGCCGGCAGCTCGTCGCCTGGGCGAGCCACGACCTGCGCACGCCGCTCGCGTCGATGCAGGCGATGCTGGAGGCGGTCGAGGACGGGCTGGTCGAGCCCGAGCGCTATATCCCGGCCCTGCGGCAGCAGGTAGAGGCGCTGCGAGTGCTCGTGGACGACCTCTTCGAGCTGGCGCGGCTCGACGCCGGCGTCCTCTCCCTCGAGCTCCGCGAAGCTCCGCTGGCGCGCGTCGTCCGCTCGGCCCTGGGTGGGCTGGAGGCGGAGGCGCAGACGCGGCGGGTCACGCTCGCCGCCCGGATCCAGGGCGATCCCACGGTCGTCTGCGCACCGGACAAGGTGGAGCGGGTGCTCCTCAACCTGCTCACGAACGCCATCCGGCACACGCCTTCCGACGGGGCGGTCGCCGTCGTCGTCGAGCCGCTCGACCACGAGGTGCTCGTCAGCGTCGAGGACAGCGGCGAGGGCATCCCGGCAGAGTCGGTCAAGCGGGTGTTCGAGCACTTTTGGCGCGGCGACCGCTCGCGGGCCCGCGCGCCGGAGAGTGCCGGGCTCGGCCTGGCCATCGCCCACGGCCTCGTCGAGGCCCAGGGCGGGAGGATCTGGGCGGAGAACCGCTCCGAGGGAGGCGCGAGGGTCTCCTTCACCCTCCCCGCTCCGCCGCATTAAGCATCTCCTAAGGCCCACGAAACCTCGCCGCAACGTTTGGCTCGTAGCGTCCCGCCGGCTCCGACGAAAGGAGAAACGGGATGCACAGAATCGGAACATTCGCCCTCCTGCTCGCCCTGGCCGCCGTCTTCCTCGTCCTGGCTGCCCCGGCCATGGCCTCTGGGGGCGGAAGCGGCGGCGGCGCGGTCTACACCCTCACGAACTCGGCGTCCGGAAACGCGGTCGCAGTCTTCCACCGCGCGAGCGACGGCTCCCTCACGGCCGAGGGCACGGTCCCCACCGGCGGCGCCGGCACGGGCGCAGGCCTCGGCTCGCAGGGTGCGCTCGTCCTCGACGACGACCGGCTCCTCGCGGTCAATGCCGGAAGCAACACCATCTCCCTGCTGCAGGTCGGCCACCGCGGCGGGGTGCGACTCGCCGACGTCGCCCCGTCCGGCGGCGTTCGCCCGATCAGCCTGACCGTGCACGGCAAGCTCGTCTACGTCCTCAACGCCGGAGATGCGACGACACCCGCGAACATCAAGGGGTTCCTTACGCTCGGGGGCAACCTGACACCGCTGCCGGGGTCGAGCCGCCCGCTGAGCGCCGCCAACCCCGACCCGGCGCAGATCGAGTTCAGCCCGGACGGTCGGCAGCTGGTCGTGACCGAGAAGGCGACGAACATGATCGTCACCTACAAGGTCAGGTTCGGCTTCGCCGGCGCCCCGAACGCCCAGCCGTCCGCGGGCGAGACGCCGTTCGGCTTCGCCTTCGACAAGCTCGGGCGCCTGATCGTCTCGGAGGCGTTCGGCGGCGCGCCGGACGCGAGCGTGCTCTCCTCGTATGCCCTCGCTAGCGATGGGACGATCACGCCGATGACGCCCAACGTCGCGACGACCGAGGCGGCGGCGTGCTGGGTGGTCGTGACGAGGAACGGCCTCTACACGTACACGACCAACACCGGCAGCAACTCGATCTCCGGCTACGGGATCGGAAACGACGGCAGCCTGACGCTGCTCGACGCGGACGGTGTCACCGCCGCGACGGGCGCAACGCCGATCGACCTGGCACTCGCGAAGCAGAGCCGCCTGCTCTACTCGCTCAACAGCGGCGTCCCGGAGATCCAGGGGTTCGCCGTGAACGGCGACGGGAGCCTCGACCCACTCGGGGCGGTCGGCGGGCTTCCCGCCTCGGCCGTAGGCCTCGCGGCACGCTGAACCCTCCACGCGCGGAGGCGGGCTTCCGGCGCCCGCCTCCGCCTCCTTCGCGCCCGAGGAGGGTTTGGCGAAATAGCGAGTGTGCCGCCGAGCGATATTCCGCCAAACCCTCCTAGGATTGCGCCATGCGCGCAGTCGCCCTCGACGGCGCCGGGCAGCCGGCGCTCGCAGAGGTCCCCGAGCCCGAAGGCCCGGGTGAGCTGGTCGGCGTTCGCGCGTGCGGGCTCTGCGGCACCGACGTGCAGAAGCTCGGGCGCACCGCAGCCGGCACCGTGCTCGGCCACGAGGTCGTCGCCGAGGATTCCGAAGGACGGCGTGTCGCGCTCGTCCACCACCTGCCGTGCGGCGAGTGCGAGCGCTGCCGGAGCGGGCACGAGACGACCTGCGAGCGCTTCCCGGAGCCGACGATCCTTCCGGGCGGTTTCGCCGAGCGGACCCGGGCCGCGGCGACGATTCCGCTTCCTGACGACGTCGACGACGCGCCGGGCACCTTCGCCGAGCCACTCGCCTGCGTGCTGCGGGCGGTGGAGCGCATACCGCGCGGGCGCGTGCTCGTGGTCGGCTGCGGGTTCGCCGGCCTGCTCTTCACCCAGGCGCTCGTCCGGCGCGGCGACGAGGTGCTCGCGAGAGACCCGCTCCCACGTCGCCTCGAGCTCGCCCTCGGCTACGGCGCGGAGCCCGCGAACGGCCCCGTGGACGCCGCTGTCCTCTGCGCCCACGGCGGCCTCGATGACGCGCTCGACGCGCTCGATCCGGGCGGGACATTGCTCGTCTTCTCCTGGCTCGTCGATCCCGCGCCCCTCGACTTCGAGCGGATCCTGCGCCGCGAGCTGACGCTGGTCGGTTCCTGCTCGGCGACCCCCGCGGCGATGCGCGAGGCGATCGCGCTCCTCTCTGAGCTCGACCCCATCCCGACGGTCACGCTGCCGCTCGAGCGCTTCGCCGACGGGCTCGATCTCTACCGCAGCCACGAAGCCGTGAAGGTGGTGTTCACGCCGTGAGGGCGCTGCTCTACTACGGACCGGGAGACCTGCGGGTCGAGGACGTCGCGCAGCCGGAGCCGGGCCCCGGGGACGTGCTCGTCCGGGTCGAGGTTGCGCTCACCGACGGCACGGATGCAAAGGCGTTCCGGCGCGGCCACCCCCTGCTCCTGGCGGAGACGCCGAGCCCCTTCGGCCATGAGTTCTGCGGATTCGATCTCGCCACCGGGCGGCGGGTCGTGGCCGCCAACTCCGCGCCCTGCGGAGAGTGCGCACCCTGCCGGCGCGGTGACGAGACGCTCTGCGAGAACCTGGAGCCCTTCCTGAACGGCGCCTATGCGGAGCTGCTGGTCGTTCCGGCTCGGATTGCCGAGCGAAACCTCCTCCCCGTGCCCGACGGTCTCGCGCCGGAGGTGGCGGCGATGGTCGAGCCGCTCGCCTGCTGCCTGCGCGGCATCGAGCGGGCCGAGGTCGAGGCGGGCCAGACCGTTGCCGTCCTCGGCCCCGGCCCGATCGGGCTCATGCTGTGCGCGGCGGCTCGAGACGCCGGCGCGAACGTGGTCTCCGTCGGCGGGCGGCCGGAGCGCCGCGAGCTCGCGAAGGAGTTCGGCGCCATGCCGGGAGACGGGGCCGGTGCAGACGTGGTGGTCGAGGCGGTCGGCAACGCCGACGCGTGGCAGGACGCGCTCGAGCTCGTTCGCCCCGGTGGCACGGTCGTCTTCTTCGGCGGCCGCGAGGTGGCGGTCGACACCTTCCAGTTCCACTACCAGGAGCTGACCGTGCGCGGCGCCTTCCACCACACGCCCCGACACGTCCGCGCGGCGCTCGCCTTCCTCGCCAGTGGAGCGTATCCATGGGAGCGCCTGGTCACGCACCAGGTCGAGCTGGAGCAGGTGGCCGGGCTCTTCGCCGACCCGCCCCCCGATCTGCTGAAAGCCGCCGTTCTGCCCTAGCTGCGCCGGACGAGCGTGACGCCGTCGCGCACCGTCAGCATGACCGCGATGACCCGCGGGTCGGCGGCAATGCGGTTGTTGAGCTCGACGAACATCTCCGTCTCGGGCGAGTCCGGCGGCTCGGCAACCCGTCCCGACCAGAGCGTGTTGTCGAGCACCATGATCCCGTTTGTCGAGAGTCGCGGCACGAGCGCTTCGTAGTACGCCGGGTAGTTGAGCTTGTCGGCGTCGATGAAGATCAGGTCGTACTCGCCCTCGAGGCGCTCGATGGTCTCGAGCGCCGGCCCAAGGTGGATGGTGACGCGGTCGCCGACTCCGGCTTCGTCCAGATACCGTCGCGCGACCGCCGCATGGGCGTCGTCCACCTCGCACGTGTCGATGTGCCCTCCGGGCGGCAACCCCGCCGCCATCGAGAGCGAGGAGTAGCCGCTGTACGTGCCGAGCTCGAGCACGCGCCGCGGCCGCAGCGCGAAGACGAGGAACTCGAGCAGGCGTCCTTCGACGACGCCGGTGAGCATCTGCGGCGAGCGCAGGGTCTCGCGTGTCTCTTCGGCGAGCCGCCGCATCAGCTCGGGCGGCGGCGTCGTGTGCGCCTCGGCGTAGGCGAGGATCTCGTCAGAGATTACGGCCATCGCTAGCGGATCACCCGCGAGCCGCCGACGATGGCGTCCCGGCCGTCGCGGAACCGGACCCAGCCCTTGCCGCCCCCGTCGTAGTCGTTGCTCCACGCGACGAGCGTGGCCTCGACGCCGCCGACGTGGCAGCGCTCGTCTCCCTCCTGCTCGACGCCGCGCCAGACGCGGATGAACGGGTTCTCGTCCCACTCGCGGCCGATCGTCGTCTCCTCGCTGTGTCCCGGGTAAACGACGAGCTCGTGCCGAAGGCCCATGAGCACGTCCATCACCGACCGGCGGAGGTCCTCGAAGCCGTCCTGGGTCCCGCCCACCGAGCCGGCGAAGAGCGTGTCGCCGGTGAAGACGGCCTCGTCGTCGACGGTGAACGCGAGCATCCCGCGCGTATGACCTGGGGTCCGGAGCGCCTCGATCTTGAGCTCACCCGCCTCGACGACCTCGCCGTGGCCGAGCGGCTCGGCGCCGGCGACCTCCTCCTCCGGCGAGGCCAGGATCCGAAGCCCGTAGCGCTCCGACAGCAGCCGGTGGTGGGCGAGGTGATCCTCGTGCGCGTGGGTGGTGAGGAGGTGCGTCGGGTGCACCTCGAGCCTCTCGACCGCGGCGAGGAGCGGCTCGACCGGTGCTCCGGAGTCGATGAAGACCGCCGTCCCGCCGGCGTGGTCCGCGACCAGGTAGGCGTTCGAGAGCCAGTTGGGATCGATGCTCCGCTCGACGATCATGCGGCCGGAAGCATGCCAGTGGTGGCACCCGCCGAGTCGCGCGCGACGGCCAGGTCGAGGTAGAGCAGCGTCAGCGCGACCGCGGTGAGCGGCACGACGAACGCGTAGAAGAGCGCAACGACGAGGTTGATCGTCGCGAGCGGAGCATCCGTGACGAAGATGGTCACGATGCCGAGGAACGGCCCTACTAGAGCCAGAAGGGCAACGAGGACGAACGCGATCGAGGCGACCCGCAACCAGTGCCCACGCACGAGCTCGGTGCTCCCCGAGAGCGCAGCGCGCCCGCGCAGCCCGTCGAAGCCGGCGGCCTGCTGGACGAAGGCCCAATCCACGGCCTTCTTGATCGCGTACGGGAGCCCGATCACCGTCGCTGCGAGCAGGAGAACGACCAGCAGAGCACCGAACGCGAGCCCGATGAGACGCCAGAGCTCGCCGCGCAGGCCCCGGAACAGCACAGCCGGCGAGACCTTCCCGCCCCAGTCGGCCTCCCTGAGGAGGAGCACTGTCGCGGCGCCGACGACAATCGGCGTCAGCGCGTGCGCCAGTCCGCCGACGAGCAGCGCGACGAAGCCTTCCGCCTTGTCGTCCTCGAGCGCGTCGAAGGCGCGGCGCAGGCCGGTCGAGTGGAAGAGGAGGTGCTGGAACGCGACGGCGAGCCCGCCGAGCGGCACGGCGATCAGGCCGAGGGGCACGAGCACCCGCCAGTCGTTCCAGTAGACGCGCGCGGAGGCGTCGATGATCTGGCCCCCGGCGCGGCGCTCTCGGAGCGGAGCCGCCACGGAGGGCCGCCACCGCGTCCGCAGAGCAGGAATCGCAAGCGCGACCGCGATCGTGGCGAAGACGAGGAGCATCGTTAGCGGGCTCGTCGACGTGTCGTTCAGGAAGCTCGAGAGTGAGCTCACGGCGCCGCAGAACACGCCCGTCACGGGCTCTCCCAGCGTCCCGCTCGTGGGCACCGCGGGGGTCGACGTGCGCAGCCCGCTCATCCAGCGGAACGGCTCCAGCCACTGGCGCTTCGTGTTCGGCCCGGTCGGGCCGTTCGAGACTCCGGGCTCGTGCTGGCCCCAGTGGCCGTTGTAGGTCAGCCACGCGTGCTGCGAGTCGAAGGCGGGATACGTCCGGACGACCACCACGGCCGGCGCGAGGCGCGTCGAGGGCCCGCGGGTGTCGTCGCAGCCGAGGCCGGACCCGCTCCTGCCGTTGCCAAGGAAGAGCGCCGACCAGTACTGGCTGGCGTGGGAGCCCGACGAGACGTAGACGACGGGGTGCGTCCCTTCCTTCTCGACCCTCCGATCGTCCCAGGAGCGGCGCTCGCCGCCTTCGTGCTGGGCGTAGGCGAGCTCGGACGGGCCGCGCGCCAGGGCCTCCTCGACGGTCGCGGCGTCGAAGGCGACCTGGATCATCTCCCAGTCGCTCTCGTGCAGGTCGTTGAACTGGTTGAACCAGTAGTAGAACCAGTACTGGAGCGCGATCCCCCGGACGCCGGGCTCCCGGGCGACATACGCGTAAGTGACCGAAGTGCGCCCCTGCATCAGCCGGGCCGACTCGCGGGCGTACTCGCAGCCCGGCCGGCGCGGGTGGCCTGGCAGGTCGAGGTAGTAGTCGGGCCCGAGCCCGGCGAGGTCGGCAGCCGTCGCGGCCGTGGCAAGGACGTTGGCCTGCGGGAAGCTCCCGCCGGAGTGCTGGCGCCGGAGCTTGACCTTCGGGTTGCCCAGCGTGATGTCGATAGGGGCGAGGCGGTACTGCTCTCCCTTCCGCGAGCAGGGCGGATCGGGGTTCTCCTTCAGCATGAGGATCGGCGCGTAGCGCCTCGCGAGCTCGCGCTCGGCGGCCGTCTGCGCGCCGGCGGCCGTCGGGACGGCCAGCGCGACGAGCGCCGAGAGCACGACGGCTGCGCGAAGCACGGTTCTCGCCAACACGCGGGTAGCATGCCGGGCGAACCCGTACCGGGAGGTTGATTCGCATATGGCCGGCCTCATCAGCCGAACCTCGAACGTCGTCAAGGCCTGGATCTCGAAGCTGCTCGACCGCGCCGAGGACCCCTCGGTGACGCTCGACTACTCCTACGAGAAGCAGCTGGAGATGCTGCAGGGCGTCAAGCGCGGCGTCGCCGACGTCGTCACCGCCAAGAAGCGGCTCGAGCTCCAGACGCAGAAGCTCGAGCGGGAGCTCCCGAAGCTCGACGACCAGGCGCGCAAGGCGCTCGCCGCAGGTCGTGAGGACCTCGCCCGCGCCGCGCTCGAGCGCAAGACGGTCGCCCAACAGCAGCTCCAGGGGCTCGACCAGCAGATCGCAGGGCTCGAATCGCAGCAGGAGAAGCTGCTCGCCAACGAGAAGCGCCTCTCGGCCAAGGTCGAGGCCTTCCGGAGCCAGAAGGAGGTCATCAAGGCGCAGTACTCCGCGGCCGAAGCGCAGGTGCGGATCACCGAGGCGGCGACCGGGATCGGCGAGGAGATGGCCGATACCGGCCTCGCCATTCAGCGCGCGCAGGACAAGACCGAGCAGATGCAGGCGCGCGCGGCCGCCGTCGACGAGCTCGTCGAGGCGGGCGCGCTCGAGGACTTCACCACGGGCGAGACGTCGCTCGACCGGGAGCTCGCGCAGATCTCGGCGCAGAGCCAGGTCGACGAAGAGCTGGCGAAGCTCAAGGGCGAGCTGGCCGCCGGCGGCGCACAGAAGGAGCTGGAGGAGAAGCCGTGATCGTTAGGCTGATGGGCGAGGGGCAGTTCCAGGTCGACGACGGCCTGCAGGCGCACCTCGACGAGCTGGACGACCGGGCGCAGGCGGCCGCGGACGCCGACGACGAGCCCGAGCTTGACCGAGTTCTCGACGAGATGTGGCACCTGGTCCAGGACCGGGGCGATCGCCTCGCCGACGACGACCTGAGCGCGTCTGACGTCGTCATCCCGCCGAGCGACCTGACGCTGGAGGAGACGAAGCGCCTCTTCTCCGACGAAGGCTTGATCCCGGACCTGCCGGCTTAGCGGCGCCTGCGCCGGCGTGCTCGGCGCGGCGCGCTGCGGAGCGCCTCGCGGATCGAGCTCGAGTGGCCCTTCGCGACCGCACAGAAGGCCACCGCGCCGTAGAAGCCGAGCCTGGGCTTCATCGAGCAGCAGCCTGGACACCGGCACGCAGGCGCGGCGTTCAGCTCGTCGGCGGTAACACGCGGCACCCAGTGCGGGCCGCCCCAGCGGAGGTCGAGCGGGAACGACCGGATCACGTGCGCCCAGATAAGCCAGGCCGTCCAGCGGCCGACGCCGTAGAAGAAGGACGCGCGGTACAGGGCGACGAGCGTCGACTCCGAGAGATACCGTCCCGCCCACCGCCAGAAGGGGTCCGCAGCAATCACCGTGGTCCGGAAGTAGCCGCGCGTCAGCACGCGCCAGCTAAGGATTCCCCACACGACGAACACGCCGTCCCAGACGAAGCCGAGGCCGCTGAAGTACGCGCCGGCGTCGACGTACCTGCCGGTCTGCCCGGCGTACGCCCACGCTCCCGCGGCGAAGAGGTGGTCGGTGAACGGGAAGAAGAGCATCGTCCCGACCGTGTCACCCACGTCTGTGATGGCGTGCGCCCATTGTCCGATCACGAAGCTGTACGCGACGACCTTGTTACGCCAGACGACGTAGAGCAGGAGCCCTACGAGGACGCCGAACGTGAGCGAGTGGGTGAAGCCGAACCCGGGCCAGCCTCGGTGGAACTGCGCGGGGTTGTCGGCCTTCAGCTCGAAGCCCGCGAGCGTGACGCCGTATACGAACCACTTGGAGAGCAGGTCCGGCGCATACGAGCCCACGAGCAGCGGCACGAACGCGACGCGCTTGCCGAGCTCCTTCTGGATGACATAGGGCTCGAGATCGTGGGCGGCCCAGCTCACTGACGGAGGCGGCGGACGACGAAGGGCAAGGCGACGACGACGAGCAGCAGGTATCCGACGGCCACGAGCCAGGTGAAAAGGAACTCGGGCACGGCGATCCCGATCGCGACGTAGACCGCTCCCGCGAGCAGATAGAGGGCGAGCTCACGCCGGCCGAGGGCGAGCGCCTCGCGGATCGTCGAGGGTGAGCCGTCCCGCCGCACGAGCGCGAAGTATTGCCGCGCTAGTCGAGCGGTGCGTCGAAGAGCCCCAGCCAGCGGGTGAGGTCTGCTTCGATCGGCATCTCGCCCTGGAGCTCGTTCCGGATCCGGAGCTCCTCTGCGTTGTCGCGCTCCTGGTCCTTCCCGCTCGGGATAAAAGGCCAGAACGCGCCGCGCTTGAAGCCGTAGATGAGATAGACGGGCTGCCCGCCGTCCTTGCGATCGAACTCGAAGTCCGCGGCGAGCAACTGCTCACCGAAGCCGCGGGCCGCGAGCTCGCTCGCGACCATGTGCACGCCGGTGACGACGTCCTCGAAGTCCTTGTCGCGGACGACGATCCACTGGTAGCCGAGGGAGTCCTGACGGCGACGCACGTCCGAGCCCGAGGTTTGCTTGACGACGCCGAGGAGCTCGTCGACGTCCTGTTCCGCGCGCGCGAACTCCCCTGCAGAGAGCGGCTTGAAGACGACCGCCCCGACCCCCGCCGGCCGCAGGCCGAGCTCGGTCTCGAGCGTCACCTGCGCGGTCGAGAGCGCGAAGAGCTTGTCGAGCTTCGCGCCCTTGAGGCGCTTGCGCCCGAAGAGGACGTCGGTCAAACCCACCTAGGCGGCGATGGGCCGGCCCATTTCGGCCGAGATCTCCGCGAGGCGGGCGAGCCGCTTCTCGAGCGGCGGGTGGGTCATGAAGAGCTCGGCGGCGTGCTTCTTCACGTTGGTCGGGATGATGAAGAAGGCGTTCAGGCCCTCGACCTGGCGCAGGTCGCGCTGGGGGATGCGCGTCATGTCGCTCGCGATCTTCTGGAGCGCGCTCATGAGGTACTCAGGCGCGCCGGTGATCAGCGCGGCGCCGCGGTCCGCGGCGTACTCGCGGTAGCGCGAGATGAAGAGGATGAGGATGTAGCTGAGCACGTAGGTCACCAGCGAGACGACGATCATGATCAGGAAGGCCGGCGCGCCGCCCTCGCGGTTGCGGCCGCCGCCCATCATCCCCGTCCACATGCCCATGCGCACCATGAACGCAGCGAGCATGGAGAAGAAGCTCGCGATCGTCATCACGGCGACGTCGCGGTTGCCGATGTGGGAGAGCTCATGCGCGAGCACGCCCTCGATCTCACGCGGCTCGAGCCGGTTCCAGAGGCCCTGCGTCACCGCGACGGCCGCGTGCTTGGGGCTGCGGCCGGTGGCGAACGCATTGGGGACGTCCGTCGGGATGATCGCGACCCGCGGCTTGGGCAGGTCGGACATCGCGGACAGCCGGTCGACCATCGCGTGCAGCTCTGGTGCCTCGTCCGGCGAGACCACCTTCGCCCCCGCGGCCGCGAGCGCGATCTTGTCCGAGGTGTAGTACTGGAGGAAGGCCAGGCCTCCCAGGAGCAGCACCATCGGCAGGAAGCCGAGCTGGAAGACCTCCACAAGCACGACGAAGAAGACGACGTACAGCGCGCCCAGCAGGAAGAGCGTGACGAAGAGGCGGGCGGAGAGCCCGCGGTCCCGTCCAAAAGCCTTGCGCTCCATGCCTGAATGCTAGCGAGCGGCCGAGGGGCAACCGGGCGCCTTCGGAAACATCGAGACACCCAGCACGAAGGGCCCTGCGGCATCCGCGACGACCTCCGTCATCCCGTCCGATGCCTCTCGAAGGCAGATCTCGCCGGCCTCGACGCGCCAGGTCGGCGTCCAGCGGATGGCAAGACGGTACTTGCCCGCCCCGGCAACATCGCCCTCGACTCGGTCGTGCCCGAGCGCCGTCAGGTGGGCCTCGGCGGGGCCGGTCAGGATCGGCGTCGCATCCGGCACCTCGTAGACGGTGACGTCGCCCGCCGCTCCGACCTCCTCGAGGCCGGCGCGGCCCGAGCGGAGGAGCTCGGCCTCGCGCTCCTCTCCGACCCGGCCGAGCTGCGTGTGTGGCAGGAGCACCCAGCGGACCCCCATGGCCTCGAGCCACGCGCGGTAGGCCTCCGGCTCGAGCGGCTCCTCGTAGAAGAGCGGGTTCTGGGCGATGTCGAGCTGGCGATACCAGCCGCGCGCAAGCGGGAAGCCGGCGCGCGGGAACCGATAGGCCTCCCAGTGGTCGCCCGACGGGACGACTTCGACGCGGTAGTCAGGCGACCAGCGCTTTTCGAGGAAGTCCAGCGCAGGCTCCCAGAAGGACGCCTCGGCGGAGCGCGTGTCGCCGCGGTGGAGGGCGGCGCCGACGTAGGGAATGAGCGTGTAGGCGAGCGCTCCGGCGACTGCGAGACCAGCGAGCCAACGCGGGCGATAGGCGGCGACCGCGGCGGCCAGGAGCGCGAGCGGGAGGACGATCCCGCGGAGCCGCGTGACGTTCTCTCCGATCGGCGAGGGGACGGCGAACGCCACGACGGTGGCCACCGCCCAGAGGACGAAGAGCGCGGCGAGCGTGCGCCCGCGCTCGGCACGGAGCGCCAGAGCCGCACAAACCGCGGAGAGGACGAGCACCAAGAGCAGCTCGTCGAGCCGGAAGAACGGATACTCCGCGTCCTCGGGGTAGACGACGAGCAGCGCGCCCTGGAGGAGCCCGAGCGCGAGGAGCATCGACCCCACTCCGACCGCAGTCCGCTCGAACCGCGTCCGCCGGCCCAGGAAGGCGGCCACCGCAGCGAGGCAGAGGAAGAGGAAGGCGAGCGGCGACAGCCCGAGCGTGAGGACGGCGAGCCCCGCGGCGAGCCACGGGCGCCCGAGCTGCAGCGCCTTCAGCGCCCCGAGGCCCGCCGCGAAGCCTGCTGCGTACGGATAGGTCCCGGTAAAGAGCGGCGCGCAGGCGACGACGGCGAACGCGCGGGAAGGCCATAGAGCCGCCTCCCCCCACTCCCTGCGGGCCAGGGAGGCGAAAAGGGCGGTCGCGGCGACGACGGAGACGAGCGCGACCAGGTCGTTCCCGACCACGGCCGCGGGGAAGTAGTAGAGCAGGCTGTAGGAGATCAGCGGGTAGTGGCCCGCGTACCAAAACGTGTCCCAGACGAACACGCCGTCGCGCACGAGCTCAGTGCGATACAGGTGCGCGGGCAGGTCGCCCGGCGGCGGGCCGAGGAGGACCAGGGCGAGCCCGATGACGAATGCGATCGCCGCCGCGCCTAGAGTTCCGGGCATGGCCCGGACGGCGGTGCTCGCTCTCGCGTTCATGGCGCTCATGGCCGGCCCGGCGCAGGTTAGTGCCCCTAGCGACTTCGACGTGATCGTGGTGCCGGGCTTCACCCCGGACGACCTGGAGTCGGTGCAGGACCGCGGCGCGATCGGGCTCCTCAACCCCGGTGCCGGCCCGGACACGAGCGCGGAGCTCGCCCTTGCGTCGCTCGTCCGCGGCCAGGTGCGGAACTCGCTGCGCGGCGACGCGCCCGGAGGGAGACCGCTCATCGAGGCGCGCTTCCTCGGTGACAGAGAGGCGCCGTTTCTCCAACCGGGCATCTACGTGGGCCTGCCGGAAGGTGGCCTCCAGCCGAACGACCGGCGGTACCCGATCCTCGTGGTCGGGCGCGGCTACGAAGGCCTCCTGACGTCGGACTCGACGCGCATCCCTGGGCTGGTCTCCATCGTCGACGTCGCCCCGACCGCCCTCGGACAGGAGGACGCTCTCGGCTCCGAGCCGGCCACCGACGCAGCGGCAACGCTCCTCGACCTCGACGAGCGGATCGACGAGAACAACGATGTGCGCCTGCCTGCGACCATCCTCGTCTGCGCGCTCGTGGTCGCGCTGGCCCTGCTCCTCCCCCAGGCCGCGGTCCCGGGGTTGGCGGCCGCTTTGGCCGCGAACCTCGGGCTCGGGATCGCCGGCGTCTCTAGCTTCTGGGTCGTGCTTGCGGTCCTCGCGGCGGCGGTCGCGCTCGGCGGGCCCGCCCTCGCCGCGGTGCTGCGGTCGGAGGTTGCGCTGGGAGCGTTCCTGGTCGCGGTCGTCGCGGGTTACCTGCTCGCCCTCGGGATCGACGGGACGACCGTCGCCCTCTCGCCGTTCGGGCCGTCCCAGAACGCCCGCTACTTCGGCCTCTCCAACCTCCTGGAGTCGATGCTCCTCGTACCGGCCCTCGCCGGCACGGCGCTCCTCTACCGGGCGCTGGGCTGGGCGGCCTTCGCCGCGACGGCGCTGCTCGTGTTCATCACGGTCGCCGGGAACCGCTTCGGAGCCGACGGCGGCGGCGCCATCGTGCTCGCCGCCGGCTTTGCGGTGCTCGCCGTGCTGCTCGCGGGCGGCGGTCGGCGGGCGCTGGCGATCGCCGTCGGCGCATCGGTCGCGCTCGCCCTGGGGCTTGTCGGGCTCGACGCAGCGACGGGCGGGTCGAGCCATGTGACGTCGGCGCTCGAGGACGGCCCGGCGGGACTCGGCGGCGACCTCGTCGAGCGGGTTGAGCTGTCGTGGCTGCGCGCCACCTCGTCCTGGTGGGTCGGCCTCGTCGTCGTGGCCCTGATCGTGGTCTTCGCGCTTCTCGTTGCGTGGACGCTTCGCCGGAGGGAGCCGCTCGAGAAGCTCGCGGCGCCTCTGTCGCTGGCCGCGGCGATCGCGGTCTCGCTCGTCGTCAACGACTCGCCCATCGACGTGCTCATCGTCGGCTTGACCGGATACGTCGCTTTGGCCGCCGGTATGCTTCGCGCTCCATGGCCCGCGTCGCCGCAATCCTCGTCAGCTTCGCCGCTCTGGTTCTCGCCGCCGGCTGCGGCGGAGAGGAGACGACCTCGCCTACGGCCGAGACCGTGATCGGCTCCGTCCCCACGGAGACCGGCGGTGATGGAGGCGGGGGCGGCGGCGCGGCGGAAGGCGATCCGGCGGCGGGTAAGGAGGTCTTCGCCTCCGCAGGCTGCGGAAGCTGCCACGTCTTCGCCGACGCCGGCTCCTCGGGCACGGTTGGCCCTAACCTCGACACGTCGACGGTCAACTTCGATGGCGCCGTCACGCAGATCACGAACGGCGGCGGCGGGATGCCTCCCTTCAGCGGGAATCTGACCGAGGAGGAGATCCGCAACGTGGCCGCCTACGTCGTCACAGAGCGCGGCTGACCCTCCCACCCGAGTTTCCGCGCGAAGTCGACGTCCTCGCCTGCGACCTCGACCGGACCCTGATCTGGGAGGACGGCGTCCTGCAGCCGCGCACCCTGGCTGCGATCGGGCGCGCCCGCGCGGCCGGGATCCGGGTGATCATCGCGACCGGGCGCATGTACCGGTCGGTGCGGCCGTACCTCGAGCAGGCGGGCATCGACGACCCCGTCGTCTGCTACCAGGGGGCGGTCGTCGCCGACCCGAGCACCGGTGAGTTCCTCCGCCACGAGCCGATCCCGCTCGAGCTTGCCCGCGAGACCATCCGCGTGCTGCAGGAGGACGGGTTCCACGTCAACTGCTACGTCGACGACGAGCTCTATGTCGCCGAGGTGAACCGGGAGGCGGAGCGCTACGCGGGCTTCCAGAGCATCCCCCTCCACCCGGTCGGAGACCTCGCTGCGTGGCTCTCGGAGCCGCCGACCAAGCTCGTCACCATCGAAGACCCGGAGGTGCTCGACGGTCTCTCGGCGCGGATGAAGGACCGCTTCGAGGGCCGGCTCTACATCGCCAAGTCGCTGCCCTATTTCCTCGAGTTCGCGAGCCCCGACGTCACCAAGGGGGCGGGGCTCGCCTTCCTCGCCGAGCATCTGGGTTTCCCGCCCGAGCGGACGGTCGCGTTCGGAGACGGCGAGAACGACCTCGAGCTCCTCCAGTGGGCGGGCTTCGGCGTCGCGGTGGCGAACGCGCATCCAAGGGTGCTGGCGGCCGCCGATTGGGTCTGCCCGTCCGCCGAAGTGGAGGGAGTCGCCGAGGTGATCGAAGCCCTCCTAGGAGGTTCTGACGAAACGTAGGCGGTGCCGTCGGGCCGCGAGCAGCGCACCCCGACAGCGAGCGACGTTCCGCCAAACCCTCCTAGACTCACGCCCATGATCGACATCCGCGCCGCCAGGGCGGATCCCGACGCTTACCGCGCCGCGTTGGCGCGCAAGGGCGCCGACCAGGACTTCGACGCGCTCCTGGAGGCCGACCGCGCCTGGCTGGCGCTCGTTCCCCAGGCCGACGAGCTCCGGGCGAAGACGAAGCTCAAGGGCAAGCCGACGCCGGAGCAGATCGGGGAGCTGAAGGGCGTGAAGGCCGAGCTCCAGCGGGTGGAGGAGGAACTGGCCGCGGCGGAGCAGCGGCGCGCCGAGCTCCTCGAACGCGTTCCGGCGCCGCCCGATCCGAGCGCGCCCGACGGCTTCACGGACGAGGACGCCCTCGAGCTGCGCCGGGTCGGCGAGCCGCCGGTCTTCTCGTTCGAGCCGCGCGACCACCTGGAGCTGGCCGGGATCGACACCGAGCGCGGCGCCAAGGTCTCCGGGTCTCGCTTCGTCTACCGCGTCGGCGCCGCGGCGCTGCTCGAGCTGGCGCTCTACCGGTTTGCGCTCGACCGCGTGACCGCCGCCGGCTTCACGCCGGTGCTCCCGCCGGTGCTCGTCCGCGAGGGCGCGATGTACGGCACCGGGTTCCTGCCGACCGAAGAGGTCAATCTCTACCGGGTCGAGCGCGACGAGCTGTACCTGACCGGCACGTCCGAGGTCGCGTTGGCCGCCATGCACGGCGGCGAGATCCTCGACGGGGACGCGCTTCCGCTCCGCTACGCCGGCTACTCCACGTGCTTCCGCCGCGAGGCGGGCGCGGCCGGCAAGGACACGCGCGGCATGTTCCGCGTGCACCAGTTCGACAAGGTCGAGATGTTCGTGTTCTGCCGCCCCGAGGACTCGCCCCAGCAGCACGAGGCGCTCCTGGCCATGGAGGAGGCGCTCGTCGGTGAGCTCGGCCTCCCGTACCGGGTCGTCAACATCGCCGCGGGCGACCTGGGCGCCTCGGCCTCCAAGAAGTACGACATCGAGGGCTGGTTCCCCGGCCAGGGCCGCTACCGCGAGCTCACGTCGACCTCGAACACGACGGACTACCAGTCACGCCGGCTCGACGTCCGCTTCCGCACAGACGACGGGCTGCAGTTCGTCCACACGCTGAACGGCACCGCGGTTACCGCGAGAGCGATGATCGCCATCCTCGAGAACTTCCAGGACGAGGGCGGCGCGGTCGCCGTCCCCGAGGTCCTCACCGGCTTCGGCGCGCCCACCCGCATCGAACCGGGGGACTAGGTCGAGCCGTAGGCCTCCGGCTCGCCGTGGGCGAACCAGCTCTCCGGGGCTACGAGCGCCGAGTATCTCCGCCGCTCCCGGTTGTGGTACGGCTCGCCGCGGTAAGCGAGCGAGAGGCGGTCGATGTCCGCCAGCCCGACGTCCTCATAGATCTGCGTCACGTGACCGAGGATCGAGACGTGCGTGTACCAGTCATTTTGGTCAAGGATCGAGAGGGCCACGCGCGGATCCCGGCGCATGTAGCCGAGACGGACGCGGCTCTCGTCCATGTTGACGAGAATCGCGTCGTCCCTCCACTCGTACCAGGTGGGCACGGCGTGGGGGTGGCCGTCGGGTTGCCGGGTCGAGATCACAGCGGCGTTCGGGCGGCGGAGAAACCCATCCAGCTCCCGCGGCAGAGGGGCACGCGGCACGAACCGGACCATAGCGGCGTCTACACTCAACTACGGGCGGGGTGCCCGAGCGGTCGAAAGGGGCGGTCTTGAAAACCGCTAGACGGTGCTGAGCCGTTTCGTGGGTTCGAATCCCACCCCCGCCGCTCAGAGAGCCAGATCAGTGCGTGGAGCAGCGACCCCTGGAACGCTTGTCGTCAGGGCTACGAGACGAGAGCTTGCCGCACAAGTCCGCAGGAATCCGCTCCTCACTGGCCCCCACTGGCTCGCGCCTGGCCCGCACGGTCAAGGTAGGTATCGAGTAGATCGGCCGCCTCGTCCTCGTTGCCAGGCATCAAGTGGCCAATCGCGCAGCCCTTCGCCCGAACCCGATAACTACTAAGTGCAAGCGGTTGCGCTAACCGCGTTCCTGCTAGAAGCGCTTTATCCATCCGGTGTCCCTGGACTGTGGGCCAGTCGTGGGCCAGCGCCGCTGATAAGAACGTCATGCCTCCCTGTCCCTCTGAGGGACTTCGGCTGTTCGAGTCGGCCGTGTCTGGGTAACCCTGCAGCGTTCGCTCGTAAGATCCATCACGCGGACAGGGCGGACTCGACGCGGGAGGCGAGGATCGGCGGCCAGGTCTTCGCTACTCCCCGCTGGCTGACCTGGGCCTTCCTTGGACGAGCCACCGCTGGGTTTCACGCTTAGTTGGGCGCGGTAGGGGCACGGGACAAGCTAGTGGCGACCAAGGAGGAAAGGTATGACCAGGCAAGGTCGATTTGGCGTCATCGCGGCGGTTGCCACAGCCACTGCGGTGATTGTCCTGACGGCCGCCTTCCCGGCTTCGGCCGGCTCGAAGGCAGCCCTTCAGCCAGAGTGCGCAGGGCTGAATGCAACGATCGTTGGCACGGCTGGCTCGGACCAGATTAGGGGTACGGCGGCTCGCGACGTGATCGTCGCTCGCGGCGGCCACGACCAGATTCAGGGGCGTGGCGGTAACGACGTCGTCTGTGCTGGACCAGGGAACGATCAGGTTTCCAGTGGAGGCGGACGAGACCGAGTCTTCGCCGGCGGCGGGCAAGATCAACTTGCCGGTGGCACCGCGAACGATCGCCTGTTCGGCCAAACCGGACCGGACGAACTGGCGGGGAACGCCGGCAATGACCGGCTGAACGGCGGACCCGGCGGGGACCTCGGTTTCGGTGGAACGGGCACCGATACATGCAGGTCGGTCGAGGTCTCCCGCAGCTGCTGAACGCTTCAAGGCTGCGAATCGAACGCCGGAGAGGGCGGTAGAAGTGCTAACGGAGGGGCGGGCTAGCAAGCAGCCCGCCCCTCCTCATCCGTTGATGGTAAGGCCGGGGCGTGAGCAGGCTGGCCCGAGGGTGTCCTTGCGGCCCGCGCCCCGGCGCTAGAGGCGAATGGTTGAACACCGGAGCTACGGAGGTGGCTCGAGCTCTCAACCGCCACGGCTCGGGTGGCCCTACTGGTTCCAGCTAGGGGGCCGAATTACGAGATGTGCCTCTCTAATCATCGCTCGATTCCAGCCGCCTTGCTCCCGATGGCCCAGGTTGAAGCGGGTCCTCGTAGCGTGAGCTTGCGGCCGGCGTCCGGGCGTCTAGAGGTCGCCGCCCTCGATCACGACCCCATCCGCCGGCGCCTCTCCGCTCAAACCGTTCGCTGCTGCCGGTCGTACTGTGGCGGGGAGAAAGGAGAGCCATGGGTAAGCGACTTCTTGGCACGCTCGGGGTCGCCGCGGCGTTCGCGCTCGTCCTCACAACGGGCTCTTCCGCTGTGAGCATGAGCAGGCAGGTCGTGATGCGCGACGATTGCGATCCTGAGACCTTCAACGCGGCTATCGGACCGGGCACATGCGTGAAAGATGGCGATACGACGTTCTCGATGTTCGTCAGCCAGCTCATCGCGCAGGGCCGTGCTCCGGCATGGCGCTTCGCGCCCGACCACCTGAAACTCGCCGAAGGCGGCAGCGTCGAGGCGCGCAACATCGGCGGCGAGGTCCATACGTTCAGCGAGGTCGCCAACTTCGGCGGCGGCTGCATCGCCGCCCTGAACGACCTGCTCGGGCTGACGCCCGTGCCCGAGTGTGCAGGGTTCCCAGGCGGGCTCTTCGCAGCGACCGCGGTGCCGCCGGGAGGGACGCTGACCGGGACCCACGCGGCGGGAGTCCACCGCTTCCAGTGCCTGATCCATCCTTGGATGCGCACGACCGTCGTCGTGCCCTGAAGTCGAACCTGTTTTCGGGGCGGGTTGCTCACTCGAGCGCGCGGCGGAAGCGGGCGTACGGAGAGCCTTGGGACGTCACGAACACACGTTCGCATGACTAGGCTACCTCGCAAACCGCTCCCCGTGCGCGGCCGTACACTCGACACGTGATTCGCGAGTAGGAGGCGCGAAGATGAGACGAGGAGCAGCTCTCCTAGCAGCCCTCTCAATCGGAGTGCTCGGAACAGCCGGAAGTGCATCCGCTGACCGCCCGGAGCCTGTCCCCGGGGCTCCGAACTGTCACGGGCTAGTCATCTCCGCCGGCGCCAAGGGAATCGGGCTCGGCAATCTGGCGCGGGAAACCGGCGTGGGCGTAATCCCAATGCACGACATCCTGTTCGAGCCCTGCCTCCAGTAGGGCGGGTTTCCCACAGCTGCCACAGGCGTCTGACTGGCCCATCCGCTGGCACACAAGAGGCGGAGAGCCCACCTAAACCCGCATGGCTAGCGCCGTTCCGGCTCAAACGCTCGCAGCCTTGAAAACCGCTAGACGGTGCTGAGCCGTTTCGTGGGTTCGAATCCCACCCCCGCCGCTTCATTGAGTCGTTCCCGGGCATCAGGTGGCCGTAGCGGTCGGCTTGTCCACGCGGGCCACCTAGCCCAAGTCCGTAACGGCCTTTGCTCGCCGGCGCCTCGATCCCCGGCGCCTTGGAAGACCCGTGGTTTAGGAGAGCCCGATCCTGTTAGTCGTCGTCCCCGTGATCGCGGTCGTCGTCCTCGTCGTCGTCTCCATCGTCATCGTCATCGTCATCGTCGTCCTCGGGATCGTCATCGTCGTCGTCGTCAGCGGGACACGCCTTGATGCCGGTGATCTGGACGGAGTAGCCGGTTACATCGCCGTGATCCTCGCGGAGGACCTGAACGAAGTTCGTGCCTGGCGACATGTTTCCGAGGGGAACAACGTACTCGCCCGCGGTCGCTGGACCAGGCGCCAGCGCACCGAACGCATAGACGCCGTTTACCCAGACGAAGATGCCGTTGTCGACGCCAACGCTCCCCGTCACGCTCTTGGCTCCGCACGCTCCCGCGTCGATCTCGTACACGATCGCTGTCTCCGTGTTGATGCCCCACGTGAGCGGGATCGCTTGCGGGCTGCTCCAATTCGCGTTGAACGACGGTGGATTTGAGAGCCAGCCACCCAGGACAGTGCTAACGGATGAGAGGTCGGGCTCGGGCGCAGGGTTCAGGACCGGATCGCCGCAGGCCGAGTTCGCGCACGGGAATTGGGCCTGGCTAGCGTCCAGAGACGTCCCCAGCGCGGCGTTGTAGCGGGCGGGGGTGCTGTCGTCCACGAGCACTTTGGGCGGCTGCGCCAAGGTCGGGGTAGCCCAAACGAGTGCGACGGCAGCCGGGACGATTGCCGAGAGAAGCGCACGTCTTCCTCTCATTCTCATTCGGTCCTCACCTTCTACGAGGAGCAGCCGGAGGCACGCGCCGCAAACGCAGTAGTGGCTTCTGGAGGGGCCGAGTACGAGTGCGCATGTGCCCGGTCACAACCCTCGTCGTTAGTCGTGACCCGCTCCAGATCCGTGCGACCCTACTGGCTGTTCTTCAGCGTGTAAAAGCTGAAGGGGGGCCGAGCGATCGCAACGAGCGTCCTTTTTCTCGCTCCTCCTTTCAGCCATTCGCTGAAGCCACAGGGGTAGGTCAGAGTGTCCGGGGCGTGGGCAGGGTAGTCCTAGGGCGTCCTTACGGCCCGCGCCCCGACTCTACTAGTCCTCGCAGTTCAAGACGCTCTCTGCAACGCAGTCATCGGTGCCGTTCCCACCGTCGGCAAAGTCGACTCCGTTAGAGCCGAAGAGGGAATCGTTGCCGTCCCGGCCTTCGATGTGGTCGGCACCCGCGAAGCCGAGCAGGACGTTACCGCCCGAGTCACCGATCAGGGTGTCGTTGTACCTCGTCCCAAACGCCCACTCGAACTCGGCAATCGCATCGAGCCCGATGCTTCTGCCCTCGGCCTCGCCTGCGGTGAAGTCGACGACTACCGCCGCCGATCCGAACCGGGAATGCCCGGAGACCGTGTCCCTCCCTGGGCCACCGATGAGCTCGTCGGTTCCTGGACCTAGGTCAAGGTTGTCGTTTCCGTCACCGCCTCGCACGACGTCGTCTCCGACGCCATCGGTGAGAAAGTCGCCGCCGCTGCCCCCGTCGATCAGATCGTTACCCGGCCCGTCGTCGAAGAGGTGGTCGCCGTCGCTGCCCCCGCGCACGACGTCGTCGCCCGGCCCGTCCGAGAGGGAGTCGTCGTCCGCGCCGGCGTCGATGAAGTCCGCGCCCGGTCCGCCGTCGACGAAGTCGCTGCGGGCGCCGCCAGCGATCACGTCGTCACCATTGCGCCCGAAGAACGTGTCGCCACCGTCGAAATCTCGAATCCGGTCGGCCCCGCCGCCCCCGAAGACAAGGTCGCGCCCGGAGCCGGGAAGGACGAGGTCATCGCCTTGGGCGGCGCGCACCCTGTCGTGGCCGGCGCCGGCGCAGATCACATCGTCGCCGCCTCCCGCGACGATCACATCCCTTCCGCGACCCGCCCAGATGACGTCTCTTCCCGGCGTTCCCACGAGCCGCTCGCCGGCCGACGTGCCGACGATCGTGCTCGCCAGGCCACCGCAGCGCTCCGCGGCCGCATTCGCAACGCCGCATGCCAGGAACGTCAACGACGAGATGAAAACGGCCACCCCTAGCCGCATGTTGCCTCCTTGTCCATGCCGACAATTGCACGGCGCCCGCGCAGAATCAAGGCGCCCACAGAAGCAACATCCCCACGCTCGCCAGCGCGAGCCCGCGTCGTACCCGGTCCGCGTCCAAAGGTCGTCGCCCTCGATCACAACGCTTTCTGGATGTAGCGGGATTCCGCTTCACGATCAGGGATCGAGCGGGCCGGCGAGTCGGGTGGTGGACGGGTCCGACGTGGTTCGCCGGCGATTACTCGCCAGGCTCTGCGAGGCTTTCTCCCTGCCTGCCGTCTTTCGGTGCAACCGTCCAGGCCCGTACGCCGCGATCGCGACTGTAGGCCCCTACGCCGTGCGTCGTGGCAGCCTCTCCCGCAGCGAAATTACCTGTTGAGAGGGGATGTAACAGAGTCAGGAAGCGCTTGCGACCGGGCTGAGGAGGACGGGAGCGAGCAGAAGGCTTGCGGGCGGGCCCAGAGGCTCAAGGCACGACGACGGTGTGAGCACGTGCCGGGATAATCCTGTGCTCAATGAATGGTGGGCACCGAGCTGTTGTGCAACCAACGCCCGCGGTGAACAGCGCCGGCGTGGGGCTGAGGCTGCAGCCGCTCAGCGAGCGCATCCTCGGTTATCTGCCGGGTCGGCGAGTGTTGTGGATCGTCGTCTGGGCGCTGGTCCCGTGGCTCAATGCCGGTGCGAACCTGCTGCTCGACACCGGCGAACGGAGCGCGGTCTGGGAGCAAAGCCGCCTGGTCGTCATCCTCAACTACGCCGCAGTCAGTCTTGCGATGGTCGTCACTCTCCTCGGGGCCGGGTACTTGGCCCGCCGCGCGGAAAGACTCGAGGAGGTGGCGTCCAAGGTGCTGAGCGGCGTCCCGCGCCAGGCGTTCGTCGAGATCAACGCCGTCCGCGGACCACTAGCCGCGGCGGCGGTGACCGCGTTCGCCTTTGCTGCGAGCGCGCTCGTTCGGGACGGCTGGACGGCGGCCCTCGTGCGCGGAGGGACATGGGTCATCCTCGCGGTTGCGTTCTGGAGTTTCCTCTGGACGTACGGGTCGCTCCAGCTCGGTCTGAAT
>Ga0081538_10001352_pt1 | contig 25238 bp, 26 predicted proteins | sample TabmetS5T2R1_FD_71022 | JGI IMG/M metagenome (GOLD analysis project Ga0081538, IMG submission 71022) | Tabebuia heterophylla rhizosphere microbial communities from the University of Puerto Rico - S5T2R1 | ecosystem: Host-associated > Plants > Roots > Rhizosphere ... | reverse complement strand
CAGGTACTTCGCCATCGGAATCATCTCCCTGTCGTCGTGTGGCTTCTCACCCTTTCTACGAATGCCGCGGCCTCGATCCGACACACTCCGCTGAGATTGCCTCGCGGCTTTCGTAAGCCGCGCGGTACGTCGGACGATCGGACGCGTTGGCGGGGTTCGCTCGCCCGAGCAACTCGACGAGCCTGGGGCACCGATGGCTTTCGTGCGGCACTGGCGTCTGAAGCCATAGCGAGAGGCCACAGGAGCCGCGGCCACGCCAGCGCTGCGGCCCGGAACAGGCATGTTCCGGTAGCAAGCACGGTCCCCAGACCACCCGAGACCAAGGAGTTCTGATCATGCGGAAGCTGATAGCGACACGCCCAAGGCGCTATGCCGGGCCCGGCCTGAGCTGTGCCCGCAACCGCGGGTGACTCGACGCTCATGGCTACAGTGAGCTGCGACCGTCGTTGAACGAGGAGGTGGCGGAACGTGGACGGAGTCGAGAAGGCGATCCTTGCCGGCGGCTGCTTCTGGGGCATGCAGGATCTCATCCGGAAACGACCGGGCGTTCTGTCGACGAGGGTGGGCTACACCGGCGGCGACGTCCCGAACGCGACGTATCGCAACCACGGCACGCATGCCGAGGCGATCGAGATCGTCTTCGACCCCGAGCAGATCACGTATCGAGACCTGCTGGAGTTCTTCTTCCAGATCCACGATCCGACGACGCTGAACCGTCAGGGCAACGACATCGGGACGAGCTATCGCTCGGCGATCTTCTATCTCGACGAGGACCAGCGCCGGGTGGCGGACGACACTATCGCCGACGTTGAAGCGTCGGGCCTCTGGCCCGGGAAGGTCGTCACCGAGGTGACGCCGGCCGGGCCGTTCTGGGAGGCTGAGCCCGAACATCAGGACTATCTCGAGCGGTATCCGAACGGGTACACCTGCCACTTTCCCCGCCGGGATTGGGTTCTCCCGCGCCGAGCGGAATCGGTCCGCGGTTAGGGACGGTTCCGCCGCGCCCCCTCCGCTTCGACTGCGTTAGGGCGGTGCCCGAGGAAGTCGAGGCGCTGCGATGACGAGACCGGCCCGAATCGCCGTCGTCTACTACAGCGCGACCGGCAACGTGCACCGCCTCGCGCATGCGCTCGCCGAGGGAGCAGGAGGCGAGGGGGCAGAGGTGCGCATCCGCCACGTCGAGGAGATCGCCTCGGAGCTGCTCATCTCCCAGAACCAGTACTGGGGCAGGCATCGCTCCGAGGTCGAGGACGAGCCGGTCGCGAGCCTGGAGGATCTGGAGTGGGCAGACGGCATCGCCTTCGGCACCCCGACGCGGTTCGGCAATGTGGCGGCACAGCTGAAGCAGTTCATGGACCAGGCGGGACGGCTCTGGCAGGAGGGCAAGCTCGCCGACAAGGTGGCGACCGCCTTCACCGCCTCGATGACGACGCACGGCGGACAGGAGTCCACGATCCTGGCCCTCAGCAACACCCTCTATCACTGGGGCATGCTCATCCTCCCGCTCGGCTACACGGCGAGCGAGGTGTTCAACGCCGGGGGCAACCCGTACGGCACCTCGTACACGAGCGGGAAGCGGGTCGAGGGCCCCGACGAGAAAGCGCTCGCGGTCGCCCGCTACCAGGGCCAGCGTCTTGCCCGCTACGCCGCGGTCGTCGCCGCCGCCCGCGAGGCGGACGCCTTCCGCGTCAAGCGGCCAAGGCCCGAGCGCTTCCCGGCGACCGCGCTCGACTGAGTCGCCTCAGACGGAGCCGCGAGCGGCGCGCACGGCCGTGCGCGCCGCTCACCCGGTCGGATAGCGCAGTGAGCTAAAGGCGGCTCGGAGCTCCTCCGAAACAAGGAGCGTCGACTAGGACCTCGACGCGTAGCGCACGGCGACCATGTCGTCGTACGTGTTCGTCTCGAGATGCGTGAGCCACTGCGTTGCGAGGCCGTGCTCAAAGAGTCGCTTCCCGCGACCGAGCACGACGGGACAGACCTGGAGGCGGTACTCGTCCACGAGGCTCTCTCGCATGAGCGAGTCCGAGAGGGCGAGGCTCCCCCAGACGACCATGTCCTTCCCGGGCTCGGCTTTCAGCCGGCGAACCTCCTCCGCGGCGCTGCCGGAAACCAACCGCGCAGGCTCCCAGCTCCCCCAGGGAGCGCTCTCGAGGGTGCTCGAAAATACGACCTTCGGGGTCGCGTTCAGCGCATCGGCGATCGCCTGCGTCTCCGTTGTCTGCTCGGGCCAGTAGGCCGCGAACATCCGGTACGTCACGGCGCCGAGGAGGATCGTGTCGAGACTCTCGATGAAGGCGAGCTGGTCCGCGACGAACGGGCCCGAGGTGGGGTCCGCGGCCGCCCCGGTCTCGGTGACGAAGTCGAGCTCGCCGTTCGGTCCCGCGGCATAGCCGTCGAGCGTCACGAACTGCTGGACGACGACCTTGCGCATCTCGGACGCGCTCAGCGAAGAGCCTCCTCGAACCGCGGGTCGTCGCGCACGGCGGCGAAGTCGTCGTCTCTGCGCGCGTCCTCGCGGAACCGCGGGAGCAGCTCGACGGACCGGCGGAGGTGGGCGAACGTGTCGTCGCCGGTCTCGCCCGCGAGCGTTGCGAAGCACGCGTAGTTGTAATGCAAGCCCGCGTGATCCGGCACGTGCTCGAGGGCCCGGCGGACCGCTTCGAGCGCGTCGGCGTACCGCTGTTCGCTGTACGCCTTCATCGACTCGTTATGCAATGGCCACGCCTCACCCCAGTCGATCCCCTCGTACGCCTTGCCGGGGGTAGCGCCGACGGCGAGGACGGTTCCGTCCCCGGTCGCCTTCCGCTGCGACTCCGGCCGGACGAACACGAACGTCCCTGCGGGCGCGTCGACCGCCTCGCCGTCGACCTCGAAGGTCGCAGTCCCGTCGAGCACGAGGTACAGCTCCTCCTGGCCCGACCCGGACTCGTCGTGGGCGCTGATCAGGGTGCCGTCCTCGCTGGGCGTATAGGCATTGATTCCGAATGCTTGGATCCCGAGGCGCTCGCGCACCGGGATGTCTCTCCCGCGCCGCTCGATGTCGTCGAGACGCGCAACCTGCCACTTCGGCTTGTCGCTCATCGAAGCTCCCCTCAATCGCCGAGTCGTTAGTCGAGAGTTACGGCCGAGCAGGACGTTTCGTACGCGGAACCGGCGCTCGCCACCGTCCAGCGAATTCCGTGTGTCGCGTTGCGAATCTCCGGCGGAACGTCACTCGGCCTGAAGAAGAAGTTGGCGTTTCCGTTTCCGGCTCCGTTGGTGCGCAGTTGCGCGGTCGGCACGGCCACCGGAGCCGCGGAGCACGATGGGTCGAATGGAAACAGCAGCAGCGTCACCTGGTAGATCGTGTTCGGCGCGGCTCCGCTCAGGTGGTAGATCTCGTGGCCGTAGACGTTCGGTCCGTTCGCGTGGATGTTCTCGACGAAGCCCGAGCGAAGAGGCGAGTCGCCGACCGGCTCGAGGGGGATGTGCTGCGAGTGGTAGAAGCGGTCTGCCGTGGCTGCGGGAGCGAAGGCCAGCGTCGCGAGGCCGAGCAACGTCAGAACGAGGATCGTTCGAGAGGTGGGCTGCTTCATCGTGCGCTCCTCCCCTGGAGTTCCGTCGAGCTCAGACCCTTGCCGCACGGCCTGCAGCATACGCAGCGAACGCTACGCCGTTACGCCGCACCGATTCACGCCGGCGGGGAGCCTGACGTGCGAACTCGAAACGCGAGCAACGTCTTCCGGCGACTCGGGTCCGGTTCCGTTTCGGGGTCGCTGAGGTAGTGCTCGGTGCGCGAGCCCCAGGCCTCGCCGGCCGGTGTCTCCGTGCGGTCCCACTCGATCCCGTTCGCGTCCGCCCACGCGAGGAACTCCCCCGTCGCGGAGGCGAGACCGTCGTAGTGACCCGTGTACAGAGCCGTTAGGTACTGACCTTCGGGGAAGGCGTCCGCGAGCACACGGCCGTCGCCCGCCATCCGGCGCACGACGGGAACGCCCACGTGGAGCTCGAGCTCCCGCTCCATGTCGATCACGAGGTAGCGGAAAAACGGCGGGCCGGCCGGTGAGATTCCCTGCTCTGCGAGCCAACCGAAGACCTCGCCGATGAGTGGACCAGCGACCAGGCCGATCTGACTCATCGTCGGAGTTGCCCGGATCGCAACGTAGGGCTGCTCGGCGCGATGCTCGAGCGTGGGCGTCGTCAACATGTCGCTCCCTCCGTTCACGTATTACGTGTTCCTGTAGGACGGCGCTGGGGGGCCGAAATCATCGGTCACGCGGCGTAGGTGCTTCCGGTCGAGCGGCCGAGGCCGGCGATGGCCTCGGCGAGAACCTCGGCGTCGTCAGGTTCGAGGGTGGCAGTGGTGATGCGGATACCCGGAGGACTGTTGAGGCGGAACCGCTCGCCGGGGCCGACGGCCCAGCCCGCGACGAGAAGCTCGCGCACGGCCGCCGCCTCGTCTTCGAGCGGCACCCAGACGCCGAGGCCGGAGTGGCCGGCCGCGGCGACGCCGCGCGCGGCGAGTGCCGCGACGAGCGCTTGGCGCCGCTCGGTGTACGTCCGCTCTGCGCGCGCGAGGAGCCGCCCCGTCGCACGGTGCGTCAGTAGGAGTGCCGCGGTCTGCTGGAGGATGTAGCTGATCCAGCCGGGGCTGAGTCGCTGCCGCCCCTCGAGCCGGGAGATCGTCAGCGCGTCGCCGACGACGAGCGCGATGCGCAGGTCCGGCCCGAGCACCTTCGACAGCGAGCGCACGACCGTCCAGCGGCCGTCCGGCGAGTGCACGGGGACGTAGTCCGCTCCGCCGACGCCCGCGACGTAGTCGTCCTCGATGACGAGAGCGTCCGGATAGCGCGCGTGAACGGCGCGAAGGGTGCGTGCGCGATCCGGGTCCGTCGCGGCGCTCGACGGGTTCTGGCCGCGTGGCGTCGTAATCACCGCCCGCGCGCCGCGCCGCAGCGCAACGTCGAGGAGGTCGGGGTCGAGCCCACGATCGTCGACGGGAACCGGCTCAATCGCCAAGCCGAGCGCGCGCACGAGGTCGGCGATCCGCGGCCAGCTCGGGTCTTCGACGACGACCCGGTCTCCCGAGCGAAGCTCCGTCTGCAGCGCGCGCTCGATCGCGTCCACCGCGCCACCGGTGATCGCGAGGTCTCCGCGAAGCCCATCGGCTGCAAAGGTCTCCCCGGCGAGCACCTCGAGCTCGGGCAGCTTGGCGGCGACACCGTAGAGCCGGTGACTCGGCTCGAGCCGCGCGAAGACCTCGGCCAGCGACGGCAACAGCTGCGGGTCGGGGTTTCCGCTCGCGAGATCGCGAACGCCGGCAGGCAGCTGCGAGACGCGGGCGACCCGCGCGGGCGGTACCGGCGCGACTGAGGTCCCCCGCGCCCCCTCGGTGACGACGAAGCCGCGACGCTTCAGCTCGCGGTAGGCAGCTGCCACGGTTGCCGGGCTCACCTCGAGGGCGGCGGCCAGCTCGCGCACCGCCGGGAGTCTCGCGTCCGGGACGAGCCGCCCGCGCGCAACCTCGGACTCGATCACCGACGAGATCCTTGCGGCGCCGGCGCCGCGACCGATAAGTTGTGCTAGATGAATAGGCACATTTGTACTATAACGAACCGCCTCGGCTACGGCCTTCCTTCCCAGCTGTGGGTGGTCCAGGTCGGCTTCTTCCTGAACTTCCTCGGCTGGGGCGCGGTGATGCCGTTCGAGGTCATCTACTTGCACGAGGCGCGCGGCTTCAGTCTCGGCGTCGCCGGCCTCGTCGTCGGCACCGTCACGGGGCTCGCAGTCGTCGCCGCCCCTCTCTCCGGCCCGATCATCGACCGGTTCGGCTCGCGAGCCGTCGCGTCGGTCGCTCTCGTCCTGCTCGCAGGAGGCTTTATCGGCTTGGCGTTCGTCCACTCGCCGCTGGAGGCGTTCATCGCCGCCTTTGCGGCGGGCGTCGGAAACGGCGCGCTCCAGCCGAGCCAGTCGGCCCTCGTCGCGTCGATTGCCCCACCGGAGCTACGCCCCCGGGCGACCGCGGTCTCGCGCGTCGCCTCGAACCTCGGCATCGGGCTCGGTGCCGCGTTGGGCGGGCTGATCGCGACCCAGGGGTTGAACGGCTTCATCGTCCTTTTCGTCGCCAACGGGGTCACGTACCTGTTGTACGCCCTCATCCTCGTCGTCGCCGTCCGCGAGGACGCGCGGCCCGAACCGATCCCCGGCGGCTATCGCGTCGTCCTTCGCGACCGCCCGTTCGTGCGCTTGGCACTGATCAACATCGCCGTCGTCGCCGTCGGCTGGGGCGTGTTCTCGTGGATCGTGCCCGCCTTCGCGCGCGAGCAGATCGGCGTCAGCACCCGCTTGATCGGGCTGCTGCTGTTCGCCAACGCGGTCACCGTCGTGCTGGCGCAGATTCCGGTGGCGAGAGCGGTGGAGGGACGGCGGCGTGCCCTGACGATGGCCGCGGGAGCCCTCCTGTTCGTCGTCGCCTGCCTGCTCGTCGCCGGCGTTGACCTCGTCGGCCTCGAGATCGCGGCGATCGCGCTGCTCGCGGCGGTCGTCATCGTGGGCGTCGGCGAGTGCTTGCACACGACGGTGCTGATGCCGCTCGTCGCCGACCTCGCTCCGCCGGCCCTGCGCGGCCGCTACATGGCGGTCACCGGGCTGTCCTGGTGGCTCGGGCTCGCGCTTGCGCCGACGCTCGCCGCCCAGCTGATGGGGGTCTCGCCGCCCGCGACGATGCTCGCGGCCGCCGCGGTCGCCGCCGGCGCCGCCCTGGCCGCCCTGGCCCTCGAGCAGGACCTACCGGCAGCCACGCGCCTCACGCCGCGGCCGCAACCGCGTGTCGCCGAGGCCAGAAGTACCTCGGCGCCCCTGGCCACAGACGTGCAATGAGCACCGAGGAGGCCGTCGCGCGACCAGCCGCGACGCGCACGAACGTCGCCGCGCTCCTGGCGGGGCTGGTGACCGTGACGCTCTGGGGGTCCGCGTTCGTCGCCATCCGCGACCTCGGCAACTCGTTCTCGCCGGGGTCGGTGGCGCTGGGCAGGCTGCTCGTCAGCCTGGTCGTGCTTGGAGTCGCGGCGGCGATCTGGCGCGAGCCGCTCCCTCGGCGACGCGACCTGATCCTGATCGCTGGTTTCGGCCTGCTCTTCCTCGGCGTCTACAGCTTCACGCTGAACGAGGCCGAGCGCCGCGTCGACGCCGGAACGGCTGCCATGCTGATCAACACCGGGCCGATCCTGATCGCGGTCCTGGCCGGGATCTTCCTCCGAGAGGGCTTCCCGCGCTGGCTCTTCGCCGGCTGCGGGGTCGCGCTCGCCGGGGTCGTGTTGATCGGGCTCGGGAACGCACAGGGCGGTTCGCGGAACGGGGTCGGGGTCGCGCTCCTGCTTCTCGCCGCTGCCGCCTACGCGACGGCTGTCGTGATCCAGAAGCCCGTGCTGGCTCGCGTCTCGCCGCTGCAGCTCACCTGGCTGGGCTGCGTCGCCGGGACCGTCGCCTGTCTGCCGTTCGCGCCGACGCTCGTCGGCGAGCTCGCGGGCGCAGGCGCCGGCCGGATCGGCTGGATCGTCTATCTCGGGCTCGCCCCCACGGCGCTCGGCTTCGCCACCTGGTCATTCGCCCTGCGGCGCATGCCGGCAGGGCGCTTAGCGTCGCTCGCCTACTTGATCCCGGTCGTCGCCATCCTGCTCGGCTGGGCCCTGCTCGACGAGACGCCGCCGATCCTCGCCGTCGTCGGCGGAGCGCTCTGCGTCGCCGGCGTCTACATCGCACGCCGCTAAGGGGGGACGAGCGAGGGCGGGTTGCCCCGCCCTCGCTCTCCCGTCTGTCCGGTCCTAGACCGGGATGCCGCACTGATCGGCAGCTCCGAAGAGCGCGGCGCCGATCGGGCTCGACTCGAGGCGGTCGATGCCCTTGAGGTTCGCGAGCACCGAGTCGCCGTGCTTGTTGTTGTGGACGAGCACGCCGTTCCGACCGGCGACGCCGATGCCCAGCGCGAAGTGGAGGGGCAGGTCCTCACCGGCCGCCTGGTAGGCGGCGCTCGCGCAGTTCGCCTGCTCGATCGTGACCTCCTCACCGAGGGCGGCGAGCGACTCCTGCAGCGCGGCGCCGCTGCTCAGGTCGAAGAGCGCCCAGTTCCCGGACTTCGTTGAGCTCTTCAGTCCCGTCGCGGACGACGAGACGCGGATGCAGTCGAAGGCCAGCGCCGACCCGGTTCCGACGAGTGCGAGCGCAAGCACAGCAAGGACGAGGATCAAACGATGCTTCACGTAGGTCTTCCTTTCGGTCGATCGGCAACCAGGCCCCATGCCCGGCCGCGGACTGCCTACAGCGTCAGTGCGGTCGGGGGCGGGGTCAAGTCTGGACCTTGGGGGGTTACGAGCTAGTCCGCTGGGCGCGGAGGCCGGCAGTCATGGCCGCTCGCGCAGGAACTCGAGCAGGCGCTCGGCGAAGAGCTCGGGTGCGAGCACGTCGGCGGTGTGTTGCTGCCCCTCCAGGTAGGAGATGCGGGCGTTGGGCAACGCTGCGGCCACGGTCTCGGGATCGTCCCTGAGCTCGTCCGGGGTGTCGGTACCGGCCAGCAGCAGCACAGGCACGGTAATCGTCGCCGCCCGCTCGGGATCGAAAGTGTCGTCATAGAACGCTCGGACCTCCCGGGTGATCGTGTGCACCGTGGCGACCCGCGCCGCCCACGTGGGCTGTGCCCGGATCGCGCGAATGTCCTCCTCGCTCGCCTTGACGACCTCACGCCAGAACAGCTCGAGCGCGGCCTCCCGCTCGCCCGCGGCCACGAGGGCGTCCAGCCGCTCCTCGACCCCGCTGGGGAACTTGAGCTTCTCCGGCATCACCGGAGGCCAGCCCTCGTACAGGACGAGGCTGCGGATGTTCGAGGTCAGGAGGGCTGCGCCGAACGCGCACTCCCCGCCGTACGAGTGGCCGTAGACGTCGACCTTCGCGCCCGACGAGGCCGCGATCGCGTCGACGACGGAGGCGACGTCCTCGAACTCGCGCGCCAACGCGTACTCGGGTGCGTCGCCGCTGCCGCCTCGACCGCGCCGGTCCATGGCGTGCACGGTGGTGTGCGGCTCGAGGTACGGGAGCAGCGGCGCGAAGCGCTCGTGAACACCTGAGGTGCCGTGGACGATCACGAGGGGCGGCCCGTTCCCGCTCGTCCAGTAGGCGATCTCCGTGCCGTCGCGCGAGACCACCTGCGTCATCGACGCCCTGCTCGTCGGAGTCTCGGTCTGTGCGCTCATGGCGTCCTCCCTTCGTGGTCACCGACCACGCTAGGACGCACCGTCGCCCGGCGGTATCCAACGTTCGATGGATTTGGCGCACTAGCGCCGGACGAGGCCGTGCTCCAACGCGAACAAGGCCACGCCCGCCCTTGTCGAGACGCCCAGCTTCTCGTAGATGTGGACCGTATGGGTGTGTGCCGTACCCGGCGCGATCACGAGCTCCTTGGCGATCTCCTTCTTCGTCAGGCCGCGGGCGAGCAGCCGGAGCACCTCGACCTCGCGATCTGTCAGTCCCGCAGGCCACGGAGCCGATACTCGGCCGCGCCGCAGCGAGACGCCGGCCGCGTCGCAGACCGCGCGGGAAGCCTCGGCATCGAGCGCGGCGGCCGCGACCATCACCTCGATCTCCTGCGCCGCCTCTTCCGACGACCGGGCGGACCGGTGGGGCCGCGGCTCGGTGAGCGCCTGGAAGACGTCCGCAGCAGCGAGTACACGCGCGCCGATCGGGATCGCGGCCGCGGTCACGCCCCTGTGGTAGCCGCTCCCGTCCATGCGCTCGTGGTGCATCCCGGCGGGCTCTGCGAGCGGGGCGAGCACCGGCGAGCGCGCGAGGACCCGTTCCGTGTGATACGCGTGCAGGCGAACCTGCTCCCACTCCGCCGCGGTGAGTGGGCCGGGCTTGTCCCAGACGAGGTTCGAGACGCCGACCCGGCCGAGGTCGTGGAAGAGCCCGGCGCGACGGGTCGCGGCAGCCTCGCCGGCGTCGAGCCCGATCGTGCCCGCAGCCGCTTCGGCTAGGTCCGCGACGCAACGCGAATGCCCGAGGAAATACGGTGACTTCAGGTCGACGACATCCGCGACCGCCTGGGCGAGGTCGTCGATGCGCCGCTCCGACAGCGTGACCGGCGGCGACGGCTCGGCGCCGAGGACAGCGTCCCAGACGGAACCTGCCTCGAGCTCGGCGAAGATGTCGTCGGAGCGACGCTCACACGCGCCGACGACAGCAGGATCGAACCAGCCGCCGGCACGCCGACGCAGCATGGCGCGAGTCGCCTCGCGTCCGTCCAGGCGGTGGAAGATCTCGACCTGGTCTGCGACTGCGATCACGCGTGCGCCGGACTCGAGCGCCTCGCCGACGAGCCTCGCCGGGAGACCCTTGCCATCCCAGCGCTCGCGCACCTGGAGGACGACGCTTCCGACCGACGCGGGCAGCCCGATGCGCTCCGTGAAGCGCCTTCCCGCCTCGCAGTCGGCGCGGACGACGTAGTCGAGGAGCCCCTTTCCGGCAGTGATCCCCTTGAAGACACCGCGCGCGGCGCGGCCGAACGACTCGCCCCGGACCTCCTCTCGCATCGCCCGGAGCCCCTCGCGAACGCGCGCGGTATCCGCGCGCATGTACGCCGGGATGCCCTTGAGCTCGTTCGTCCCGACCAGGCGTGCGCCCTCGTAGGTGAACGCGGTGCATCCGACCGGGTGGATCAGCGCGGCGTGGAACGTGTCACTCCGCGCCTGCCGGTCGAGACCGAGCTCCTCGGCGAGCCGCGCGGCGACGAGAGTCGTCCTCAGGGCCTTCTCCGGCGGGAAGCCGCGGCCCAGGTCGGTCGCGAGCGAGATCGCCGCAAGGAGCTCCGCAAGGCCGAGCTGTTGCGAGGTGCTCACGCGCCGCATAGCTTGACGGCGCCGGATCGACCCGAGCAAGGTCTTCGACCTCGAGCTGCCGCTCGAGCAGGCTCCCGCCCGCTACGAGGCGAGATCAGCGGCAGGCGATCAAGGTGCTCCTGCGACCGGAACGAGCTGTTCTAGGCCTCGAGCACGTCGCGCAGCTTGCCGGCGAAAGCGTCCGGCTCTCCGGACCAGCCGTACTCGCCGCCGAGGAAGCCGCCGTGGTGGCTCGGGAAGATCACAGGCTCGCTCCCGAGCCGCTCGGCCACCGCGTGGGCGGCTCGATTCGCCATCTCGCCTTCCGACTCGGCGCCCGCGCCGATGACGATTCGGGTCGAAGCCGCCCGGAGCGCGTCGAAGTCCGGCTCGTAGTGCGTTGTGTTGATGAGGTTCTGCGCCAGCATGACGTCTGTTCGGGAGCCGTCGTCGTCCGTCGGCAGGCCGAACGTCGCCGGGTCCGGCGCGGGCTGCCCCGCGATGTCGTCAGGGAGCGGGCCGCGGTGGTTCGTGATCGCCATGAAGTGCGCCATGCCGGCACCGAAGCCGCCCTGCTGGTAGGAGTCGCTGATCGCGCGGACTGCCGCCTTCGCGTTCTCCGCATCCGGCAGGACCGACGCAAGCGGTGGCTCATGGGCGACCAGCTTTCGAACGTCCTCGGGGTGCTTCGCGATGAGCGCCATGGCGTTCACCGCACCGCCGCTGGTCGCGAAGAGATCCACCGGCCCCCCGACCTCTTGGATGATCCGATGCAGGTCATCGGCGTGCTGGTCGGGGTTCGACTCGGTCGACGGGTCCGCCTTGGAGCTGCGCTCGGCACCGCGCGGGTCGTAGGTGACGATCGTACGGTCAGGGAAGTGGCCCGCCAGAGAGCCGAACCCGGCGGCTCCCATCGGCGAGCCGATGAGGAACAGCGGGATGTCGTCTCCGCTGCCCGGTCGCACGTCGTAGGCCAGGGTGGCGCCCGGCGCCTCGAGGGTGCCTGTCGTCGGTTGGGTCAGCGCCATGGTGGTCTCCTTCTGCTCGATTAGCTCATTCAGTAGTGAGACCCGCCTGGGCGCGAGATCTCATCGGCTACGCCGAGAGGTAGGTGAGCAAGACGACCCCGGAGTCGAACCGCTTGACGTCGTCGAGCTTCAAGTCGATCCGCCCCCGGTCGCCGAGGACGTGGACGTTCCCCTCGCCGTAGACGAGCGGGTTCACGTACACCTCAAACACGTCGACCAGTCCGGCCGCCGCGAGGGCGTGGGCGAACTCGCCGCTCCCGTGCATGAACAGGTCGCCGTCGACCTCCTCCTTCAGCCTCGGGATCGACTCGGTGGCATCGCCGTCGAGGAGCGTCGCGTTCCACTCGAGATCGCCCGAGAGGGTCCTCGAGCCGACGTACTTCGGGAACGGGTTGAGCCACTTCGCCCACGGGTCCGAGTCGGGCTGCTGGGGCCAGTACCCGGCCAGCCCCTCATAGGTCTTGCGCCCGAGGACGAGCCCGCTCGAGCTCCGCTGCCTCTCGAACGAGTAGTCGCCGTGGTCGCCGCCGGGCATCACCCAGTCGGCGACGGGATCGATGACGCCGTCCAGCGTCGCCTGCGTGGTCGCGATCAGCGTGCCCATCCGGTCTCCTCTCTCAGGTCTGGTCGAGGGCGGTGCAGGTTGTACAACCATACGGTTGTATGTACCCGCACGTCAATGTCTTGCCTAGAGGGCCCCTGGGACGGAGGAGCTTCGAAGCCGTTCGAACGCGACGATCATTGCGCTTGTAGGCGTTGCAGCCCATCGTAGGCCGCGTACTTGTACGCCTCGCTTTCGGTCGGCGCGTTGAAGGTGCTGTGGATGAAGTAGTCGATCGACCCGCCGTAGTTGAGCACCGCCTGCCCCTGATGGACAAGCTCGGCGGCGTGGTCGCCAAGGATATGGACACCCAGCAGCTTCCGGCTCTCGCGCTCGAAGACGAGCTTGACGAGTCCGTCCGTCGCTCCGGCGATGGTTGCCCGAGTATTGCCGGCGAACCATCCTCGCCCGACCTCGTGCTCGATTCCCTGTGCGGCAGCATCTTCCTCGGTGAGCCCGACCATCGCCGCCTCCGGGACCGCGTAGACGCCGAACGGCGGCATCGGGTCGACGGTCTCCTTGAAGGGGATCCCCAGTGCGTAGCAGGCGGCGACGCGACCCTGCTCCATGGATACCGAGGCGAGGGCAGGCGGTCCAATGACGTCTCCGGCCGCGAAGATCGATTCGGCACTCGTCCGGAACTCGTCGTCCACGACGATGCGATTCCGCGTATCGACCTGGACCCCCGCCTCCTCGAGACCGAGGCCTTCGACGTTTCCGACCCGGCCGGACGCAAACAAGACCTTGTCGGGCCTGATCTCTTCGCCGCTTGCGAGCGTACAGCTCAGCCCGCTGGGCTCACGGCTGACTTCCGCCCTCCCGCCGCCGAGTACGAGCCGCATCCCCATGCTGGAGAAGGCGCGAGCGAGGAGCTGCGAGATCTCCTCGTCGAAGAACGCGAGGATCCGTTCCCCGGAGTCGACTAGCGTCACCTCGACGCCGAGAGCGGTGAAGATCGAGGCGTATTCGCATCCGACAGCGCCGCCCCCCACTACGACCATGCTGTCGAACGGCCGGTCGATGTCGAGGACGGTCTCGGAGTCGTAGACGTCAGGGTCGTCGAACGGGACGCTCGGGGGACGGAACGGGCGGGATCCCGTGGCGATCAGAATGACCTTCCCCTGAAGGATGCGTTCCTGACCGGCGTCGAGGCTGGTCACATGGACGGTTCGGTCCGAACCGAGCCTCGCCTCTCCTCGGATGAACTCGACGGCGTGCCGCTCGAGGTTTCGCCGGACAGCATCGGCCGTCGTCTCAATCACCTGGGCGGTGCGGGCCCTGAGTTGCGCCACCGTGGCCTCGGGATCGAGGGTGAGGCCCAACCCATACACATCCCGCCGACGGAACCCGGTGACGTAGAGGGCCGTTTCGCGCAGCGTCTTGCTCGGGATCTCGGCGTTCAGGACGACCGCTCCGCCGGGCGAGGGGGACCGCTCCACAACAGCAACCCGCTTGCCGAAATACGCCGCCTGCGCCGCCGCCTTCTCACCGGCGGGCCCAGAGCCGATGACCACCATGTCGAATCGTTCGACCACCCGCACCTGGCCTCTCTAGCGCTCCCCGACCTATAGCGCCGTCACGCCGGAGGTTCGCGCACTGCCAGATTCATGGACGGAACTGACCTTGCGCAAACCGCTCGCTAGCAGTCTGCCTATCAGTCTCGTTGACGCGGAACGGTGGGTGGGAGACGAACAAGGCGATCTGCCCGGGCTACGGAGACCCGGGCCGCGTCTCGCTTCTTATTTCGTGTCGTTGATGAATTGCCGCAGCTGTGACGCGAGCACGACCGGCTGGTCTTCCGGGACGAGCGTGAGGCTGTCCTCGACTTCGACGAGCCGGCTATCCGGGAAGAGCTCGGCGAGTCGCCGGCCGTGCTCGGGGGGCATGACTCGATCTTCGCTCGCCCAGACGACGAGAACCGGCCGGTCGAAGGAGGGAAGCGCATCGGTTGCGGCGAGCAAGTCTCGTCTGCCTCGTCTGGTGTCGCGGGCGTACTTGCGAACATCGCGGCGGATCTCGCGACGGCGCAATGGGCGCAGCCATTCCTCGAAGACGTCGTTGGGGATCTCGCGCTTCGACATCCGCCCGAATGCGATCGGGAGTTGGCGGAGTCGGCGGGAGCGCATTGCGCGGGCCATGATCGCGAGGCCGCCTGGAAGCTCGGCCGAGCGCGCCGCCATCCATCCCGGCAGCCCGGGTGGGTAGTTGTCGAAGGCTTCGCAGGAAACGAGCACAAGGCGCCCGACCCGCCCCATCAGCCCGTCGGCGATCATCACCTGGGCGCCGCACCAGTCGTTGAAGCAGAGCGTCACGTCGCTGACGTCGAGGCGCTCCAGGAACTCGGCGAGCAGGCGTCCCAGGCCGCGCAAGGAGAGGTCGGCGTCCGGCCGCATCGGCCGCCGGTGCGCTCCCATCGGGAGCGTCGGCAGAATGCAGCGGTAGTCCGTCCGAAGGTCGGCGACGACGTGCCGCCACTGGGCGCCGTCCATCGCCAATCCGTGCACAAGCACGACGACGGGGCCAGTGCCAATGTCCTGGTATTCGATCGTGCCCGCTTGGAGCTCGACCTCAGGCAGGCGCGTCTCCTGGTTACGGAGCCGAGGACTCACGTGACATCCCGGCGGCGGAGCAGGAGCCCGGAGAGCACGAGCAGGCTTGCGATGTATCCGATCAAGACGATGAGCGCCTGTGTTCCGCTGACGTAGGGGCCACTGAACGCGCCCGGTCCGTCGGTCGCGGCGCCGGAGGTCGAAGCGCCGAGGCCGTCGACGAGCGAGTAGGCGTTGGCCCGCAAGAAGAGTTGGACGAGCGGGTCGAGCAGGGTGATCTGGTCGGCGAAGGCGCTGATCAGTCCTTCGATCACGAGCGCGTACAGGATGCCGACGCCGATTGCGAGCGCGGTGCCGCGCGAGAGCACGCCGAGCGCGACCCCGAACGCGGCCCACACCGCCAGGATGAGCCAGCCCGCGGCGAGCGCACGCATGAGATCCCAGAGCGGGGGCGAGCGGGCTTCGGCGCCCTCGCCCCAGGCGATCGCGTAGCTCGCGACCGTGCCTAGGGCGAAGACTGCGAGTACGAAGGGAACGAGCGCGGCCGCCAGAGCGAGGAGCTTGGCGGTGAAGACGCGCAGCCGGCCGGGGCGCTGCACGAGGACCGTGCGCAGGGTGCCCCAGCCGTACTCGCTCCCGAAGGTGAGGACGCCGAGCATGAGCGCGAAGACGCCGCCGAAGAAGGGGAAGCCGCCGCTCAGGTGGCCGGCGAGTCGATCCGGCAGCAGTTCTTCGAGCGGCGTCTGTCCGGGGCCGCCGCCGATGTCGCCGTTCCGGTACTCGACATAGGGCAGGAGATAGGAGAAGAACATCGCTAGCGCGATCCAGAGCCCGAGCAGGATCCAGGTGCTCCGCCGCTTGCGGATCAGCAAGAGCTCGGCGGACATGCTTCCGCTCACGCTTCCCGCTCCCCTCCCTGGGTCAGTTCGAGGAAGACCTGCTCGAGCGAGGCGCGCTCCTGGCGAAGCTCGCTGACCGCGATCCCAGCCTCGACCAGCGCGCGGTTGATCCCGGCGGCGGCCGTGGGCTCGGCCGTGAGGAGGAGGCCGCCGTCGCTGACTGCGACCCGCTCGACCGGAGCGAGGGCGGCGAGCACGCGCTGCGCGAGCGCGAGTGGCTCGGCACGCACGCGCAGGCCGGCTCGGCCGCGCAGCTCGTCGAGTGTGCCCTCGCCGACTAGGCGGCCACCGCGGATCACGCCGACGCGGTCGCAGACCTGCTCGACCTCGCCCATCAAATGGCTTGAGAGCAGGACCGTCCGCCCGCTCTGGCCGAGGCTGCGGATGAAAGTTCGCATCTCCGCCATTCCGGCGGCGTCCATCCCGTTCGTCGGCTCGTCGAGGATCAGGAGTTCTGGATCCTTGAGCAGCGCAGCGGCGACACCGAGCCGCTGCTTCATCCCCAGCGAGTAGGTCGCGAACCGATCGCCGGCGCGCGCGGTCAGATCGACCTCCTCCAACACCACAGGGATCCGTGTCTCGGAGACGCCCGCATGCCGGGCGAGCAGGCGCAGGTTGTCACGGCCCGATAAGAACGGATAGAAGGCGGGCGTCTCGACGAGGGCACCGATCCGGGCGAGCCCCTCGGGCGCCCCCGGCGGAGCGCCGAGCACCGTGGCGGTCCCAGATGTCGGCCGGATCAGGCCGAGCAGCATGCGCAGCGTCGTAGTCTTGCCGGCGCCGTTGGGGCCGAGGAAGCCGTAGACCTCGCCGCGGCGGACGCGCATGTTCAGCTGATCGACGGCAAGGATCCGCTCTCCGTAGCGCTTCCCGAGGCGTCGGGTCTCGAGGACGATGCTGTCGCCGACACCTGCCGTCCGCTGTTGGCTCGAAGCTTGGGTGTTACTCAAGCGCTGTACCTCGATGCCCAGGGGAAGATCGTTAAACGTCTTGGCCTTTTATTACATTAACAGTAATGTCTGAGCCTACGCGCGAGGTGTTGAGCAGAGAGGTCGGTGCCGCCCTTCGCGCCTACCACGGCGCCGTCGAGGCCGTTGACGATGCCGCGTGCGCGTACATGGGCATTAACCGGACCGACCTGCGCTGCCTCGACATTCTCGGCCGCGCCGGACCGATGACTGCGGGACAGCTCGCCGAGCAAAGCAAGCTCACCAATGCCGCAATCACAATCGTCGTCGACCGCATGGAGCGGATCGGTTACGTGCGGCGCGTGCGGGACACGAGCGACCGGCGGCGGGTCGTGGTCGAGGCAACCGCGAAGGCGCACAGACGCGCCTGGACGCTCTACGGGAAGGTCTCGGAGAAGCTCAACAACCAGCTCGAGCGCTACCCCGACCGGGAGCTCGCCCTACTCCGCGACTTTCTCCGCGAGCGCACCGAGGGCGACGCCGAGATCGCGGCGGAGTTCGCGAAGCGCCGTCCTTTCCGGCCCAGAGGGTCACGCCTCGAGCGCACGTCTCGCGGCTGAGACGGCCCGCTCAGCGGTCGGGCAAGACCGGGAAGGGTCGGTCGTCGACGACGCGTTTCATCACGATCGTCGAGGTGAGTCGCTGTACACCGGGCAGCGTCGCGAGCTTCTCGTCGCGGAGAGTCTGGTAGGCGGCAATGTCGGCTGTGGCCACGCGTACGAGGTAATCCGGATCGCCAAAGAGCCGCTCCGCGTGACGCACCTCTGCGACCTTGGCCAGGCCGCTCTCGAATCTCGCGATCGTCTCCGCATCCTCCCGCTCCATCGTCACATGCACCAGGACCTCGAAGCCGAGACCGAGTGCGTCGGGCTCGATCACGGCTCGGTACCCGCGGATCGCTCCCGCACGTTCGAGCTCGCGCAACCGTCGGTGACATGGAGAAACGCTGAGCTTCACCCGCTCGGCGAGCTCGGTCACGGTGAGCCGCCCCTCCGCCTGGAGCTCAGCAATGATCTTCCGATCGATTGCGTCCATCGAGGAGATCTTTGCAGAAGTCGAGGCGTCTCAGCATAGATCTGGAAGAAGACGCCGCATCTGCCGACGTACTTTTCGTCAACGACACCCACTCTCCCGCTGGAGGCCGCCAACGAGCACGACCGATCTCCTCGACTACGCACCGATCGTCGCTGCGGGGTTCGCGATCCCCCAGTTCCTGCCACAGATCGTCAAACTCCGGCGCACGGGCGACACCGCCGGCGTCTCCTGGTCTTGGGCCGCGCTCACCAGCCTCAACAACGCTGCCTGGCTCGCCTACTTCGCACTCTCAGAGTACTGGACCGCGCTTGTGCCGTCCTCCTCCGCAACACTCCTCGCCGGTGCCCTCGCGGCGATGCTCACCGCCCGTGGACAGGCGAGAACTCGGCCGGGGTTACTGATCACGAGCTGGGTCGCCCTGCTCATCACCGGATTCATAGTCGCCGGCCGTACGGGCTTGGGGATGCTCCTCACCACGGCCTTCATCCTCCAAGTCACCCCCTCGATCTGGACCGCCTACCGAACAGAACGCCCCACAGGCATCTCACCCGTGACGTGGACGCTCATCCTCGGCGAGCTCTCCTGCTGGACGACCTTCGCCATCCACAAGTCCGACCCACGCCTGATGATCCTCGGCGCTACCGGAGTCACGGCAAGCATTCTCATCCTCACTCGAATTCACCGAACACGCGGAGACACACAACCACCTGCGCTCCGGCGCGCGACGATCTGAACGGGTCATGCCTCGCCTCCGCGGCCTGCGGGTCGCGGCGGGAGCGAGGGTGGCACGCGCAGCAACCGCGCCGGCCAGGGAGGAAGCCACCAGTTCCAGCGGCCCATGAGCGTGATCACCGCCGGGACGATCAGCGCCCGGATCACCGTCGCGTCGAGGAGGATGCCGATCGCGAGCGCACTTGCGACCATCTTCAGTTCCGAGCCGGGTCCGGAGGCCAAGGCGACGAACGCGAGGAAGAGGATCAGCGCTGCGCTCGTCACGAGCCGCCCGGTACGTCCGATGCCGCGAATCACGGCAGTGTCCGTACTGCCCGTGCGGTCGTACTCCTCGCGCATGCGGGAGAGGATGAAGACCTCGTAGTCCATCGAGAGCCCGTAGAGGAACGCGAATGCGATCACCGGGATCCAGGAGGGGATCGAGCCCGTGCTTTCGATGCCCCAGATGAGGTCGGAGCCGTACCCCTTCTGCCAGATCAGCACGAGCGCCCCCCAGCCGGCGGCGACGCTGAGGATGTTGAGCAGGATCGCCTTGGCGGGCAGGAGGAGTGACCGGAACGCGCGTGCCAACAGGATGAAGGTGGTGAGCGCGATCAGCGCGATCATCAAGGGGAAGCTGCCGTAGACCGCGTCGATGAAGTCGTCGGTCGAGGCGGGTTGGCCGCCAACGCGGACGTCTGTCCCGAGTGCATGCGCCGTGTCACGAACGGAGGCCAGCACGGCCTCGCCCTCCTTGGTGCCGCTGTCGGCAACCGGAACCACGTCTACGAGCGCCGTGCCATCCCGACGCCAGTCGGGCGCATCGGGTGCGACGGCGCCGTGGATGCCATCCACTGTTTGCAGGCGCTCCGCGACACCTGTCGGGTCGGTGTCGCCCTCGATCAGGATCTCGTGCGGGAGGAGCGCGCCCTCGCCGATGCCCGCGTCCTCGAGCGCGACGAGTGCTTCCTTGGCGTCGCCGGAATTGGCGAGTGTGTCCGCGTCGTGGATGCCGAGCCGTATGTCGGTCGCCGCGATGATCAGTGCTGCGAGCACGGCCAGACCTGCGCCGGCTGCGAGCCAGCGTCGGCGCGCGATGCCCTCGGCCCAGCGCGTCCAGACCCGACTCGCTTTGTCGTCGGTCCGTCGGTGCGGCCAGTCGAGCCGCGGGCCGAGCTTCGCAAGCACGACGGGGAGCAGCGTGATCGCAACCGCGACGGAGACGAGCGGGATGAGCATCCCGGCGTACCCGATCGAGCGCAGAAACGGAATCGGCAGCACGACCAGGGCGAGAAGGCCAATCGCGACGGTGATGCCGCTGAAGACGACCGCTTTGCCTGCCGTCTCCATCGCCCTTTGGATCGCCGCATCCCCGCTCGCACCGTGCGAGCGCTCCTCCCGCCAGCGCGTGACGACGAGTAGCGAGTAGTCGATCGCGACGCCAAGGCCGATGAGCACGATCAGAAACTGGACGACGGGCGAGACATCGGTCGTCTCCGCCAGCAGCAACAGCGGCACGAAGCTCGTCATGATCGCGACGAACGCGATCAGTAGCGGTACGAGCGCGAGGAAGGAAGCGAAGACGAAGACCAAGACGAGGAGCGCTCCGAAGCCTCCGATCAGCGCCTCGATGAGCACGCTCGTCCCTTCGTTGTCGGCCCCGCTTTCCTCCATCAGGGCGTCGATGCCGGTTAGCCGGACAGGCGCTCCAGCCACCGTCGCGCCCTCGAGCGCGCGAGTGGCTGCTTTCGCGGCCTGCGGCGCCTCGCCCCACTGCGTATTCGGATCGCGCGGCGGATAGGCGAGCGCGAACGTTGTGCGCCCGTCCCGAGAAACGAATGTGCGGTCGCCGGTGGAGGCGAAGGAGGCAATCCGTGAGCCGGGCAGCGCCTCGCGCAGGCGATCGTCGACGACGGCGAGCTCGGCGCGAACTCCCGCGGCGTCGACCGTCTTGCCTTCGGGCAGGGTGACGACGGGCACCAGGGGCGCGGTGCTGCCCCCGGTTTCGCCGTAGCGCGCCGTGATCGCCACGTTCGTCTCCCAGCCTTCCTTGCCGGGAACCGAGTATTCGGGCGTCAGCGCGTCTGTAGCAGGACCCGCGACGGCGATGCCCGCGACCGTCAGCACGAGCCACACAACGACAACGGTTCGTTTATGGGCGAGAACCCAGCGCGTAAGCGACGACACGGCGGACCTCCTGCTCGACTACTCGTCATCAGACGAACGGGAGGCTCGGGGAAAAGACAACTCCCAAACGGTCTCTGGCGGAAGCGGTCACATCCGTCGGGTCCCGTTCGTCATCTCTAATGACGGATGCCGAGGGAAGGATGTGACCGTGACGGCAGTGGACTGGCAGACGGAGGAGTTCGAGCGGCACCGGCCGCACCTACGCGCTGTCGCCTACCGCATGCTCGGCTCCTTGAGCGACGCGGACGACGTCGTCCAAGAGACGTGGCTTCGGCTCAGCCGTTCCGACGCGGCGTCGGTCGAGAACATGCGCGCCTGGCTGACGACCGTTGTCGGGCGGGTGTGCCTGGACCTGTTGCGCGCGCGCCGGTCACGCGGCGAGGAGCCGCTCGACGGGCAGCTGCCCGATTTGCTCGTTGACCGGGCAGACGGGATCGACCCCGAGCACGAGGCGCTGCTGGCCGACTCCGTCGGGTTGGCGCTGCTCGTCGTGCTCGACACGCTCTCTCCGCCTGAGCGGCTCGCGTTCGTCTTGCACGACATCTTCGCCGTCCCTTTCGACGAGATCGGACCGATCGTCGATCGCTCTCCCGAGGCGGCGCGTCAGCTCGCCAGCCGAGCGCGCCGGCGCGTGCGCGCCGAGAGAACGATTCCCGACGCGGACCTCGAAACGCAGTGGGAGGTCTTCGACGCGTTTATCGCCGCCGCGCGCGACGGCGACTTCGATCGACTCGTTGCAGTGCTCGACCCCGACGTCGTCGTGCGGGCCGATTTCGGGCGGGCCGGTGGCTCACAGGAGGTGCGGGGCGCCGCGGCGGTGGCGCGCCAGGCGCTCGCCTTCGCCCGGGCACATGTGGGGGAGATCAGGCCGGCGCTGGTCAACGGCGCCGCCGGGGTGGTTGCCTCTCTCCACGGACAGCCGTTCTCGATCGCCGCCGTCACCGTCCGGAACGGCAAGATCGTCGAACTCGACTTCTTCAACGACCCGGAGCGACTCCGCCTCCTCGACCTGACGATCCTCGACGACTGATGACGACACGATCGCGACCGACCCGTGCGCAACGAACCCGAGCGATGTCCCCGACCAATCGACAAGGAGAAGCGTTTGCCGACGATCACAGCCCACATCATCGTTCGCGACGCCGCCCGCGCCGCCGACTGGTATGCCCAAGCCCTCGGCGCGGAGACCGGAGCGCGCATCCGCGTTCCCGACGGGCGCTATATGCAGATCGAGCTGCACATTGGCGACTCGCAACTGATGATCGCCGACGAATTCCCCGAGATGGGTGCCATTTCACCGCAGACGCTCGGCGGCACTTACGGGGCGCTGACGGTGGCCGTCGACGACGCAGAGGCGGCCTGGCAGCGCGCCCTTGACGCCGGCGCCGACGTCTTCCATGAGCTCGAAGACGCCTTCTGGGGCGAGCGCCACGGCCAGTTCATCGACCCTTTCGGCCACCGCTGGGGTGTGACGCAGCGGCTAGAGGAGATCGCGCCCGAGGAGGTCGAACGACGAGCGGCAGTCCTGTTCGGCGCGCCTGCGGATCAGTCGGTGCTGTGAGCGAGTAGGAGGAGTCGGCGGTTCGACTCCGCCAGAGGCTCTGCAATGGAATGTCCCCGATCGCGGTGTACGTTCGTCGCAGAGGAGAGAATCCGCTCCAGAGGAGGACTCCATGAAGTACCTGCTTCAGATCTACCCGGCCGCGGGCGAGTTCGAGGAGCTGTCCGAGGACGAGCAGGAGGCCATCGTCGGTGAGTACCTCGCCATCGAACGGTCTCCGGGCGTCCTCGGCGGCGACCAGCTGCAGCCGGTCGAGACCGCAACGACGGTGCGCGTCGAGGATGGTGAGACGCTTCTCACCGATGGCCCGTTCGTGGACGCGAAGGAACACCTCGGCGGCTACCTCCTGGTCGAAGCGGACGACCTCGACGCGGCCCTCGAGATCGCCGCGCGGATTCCGGCGGCTCGGATGGGCGGCGCCGTCGAGGTGAGGCCGCTGGTCGAGAGGTAGCGCTGCTCGAGCACGTCTTTCGCGACGAGTGGGGCCGCGTCGTCGCCAACATGGTCGGCTTCCTCGGCGACTTTGATCTGGCCGAGGAGGCCGCCCAGGAGGCGTTCACGATCGCGGCCGAGCACTGGCCTCGGGACGGCCCGCCGGCCAATCCAGGTGCCTGGCTCACGATCACGGCCCGCAACCGCGCCATCGACCGACTGCGCCGCGACCGCGTGCTGGCCGAGAAGACGCGCCTGCTCGAGGTGCCCGAGGTCATAGAGGGCGAGATGAACCTAGGAGCCGTAGGCTTTCCGGACGAGCGGCTCGAGCTGATCTTCACCTGCTGCCATCCGTCACTCCGGCTCGAGGCCCAGGTCGCCTTGACGCTGCGCGCGCTCGGCGGACTGAGCACGGAACAGATCGCCCGCGCCTTTCTGGTTCCGGAGGAGACGATGAAGCGACGGCTCTCGCGGGCGAAACGAAAGATCAGAGATGCAGCCATCCCCTTCCGCGTCCCCGCCGAGCATCTCCTGCCGGAGCGACTGGCGGCGGTGCTGGCGGTCGTCTACCTGATCTTCAACGAGGGCTACGGCGGCCGTGGCGACCTCGCTGCGGAGGCGCTCCGGCTGGGCGCGGCGCTCGCCGAGCTGATGCCCGACGAGCCGGAGGTGCACGGCCTCGTAGCGCTGATGCTGCTCGACGACGCGCGGCGCGACGCCCGCTTCGCAGACGGCGAGCTCGTGCTACTCGCAGACCAGGACCGCACGCGCTGGGACGCCGCGACGATCACGCGCGGGCGCCAGGCGCTCGACCGCGCGTTCGCGCTGCAAGGTCGCGGCGCGTACGTCGTCCAGGCCGCGATTGCGTCGCTGCATATGGAGGAGCCGCGCGACTGGCCGCAGATCGCCGGGCTCTACGGGGAGCTCGTGCGGCTGACCGGCTCGGCGGTCGTGGAGCTGAACCGCGCGATCGCCGTCGCCGAGGTGGACGGGCCCGAAGCCGGCCTCGCCCTCGTCGACCGGCTCGACCTGGACGGCTATCAGTACTTCCACTCCACGCGAGCCGACCTGCTCCGCCGTCTCGGCCGCGCAGAGGAGGCGCGCACGGAGTACGAGCGCGCGCTCGAGCTCGCACACACGGAGCCGGAGCGCCGCTTCCTGCGGCGACGCATCGCCGAAGTCAGCGCGTAGACCTCACCCTCGGCGACGGATGTCCCCTGCCTCGCCTCCCGTTCGTGGTCCTCACGACACCACGCAAGGAGGGGATCCATGCTCACATCCGACCGAACGAAATGGTTTGCGCTCGCGCTGCTCTGTGCTGTCCAGTTCATGGTCATTCTCGACGTTTCGATCGTCAACGTCGCGCTCCCGTCGATCCAGGAAGATCTCGGGTTCTCACAGGACAACCTGCAGTGGGTCCTCAGCGCCTACGCGCTCGTCTTCGGCGGCTTCCTCCTGCTCGGTGGGCGTCTCGCCGACATCCTCGGGCGCCGCGGTGTGTTCATGGGCGGGCTCGTCATCTTCACCGTCGGCTCGCTCCTTTGCGGTTTGGCCTGGAGCGACGAGTCCCTCATCGGCGCGCGTGCCCTGCAGGGGCTCGGCGCGGCCACGATCACGCCGTCTGCCCTATCCATCCTGACCACCACCTTCACCGAGGGCCGCGAGCGCAACGTCGCGCTCGGCGCCTGGGGCGCGGTCGGCGGCTTCGGCGCTGCCGCCGGAGTCCTCGCGGGCGGCATCCTGACCGACCTTCTTTCCTGGGAGTGGATCTTCTTCGTCAACCTCCCCGTCGGCGTGGCAGCGCTCATCCTCACGCCGCTCCTGATCTCCGAGAGCCGGGACGCGCACGGCCAGTCGCACGACGTCCCCGGAGCAGTCCTCGTCACCTCCGGCCTCGTCCTGCTCGTCCTCGGCATCACGCAAGGACGGCAGTGGGAATGGCTCTCCGCGCAGACGCTCGGCGTCTTCGCAGCCGCGGCGGCGCTACTCGTGGCGTTCGTCGTCTGGGAAAACCGTCAGCGGGAGCCGCTCGTGCCGCTCTCCATCTTCCGGCTGCAGACGCTCACCGCGGCCAACGTCGTCGGCCTGTTCATGGGCGCGGCGAACTATTCGATGTGGCTGTTCCTCACGCTGTACATGCAGCAGGTGCTCGGGCTCTCGCCGATCGAGACCGGGTTCGGCTACCTCGCCGTCGCCGGTACGGCCGTGGTCTGGGCGAACGTCGCGGCACAAGCCGTCAGCAGGATCGGCGTCAAGCCGGTGCTGGTCTTCGGCATGGCCTCGCTCACGCTCGGACTTCTGTACTTCACGCAGGTCTCGGTCGGGGGCTCGTACTGGGCGGATCTCTTCCCCGGCTTCCTCATCATCGCCGTCGGGCTCGCGTTCGCATTCGTGCCGATCACGATCGCGGCGCTCGCCGGAAC
>Ga0081538_10001351_pt1 | contig 25239 bp, 21 predicted proteins | sample TabmetS5T2R1_FD_71022 | JGI IMG/M metagenome (GOLD analysis project Ga0081538, IMG submission 71022) | Tabebuia heterophylla rhizosphere microbial communities from the University of Puerto Rico - S5T2R1 | ecosystem: Host-associated > Plants > Roots > Rhizosphere ... | reverse complement strand
CTGCGTCGGATCGCAAGCGACAGCGGAGTCACGATCGTGGCTCCGTACTTCGATCACGCGTCGCAGAGCAGCGCTGCGATCGCCGCGTCACCGCGCGGCGCGCTCACGAGCCCGCGCCCGAAGCAACGGCCGATGTGGTTTCTCGGCGAGCGCTCCGCCGGCGCGGAGCCGCGAACGCTTCCCGCCGCGAGACGCGAGCTCGGCACCCTGCTCGGCGTCGACGTCCAGGACCCGAGCCTGCCGCGCGCGCTCTCGCACGCCGGCGCCGAGATCGTGACCTCCAGCACGCACGATTGGGCCCAGCTCGCGACACAGCACCGCGCGCTTGCCGCGCTCGGGGCGAAGGCCTCGGGTGTCCCGACGGTGCGAGCGGACTGGCGCTACGGGTCGGCGATCTACGATCGCCACGGCGAGGTGGTGGCCGACGCGGGCGAGGGCCGCACCCGGACCGTGCTCGTAGCCGAGGTCCGAGCCGGGAGCCCGACGCCCTACGCGCGCCTGGGTGACGCGATCGGCTGGATCGCACTCGCGGCCGCTGCGATCGCATGGCTCGCCGCGGCGGCAGCGCGCGTGACTAATCGTGGGGACGCGCGAGCTTTCTGTGGTCGAGCGCCTCGTCGAGAATCTCCTCGTTCACGCCCATCTCCCGTGCCACCTCGCGCAGATGGCGTCCGGTCTCCGCCGCCTCCCTGACGATCTCCGTCGCCTTGTCGTAGCCGATGTGGAGGTTGAGCGCGGTGGCCGTCGCCAGGGTGGCCTCGGCGTGGCGCTCGTTCACCTCGACGTTGGCCTCGACGCCCCTGACCGCCTTCTCGTCGAGCAACCGCGCCGCGGCAGTGAGCAGGGTGATCGAGTCAAACAGATTGCGGGCGATCACCGGCACCCGCACGTTGAGCTCGAACTGGCCCTGTGAGCCCGCGATCGTAATCGCGGCGTCGTTCCCGATCACCTGGTCGCCGACCTGGATCACGACCTCCGAGACCACCGGGTTGACCTTGCCGGGCATGATCGAGGAGCCCTTCTGGAGCTCCGGGAGTCGCAGCTCGGCAAGCCCGGCGCGGGGCCCCGACGCCATCAGCGCGAGGTCGTTGGCGATCTTGATCAGGGATACCGCGACCACCTTGAGGGCGCCGGAGAGCTCGACCAGGGCGTCGCGGTTGGCCTGCGCCTCGAACCGTTCGGCGGGGGGCCGGATGCCCAGGCCAGTCACCGCCGAGAGCCTCTCCCGCACGCGCTCGGCGAAGTTCGGGTGGGTGTTGAGCCCCGTCCCGGTCGCTGTGCCGCCGAGCGGGACCTGTGCGACCCGCTCGAGCGTGCCGCGGACGCGATCCGCCCCGAGCCTGACCTGCGCCGCGAATCCCCCGAACTCCTGGCCGAGCGTCACCGGCACCGCGTCCATGAGGTGCGTGCGCCCGGCCTTCACCACCTCGGCGAACTCGTCCGCCTTTGCCGCCAGCGCCTCGGCGAGGCCCTCGAGCGCGGGGAGCAGGCCCTCGGTCACCTCCCCGATCGCCGCGAGGTGGACCGCCGTCGGAAACACGTCGTTCGAGGACTGGCCCATGTTCACGTGGTCGTTGGGATGCGCCGGGTCGCCCGCGAGATTGGCGATCACCTCGTTCGCGTTCATGTTCGAGGAGGTCCCCGAGCCGGTCTGGAAGACGTCGATCGGAAACTGGTCGTCGTGCTCGCCGTCGGCGACCGAGTCGGCGGCGGCGGCGATCCGCTCCGCCAAATCCGCCTCGAGTAGTCCGAGCTCCCCGTTGACCCGCGCGGACGCGGCCTTGATCAGGCCGAGCCAGCGGATCACCGGTGCTGGGAGCGGCTGACCCGAGACGGGAAAGTTCTCTACCGCCTTACGCGTCTCGGCTCCCCACAGCTCGGTTTCGACCTCCGCTTCCATCGATCCCAGGCTATCTAGCCCGTCTCCTGCCCCGCCGCGTAGCCCCTACCGAGGGCGCGCTCGAAGCTCGCCGGAAGCTGCTTTCCGCCCTGGTTGAAGCGCGCCGCTGCGTCGAGCCGCCGCAGGAGGTCGGCGTGGATGCCACCTCCCTCGGCGGCGCCCTGCTGCACGGCGCCGATCAGGTACCCGAGTTGGACGGTGGCCTTGCCCGAGGGGTCGCGCCGCGCCTCGGCGTTGAGCTGGGTCGCGGTGGTGATCATCTGCTCGCCGGCCTGTCCCAGCTCCGCCGCGTCCTGGTCAGCCGGGACGCAGTCGCTGATCGGCGTCGAGCCCTCGAGCAGCACGGGCTCGGGCGCTACGCGAAGCGCATCCAGATAGGCGCTCGACCCGGCAAGGCACGCGGCCGGCGTCTCGGCGTTCTCGTCGCCGCAGCCAGCCAGCGCGACGAGCGCGAGCGCCGCGATCGCAAGGCGGCGCGGCGTCCTGCCGGGAGCCGAAGCCACGCGACCAGGCTATCGGCGGGCACTACGCTTGGCGACGTGGAGAGCGTCGCAAAGGTGCTGCTCGGTTTCGCCGCGCTGCTCGCACTCGTAGGCGGAGGCCTTCTGCTCGCGTCGAAGCTCGGCCTCGAGCGGCTCCCCGGGGACATCGTGATCAAGCGCGACGGCTTCACCCTCTACGCGCCGATCGGGCTGATGATCGTGCTCAGCATCGTGCTGACGATCGTCCTCAACCTGATCTCGCGCGACTAGCCACTCCTAGAATCCGCTGCCCATGGCGCGATACCGCCCCGTCGACCCTAAGCAGAGCTTCCCGGAGCTCGAGGAGCGGATCCTGGAGCGGTGGCGGGATCGCGAAGTGTTCCACCGCTCGCTCGCGCAGCGCACCGACGCGCCAACCTGGAGCTTCTACGAGGGGCCGCCGACCGCGAACGGACGGCCCGGCGCGCACCACGTGCTGTCGCGCGTGTTCAAGGACATCTACCCGCGCTTCAGAACGATGCGCGGGTACCGCGTGCCGCGCAAGGCCGGGTGGGACACCCATGGGCTCCCGGTCGAGCTCGAGGTCGAGAGGGAGCTCGGGATCAGCTCGAAGGCCGATATCGAGGCGTACGGGATCGCCGAGTTCAATCACCGCTGCCGCGAGTCGGTGTTCCGCTACGTCGAGGACTGGAACCGGCTCACCGAGCGGATCGCGTTCTGGATCGACCTCGACGACCCCTACGTCACGCTGGACAACACCTACATCGAGTCCGTGTGGTGGTCGCTGCGAAGGATCTGGGACGACGGGCGGCTGTACGAGCGCAACGGGGTCGTCCCCTACTGCCCCCGCGACCAGACGACGCTGTCCTCGCACGAGGTGGCACTGGGCTACAAGGACGTCCAGGACCCGTCGGTCTACGTGAAGCTGCCCGTGATCGAGGTCCCGCCGAGCGACGATATCCCGGAGAGCCCGCTGCGCCCAGGGGATCGCCTGCTCGTCTGGACGACGACGCCGTGGACGCTGATCACGAATGCGGCTGTTGCGGTCGGCCCGGAGATCGAGTACGTGCGGGCGCGAGTCCCGGGCTCGGACGAGGTTTATGTGCTCGCAGCGGACCTCGTCGAGCGCGTGCTCGGCGAGGGAGCCGAGGTGCTCGCTCACCTTCCGGGCTCGGCGCTCGCGGGTGTCGCCTACGAGCCCCCCTTCTCCTACATCTCCGACTACGGGCCCCGCGGGCACACCGTGCTCGAGGCCGACTTCGTCACCACCTCCGAGGGAACGGGACTTGTCCACACCGCGATCGCGTTCGGCGAGGACGACTTCCGGCTCGGGGAGCAGTACGGGATCAAGCTCCAGAACCCGGTGCGCCCCGACGGCACGTTCGACGAGCGGATCACGGGCTTCGAGGGCAGGTTTGTGAAGGACGCCGACGAGGACATCGTCGACGCCCTGCGCGACCGAGGGCTGTTGCTTCGCGCCGAAACCTACGAACACGCCTACCCGCACTGCTGGCGATGCGACACGCCGCTGCTCTACTACGCGAAGTCGAGCTGGTACATCCGCACCACCGAGGTCCGCGACCGGATGCTCGCGGAGAACGAGCAGATCGACTGGCACCCGGCGCGCATCAAGCACGGGCGGTTTGGCAAGTGGCTCGAGGGGAACGTCGACTGGGCGCTCTCGCGGGAGCGCTACTGGGGCACTCCACTGCCGGTTTGGGAGTGCGCGAGCCCGGAGTGCGAGGAGCGCTTCTGCGCCGGGTCGATCGATGAGCTGCGCGAGCGCGGAGGCGAGGTCCCCGACGACCTCCACCGTCCGTACATCGACGACGTCGTGATTCCCTGCACGGAGTGCGGCGGGGAGATGCGGCGTGTCGCGGAGGTGATCGACGCGTGGTTCGACTCGGGCTCGATGCCGTTCGCCCAGTTCCATTACCCGTTCGAGGGGAAGGAGGAGTTCGCGCAGCGCTTCCCGGCCGAGTTCATCTGCGAGGCGATCGACCAGACCCGCGGCTGGTTCTACTCGCTGCTCGCGGTCGCGGTCCTGCTGTTCGACACCACGAGCTACCGCCACTGCGTGTGCCTCGGGCTGATCCTCGACCCCGAGGGGCAGAAGATGTCGAAGAGCCGGGGCAATGTGGTCGAGCCGAGCGCGGTGATCGACCGCCACGGCGCCGACGCACTGCGCTGGTACTACCTCACCTCGCAGCAGCCGTGGGCCGGCTACCGGTTCTCGGTCGACACCGTCGGCGAGGCGGTGCGCCAGTTCATGCTCACGCTGTGGAACACGTACTCGTTCTGGGTGCTGTATGCGAACGCGGAAGGGATCGAGCCGAGCGAACCGCCGGAGGTGCCCGACGATCCGCGCGACCTCGATCGATGGGCGCTGTCCCGGCTGCAGGGGACGATCCGCGAGGTGACGGACAGGCTCGACGCGTTCGACTCCACGGCCGCCGGTGGCGCAATCGCGGGCTACGTGGACGAGCTCTCGAACTGGTACGTGCGCCTGTCGCGCAGACGATTCTGGGAGGGCGATCGGGCGGCGTTCGGGACGCTGCGCCGCTGCCTGCTCGACGTCTCGGCCCTGCTGGCGCCGTTCACCCCGTTCCTCGCGGACGAGATCTATCTCAACCTTGCCGGTGGCGAGACCGAGGCGCTCGGCGACGCGCCCGACTCGGTCCACTTGCTCGACTTCCCCGAGCCCGACGAGGGGCTCGAGGACGCGGACATCGAGCTCGGCATGGCGGCGGTACGGCGAGCGGTCGAGCTCGGCCGGGCCGCCCGCGCCCAGGCCGGAGTCAAGGTCCGCCAGCCGCTTCGCAAGGCGGTGATCGTCGCCACCGATCGCGAGCGCGAGGAGATCCAGCGGCTGTCGGAGCTCATCACCCGCGAGCTCAACGTGAAGGAGATCGAGTTCGTCGCCAAGGAGGCGGAGCTGATCCGGTACGAGGTGAAGCCCAACTACCGCTCACTCGGTCCCCGGTTCGGGAAGCTGATGCCGCAGGCGGCGGCCGCTGTCGAGGCGCTCGACCCGACCGCCGTCGCCGAGGCCGTCGCGGGCGAGCGGACCATCGGCATCCAGGTGAACGCCACCGAGCACGACATCGAGCCCGACGATGTGTCACTCGTGCTGCGGCCGCTCGACGGCTACCAGGTCGAGGTCGAGTCCGGTCGCGCGGTGGCGCTCGCGCTCGATCTCGACGACGAGCTTCGCCGCGAGGGGCTCGCGCGAGAGGTCGTGCACGCCGTGCAGAACGTCCGCAGGGACGCGGGACTGGAGGTCACCGACAGGATCGAGCTGCGGCTCGGCGGCGACCCGGAATTGCTGGACGCCGCGCGTACACACCACGACTACGTGGCCGGCGAGACACTCGCGACGTCGCTTTCCTACGACGGGTCCGACGGGCTCGAGACCCGGATCGAGGGCCGCGAGCTGCGAATCGACCTCAGCGCGACGCGCTGACTACGCGAGCGCCGGCTCGAGCTCGGCCTCGAGCCGCTTCTTCGGCAGCGCCCCGATCACCTTCTTGACCTCCTGGCCGCCCTTGAACACGATCAGGGTCGGGATCGAGAGCACCTCGTACTGCGCCGCGGTCTGCTGGTTGTCGTCCACGTTGAGGCTGACGACTCGCAGGTCGTCCCGCTCGCTGTCGATCTCCTCGAGGATCGGATGGACGACGCGGCACGGACCACACCAGGGTGCCCAGAAGTCGACCAGCACCGGGGCCTCCGAGTCGAGGACCTCGGACTGGAAGTCTGCGTCGGTCACATCGGGGAGCTGTCCGGGCATTGCCTCTCCTGTCGAAGATGGTCGCTAACGGGCGACGAACGAGCGTCGCTATAAAAAGTATAGTACCGCGGCTGGTGGTGGCTCAGCCACGCCCCCGGAAGCGCATCCTGGGGACCCGCAACGCGGCCTCGAGCACGATCGAGCCGGTCATCTTCGATTCCCCAACCCGGCGGTCCCGAAACGTGATCGGCACCTCGACGATCCTCATTCCGGCCTCTCGCGCCCGGTAGGTCATCTCGACCTGGAACGCGTACCCGTGCGAGCGAATCGACGCCAGATCGATCGCCTCGAGCGCCGCGCGCCGCCAGCACTTGAATCCGCTCGTCATGTCGTGGACCCGGATCCCCAGCATCATCCGGGCGTATCGGCTTCCCCAGCGGCTGATCGCGACCCTCCCGTAGCCCCAGTCGGTCACTCGTCCGCCCTCCGTGTAGCGCGACCCGACCACGAGATCGGCCTCGTCCGTGGCCGCGATCAAGCGCGGCAGCTCGGCCGGATCGTGGGAGAAGTCGGCGTCCATCTGCACGACGAGCCCAGCCCCTCCCTCGAGTGCTGTGCCGAGGCCGGCGATGTAGGCGGGACCGAGCCCCCTTTTGCCCGGCCTGTGCAGCACGGACACGTCGTCGAGCTCGGCGGCGAGGCGGGCCGCAACGTCGCCGGTCCCGTCCGGGGAGCCGTCGTCGACGACCAGCACGTGCCGCGAGCCGGGCAGGTTATCGCGCGTCGCGCGGACCACCGGCTCGATCGTCTCGGCCTCGTTGTAGGTCGGAAGGACCACCCAGACCGGGGAAGGGGTGCTCACATCATTGGAGGTTCGCGCACGGGCCCAAGATCAGCTTCCCCGCCCACCAACACCCTTGTAGAGCCGCGCGCTCGCGGTCGCAAATAAGTTAGGGGTATGCGGAACGCCGAGATCGCCAACGCGCTAACCGAGCTGGGCACACTGTACGAGCTCGACGGGGCGGTGCGCTACCGGGTGATCGCGTACCGCGAGGCGGCTCGGGTGATCCGCGACAGCCCGGTTTCGGTCGAGGAGCTCGCAAGGGAGGGCCGCGCCACCGAGCTCCCCGGCGTCGGCAAGACGCTCCAGGAGAAGATCGTGGCGCTCGTCGACACCGGCTCAATTCCGGCCGCCGACAAGCTCAAGGAGCGCTTCCCGGCCTCTCTGATCGAGGTCACTTACGTCCCTGGGCTCGGCGCTCGGACCGCGCGGCGGCTGTACGACGAGGTCGGTATCGCGAGCCTCGAGCAACTCCGCGAGGCGGCCGAGTCGGGCCGGCTTCGCGACGTCAGGGGCCTCGGGCAGAAGGCGGAGGAGAACGTGCTCGCGGCGGTCGAAAAGCTCGAAAAGGAAGGGATCGGGGAGCGCCGACTGCTCTCCGACGTGCTCCCGATCGCGGAGGAGATCGCCGCCTCGCTCCGGGAGAGCCCGGCCAGCGGCGAGGTGGCGGTCGCGGGATCCGCGCGGCGGATGGCCGAGACGTGCAAGGACATCGACCTGATCGCCACCTCCACCGACCCCGAGGCGCTCGCCGCGGAGCTCGCATCGCATTCGCTCTCTGCCGAGCCCCGCGCCGGGGGCGACGTCGCGGCTCGGATCCTCACCCACAACGGGATCGTGGTCGATCTCCGCATCGCTGCGCCAGAGGAGTACGGGAACCTGCTCCAGCACTTCACGGGGTCGGCCGAGCACAACATCAAGCTCCGCGAGCGCGCCGTCGCGCGCGGGTTGTCGGTGTCCGAGCACGGAATCAAGGAGGTCGAGACCGGCGAGGTCACGCTGTGCGCGACCGAGGAGGACGTGTACGAGCGGCTCGGACTCCCCTACATCGAGCCCGAGCTACGCGAGGGCGGCCGCGAGATCAAGGCGGCCGAGGACGGCTCGCTGCCACAGCTCGTGACACAGGAGGACATCCGCGGCGACCTCCACTGCCACACCACGCTGTCGGATGGGCACAACACCCTCGAGGAGATGGTCGCCGCCGCGCAGGGTCGCGGTTACTCGTACCTCGCCGTCACCGACCACTCGGCATCGCACGGGTTCGGCAACGACGTCCAGCCCGATGCGCTCCTCGAGCGCGTCGAGGAGGTGCGAGCGCTCGACCGCCGGACCCGCGGGCTGAGGCTGCTCGCCGGGACGGAGACGAACATCCTCCCTGACGGTTCGCTGGATTACGAGGACGAGGTGCTCGAAGAGCTCGACTGGGTGATCGCGAGCGTCCACACCTCGTTTCGGATCAGCGAGAAGAAGATGACCGATCGCGTGATGACCGCGATCGAGCATCCGCTCGTCGACTGCATCGGCCACCTGTCGGGCCGAATGATCCTGATGCGCCGCCCGTACGACGTCGACGTCGAGCGGGTCGCGGAGGCGGCGGCCGCGAGCGGGACGATGCTCGAGATCAACGGCAACCCGAACCGCCGCGACCTCTCGGAGCAGAATGCGCGCCTAGCCGCGGATATCGGGGCGACAATCGTGATCAACACCGACGCCCACCGTGTGCGCACGATGCAGAACATGCGCTACGGCATCGCGACCGCCCGCCGCGCATGGCTCTCGGTCGACCAGATCGCGAACACGCGTGGATGGCGCGAGTTCGCGAAGCTGCGCAAGCGCGCGCGCTAGGCGCAAAGTGCAGGGCGCGATCTAGGCGGGACGCCCGCCGCCGACGCCGGCCTCGTGCTCCGAAGGCGGTGGCGGGTGGCCTGCCGGCACGCGGTCGCGGCTGAGCCCGGGAGTCCGAACGAGCCTCACAGGCTCCAGCGCCGAGGAGGGCTCGACGTAGAACCGAACGCCGTCGCGGTCCTCGACGCCCGTGACCGTGGCCTCGCGATTTCGCCACGTCAACGCCACGAGCAGCGCGTAGCCGGCACCGATCGCCGCCACCTGCGGCCAGATCCACGCGAGCCCGCCCGCGATCAGCGCGAACGCCCCGAGCGGCCACAGCCGGATCAACGCGATTCTCAGCGGGCTCTCGGGAGGGAGGCTCGGTGAGACCCGCGCGGCGGCGAGCACGCGCGCCATCCCATCGGCGGCGCGATCGGCACGGCCGAGTAGGAGCCCGGCCACGAGTGCGACCACCCACCATCCCGCGGCGACGATCAGCGTCGCGACGTCGCCGTCGCGATTCGCGATCAGGACCGCGACGGCGCCGAGGACTGTCGCCTCGGCGGCGACGAGCAGCACAGTGATACGGAGCAGGTCGGTGAACAGCATCTAGGGCTCCTCGAGCGAGCGCAGCACGTCGAGGAAGCCCGCCGGCCCCTCGACGACCACATCGGCCTCCTCGGCGAGCTCGCTCGGCCCCTCGTCGGAGGCGATCGCGATGCACGCCGCGGAGTCGAGCTCGCCCGCTGCTTTGAGCTCGCGCAGGCGGCGGAAGGCGTCGATGTCGGTTCGATCGTCGCCGCCGTACAGCGCGTGCGCCATCCTGAGCTCGTCGAGCAGCTCCGCGAGCGCGGTGCCCTTGTCGAGGTTCACCGCCGGGCGAATCTCGAGAGTCTTGCGTCCCCAGTGCGGCAGCAGGTTCCTTCCGATTGCGTCTGTCGCGATCTCGCGCGCCGCGGCCTCGGCGGACCGCTCGTCCGCGACCCCGCGCCAGTGCAGAGCGCAGATCGGCCCCTTGTCCTCGACCCTGATGCCCATCGCGACGAGCTCGCGGGCGTCCAGGTGCTCGAGGAACGCCGCGACGTCGTCCTCATGCCCGGCGACGGCGGGGTCGAGCCGGACCTCGCCGCCGTCGGGCAGGAAGCGCTCGAACCCGTGATTGCCGATGTAGACGAGCTCGTCGAGCCCGACGAGCCGGCGGGCCTCCTCCGCCCGACGGCCGGACAGGCAGCCGACCACGGCGTAGCGGCGGGCGAGCGACGCGAGAACGTCACGTACATCATCGGGCACCGACGCCTGGTCGGGGCGCTCGGCGATCGGCGCGAGCGTCCCGTCGATGTCGCAGAAGATCGCCGAGGACCCCGGGTCGGCACGCAGCGGACGGAGCAGATCCGCGACCTCGGCGGGCTTGGAGGGGCCTGCGGGCACGAGGCCTAGTATCGCGCTACGTGGACGATCCAATGGTCGTGACACCGGATGTCGCCGTACCGCTGTCGGAGATCGAGCTTCGGGCGAGCCGCTCGTCGGGTCCCGGCGGCCAGCACGCCAACGTCACCGCGTCGCGGATCGAGGCGAGCTTCGACGTCGCTGCCTCGAGCGCGCTCACCGAGGAGCAGAAGCGGCGGGTGATCGAGCGCGCCGGCGCCCGTGTCACCGCGGTTGCCCAGGACGCTCGCGGGCAGGCACGGAACCGGGAGCTCGCCCTGGAGCGGCTCCGCGACCGGCTCGCGACCGCGCTCGCGACGCCGCGCAAGCGCCGGCCGACGCGGCCCTCGCGCGCCGCGAGCGAGCGCCGGCTCGCCGACAAACGCGCGCGCTCGCAGCGTAAGCGCGAACGCCGTCCGCCCGAGCCGGACTAGCCGTGCTCCAGCGCGCCCTTGACCGAGGCGTCGAGGGCGTTGAGGCGATGCAGCGCGAGTGCCTCGGGCGAGCCGAGGCCGCGCGAGCCCTGGCTCGACCCGGCCAGACGCCCGGGATCGGTGCCGTGGTGGGAGAGCACGCAGTGCAGCAGCGCGACCCGGCGCTCCTCGGGCAGCCCGCCGGCGGTCCCGCCGATGATCTCCGCCCCGATCGCGAGGTGGCCGAGCATTCGCCCTTCTTCGGTTAGGCCGAACTCGGCGCCGTAGGTGAACTCGCGCACCTTGCCGACGTCGTGCAGCAGCGCCGCGGCCATCAGCAGGTCGGAGTCGAGCCTGGGATGGAGCGGGCACAGCTCGAGGGCCAGGGTCCCAACCGAGACTGTGTGCTCGAGCAGCCCACCGAGGTAGGCGTGGTGGCCCGCCCGAGTGCACGGGGCGCGGCGGAACTCTCGTGCAACCGCGTCGCGGAACAGGACCTTCTCGACGACGACGCCAAGTCGCGGATCGTGGACCTCGCGTGCGAGGTGCTCGAGGAAGCCCTCCAGCTCCCCGACGGAGCGGTACGCGACGGGAAGGAACTCCGACGCCTCGTAGTCCCCGGCTTCGAGGCGGCGGACGTCCTCGAGCTCCGCGTGCAGATCGCCGCGGAAGCGCTCCGCGCGGCCGCGAACCCGAACCGCGTCACCGGACTCGAATCGCGACGCGACCCGGTCGACCTCGCGGAACACGCGCGCCGGGATCGCGCCGGTGCGATCGCGTAGCTCGAGCGCAAGGTACGGCGAGCCGTTCCGGGCTGTGAGCCGGTCCTTTCGCACGCACGCGAACCGACCTTCGAAGCGCTGCCCGGGCCGCAGCTCGGCTACCGAGGGGCGGTTGTTCTTGGCGTCGAGCATCGGGCGCGACGCGCCCGACTGCGAGGCGAGAGGCTGATCGCCGTTCTGATGTCCGCTCGCGGCTTCCATGCCCCCGATGTTGCAAGCTGGCTCGGACGCATAGGCCACCCGTTAGTCTCGTCCTGTGGATCGAGATCCACTGATCTGGGAAGGCGACCCGCCCGACCTCCGCTCCCCGACTCTAGTCGCTGCCTTCCTCGGCTGGAACGACGCGGCGAGCGCCGCGACCACGGCGCTCGAGGCTGCCGCTGTGTCGCTCGAGTCGGAGGTCATCGCGCGGGTCGACCCCGAGGAGTTCTTCGACTTTCAGGACACCCGCCCGACTGTCCGACTGACCGCCGGCCAGACGCGCCGGATCGAGTGGCCGGCGAACACCTTCATCTCGGCACCAGCGCCGACCGCCGAGCGCGACCTGCTGCTGCTCAGCGGCACCGAGCCGAGTCTGCGATGGCGGAGCTTCACCGAGCTCGTCGTTCAGGCGGCCGAGCGGTTGGAAGTCGAGATGGTCGTGACCCTCGGGGCGCTCATCGCGGACGTCGCCCACACGCGCCCCGTCCCGATCACCGGCCTCGCCACCGACCCCGAGCTCGTCCAGCAGCTGGGCCTCAGCCGATCGAGGTACGAGGGACCGACGGGAATCGTCGGAGTGCTGCACGACGCGTGCCGTCGCCGCGGGATCACCTCGGCGAGCCTGTGGGCGGCGGTGCCCCACTACGTCGCGGCCGTCCCCAACCCCAAGGCGGCGATGGCGCTGCTGCGGAGGCTCGAGAGCCTGACGGGAGTTGCGATCGAGGCGTCCGAGCTCGAGGAGGCGGCGGAGCGGTTCGACGAGCAGATCGACCGCGCGGTCGCGGCGAACCCCGAAATCGAGGAGCTCGTCCAGCGCCTCGAGCAGGAGCAGGCGGACTCGGTCGAGCTCGATGACGTCCCGTCCGGCGAGACGATCGCGTCAGACTTCCAGCGCTTCCTTCGCCAGCGCGGCGAGCGCGGGGACAGCTAAGGCGATCGTCCCACCCGCGACCCGGCTGAACCGGACCCGAAGCGGAGGATCGGCCGGAGTTGTTCAGGCCTCGGACGCCGGACAGATCAGCCGGTAGTCGCACCAGCTGCAGATCTCGTACGACGGGCGGGGCTCGAAGTCCTGGGCCTGAATCCCCTCGGCTACCTCGAGCACCGTGCGCTCGACGCGCTCCCGGTCGTCGGGTGCGCCCGGAACCGACACCTTCTCGTCCTCGAGCACGTACCAGTAGCTGCCGGCGTCGGCGTCGATCCGCCACGACTCGCGCGCCCCGAGCCGGTACAGCGCGAGCTGGAGATCGCCCGCGAGCTCGGGAGCGACGCTCGGCTTGCCCGTCTTGTAGTCGATCAGCTCGTAGCCGCCCTCCGGGTCGCGGTCGACGCGGTCGATCCGGCCGCGGAGCTGGTGCGGGCCGATCCCGAATGCGAACGCCCGCTCGAGCCATACCGGCGTGGACTCCGAGCGCCGATGACGCTCCCAGTAGCGGGTCAGGGCGGCGACGGCGCGGTCGCGGTACTGAAGCTCGTCGTCCGAGGCCCCGAACCCGGCGCGGCGCCACCCGGCCTCGAACAGCCACAGGAGGCGATCGATCCCCTCGCGCCTGGGCTCCCCGCCATCGTCGAGCTGACCGTGCCCCTGGCGCAACTCGTCGGCGTGAAATCGCTCCAGGACCTGGTGGATCAGGATCCCGAATCGCTGGTTGATCGTCGGTTCCTCGGGGATCGCGAAGACGCGCGCGAACTTGTACTTCAGCGGACAGATCCGGTACAGGTCGAGGTCGGAGGCCGACAGCCCGAGGCCCTCGCCACGCCGCGGGATGAACGCCTCGAGCGAGGGCTCGTGGCGCTCGGCGATCAGCTCCCGGCGGCGGCGGCGCTCGCGCTCCTCCTCGACGAGGTAGTCGTCGAGGACCGAGTTCTCGAGGATCGCGAGCTGCTCCGGGCTAGCGGACTGGGCGACGAGCTGGTTCAGCGCCTCGAGCGCCTCGGCGGCGGGCTCGGCGCCGGGGCGCTGGATCAGGGCGGCGAGCTTGACGAGCTCGAGGAACCGCGCGACCGCGCGGTCGATGTCGCCGGCGGTGTCGAGGCGCATCTCGCTGATCACGCCTCCGGCGCGCCACGACGCCTCGAGCACCTCATCGCGGAGCATGCGGTAGGTCGCGTGGAGCCCCTCGGCGGGGCCGAACAGCTCCTCCTCGTGGATCTCCTCCTGGCCGCCGAGAGCCACGCGCACGGCCTCGTACAGAGGCGACGGCCGGGCCGCGCCGCGGCTCGTCTCCTCAGGCCACCCCAGAACGAGCGAGCGGCGGGCGCGCGTCATCGCCACGTAGGCGAGCGCCGCCCTGTGCGCGACGCTGAGCTCGGCGCCCGTGGGGGGCACGCCCTCGTCGAGAAGGTCGTCGGGAATCCACCCGCCGTGAACATGCCGGCCCGACAGCGCCTCCTGATGGAGGTCGAGCACGTACACGTGGTCGAACTCCAGGCCCTTCACCTGATCGGGCTCGGCGAGCAGTACCCCGGCGGGAGGCGGCTCCGCGAGCGGGTCGTCGCCCAGCTCGCCGGCCTCCGCGACCGCGGTCAGGTAGCGCACGAAGTCGCGCGTCGACGCGCGCGGCTCTCGCCGGGTCCACGCCGCGGCGAGGTCGCCAAGGCGGGACAGGCTCATCAGCCGGTACGCGGTCTCGGGCGACGCCGCGAAGAGCTGGTGGCGTCTCAGGCCGATGCGCTCGATCAACCGCCGCACGAACACGTCGGCGCGCATCTCCTCGAGCGCCGAGCACGCCGCCCGGTAGAGCCTCAGGAACGACTGGATCCTGTCCCGAGCCTCGGGCGGAAGCTGCGGGCTCTCGATCGCGGCCTCGACCGCCGAGACCATGTCGAGCTTGCGCCGCCTCGCGATCAGGGTGCAGCGCGCAAGGTCGACGGAGCGAAGCTCGACCGGCGGCCGCGTGAGCGCCCGGACCGCGGCCGGTGCGTCGTTGGGGTCGGCGAGCACACGCAGCCACGCGATCGTGTCACGGACCTCGGGGCGCTGGAAGAAGGCGGCGCCGCCCGCGAGCCTGAACGGGACGCTGCGCTCCTCGAGCGCGGCGGCCACGAGCCTTCCCTCGCGCTGGGCCTCCTCGACGATCACGCATACCTCCTCCGGCCGGACGTCGTCCGTCGCGAGTAGGTGCTCGATCTCACGGGCCGCTGCCTGCGCCTCGGCGCGTCGGTTCTGCGAGCGCCAGAACCGCACCACGCCGTGCTCCTCGCCGTCGGCGGCGCGCCGCTCGCCGATCGCAGCCGACGCCGCGTGCGCGATCTCCCGCCCGCTCCGTAGCGGCTCGCTCAAGACCACCTCGGCGAACCCGGGGTGAGCGTCGCGGAAGGCCGCCGCCGCGCTCGATCCCGGGCCGCGATATCGCCTGATCCCCTGGTGGTCGTCGCACGCGACGAGCAGGTTTCCGTGGGCGGCCAGCCCGTCGACGAGCGCTCGGTGCGCCGCACCGGCGTCCTCGTACTCGTCGGCCATCACCTCGCCGAAACGCGCCGCGAGCCGCTCTCGGACATCGGCGCGATCCCATAGCAGCCGCCCCAGCGCGAGCACCAGGTCACCCGAGTCGAGGCTCCCGGCCTCGGTGAGGATGCGATCGTGGCGCTCGTACAGGTCGGCGAACTCGAGCTCGCGCCGCAAGGCCTCGCGATCGCCCTCGCCGGTAGCTTCCCGCTCTCGCTCGGCGGCCCAGCGCCGCAGCGCGGCAGCGCTAACCGCCTCCGCCTTGAGCGTGTCGATCCGTTCGAGCAGCCGCGCGAGCAGTCCCGCCGGGTTGCCGCGGATCTCGTGGCGGCGCAACGGCAGGTCCGGGACGCGATCGAGGAGCATCGCGAGGCGATCGGCGGCGCCGACCGTCTCGAAGAACGGGTTCAGCCCCGCCTCGATCGCGTGGTCGCGCAGCAGCCGCTCGGCCAGCACGGGATAGGGCTCGATCCAGAGCTCCTCGAAAGGCCCCGTCAGCAACGCCTGGGCCCTGTCCGTGAGCCGCGCGGCGGAGGCACGCGAGCGGGTGAGCACCAGCACGTGCTCGGGGCTGACCCCGTGCTCCGCGAGGTGCGCGAGGCGGCGCGCGATCGTCTCGGTTCGGCCGGATCCCGCCGGGCCGACGAGCAGCAGCGGACCGCCGCGGTGCTGGATCGCCTCGCGCTGCCCGGCGGTTGACGGAGCGGTCTCTGAATCCGATTGTGAGGCCACGCCAACACGCTAGCGACCCACGCGGGCATCTCTCTAGAGGGCTGATGGGGTTAGGCACGTGCACCCTCGGCATGGGTGGATAGCCACATCAGCCCTCTAGCATGGCCGCGGTGTGTGCGGAAACCGATAGACGCGAGGCGAGCAGCGCACTCGTCACCGCCGACTGGCTCGCGGCGTGCCGGCGGATGGTCGACGGGCAGCGCGAGGTCTTCGCCGCCGCGCCGAGCATTGCCGAGCGCACGGTGTACGAGGGGATCGGCGAGGGCGGCGACCGCGCGCTCGCGATCGACCGCCGCTGCGAGGACATCGTGTTTCGCGAGCTTGAGGCCGTGCACGCGGACGGGAACGCGTTCACGGCTATATCCGAGGAGCGCGGCGAAGTCGGCTTCGACGCGGCCGAGTCCGAGGTGCGCGTGGTCATCGATCCGATCGACGGCTCCCTGAACGCCCGGCGCACGATCCCCTCGCACTGCCTCAGCATCGCGGTCGCGGGCGGTGGGTCGATGGCCGATGTCGAGTTCGGGTACGTGTACGACTTCGGCGCCTCCGAGGAGTTCGTCGCCACGCGGGGCGACGGAGCGCAGCTCAACGGGCGGCCGATCCGTGCCGAGGGACCCGGGCACGGGATCGAGGTCGTGGGCCTCGAGTCCGCCGAGCCGGGCTGGATCCTTCCCGCCGTCGAGCGCCTGCGCGACAGGGCGTTCCGCGTACGCTCGATCGGTGCGATCGCGATCACGCTCGCGTACGTCGCAGCCGGGCGCCTCGACGGGATGCTCACCGCGCGGGTTTGCCGTTCGGTCGACGCAGCCGGTGGCCAGCTGATAGCGCGGGAGGCCGGGGCGTGGGTGGAGTTCGAGGACCTCGACCTCGCCCACACCCTGCTGGGCCTCGACGCGCGATATCGGCTCGCAGCTGGCCTCGACCCCGACGTGCTCGCGGTAATGCTCGAAGCGCAGGCGCAGGCGGGATGAGCGACTCGAACGGGAACAACCCGCGGCTCCTCGATTGGGGGCTCGCCGAACACGTCGCGGTCGCGATCAGCGGCGCGGGAGGAGCGCCCGAGGCGGTGCGCGCCGAGCGCGTCGAGGGCGCCGCAGCGCGCGCGATCGAGCAGGTCGCCTCCTACACCGAGCTCGAGCCGCTCGCTGTGCTGCCCCAGCCCGAGCTGGTGGATCGCGCGGAGTGGATTCGCGCAAACCTGGCGACATTCCGTGGTATGAGCGGTGATCTCGAGCTGCGCCTGACCGAGTCCGTGAGGATCGCGGAGCCGTTGCGAGGCATCACGCGACGCGTGGCGGGAACGGTCGGGGGAACCCAACTCGGCCTCGTGCTCGGCTATGTGGGCCGCAAGGTGCTCGGCCAGTACGACATCGCCATCCTCGGCCCGGACCGACCGCCACGGCTCCTGTTCGTGGGCCCGAACCTGACGGACGCTCACGCGAGGCTGGGCGGGGATGGAGGACTGTTCCTGCACTGGATCGCCCTCCACGAGGCGACCCACGCTTTCCAGTTCGCGTCCGTGCCATGGCTGCGCGGGCACCTCGGCGGGATGGTCGAGGAGCTCCTCGACGGCGCCACCCTAGGCGCCGACCTTGCCGCGCTGCGCGAGAACCTGAAGCGCCTGGTGAGCCGGCCCGATCCGCGGCGATTGGCGGTCGAGCTTCGCGACGAGGGGCTCGTCATGCTCGTCGCCGGACCCGCTCAGCGCGAGCTGCTCGGCCGCCTCCAGGCCACGATGGCGGTGATCGAGGGCTACGCCGAGCACGTGATGGATGCCATCGGGGACGAGCTGGATCCCGGGTATGGGAGGCTTCGCGAAGCGATCGAGGCCGAGCGGCGGCGGCGGGGGATGCTTGACGCGATCGTCGTCCGGCTGCTCGGGCTCGACATGAAGCTGCGCCAGTACGGGCTCGGCAAGCGATTCGCGGACTTCGTCGCCGCGAGGTCCGGCATCACCGGGCTCAACGCCGTGTGGCGCGAGCCCGCCGCGTTGCCGCGCACGGGCGAACTCGAGAGCCCGGACCGCTGGCTGGCCCGGTTGAGCGTGTAACCCCCGGCCGCCGGAGGGGTACAAACACCCGTTCGGTGCTACTGTGCCGAACTTCCTTACAGCTAAGTAACTCTGCCGAGGAACACTCCCCCGCACCGAGGAGGTCGCGAAGATGCCCAGCCAGAACACCGCAAGCGCTCAGAAGAGCACCGGCTCCACCAGCCGGCCCGCAGAGGGCGTTGGCACGTACGCCCGTCAGGCGGTCGACCTGCAGGTCGGCGCCGCGCTGACTGCGGCGGATCGCGTGCGCGAGCTCGTCGCTCCGTGGCGCAGTCGCCGGACCGCTGAGAAGGAGCTGAAGAGCCTACGCCGGCAGCTCTCCCGTGAGGCGAGCAAGGTCGAGCGCCGTGGAGGCTCCGCTCGCCGCCGCTTCACCGACAGGGTGAGCGAGACCCGCAACCGCGTCGAGCGCGATGTCACCGCGCGTCGGCGCAACGCCGAGCAGCGGATCAAGAGCGCCCGGACCCAGGTCAGCGATCGGGTCTCCGCGCTCGTCTAGGAGGCACCAAACCTCTCCTCCGATCGGCGGGCCATCAGGCCCGTCGATCTGTTTCAGTTCCGGCAAACGTGCTCCGCTCACTTCGCTCGCACTCGCATGACTGGAAGCCTTGCTCGCTCACTCCCGCGTCCGCCGTTGCCGGGTTTCGGAAACCCTTTGCGACAATAAGGGGCATGCCCACCAACGACCAGATCACCGAGCGGCTGCGCGAGGTCATCGACCCCGAGCTGCGCCGATCGATCGTCGATCTCGGCATGGTGCGCTCGATCGACGTCAAGGACGGCGGCCGTGTGGAGGTCGTGGTCTCGCTGACGACGCCCGGGTGCCCGATCCGCAACCACTTTCAGCAGGCAGTCGCGCAGCGCGTCTCCGAGCTCGAGGGCGTCAGTTCGGTCGAGGTCGGCTTCGACGTGCTGAGCGACAAGGAGAAGGACGGGCTCCGAGAGGCGCTCGGTCGCCCAAAGCTTCCCGAGGGCGCGCTCGCGCAGGTCAAGAACGTGATCTGCGTCGCCTCCGGCAAGGGCGGCGTCGGAAAGTCGACGATGACCGCCAACCTGAGCGCGGCACTGAGGGCCGAAGGCCACGACGCGGGCGCGCTGGACTGCGACGTGTACGGCTACTCGATCCCTCGCATGCTCGGGGTCAACCGCAAGCCCGAGGTCTCGGAGCGACGCAAGATCGTTCCGGTCGAAGGCGCCGCCGGCGTCAAGGTGATGTCGATCGGCTTCTTCCTCGAGGGCAACGCCGCGGTCGTGTGGCGCGGGCCGATGCTCCACAAGGCGATTCAGCAGTTCCTCGAGGACGTCGACTGGGGCGACCTCGACTACCTGCTGCTGGACCTCCCACCCGGGACCGGAGACGTCTCGATGACCCTCGCCCAACTCCTCCCCCAGGCGAAGGTCCTCGTCGTGACCACCCCTCAGCCGGCCGCCCAGTCGGTCGCCCGCCGCGCGGCGGAGATGGCGGGAAAGGTGGACCTCGAAGTGCTCGGCGTGATCGAGAACATGTCGGGCTTCACGGCCCCCGGCGGCGAGCGGTTCACGATCTTCGGCGAGGGCGGCGGCCAGCGCCTCGCCGACGAGCTCGACGTGCCGCTGCTCGGCAAGGTGCCACTCGAGCAGGACCTGCGCGAGCACTCCGATACCGGGGCGCCGCTGGTGACCGATCAGCCGGACGCCCCCGCGTCCCAGGCGATCCGCGCCGCGGCACGCGGGATCGTCGCCGCGACGCCGCAGGAGCTGCCCGTGATGCAGGCGCCTCCTGCCGCGGCAGCAGCCGCCGCGCCGGTCGGGGGAACCGAGCTACCCGTCGTTCAGTAGCGCCGCGGTCTACGCGGCCTTGTAGTAATCCACGTTGATCTGCGTGTACTTCGCCCACTCCTCGGGGAGCTGGTCCTCAGCGAAGCACGCGTCGACTGGGCACGCCTCGACGCATGCATCGCAATCGATGCACTCGTCTGGGTCGATGTAGAGCTGCTCGACGTTGTCGTAGTCGGGCTCGTCTGGGGTCGGGTGGATGCAGTCGACAGGGCATACCTCGACGCACGAGTTGTCCTTCTCGCCTATGCAGGGTTCCGCGATGACATAGGTCACTGTTTCGTGGCTCCGTCTCGGTTGGTTGGCGGGTGGCGACCGATCCGCCCTGCCCGGGGTGCCGGTCGAGCGGAGGCCAATTGTAGGCAAACGAGGCGGCGCGGCTAGTGCCCCGTCCGACAATGGTGGCCCGCTTCTGGCGAGCGAGAGTCAAGCCTGGGAAGGACGCAGGGAGCCCCAATAGCAGCGCTATTCGGGCGAGCGAGGACGCAGCCAGGCGCAGACTCGCAGCCGCCAGAACGGGGCGTCCATTGGTGGACGGGGCACTAGAGTCCCCGCGGTGATCGCGATCACGGGAGCCACGGGCACCGTCGGCAAGGCGTTGGTCTCCACGCTGGTCGAGGCGGGAGAGCCCGTGCGCGCCCTCGTGCGCGACGCGCGCCGGCTGGGGCCGAACCGGGTTCGGGTCCAGCTCGCGTTCAGCGATCTCGGCGACCCGCACGCACTTCGCCACGCGCTCCGCGGCGCCGACACCGTGATCCACCTCGCCGCGACGATCCGCGATCAGCCGCCGCGCCGCGTCGAGGAGGTGAACGGACTCGGGACCCTGCGCCTGCTGCGCGCGGCCGAGCGTGCCGGCGTCGAGCGCTTCGTCTTCTTCTCCGCGATGGGCGCGACCCGCTTCCAGCGCACCCGGTTCTTCCGCTCCAAGGCGCTCGCCGAGGAGGGAGTGCGGGAATCGCCGCTGCACACGACGATCTTCGCCCCGTCGATCATTTACGATCGCGACGATCCCTGGGTCACGATCATGCGTCGGCTCGCGCTGCTACCCGTGCTGCCGGTGTCTGGATCGGGGCAGGCGAGGTTCCAGCCGATCTGGGCACGCGACGTGGCGCGGTGCATGGTCGCCTCGCTGGGGCGCGAGGGCGACGCTCGATACGAGCTCGCGGGCCCGGAGATCCTGAGCCACGAGGAGATGGTGCGGTTGATCGCGGTCGCGGCCGGGCGCCACCGCCCGGTGGTTCACATTCCGCTGCCGGTGGTCCGCTCGACCCTGATCTGGCTGCGCCGCCTGTTCGGCGAGGCTGTGTTCGCGACCTGGGAGGAGGCGGAGCTGATGGAGGTCCCGATGGTGACGCCCCGCGGGACCGCCGACGTGGAGTCGCTGGGAGTCGATCCTCGCCGCATGGCGGACGTGCTGTAAGCGCGAGGCTCTACAAAGGTGGGGCGGGCGAGGAATTTGATGTTGGGCCGAGCGCGAACATCGGTGGTCTAGGCCGGCGTTAATCTCCTTCCGGGATTCGAATTGGCGACGCTGGGAACACGGATGGAGCGGCGCGACGCGGGGCTGTTCTCCGGGCGGCGGCGCGAGTTGGCGGAGTTCGACCGGGTGCTCGCGGGTGTCAAGGGCGCCGAGCCAAGCGTGATCCTGCTTCACGGGCCAGGCGGGATCGGCAAGAGCGCGCTGGCGCGCGAGATGGCCCGGCGTGCGAGGGCGGCCGGACTGTCGGTGCACTGGATCGACGGGCGGGAGCTGCCGCCCGTACCCGACGCGCTCGAGGACGCGCTCGCCGAGGCGAGCCGGGGCGCGCGACCGATGGTAGTCCTCGACAGCTACGAGCGGATCGCCTCGGTGGGCCGATACCTGCGCCAGGCCCTGCTGCCGGCGCTCCCCGACCGCGCCCTGGTCCTGATCGCGAGCCGCGGCACGCCCGAGCCGGGTTGGTTCGAGGGCGGCTGGGAGGCGCTCACGATGGCAATCGAGCTCGTCCCGCTCGACGAGGGCGAGTCGCTCGCGCTGGCGCGGGCTCTCGGAGTCGACGCCGGCGAGGCGGCGGAGGAGCTCGCCGCGTGGTCCGGCGGATCGCCCCTCGCGCTGAGCTTCGGCGCGCGCGTGATGCGGGAGGAGCGCGGGTGGGCGCCCGGTCAAGGGCCGGAGCACCACACCGTGCTCGAGCCGATGATCCGCCAACTCACCGACATCGAGCTGCGCGGCGCCCACCTCGAGACGCTCGGCGCCGCCGCGATCGCCCGGGTCACGACGCCGGAGCTGCTCCGGGCCGCCGTCCACGACGGCGATCCCGAGCGCGAGCACGAGTGGCTTGCGTCGCAGACGTTCGTCGAGGCCGTGGGCGGAGGGCTCGCGCCGCACGACCTGGTGGCCAGATCGCTTCTCGCCGAGCTGCGACGGCTCGAGCCGCAGATGGAGCGCGAGCTGCGACGCCGGATCGCCGATCACCTCTACGAGCGGGCGACGCGCAGCGGCGACCTACTGGTCCTGATCGACCTAGCCCATCTTGCGGAGAGTCCCACGTTTCGGTGGGGGTTCTCGTGGGAGGCCGCGTCGCGCTTCCGCGTTGACGACCCGCGGCCGGGAGACGAGCAAGCTCTCCACTCGATGCTCCGGAACACCCGCCACGCCGCCGTGTGGGAAGGATCACGGCGATTCTTCTTCGACGCACCCGAGCACGTCGCGGTGACGCGGGACGCGGCCGAGCGGCTGACCGGGTACTCGGTCGCGATCACCCCCGCGACCGCCCCGCGGTTCGCGGAGGAGGGACCGCTCATCGGCCCACGTCTAGAGCACGCCCGGAGCCTCGTGCCCCGCGAGGAGGCGGTGATCTGGTGCGACAGCGCCGACCTGACCCGGGATCCGTCATCGGGCGTGATCGGCTTGCTTGGAATGGCCGGCGTGCTGCGATCGGCACACGCCAACCCGCGCTACGGATACCTGCCGATCAACCCGGCGCTCCCGGGAGCGCGGGAGTTCGCGTCCGCCGCAGGCGGGCGGCACGCGCCCGAGCTCGACGCAGAGGTAGGGCTGGAGCTGATCGAGTGTCACCTGATCGACTGGGGGCCCGGCGGCCTGCTGGCGGCCCAGCACGAGTTTGTGTACCGAGAGATCGGCCTCGAGCCCCCCTCGCGGCCGCGCGAGAGCGCCGCGGTCCCGGTGGAGGCAGTGCGCGACGCGCTTCGCAAGCTCCACGTCCCGTCTGAGCTCGCGGAGAACGAGCTTGCGGTCGGCTACGGAGTGGGTGAGCGCGCCGCCTACCTGCGATCGCGGATCCGAGAAGCGGTCGAACACGCCTTCGGGGACGATCCGTCGGAGCGGCTGATGCAGCGAGTTGTCGAGCGCGGCTACCTCGACCCGGCCACGAGCCAGGAGGCGGCGGCCAACGAGCTTCACCTCAGCCGCTCGGCGTACTTTCGCCGCCTCAGGCAAGCATCGGAGCGGATCGCAGACTACCTCTCGGGCCGCGAGCGGTAGCTCCAGCGCTGGACCAACCCGATCCTCTTCACCTCCGTTAGGGCCACGTCGCGCGCGTGTGGGTGAGCTCGGCTACCGACTCGGTCCCGACTCGGTCCCATGCATGAGAAGGGCCCGGCGCAGGCCGGGCCCTTCTAGAGCACGTCAGACATAAGCGCGCCAACGGCGCGTACGATGTGAGGTGCTCTACATCATCCCGCCCATGTCGGGCATGCCGCCGCCGCCGGGCATTCCGGCGGGCTCCTTCTCGGGCGGCTCGGCGACGATCGCCTCGGTGGTGAGGATGTTCTTCGCGATCGAGGCGGCGTTCTGGAGCGCCGAGCGGGTGACCATCGTCGGGTCGATCACGCCGTCGGCGACCAGGTCGCCGTACTCGCCTGTCTCCGCGTTGAGGCCCTCGCCGGGCTTCATCCCGCGGATCTTCTCGACGACCACCGAGCCCTCGAATCCGGAGTTCTCTCCGATCTGACGGATCGGCTCCTCCAGCGCCCGGCGCACGATCTCCGCCCCGGTCGCCTGGTCGGCCTCGAGGGCCTTCGGGTCGATCGCGTCCTGGGCGTTGAGCAGCGCCACGCCGCCGCCCGGCACGATGCCCTCCTCGAGGGCCGCGCGGGTGGCCTGCAAGGCGTCCTCGACGCGGTGCTTCTTCTCCTTCAACTCCGTCTCGGTCGCGGCGCCGACCTTGACGACGGCGACGCCGCCGGCCAGCTTCGCGAGCCGCTCCTGGAGCTTCTCGCGATCGAAATCGGAGTCGGTCGTCTCGATCTCCTGGCGGATCTGGTTGATTCGCCCCTCGATGTCCTTCTTGTCGCCGGCACCGTCGATGATCGTCGTCGTGTCCTTGGTGACCACGACGCGGCGTGCCTTGCCGAGCTGGTTCTGCTGGGTGTTCTCCAGCTTCAGCCCCATCTCCTCTGTGATCACCTCGCCGCCGGTGAGGATGCCGATGTCCTCGAGCATCCGCTTGCGGCGGTCACCGAAGCCAGGCGCCTTGACCGCGACGCCGGTGAACGTGCCGCGGAGCTTGTTGACGACCAGCGTTGCGAGGCTCTCGCCCTCGACGTCCTCGGCGACGATCAGGAGCGCCTTGCCGCTCTGCATCACCTGCTCGAGTATCGGGAGCATGTCACGCACGGAGCCGATCTTCTGGTTCGCGATCAGGATGTACGGCTCTTCGAGCACCGCCTCCATGCGGTCCTGGTCAGTGATCATGTAGGGGGAGATGTAGCCCTTGTCGAACTGCATCCCCTCCGTGAACTCGAGCTCCATGCCGAAGGTCTGGCCCTCCTCGACGTTCACGACGCCGTCCTTGCCGACCTTCTCGATCGCGTCCGCGATCACGTTGCCGATCTCGTCGTCGGCCGCCGAGATGGCGGCGACTCGCGCGATCTGGTCCTTGCCGGCGATCTCCTTCGACTGCTTGTCGCGCAGGTTCTCGACCACCTGGTCGACCGCGGACTCGATCCCGCGGCGCAACCCGAGCGGGTTGGCGCCGGCGGCGACGTTCTTGAGCCCGCTGCGGACCATGGTCTGGGCGAGCAGCGTCGCCGTCGTGGTGCCGTCGCCCGCGACATCGTTGGTCGCGGTCGCGACCTCGCGCACGAGCTGGGCACCCTGGTTCTCGAACACGTCCTCGATCTCGATCTCACGGGCGATCGTGACGCCATCGTTCGTGATCGTGGGCGCGCCGAACTTCTTGTCGAGGACGACGTAGCGACCCTTGGGCCCGAGCGTCACCTTGACCGCGTCGGCCACGGAGTCGACGCCCGACTGAAGGGCGCCACGCGCCTCCTCGTTGTACTTCAGCTCCTTGTGAGCCATGTGAGTTCTTGCCTCCTGTGTCTAATTCGTTGGGGTAGAGGTGTCACTCGACCTTGGCCAGGACGTCGGACTCGCGCAGGACGAGCAGGTCCTCGCCGTCGACCGTGATCTCGGTGCCGCCGTACTTGCTGTACAGGATCTCGTCACCCTCGCCGACGTCGAGCGGGATCCGCTTCTCTCCCTCTTCGTCCCACTTGCCCTCGCCGGCCGCCACGACCTTGCCCTTCTGGGGCTTCTCCTTCGCGGTGTCCGGGAGGACGATCCCGCTGGCCGTGGTCTCCTCCTCCT
>Ga0081538_10001350_pt1 | contig 25246 bp, 23 predicted proteins | sample TabmetS5T2R1_FD_71022 | JGI IMG/M metagenome (GOLD analysis project Ga0081538, IMG submission 71022) | Tabebuia heterophylla rhizosphere microbial communities from the University of Puerto Rico - S5T2R1 | ecosystem: Host-associated > Plants > Roots > Rhizosphere ... | reverse complement strand
GCCGCGGGTGGCGCGGTCGGCGGCTTCGGGCTGCCAGATCGACCAGGCCACGAGCAGCGCGGTCAACAGGACGGCGGAAGCCGCCAGCAGGCGGGGCGGCGAGGGCTCGCGGAGCGGCCGGCGCAGGTCGACGACCGGCCCCTCGGGGAGGGCGGCCGCGGGTCCGCGCCCGGCGACGAAGCCGGCCGCGACGAGCGCCATCGCGGTCGGCCCCGGCACGAACCAGGTCCAGTCGATCGCCGACTGGAGCCCGAAGACGATCGCCATCAGGGCGAGAGCGACGACTGCCGTGCGGCTGGCGTTCCAGTCGCGCCGCGGCAGCGGCTCGCCGTTCCCGCGCCGGAACGGGAGGCGGCGCGGGTGAAGGGCAGTCGCGCGCGCGGCGGCCACGAGCCAGGCGATTAGCAGCGCCGTGGTCAGCGCCACTCCCGCGATCCCGAGGTCGGCGAGCGTCTGCGGTACGAAGCCGTGGGCGTGGCGGGTCACGCTCGGGTCGGTGCGGTGCCGCAACCGGGCCGCGGCGAACGTCCCGGCACCGGTGCCGACGGCGCGGCGGTCGGCGAACACCCGCCCCGCCTCGCGCCAGTACTTGCCGCGTGTGGATGAGGCCGCGGCGAAGCGGCCGGCGCCCTGCTCGGTGGGAGCCGTCTCGGTCTCGCTCGTCAGCTCGTCGACGCGGTCCTCGATCGTGCCCCCGAGGCCGCGGTCGCTGAAGGCGACCGACGTGAAGGCCACGAGCGGCACGGCGCAGGCCACGACGATCGCGGCGATCCCGGCGCGGCGCCGCATCTGCACCGCCGGCGCCAGCCGGGCGAGGCCGATGTTCACCGCCAGGCCCGCGGCGATCAGGGCGGCCGTCATCGCGATCACCAGCAGGCCGAACTCGTCCGCCACGCTCTCCTTGACCGCGAGCGGCTGGGCGGTCTCGGCGAAGCCGTCCTTCGACAGCGCCCAGGCCGCCACGAGGCCCGCCAGCGCGCTCGGCACCAGCACGACCGGCAGGCTCCGCAGGCGAAGCGGCACGATCGCGAACCACACGATGGCGCCCAGAGCGGCGGCCACCAAGGCCCCGCGGGACTGGGTCAGCAGGATCGCGAGCACGGCGACGCCCATCGCGGGGTAGGCGAGGACGCGGCCGGTGAGGCCGCCGGCACGGCGGGAGCCGAGCCAGAGCAGCCCCGGGATCGCCAGCGCGGCGGTCGTGCCCACGGCGTTCCAGTACTCGAACGGCTGGCCGATCCGGTTCGAGATCTCGTTCTCGCCCAGGCTCGCCGGCCAGATGCGCGCGGCCAGGGCATAGCCCGCGGCGGCGATCGCCGCCAGGAGGATTCCCTTGATCACCACGGGCGTGGCGCGCGGCGCGAGCCGGGCGCCTGCCACGCCGGCCGCGAAGACCGCGAGGTAGGCCAGCGTCCGCCCGGCCTCCACGTAGGACAGCTCCGGGACGATCGCCCAGGTGATCGAGAGTCCCGTGAGCGCGGCGAGCGCGGCGAACAGGACGAGCGACGTCGCGCCGTACAGGCGGCCGCGCCGCCCCCACACGATCGCCGCGGCGACCACGCCGCCGCCCACCAGGACCATCAGGATCTCGACCACGGTCGTGCGGCCGAGCTCCGTGCCGCCCGCCGCACCGAAGGCGACGCCCGCGAGGGCGCCGCCGATCACCACTGCTGCCAGCCAGTCCGGGAGCCGCTCGCCGAACCGGAGGCCGTCGGCTAGCGGCTTCTCGTCAGCGACGGAATCTGGGGAGCGAAACACGCGGGGTCGGGATCTTGGACAGGAGGGGGATGCGGGCCAACGCCGGAATGCGCTCCCGCAGGGCCACGAGTCCACCGATCAGCGCCACGAGCGCGAGCGCGATGAGCGCCAAGAGCATTGGCACGGGAAGGTCGTTGCTCGCGCTCGCCAGGTCGAACAGGCCGTTCGAGCCCGGCTCGACGCGCTCGCCGCCCACCTCGACGTTGGGCGGGTTGTCCTCCGGGCTGTCCGTGATGGCCGCGAGATCCGCGTTGTCCTTGTCGCGCGCGGCCTGCTCGTCGGCGGGCAGGGCGCTGCCGTCGGCGCCGCCGGCGGACGGCCGGCCCTCGCCTTTGTCGGAACCGCCCGAGAAGGCGCCCGCGATGACCTCGCGGCAGTTGCTGTATTCGTCGAGGTCGCCGGGGATGCGGTCGAGTGCGTTGCGCAGCTCGGCGTTCGAGTAGTTCCCGTCCAGGTCGCCGTCGCGGGCGCAGTCCATGACCGGGTTTGCGGTAGCAAGGGACGGCAGCGCCAGCATGGCGAGCACGGCCAGGACAAGCAGTTTCGATACGACTCGGATCACGGCGGCGGATTCCCTCCTACGGGCGACTTCAGCTGGAGGGCGGCGTACGCGGACGAGGCCGACACCTCCCACACCGCGCCGGGCAGGCTAGCAGCAGCCTCGGTTGCCCCGCCCGACGGGCGACTCAGCAACGAGTTGTCACCGGAACGGGTCATCGCTAAACGCTTGCGACCCGCCCCTTAGGGCAAAGTTGCGGTGTGCCGGTGCGCTGCGCCATCCTCGCGCCCGTCCCCGTCCCGTACCGGGATCCGCTGTTCGCGCGGCTCGCGGAGCGGGGGCGGATCGAGCCCAGGGTCATCTATCTCGCCGGTGCTCAGCCGGGGTGGGACCAGCGGCCGGAGTGGTTCGGGGCGCGCGCCGAGTACGAGCGCGAGGTGCTGCGCTCCTGGCAGCGGGGGCGCCCCGGCCGCACGCCGCTGATGCTGGCGCGCGGCCTCGGCGGCGCTCTGCGGCGCGCCCGGGCGGACGTCGTCGTGAGCTCCGAGTACGGCCCCGCGACCTGGCGGGCGCTGGCGTGGTGCCGGCTCCGGCGGAGGCGGCTCGTCGTGATGAGCGAGCTGACCCCTTGGAGCGATCCGATGCTCACGCCGCTCCAGCGCCGTGTCCAACGGCTGCTCGCCCCGCGGGTTGCCGGTTTCGTGGTGTTCAGCTCGCAGGGGGTCGACCGCCTCGAGCGCCTCGGCGTGGACCGGGCGAGGGTCGAGGTGAGCGTCCAGAGCGCCGATCTGGAGCGATTCCGGGCGGTCGCGCGGCGCGAGCCGGTCGGCGACGCGCGGCCGGTCCGCCTCCTGTCCGTCGGGCGTCTCGTTCCAGACAAGAACCTCGCCTTGCTGATCGAGGCGTTCGCGGCGGCGGGGTTCGGCGAGGGGGAGGCCGAGCTCGAGCTGTGCGGGACGGGGCCGTTGGAGCACGAGCTACGTACGGTCTCGGGGCGGCTCAAGGTCCCGGTCCGCTTTCGCGGCTTCGCGGCGCCGGACGAGCTGCCGGCGGTGTACGGCCGCGCCGACGCGCTCGCACTCGTGAGCACCTACGAGCCCTTCGGAGTGGCGGCGCGCGAGGCGGCGGCGGCCGGCCTGCCGATGATCTGCACGGTCCGCGCCGGCGCGGCGGGAGACGTGGCGGTGGACGGCGAGAACGCGATCCTGGTCGACCCCGAGGACCGGGATGCGGTGGCGGACGCGCTGAGGCGCGTCGTGCGCGACGCCGGCCTGCGCGCGCGGCTCGCCGCCGGCAGCGTCGCCGTGACGGAGCGACACCCGCTCGAGGCTGACGTGGAGGCGTTCGAGCGGGCCGTGCTGCGGGCGGCCGGCTAGTCGAGCAGGGCCGGGACGACCTCCTCGGCCACCACCCGCTGGATCGCCTCCGGGCGGAACGGCTCGAGGAGGGGTGCCGCCCGGGCGCGGTAGGCGGCCACGCGCTCCGCCGGGAGCGTGAAGGCGGCCTGCATGGCGGCGGCCAGCGGCTCCGGCGCGATCTGGCTCGCCACCAGGTCCGGCGCGAGCTGCCGGGCGAGCGACAACGCCTCGAACGGGCCGCCCGAGGGCACGGTCACGAGGAGCGCCCCGTCGGCGAGCGCCTCGAGCGGGGCCATGCCGAAGTCCTCCCAGCGGGCGCCGCCGACGTACGCCCGCGCCCGGCGCAGGGCGGCGCGGAACTCGTGCGGCGGGGTCTTCCCGCGGAACTCGATGGCCGCCGGGGCCGGGACGCCGGTGCGTTCCAGATGGGCGAGCGCGCGCTCGCGCTCGACGCCGAAGACCAGCAGCAGCGCGTCCTCCAGCCCCGCGTGCGCCCAGGCCGCGCACACGACGTCGAGGCCCTTGGCCTTCACGTCGGGCGTGTAGGCGACGGCGATCCGCTCGCGCTCGTCCGCGGACGCGCCGGACGGCGAGACCGGGGGCGGCACGACGATCGCGCGCGTGGCCGCGTCCGGGAGGGCGGCGCGCGCCGCGCGGCTCCAGGGGAGCACGAGCCGCGCGCGGCCCAGCGCGCGGCGCTCGAGGCCGTGCAGGGCGCGGTTGTGGAGTCCGGGCCGGTTGAGGCGGGCGGGGGCGTCGAGCCGCACCGCGTAGGGCAGGCCCTCGGGATCGGCGAGCATGGCGGCGGTCGTCGACGAGATCACGAGCGCGCGGGGCCGGTGCCGGCGCACGGCCGGCCGGAGCGCGCGCCGGGCGGCGACGGCCTCCACGACGTCCGTGACCGGATAGGCCCGCCGCAGCCGCGCGGACGCGCCCATGCGAACGGTGGCCGCGGCGACCGAGGCGCCCGCCGCCCGAAGCTGCTCGGCGAAGATCGCATCAGCGGCCCGCCAGCCGAGCGTGGTGCCGAGCGAGAGGAGCAATATGTCGGCCCGCTCGCCCGCTGCCGGCCCCTCCTCCCTCATCGCTTCGCCGCCTGCGCGAACGCGCGCCAGTAGCCGTCGACCATCGCGTCGCCGTCGAACAGCTCGCGCTGGCGCGCCCGGCCGCGTTCGCCCATGGCCGCCGCCCGGGCGGGGTCCGCCGAGAGATCGGCGAGTGCGCGTGCTGCCGCCGCGCCGTCGCCGGGCGGCACGACGATCCCCGTGTCCCCGTCCGCCACCGCCTCGGGTACGCCGCCCACGTCGGTCGCCACCACCGGCCGCGCCATCGCCATCGCCTCCAGGATGCTCATCGGCAGGGCCTCCGCCTCGCTCAGCAGCGCGAGCGCGTCGCATGCGTCGAGCAGGTCCGGCACGTCGCCGCGCGAGCCGAGCAGCTTCACCCCATCGAGCCCGGAGACGAGGCGCTCGATGCGCCCCCGTTCCGGCCCGTCTCCCGCGATCAGCCCCCGCAGCCCGCGCGCCCCGTCCGCCCGCGCCTTCGCCACCGCCTCCGCGAACGCCGCGGCGCCCTTCTCCGGCCGCAGGTTGGCGACGCACAGCACCGCGAAGTCGCCCTCGTCCAGCCCGAGCTCGGCGCGCATGGCCGCCCGGTCCGCGTGCGTTTCCACCTCGTCCGCGAACACGCCGTTCGGCACCGCTGCGACCCGGTCGCGCCGGTAGCCCAGGCGCTCGAGCGGCGCCGCCTGGCGCTCGCTCACCGCGACCACCAGGTCCACCCGCGGCGCCACCAGCCGCGTGAGCAGCCGCTGCCGCGGCCGCATCGCGATCAGCTCCCCCGCCGCCGTGAGCGGCGTGTGCTCGTTGAACACGTGCGCGGCGCCCGCGCGGCGCGCGATCGCCTGGCCGGCGAGCTGCGGGCTGACGGTGCGGGTGACGACGACGTCCGGGTGCCCGCCCGCCTCGCGCAGCGCGCGCCCGAAGCCCGCGGGCCCTCGAAGGCCGAGGCACACCGCGGGCACGCCCGCGGCCCGCACGTCGGCGAACAGCGGCCCCTCGTCGTAGAGGCAGACGAGCCGGACCTGGGCGCCGCGGCGCGCGAGGGCGGGGATCAGCGTGGCCCAGTGCCGCTCGGCGCCGCCCCGCTGCATGTCCGGGCAGACGAACAGGAGCCGCATCAGCGTGCCGCCCGCCGGTGGACGGCAAGGACCTCGGCCGCCCCGCGCGCCGACAGGTGGGGCCGGTCCGCCAGGAACCCGGCCGCCTCCGCCTCGGCGTCCTCGCGCCGGTACGCAGTCCCGACGGTCGCCGTCTCGTGGCGTACCGGCGTGGCGTCCACCACCCCGAGTCGCCAGCCCCTGTCCGCCGCAACCGCCGCCCAGTGCAGGTCGAGCCCCCAGCCGTAGCGCAGCTCGGGGAACGGCAGCAGCTCCGCCGCCGGCCTGCGCCCGAACGCGGTCAGCGGCCCGATCTCGACGAAGCGGGTCTCGCGGACCAGCGAGGCGGGCCGCCGCCGCGTGACCCGCCAGGCCGAGTGGCTGCGAAGCGTCTGGGCCGGCTGCGCGAGGTCGAGCCCGAAGCGCTCGCAGACCGCGAGGAAGCGGTCGAGGAAGAGCGGCGGGAGCCGCAGGTCGTCGTCGACCACGAGGAGCCAGTCGCGGTCGCGGGCGCCGGCCGCCCCCAGCACCCTGTTGAGGTTCTCGAACTTGCCCCCGCCGAGCTGCTCGGCGACGGTGTGATCGGCCAGGCGCGCGTCGGCCGCATCCACCGCGCCGAACGCGAACCGCGCCTCGTGGCGCTCGGAGCTCAGGCGGTCGAGCGCCTCGGGCAGCAGCGAGCCCTCCCGGTAGACACCGGTCACGAGCACCCGCCGTGGCGGTTGCGCCCGAGCCAGGCGGTCCGTGCGGGCGCCGGTGAGGAGTGCCACGTCGATCGCCTCGAAGGCGGCCTCGCCCAGCGTGCGCTTGAGGCGCCGCCAGGGGTGGGTCACGTCCCCGGCGTCGCCCGAGAGGATCTCGGCGGTCATAGCGGCCGCAGCGTCTCCACGACGCGGCCCGCGGAGTGGGCGCCCATGATCACGCCCTGCAGGCAGCCGCGGCGGGCGACGTGCCAGGCGCACCCGCCCAGCACCCGCAGCTCGCGCCCGAGCGAGGGCGCGCGCTCGCGGCGGCGGTCGCTCGCCCGGGCGGCGCGTCCGCGCGCGTAGGCCGCGCGCGCCAGCGGGGCGAGCTTGGCGTCGTCGGCCGTGCGGCGGTGGTCGAGCCCGGCGGCGGCCAGGTAGACGATCGTCCCGCCCTCCGCCCTCAAGCGCTCGAGCCACTCCTCCTCGTCGCCGTGCGGCCGCACGATGCTCTCGTCGAACGGGCCGACCCGCTCCACCGCCGCCCGCCGCACCGCGAAGTTCGCGCCCCACGCGGCCTCGGCCACGCGATCCTCGGAGCCGAGGTCAAGCGTCGTGATGGGCGGGTCCTCGCGGCCGCAGCTCCGCGGCGTGCGGCCCTCGAAGCGCGCCCGGATCGGTCCGCCGAACGCCTCGGCCTCCGGATGGCGGGCCGCCCCGGCCGCCAGCGCGTCGAGCCAGCCCGGTGGCGCGAACACGTCGTCGTCGACGAAGGCGATGAGCGGCGCGCCGGCCTCACGGATGCCTGTGTTGCGCGCGGCGTTGAGGCCGCGGCTCGCGCCATGCGCAACGTGGCGGACCTGGGGCCGCGCCGCAACCACCTCCGCGGTCGCGTCCTGCGCGCCGTCGTCGACGACGAGGATCTCGCGTGCGGTCTCCGTGCGCTGGGCGAGCAGCGAGTCGAGCGTCACCTCGAGGTACGCCGCCCGGCCGCGGGTGGGGACCACGACTGACACCGCGGGCGGGTCCATCAGGGCCGGTAGCGTAGCCCGGCCGAATGCGCGTCCTCCTGCTCCACAACCGGTACCGCCACGAGGGCGGCGAGGAGCGTTCGGTCGAGCTCCAGCAGCGGGCGCTCGCGGGTGCGGGGGTGGAGCACCGCCTGTTCGAGCGCCGTTCTGCCGACACCAGGCGGGCCCGGGCGGCCGTCGCGATGCTGCGCGGCGGCGGACCCGAGGCCGAGCTCACCGCCGCCGTCCGCGACCTCGGCGCGGACGTCGTGCACGCCCACAACATGCAGCCGCTGATCGGCCCGCGCGGCCTGGCCGCGGCCCGCGGGGCGGGGGCGCGGGTCGTGCTGCACCTGCACAACGCGCGCCTCTTCTGCGCGATCGGCGTCGCGGCGCGCGACGGCGGGCCGTGCTTTCGCTGCCACGGCCGCAACACGCTCCCCGGGCTGGTCCTCAACTGCCGCGGCTCGCTGCCGGAGGCGGCCGTGTATGCGGCCGGCCTGGCGGCGCACCAGCCCGCCGTGTTCGCGTCCGTGAACCGCTTCGTGGCGCCGAGCGGGTGGGCCGCCGGGCAGCTCGCGCTGCTCGGCGTGCCTCGCGACCGCCTCGAGGTGCTGCCCCACTACCTCCCGTCGTCCGAGCTCGCGCCGAGCTCGCGCGCATCCGAGGGGCGCTACGCGCTCGCGGCGGGCCGGCTCGCGCCCGAGAAGGGCCTCGAGAGCGCCATCGAAGCCGCCGCCCGAGCCGAGGTGCCGCTGCGGATCGCCGGCGAAGGCCCCGCCGCGGCCGAGCTGGCCGGCCGGGCACACCGCAGCGGCGCGCCGGTCGAGCTGCTCGGCCCGGTGCCGCGCGCCGAGATGCGCCATCTGCTGAGAGAGGCGGCGATGCTCGTCCTCCCCTCGCGCTGCCACGAGTTCTCGCCCTTCTCCGTGCTCGAGGCCATGGGCGCGGGCGTGCCGGTCGTGGCGACCCAGAGTGGGGGCGTTCCCGAGCTGATCGGCGCCGAGCGCTGCGTGCCGCGCGAGGCGCTCGCCGACCGGATGCGCGCGCTCTGGGCCGACCCCGCGCTGCGCCGCGACGAGGGCGAGGCGCTCCTCGCCCGAGCGCGGGAGCACTACTCGGAGGAGCGCTACGTGCGCGACCTGCTCTCGCTCTACGAGCGGGTCACTTCTTGACGGCCACGCAGGCGATCGTCCCGCCACGGCGCGCCGCCGCCGCTCCGAGCTCGAGGGGCACGGCCAGTCCCACCACGAGCCCGAGCAGCGCCGCGGGCAGCGTCCCGCCGCGCGCCGCCTGGAGGGCTCGAGCCGGGCCCGCCTCCCGCCTGCCCGCGATCGCGAGCGCCATGCCGAGCGGATTCTGCTGCCAGATCATGTGGACGGTCCGCCGCGGCTCGAACCCGGAGCGGCCCAGCACGCGGTGCAGGCCTGAGGAGGACAGGTGCACGCGGTGGCGGGGGACGTCGAAGTGCAGCCAGTGCTCCCCGGCGAGCGCCCGCTGGGCCGACTCGACGTTCGGCACCGCCACGAGCAGCAGTCCCCCCGGCCGCAGCCAGCCGTGGACGCGCCGAAGCGCTGCCCCGGGGTCGTCGAGGTGCTCGAGCACATGCCACATCACGGCGGCATCCAGATCGTGCTCCGCGTGCTCCTCGAGGTGCGCGTGCTCGACCGGGACACCGGGCAGCACCCGGCGCGCCGGATCGATCCCGCGCGCGTCGAAGCCCCGGGCGCGCAGCGCCTGTACCAGCAGCCCGCGGCCGGCGCCGACGTCGAGCACGCGGCCGCCCGGACGAAGGCCGCCCCTGCGCAGGAGCCCCAGGGGCTGGCGCAGCATGAGCCCGCGCGCCCGCGCGACCAGGGCGGGCGGGTTCCGGTCGGCATAGAGGCCGCCGGAGTAGGCCTCGGGGCCGGGAGGCTCGCCCGTCGTGACCGCGCTCAGGCAGTCCTCGCAGCGCAGCAGCAGGAAGCGGCGCGGGTCGTCCGGCTCGAAGGCCGGCACCTCCTCCCAGGGTCCGAGGTTTCCTCCGCAGGCGGGGCAGTCGCTCACCGCGCGGCCCGGAGCCGCTCCCGCCAGGAGTCGAGCGCGTCCGCCACGGTCCGCTCTAGCGGTATCTCGGGCTGCCAGCCGGTGACCGAACGAATCCGCTCCGCCGAGCCGCGCACCTCGCGCACGTCGTGCGCGCGCACCCGGGCCTGCTCGACCTCGTGCTTCACCGGCAGGCGAGCGGCGGCCCGCACCAGCTCGATCAGCTCGCGAACGGTGACCGCCCGGCCGCTCGCGACGTTGAACACGCCGGCGCCCACGCCGGATGCCGCGACGTACGCCCGGACGACGTCGCGCACATCCGTGAAGTCCCGCGCCGACTCCGGGTTGCCGGTGCGGAGCACGGCCTCGTCGCGGCCCGCCGCCTCCGCCTCGGCCACCTGGCGGGTGAGCGTGCCGATCACGTAGTCGTCGGACTGGCCGGGGCCGGCGTGGTTGAAGGGACGCATGCGCACGACCCGCAGGCCGAACGCGTCGGCGTACTGGCCGGCCAGCAGGTCGCAGGCGGCCTTCGACACCGCGTAGGGGTTCTGCGGCCGCAGCGGGGCGGACTCGTCGACCGGCAGCCGCTCGGGCGGGCCGTACACCTCCCCCGATCCCACCAGCAGGAAGCCCGCCTCCGGCGCCTCCCGGCGCACCGCCTCGAGCAGGTTGGCCGTGACGGCCACGTTCTCGGTGAGTGTCTGCGCCGGCGCGTCCCACGAGTGCCTCACCGAGGCCAGGGCGGCGAGGTGGAAGACGACAGTGGGCGCGGCCTCCCGCACGGCGGCGCGCACCGCATCCGCGTCCAGCAACTCCAGCTCCTCGCGCGACGGCGCCACGGCACCCGGAAGCAGTTCGAGCAGATGCCTCCCCGCGAAGCCGGCCCCGCCCGTGACGAAGGCGGGTCCCGGTGCGCTCACCCGCCGCGCGCGGCGAGCTCGTGCTCGCGCAGCCAGTCGACCGTGCCCGCGATGCCCTCCCGCAGCCCGATCCGCGCCTCCCAGCCGAGCAGCCGCTTCGCCTTCTCGACCGACGGCCAGCGGCGCTGCACGTCCACCTCGAACGAGGGCAGGTGCTCGAGCTCGAACTCGTCCGGGTCCTCGCCGCACGCCTCCCAGATGATCCGTGCGATCTCGGCGACCGTGCGCTCCTCGGAGGCGGACACGTTGAAGTCCTCGTTCTCGCCGGCCGGATGGCCCATGGCGGTCACGATCCCGTCGGCGATGTCGTCGACGTGGGTGAGCGTGCGGGTCTGGTCGCCCGACCCGAAGATGGGGAGCGGCCGCGCGCCGGCCAGGACCTTGCGGATCACGTCGGGGACCATGTGGGCGATGCCCGGCTCGTCGTCGGGGACCTCGCCCGGGCCATAGGCGTTGAAGGGACGGCAGATCGAGTACGGCAGCTCGTGCTCGTCATGCAGAGCGCGGCAGTACACCTCGCCGGCGAGCTTCGAGAAACCGTAGGCGGAGCGCGGCGCGGGGCACTCGAGCAGGTGCTCCTCGGTGGTCGGGAACTGCGTCGCGCGCTCGAACACCATCGACGACGAGACGTACACGAGCCGCTCCACGCTCTGGTCGAGCGCCGCCCGGAACACCGCGTTGTAGAGCCCGTTGTTCACCTCGAGCAGCGTGTGCGGGAGCTTGTGGAAGTTCGCGATGCCGCCCACGATCGCGGCCAGGTGGATCACGTGGCTGCAGTCGTGCACCGCCTGGCGCGCCTCGTCCGCGAGGAGCAGGTTGCCGGTGTGGACCTCGCAGGCGTCGCGCATCCAGGCGGGCGCCTCGCGCTGGTCGGAGACGCGCACCTCCCAGCGGGGATCGCCCACGAGCCTCCGCACCACCGCGCCGCCGATCGTGCCGGCGCCGCCCGTGACGAGAACGCGGCTCACTCGGACTCGACCGCCGCGCGCTCGCGCACCGTGCCGAACACGCGGCCCGAGCCGGTCACGTTCCAGGGATCCACCAGCACGACCCCGTCGGGCAGCCGGTCGAGGAGGTCCTCGAAGTCGGAGTGGTTGGTGGCGATCACGACGGCGTCGGCGCCCTCGATGGCCGCATCGAGCGGCTCGGACTCGGCCGGCACGTGCGGGTCATGGCGGGCGACGTGTGCGAGCTCGCGCTCGAGCAGGCGCACGAGCTTGTAGGAGAGCGAGTCGCGCACGTCGTCGGAGTCGCGCTTGAAGGTCAGCCCGAGCACGGCCACCTTGCGGTCGCGCAGCGAGCCGCCGAGCCGCGTCTTCAGCCCCTTGACGAGGAAGAGCGGCACGGTCTCGTGCACGCGGGAGACGGCGAGCAGCATGCCGGGCGCGCTCGAGCGCTCCTCGGAGAACGTGAAGTCCTTGCGCAGGCACGCTCCGGCGGTCAGCCCCGGCTGCGCGATTCCGCCGCGCGGGTAATCGTGGTTGATCAGGTCGATCACCTCGAACACGTTCGCGCCGTACTGCTCGGCCTCCATCATCAGGAGGTTCGGGAGCGCGAACTGCGCGTAGCGCAGGATGTTGGTCCAGATCTTGGCCAGCTCGGCCTGGGTCGGCGTGGTCTGGACGATCTCGGTGCCGAACACCGAGAACAGCTCGGCCGCGCGTGCGCCCGAGTCCTCGCCGACCCCGCCGACGATGCAGGGCAGCGTGGCGATCTCCTCGAGGAAGTGGTTCTCGGCGATCCGCTCCGGCACGTGCGACACGAACAGGTCCTCGCCCACGTGGAAGCCGCGCCGCTGCTCGATGTAGCCCGCCACCCAGTCGGTCGTGCCGGGCGCCACGGTCGAGCGCAGGATCAGCGAATGGCCCTCGTGGAGGACCGGCAGGAGGTCGTCCACTGCATGCCGGATCTGCGACATGTCGATCTCGATGTGCACGTGCGACGGCGTGCCGAGCGTGAGGACGATGTGATCGGCCCGCGCCGCGTCCTGGACGGTGCGCGTGGTCTCGAAGCGGTCCCCGGCGAGCACCCGCTCGAGCAGCTCCTGCGTCCCCGTCTCGCGGAAGGGCATGCTTCCGGCGGCCAGCCGGTCGAGCACGGCGGGCTCCCGCTCGACGCCGATCACCTCGAGGCCGCGGTCGGCGAAGGAGAGGGCGAGCGGCAGGCCAACCCGACCGAGGCCGACTACCGCGACGCTTTGCATGGGCCGCAGTCTACGAGCGCTTGCGCTCGGCGAGGTACTGCCGGGCGAAAGCCGCCACGAAGCGAGGGTTGGTGTAGAGGTAGCGCGGGAGGAGGCGCTTCGGCTCCTGCGCGATCCGGTAGATCCACTCGAGGCCGCGCTCCTGCATCCAGCGGGGCGCCATCGAGATGCGTCCGGCGTGGAAGTCGAAGGCCGCGCCGACGCCGCACATCACGGGCACCTCGAGCCGGTCGCGCATCCTGGCCATCCACTTCTCCTGCTTCGGAACGCCGATGCCGACCCAGAGGACGTCCGGGCGGGCGTCGTTGATCTGATCGACCAACGCGCTCTCCTCCTCGTCGGTGAGCGGGCGGAAGGGCGGCGAGTAGCCGCCGACGATCTGGATCCCCGGGTGGCGCCGGCGCATCGAGAGGGCCAGCTGCACGAGCGTGCCCTGGTCGCGGCCGCCGTAGAGCCAGACCCGGTGTCCGCGCTCGACGCAGCGGTCGCTGTAGCGGAGCATCAGCTCCGGGCCGTAGACGCGGTCGCGCAGGTCCTCGCCCAGCAGGTTCGCGGCCCAGACGAGTGGCATGCCGTCCGGCACCACGAGCGTGGAGCCGCGCAGGACGCCGAGCATCTCGGGGTCCTGGCGCGCCTCCATCAGCGCGTGCACGGGCGCGGCGCACACGTAGCCCCGGCGGCGCGTCTCGACGAGCTCGTCCATCACCTGGATGGCCCGCTCGTAGTCGACCATGGCCACGGGCACGCCGAGCAGGTCGCGCGCGGGCACGTCCGCGGGCGCGGCCGCGGTCAGCAGTTGTTGCTCGGGCTGAGGGCTCGATCCCAACATCGAGGGGGAGAGGGTAGCCGTCGCGGCGGCCCCGTAAGGTCTCAACCCGTGCGTCCCGCCGGGGTTGCGCAGTCCGACGAGGGTGCGCCGGGGCCCGGCGAGGCCCGTCTGCTCGCCTCCGGGGCGCTCGTGCAACAAATCGCCCAGGCCAGCGGCCTGCTCGTGCTGCTGGCGATCGTCACGATCCTGGCGCGGGATCTGTCGGTCGCCGGGCTCGGGGCCTACGGATTGGTCGCGTCGCTGGCCGGCTACCTGCTGGTCCTGCGCAACAGCGTGGCCAGCTCGGCGGTGCGGGCCATGGCCGCCGCGACCGAGCCGGGCGAGCGAGCGCTGACGTTCTCGGCGGCGGCCGCGCTGTACACGGCGGTGGGCCTCGCCACCGGCCTCCTGATCGCGGTGGCCGGACTGGCCATCGCCGCGTTCATCCTGGACGGGGAGCTGGCGCGCGACGCGCGCGTCGGTGGGCTCGGACTCGGCGCCGTCACCGCGGTCGGCATCGCGGCGAGCGTCTATCTCGACGGGCTTCGGGCGGAACGCCGCTTCGTGCTCGCCGCGGGCATGGAGATCGTCGCCGTGTCGCTCCAGCTGGGGCTGATGCTGGCGCTCATCCTCGGCGGCGCGGACCTGAGCGCCCTGATCGCGGCGAGCGGCGCCATCCCGCTGTTCAGCGGGCTGCTGTGCGCGGCGGCGGTGCGGCGGGCCGGCCTGCCGCTCGGCTTCGCGGTCGAGGGCGTGACCCGCTCGCGCGTGATGGCGATCGTGCCGACCGCGGGCTGGCTGCTCGTGATCGAGGTCTGCAACCTGGCCATGTATGCCTCGAGCCGGATCGTCCTGGGCGCCTATCGCAACCCGGCGGCCGTCGGCCAGTTCGAGGGCCCGGTGCGCGCCCACAACCTGCTCTACGCGCTCGGCGGCGCGCTGGCGGTGCCGGTCGTCCCGACCGCCTCGCGCTACGTCGCCACCGGCGACGAGCGGCGCCTGCGCCAGCTGGTGGTGCGCGGCACGCGCTACACGCTCGCGCTGTTCGTGCCGCTGTGCGTGACGCTGATGGTCCTGGCCGAGCCGATCCTCGAGGTGTGGCTCGGCGAGCGCTACGGCGACGGCGCGGCGGCGCTCACGATCCTCGTGTCGTACTGGCTGCTGTACGGCGGCCTCGTGGTCACGCCCGGCTTCCTCGTCGGCGCCGGCGTCGCACGCTACGTAGCCCGCATCCTGGTGGTCGTGACCGTCGTCAACCTGGTGCTCTCGCTCGTGCTCACGCCTGCGGTCGGGCTCGAGGGCCCGGCCCTGGCGACCGCGATCCCGTTCGTGCTCGCCTTCCCGGCGATCCTGACCCTCGGCCTGCGCGCCTCGGGGGCCGGACTGGGCGAGCTCGCGCGGCGGGCCTGGCTGCCCGCCTATGCGACCGGGGCGGCCCTCGCCGCCGCGCTGGTGGCGGTGCGCCTGGCCGCCGACCCCGGCACGCTGCCGGCGGTGCTGGGCATCGCGGTCGCCGGCGTGCTCGCGTACTGGCTCGCGTTCTACGTCCTGGTGCTCGACCCGGCGGAGCGCTCGCTCGTGCGCGGCCTCGTCAGGCGCCCAGGATGAGCTCCCGCAGCAGCGGCGCCTCACGGTCGCGCGGCGAGGTCTTCAGCTCGACGTCGTCCGGCCATTCGATGCCGACCTCCGGGTCGTCGAAGCGGAAGCCCGCCTCGCTCGCCGGGTCGTAGTAGGCCGAGACCTTGTAGACCACGTCGGCCACGTCCGACAGCACGCAGAAGCCGTGCGCGAACCCGTCCGGGACGTAGAGCTGGTGGTGGTCCTCGTCGTCCAGCCTCACCGCCTCCCAGCGCCCGAACGATTCCGAGCCGGGCCGGATGTCCACGGCCACGTCGAGGATGGCTCCCCGCGCGCAGCGGACGAGCTTCGCCTGGCCGGGCTGGAAGTGCATGCCGCGCAGCACACCCCGGCCCGAGCGCGAGTGGTTGTCCTGCACGAAGTCGTCGTGCACGCCGAGCTCCGCGAAGGCGCCGCGGCGATACGTCTCCTGGAAGAAGCCTCGGTTGTCGCCGTGCACGGTCGGCTCGATGAGCACGAGTCCCTCCAGGCGGGTCTCCAGGCGCCGCATCGGCCGGACGCTATCCCAGGCCCGCCTCGGCGCGGTCCGCGATGAGGCGGGCGAGGGCGAACGACGAGGTCGCCGCCGGCGACGGCGCGTTCCGCACGTGCAGGGCCCGCTCGGTCTCCGACACGACGAAGTCGTCCACCAGCCGCCCGTCGCGCGCCACGGCCTGCGCGCGCACCCCCGAGAAGCCGCGCTCGAAGTCCTGGGCGCGTAGCTCCGGCACGTAGCCGGCGGCCGCCGCGGCCAGGGTCCGCCGGCTCAGCGCGTGGCGCAGCTCGGTGAGCCCGGTGCGCCACCAGCGCCGCGCCATCCGCCATGTGCCCGGCCAGGTCAGGTCGCGGAGCGAGCGCGGGGCGAGCAATGCGGTCGGGCCGAGCGAGACCTGGCCGTCGACGTGCCGGCTGAGGTGGACCCCCAGGAACGGCAGCGCGGGATCCGGCACCGGATAGATCAGCGAGCGCACCAGCTCGCGCCGCTCGGGGCGGATGTACAGATACGAGCCCCGGAACGGCACGATCCGCGGATCGGCCGGGGCGCCCGCCGCGACCGCGAGGCGATCGGCCGCGGCGCCGGCGCAGAACACCGCGAAGCGCGCTCGCACCTCGCCGTCCGCGTGGACGAGGCCAAGCGCGCCGCCGCGCCGGCGCGGCTCGCGGACCGCGCAGCCGAGGGCGACCGGCACGCCGGCGGCTTCGAGCTCGCGCGCGAGCGCCCGCGCCACCTCGGCGAAGTCGACGATCCCGGTCTCCGGCGAATGCAGGGCCGCAACACCGCGGCAGTGGGGCTCGAGCTCGCGCAGCTCCTCGCCGGACAGCCGCCGCAGCCCGGGCACGCCGTTCGCGTGGCCACGCCGCTCGAGCTCGTCGAGCCGCCCCAGCTCTCCGGCATGCCGCGCCACGATCACCTTCCCGCAGCGCTCGTGCCGGATCCCGTGCTCCTCGCAGTAGTCGTACAGCTCCCTGGCGCCCTCCACGCACAGGCGCGCCTTGAGCGAGCCCGGGGCGTAGTAGATCCCGGCGTGGATGACGCCGCTGTTCGCGCCGGTCTGCCCGCTGCCGACCGTCCCGGCGCGCTCCAGCACCACCACCCGCAGCGAGGGCCGGCGCCGCGACAGCTCGCGCGCCACCGCCAGCCCGACGATGCCGCCGCCCACGACCGCCAGGTCGCACTCCCCCGGCGGCGCCGCCAAGACTCAGCCCGCTTGCTTCTGGGGCACGCCGCGGCCGAGCAGCTCGAGGTCGGCGTCCACCATCAGCCTGATCATCTCCTCGAACGACGTCCGCGGCTCCCAGCCGAGCTTCTCCCGCGCCTTGCTCGCGTCGCCGATCAGGTGCTCGACCTCGGCGGGACGAAGGAAGCGCGGGTCGATCCGGATGTGCCGCTCGGGATCGAGCCCGGCGTGCTCGAACGACACCTTCACCAGCTCGCGGACCGAGTGCGCCTCGCCCGTGGCGATCACGTAGTCGTCCGGCTCGTCCTGCTGGAGCATCAGCCACATCGCCTCGACGTAGTCCCGCGCGTAGCCCCAGTCGCGCTCGGCGTCGAGGTTCCCGAGCGCCAGCTCCTCGGCAAGCCCGAGCTTGATGGCGGCGGCGCCGTGGGTGACCTTGCGGGTCACGAACTCGAGCCCGCGACGGCTGCTTTCGTGGTTGAAAAGTATCCCCGACGCTGCGAACAGCTCGTACGACTCGCGGTAGTTGACCGTGATGAAGTGGCCATAGCACTTCGCAACCCCATAGGGCGACCGCGGGTAGAACGGGGTGGTCTCGCGTTGAGGCACCTCCAGGACCTTGCCGAACATCTCCGACGACGAGGCCTGGTAGAAGCGCGCGTCGGGCACGACCTCTCGCATCGCCTCCAGCATCCGGGTCACGCCCACCGCGGTGAACTCGGCCGTCAGGACGGGCTGCGACCACGAGGCGGCCACGAACGACATCGCGGCCAGGTTGTAGATCTCGTGCGGCTCGCACTCGCGCAGCACGTCGACCAGCGAGCGCTGGTCGAGCAGGTCCCCGGTGTGCAGCGTGAGCTCGTCGCGCACGTTCTCGAGCCGCTGGAAGGTCTCGGTCGAGGAGCGACGGACCATGCCGTGCACCTCGTAGCCCTTCTCGAGCAGCAGCTCGGCCAGGTACGACCCGTCCTGGCCCGTGATACCGGTGATCAGCGCGCGCTTCTGGTCCGACATGCGGCCGGAGCTTAGATGGCGATGGCGTCTACCTCGACGTTCGTCGCCAGCCGGCGAAGCAGGGGAATGCGATCGAGGATCCTGTTCGACCGCCAGATCGCTGCGGCGAACCGTGCCGCGAGCGGGTGGTCGAGCGTCAGAGGCAGCATGTTGGCCAGCCGGACGTCCGTGACGCGGAATCCATGCGAGCCGATCAGCGCCGCCGCGCTGCCCGGCGTGTAGACCGCGTCGTGCTCGAGCTCCCCGTGGTAGTAGAGCCCGACGCGCTTCGCGACCCACTCGAGGTAGCTCGCGCGGTTGGGCAGCTTGACGACGTACAGCCGGCCGCCCGGACGGAGCACGCGACGCAGCTCGTCGAGCGACCCGCCTGGGTTCTGCACGTGCTCGAGCACGCCACAGGACAGTGCGGCATCGAACTCCCCGTCGCCGAATGGGAGCGCCACCGGCTCGGGCGAGAACGTGCAGGTGATGGACGGGTAGCGCTCCAGCGGGGCCGTGCCGACATCGTCGGCCTCGGGCCGGTAGTCGAACGGCTCGACCTCCACGCCGCGGTCGCGCAGCAGCGCCGTGACCTGTCCCCAGCCGCACCCCCAGTCCAGCACTCGCCCTGGCCCGTCGGCGGCCATGCGATCGGCCAGCGCCACGTACTCGAGCGTCTGGGGACCCGAGCGCAGGTTGACGTCAGTGCCCCGCCGTTGCCGCAGCGTCGCCATGCGCGCCGACGATACGGTGTCGGCGCCCGTGCACGCGCTCCGCCGGCTGACCGATCCCTTGCAGTTCGACCTGCGGCCGTCGGGGACGGGGCGGGTACTCGACGTCGGCTGCGGCTCGAAGAAGTACCCCGGGGCCGTCGGGATCGACATCTCGGCGGACACGGACGCCGACGTCGTCCACGACCTCGATGTGTTCCCCTGGCCGCTCGACGACGCCAGCTTCGACGAGTTCCTGCTCCAGGACGTCGTAGAGCATCTGGACGACGTCTACGGCGCGTTCGGCGAGGTCCATCGCGTCGCGCGACCAGGGGCCCGCGTTCACCTGCGGACGCCGCATTTCTCCTCGGTCCTCGCGTACTCCGATCCGACCCACGAGCGCTTCTTCTCGGCGGCCGCAATCCGCGCGCTGGCGGAGCCCTCGTTCGCCCACTACAGCGCCGCGCGCTTCCGCGTCGTCGACCTGAGGCTCGACCTCTGGCTCCCCTTTCGCCTGCTCGGGATCGCGACGCTCGCGAACCGCTGGACGGACCCCTACGAGAAGTACTTCGCCTTTCGCTTCCCGGCCATGAACATCCGGGCCGAGCTCGAGGTCGTCAAGTAGGGTGCCGCGCGTGACGGCCACCGCCGACACCGTCGCGCGGCCTCCGCGCGAGTCCGAGCGCGGCCCCGTGATCGACCGCCTGCGCGCCGTGAGCCCGCGGCTCGCCGTCGCCTACTCGGAGACGATGCACCGGTTCCGCTGGCGGCGCGCGCCGGTCGCCCGGATCACGCGTGCCTTCGTGAGCCATCACGGCCTGACCGTGCAGGACGGACCCTTCGCCGGGATGCGCTTCCCGGACTACGCGGTCGGGAAGGCGGAGTTCCTCGTGCCGCAGCTGCTCGGCGCCTACGAGCACGAGCTGCGCCCCGCCATCGCCGACGTGGTGGAGGGGGGCTATCAGACGATCGTGGACATCGGGGCGTCCGACGGCTACTACGCCGTCGGGCTGGCCCGGGCGCTCCCGGGCAGCACGGTGCATGCGTTCGAGCAGAACCCCTTCCCGGCCCGCGTCTGCCGCGCGCTCGCCCGCGAGAACGGCGTGGACGAGCGCGTGGTGCTCCACGGCAAGTGCACGGTCGAGGAGCTCGGGCGCCTCTCCGCCGGGCGCGCCTTCGTGCTGTCCGACTGCGAGGGCGCCGAGGAAGAGCTGATGGACCCCGAGGCCGTCCCGATGCTGCGCCAGAGCATGCTGATCGTGGAGCTGCACGAGTTCGCCGCGCCGGGCATCGAGGACACGATGCGCCGGCGCTTCGAGGCGAGCCACGAGATCGAGGTGCTCGACACGCGCTGCCGCTGGACAGCCGATTGGCCGAAGCTCCACGAGGTGCCCGGGGTGGGCTACATGGACCGCGAGCTCGGGCTGTCCGAGTTCCGGCCGCAGCCCATGAAGTGGGCGGTGATGAGGCCGAAGAGCGCTTGACGCCGCTTCGCCTCTGCATCCTCTCAGAGGAGTATCCGCCGATCACCGCCTACTGGGGCGGCATCGGGACGCAGTACGGAAGGCTCGCCCCGGCGCTCGCCGAGCTCGGGCACGAGGTGCACGTGGTCACCATTCCCCCGCCCTCGGGCGAGGCGCCCACCGAGCTGGACGGCGTGCACATACACGCGCTGCGGCGCGGCCGAGCCTGGCCGTGGTACCCGCTGGCGCGGGCGCGCCGCGTGGAGCGGGCGCTCCGGAGCCTGGGGCGCTTCGACGCGATACTGACGCCCGAGTTCCGCGCGGAGGGTGCGCTCTACAGCCGGCGCCAGTCGAACGGGCCGCTCGTCACGCACGTCCTCACCTCGTCGGAGCAGCTGCTCGCGATCAGGCCCGGCCTGACCGCCCTCGAGCGGCATGGGCCGAGGACCCGGATCACGCTCGCCTTGGAGCGGCGTCAGACCGAGCGCTCCGCCGCCCTGCTCGCGCCCGGGCACGCGGTGCTCGACTGGGCCAGGGAGCTGTGGCCGGGGATCGCCGACCGGCCGGCGGACATCGTCCCGCTGTCGCTCGACATCGCGGCGGTGCGCCGGCACGGGGCCGGGGTCCCGCCGGAGGGCTTCCCGCACGACGGCCCCACCGTCACGCTCGCCAGCCGGCTCGACGGCCACAAGGGCGCGCAGCAGCTGGTTCAGGCCATGCACCAGGTGTGGCGATCGCGACCGGAGGCGCGCCTCGTGTTCGTGGGCCGCGACGCCCGCTACGGCCGCAGGAGGATGAGCGAGCACCTGCTCGATCTCGCCGGCGAGCGCGCCGATCGCGTGCACGTCCTCGGAGGCCAGCCGCCGGAGCGCTACTTCGCCGCGGTAGCGGCCTCGGACGTTGTGACGATCCCCTCGCTCTGGGAGTCGTTCTGCCTCGCCGGCCTGGAGGCCATGGCGCTCGGCCGCCCGTTCGTGGCCACGCGCGGGCACGGCTTCGACGAGTTCGTGGAGGAGGGGGTGAACGGCCTCCTGGTCGACCGCAGCGAGGTGGACGAGCTCGCCGCCGCGCTCGCGCGGCTGCTCGACGATGCGGAGCTTCGCGGGCGCCTGGGCGCGGCCGCGGCGGAGACGGCTGACCGCCACGACGTGGCAGCCCTCGCGCCTGTCTACGCCGGCGCGCTCGGGCGCTTCTCGAGCGGCGCCCTCAGCGCCTCGAAGATCTCCTGAGGGACCACGCCGAGCAGGCGCGCGCCGGCGACGAAGACCCCGGTGGCGATCACCGCGACGGGCACGGCCCCAAGCACCGGCAGCAGCACGAGAGTGATCGCCGCGACCGCGCCGGCGGCCAGCACCCTCCAGACGAAGCGGAGCCTGGGGCGGACCGCACCGCTCGCGCGTCCCAGCATCACGAGCGTGAGAGCGGCCAGGAGGGCATCGCCCGCCACGGTTGCAATCGCCGCGCCCGTGGCGTCATAGGGCGGTATGAGCACGAGGCCGAAGGCGAGCATCGCGGCCAGGGCGATCCCGTTGACGACGACGATGTCGCGCTGGCGGCGCAGCGCGATCAGCACCGTGCTCCAGACCTGCGACAGGAAGATCCCGAGCAGAGCGAAGGCCTGGATGCGGAGGACCGGGATCGCGTCGCGATACTCGTCGCCGCCCAGCACCAGGATCACCGGCTCGGCCAGCGCGGCGATCCCGAGCACGAGGAACACCGCCACGAGCAGCGCCGCCTCTGTCAGCCGCTGGACCGCGTATGCCGAGCGTTCCTCGCTCTGTGTCACCGCGGCCGCGAGGACCGGCAGCGCGATGCCCGCGATCATCGTCGGGATGTTGATCACGATCTCGAGGATCCGGAAGGAGGTGCCGAACAGGCCGGTCTCGGTCTCGGTCGTGAGCAGCGACATCATCACGATCAGGATCCGGAAGTAGAGGATGCCGAGGGCGAACGCCGCCGCCACCGGCAGCGCCTCGCGGAAGAGCATGCGGGCCTGCGCGCGGTCGACTCGCGGGCGCGCCAGGCGCGAGCGGGGCACGAGCAGCGGCACGGCGGCGAGGCCCACGAGCCCGGCCGCGATCGGCACCGCGAAGAACGGCAGGAGCGACGCGCCCGCCACCACGCAGATCAAGACGCCGAGCGCCGTGGTGCCCTGCTTGATGAGATCGGACGCGCCGATGCGGGCGTTCTTCAGCTCTACGGAGAGCGGCAGCAGCGCCGTCACCTGAACCGTCACGAGCACGATCCCGACGCCGGCGAGCGCGGTCCCGGCCACCAGCGTGTCGTCGTAGCCCGCGACCAGGCTGAAGCCGACCGCGACCAGGACGCCCAGCGGCGTGATGAGCAGTCGCAGCCCGAGCAGGCTGCCGAGGAGCCGCCGGCGCTCCTCCCCGGGCGGGCGCACCGCCAGCTCGCGGCTCCCGATCATCCCGAGACCCAGCTCAGTGATGCCGCCGACGATCGCCACCATCGCGGTCACGGTCACCCAGCGGCCGAAGTCCTCGACGCCGAGGTAGCGCAGCAACAGGACCGAGGTGGCGGCGAGCAGCAGGACGCCGGTCCCGTAGACCGCCACGCGGACCACCGTGCCCCGAATCACGCGCGGCCCGGCCTCGCTCGTGCGAAGGATGTCGTGCTGCTCGTCGCTCACGGCGGGCCGACCGGCAGCTCCGCCTCGACCTCCTCGAGGGGAACGATCAGTTGCCGGCGAAGCCGGCGGCTGAGGCGGTAGAGGTCGCGCGGCAGCGGATCGCGGCCGGGCAGGTCGCGCAGGCCCTGGGCGTACCCCTGCCGGAGTCCGCGGATCGCCGCGCGCAGGTGCCGCCCCTGGACCCCGATCAGGAGACCGTGGACGGTGACCTTGGCGAGCCTGCCCGCGAGGTAGGGCATGGGCACGTTGTGCCATGCGTACAGGACGTCGTTGCGCCGGCCGTACAGGTACCGGCGCTCCGAGATCCGCTGCGGCGACTCATGGTGCAGGATGTGCTCCGCCGTCCCGAGCCGCACCACGTAGCCGGCGCGCAGCATCCGCGCGCAGAAGTCGCTCTCCTCCGCCTGATGGAACAGCCCCTCCCGATAGCCCCCCAGGTCAAGGAACAGGTCCCGCCGCAGGGCGTGGGCCGTGCCCACGTACGCGACCGTCGCGTACACCCTGCCGTTGTCGGGCGGGAGCGGCAGCACCGTCGAGGGACCCTTGCCCACGTCCACGTGCGGGATCGCCACCGCGCCCACGCGCGGGTGGTCGAGCTCGGCGAGGGTGTGCTCCACCGTGCGCGAGGCGAGCTCCGCGTCGTCGTCGATCGAGACGATGACCGGACTGGTGGCCAGCGCCGCCGCCCGGTTGCGCTGCGCGATGTACCCGAGCGACCGCTCGGAGCGGTGGAGCTTCGCCTCGGGGAACTCGCTCTCGACCATCTGGGGCGTGCCGTCGCTCGAGCCGTCGTCGATCACGAGCACCTCGACATCGGCGGTCTGCGCCATCGCGGAGGCGAGGGCGCGGCGCAGGTCGTCCCGGCGGTCCTTGGTGGTTATGACGATCGTCGCGCTCGGCAAGGCATCGGGCAGCCTAGTCACGGGTGCCCGGCGTGAGCCGGCGCTCGGTCCTGCTGTTGCGCGGCCACCAGGCCACGCCCTGGGGCCTGCGGCCGTGGGAGGAGCTGAGCGACGACTTCGACGTGGCCTGTCTCGTCACGGGCAGCCAGCGCTACGACGTCGGGTCGGTGCGGCTCGAGCGGCGGCAGGCCCGGGCCGTCCGCGACTACTTGCCGCCGGGCGTGGTGGGCGACGTGCTCGCCCATCTGCCGGGCGACCGCTACCTCGACCTGGGCCGCCACCTGGAGGGCGTGGACGTCGTGCACGCGGAGGAGCTGTCGTACTGGTTCGCGGCCGAGGCGGCCCGCCGCAAGGATGCCTTCGGATACTCGCTCGTGCTGACGGTCTGGGAGACGCTGCCGCTGCTCGCCGCCTACCGCAACCGGCACGCGCGGAGGCACCGGGAGCGCACACTCGCCGCTGGGGACCTCTTCCTCGCTGCCACGGAGCGGGCGCGCGACGCGCTGCTCCTTGAAGGGGTGGATCCGGATCGCATCGAGGTCTGCCCGCCGGGAATCGACGTGGCGCGCTTCGCCGGCGCCCGAAACGGCGCGCCGGCCGAGCACTGCATCCTGTCCGCGGGCCGCCTCGTCTGGGAGAAGGGCCACCACGACGTGCTCCGCGCCGTGGCGGCGCTGCGGCTGGGAGTCGTGTCGAGCGCGGTGAGGCCGCCGCGAGTCCTGATCGTGGGCTCCGGCCCGGAGGAGGCGAGGCTGCGCGCCCACGCCCGCGAGCTCGGCATCGGCGACCTCGTGGAGGTGCGGACGAGCGTGCCCTACGACGACATGCCGGCCGTGTTCGCCGGAGCCTCGTGCCTGGTCCTCGCGAGTCTCGCCAGCGCGGACTGCACCGTGGTCACGGGCCCCCCGCACTGCTTCTGGGAGGAGCAGTTCGGCCTGGTCCTGGCCGAGGCGATGGCCGCCGGGCTGCCGATCGTCACGAGCGGCTCCGGCGCGATCCGCGAGGTGGCGGGCGACGCGGCCAGCTACTTCACCCCGGGCGACTGGCGCGAGCTGGCCCGCGTCCTGGCCGAGGGGCCGCTGGCGCGCCCGCCCGGCGAGCGGGCCGAGGCCGACCCGGAGCTGATCGAGCGCTACTCCACGGGCGCGTACGCGGCGCGGCTCGCGGCCGCCTACGAGCGTGTCGGCTGAGCCAGCCCCACGAGCAGCTCGAGCGCCTCCCGGGCCGTTCGCTCCCACGAGAACGACGCCGCGCGCTCGCGCCCCTTGGCCGACAGCTCGGCTCGCAGGTCGCTCGACCCGAGCAGCCGCTCGATGGCCGCGGCGATCGCTCCCACGTCGAGCGGGTTCACGTACAGCGCCGCCTCGCCCGCGACCTCGGGCAGGCTCGACACGTTGGACGTGATCACGGGAGCGCCGGCCTTCATCGCCTCGAGCACGGGCAGGCCGAAGCCCTCGTACAGCGACGGGTAGCAGAACACGGTGCACCCGGCGTAGAGCGCGGCGAGCTCGTCGTCGGGCACGAAGCCGGCGAACACGACGCTGTCGCGGCGGCCCGCCGCCGCCGCGGCGATCTCGTCCTGGTCCCACCCCGCCGGCCCGACCACCAGCAGCGGGTGGGCACGCGCCAGCTCGTCGGGAAGGCGCGCGTGCGCCTCGATCAGGCGCACCAGGTTCTTGCGCGGCTCGACCGTGCCCGTGGCGAGCAGGAAGCCGCCCTCCACTCCATGCCGGCGCCTGGCCGCCTCGATCTCGTCCGGCGACGGCGCCGCAGCGAAGCGGTCGTCGGCTGCCAGGGGCACCACGGCGGT
>Ga0081538_10001349_pt1 | contig 25246 bp, 19 predicted proteins | sample TabmetS5T2R1_FD_71022 | JGI IMG/M metagenome (GOLD analysis project Ga0081538, IMG submission 71022) | Tabebuia heterophylla rhizosphere microbial communities from the University of Puerto Rico - S5T2R1 | ecosystem: Host-associated > Plants > Roots > Rhizosphere ... | reverse complement strand
CCAGGCGTCCCCCGAGGTCGAGTCCGCCGTCAGCTACTACCGCCAGGCCCTCGCCCTAGCCGAGGCGCTGGGCATGCGCCCACTCCAGGCGCACTGCCACCGCGGTTTGGGCACGCTGTACGCTGCGGTGGGCCAGCAGGAACAGGCCTGCACTGCGCTGACTACAGCTATCGCGATGTATCGTGCCATGGACATGACCTTCTGGCTGCCCCAGGCGGAGGCGGCGCTGACGCAGGTGCAGGCACCATGACAGTGGGGGAGAGCAAGTGGACTCGTGCCAGCGCCCGGCGTTGTCACACACCAGGGTATCGATTATACTGGCCAGGCAGGAATGCCTGGGATTGTTGCTAGGAGAGTCTACACCTATGGTCATTAAACAGAGGGTAGGCAGGGTGCCATGGATCGAGACACAGACAACGAGGCCGGCAGTGCCTTGCGGAGTTTGTTGAGCCGTGATATTCGCGCTCTTGGAGTGCTGCTGGGGAACGTCATCCGCTGGCAGCATGGAGAGGCGGCGCTGCAGCTTGTGGAAGATATCCGGGCACAGGCCCGGCAGCGGCGCGCCAACGCGCCACAACTCGATGCCTCGCAGGTGTTAGCCCAGCACATTGCGGCCCTCGATCTGGACGCCAAGCGCGTCCTGATTAAGGCGTTTGCCAACTACTTCCAGTTGATCAATCTCGCCGAAGATCAACAGCGCCTGCGCGTCTTGCGCCACCGAGAAATGCACGGTCACCCCAGCGAATCCCTCGCGGAGGCCGTGGCCGCTCTGCACCACGCCGGTGTGAGCGCGGCCGAGGTGCGCCACTTGCTCACTACCATCAGCGTGCGCCTGGTGCTGACGGCCCACCCGTCCGAAGCCAAGCGCAAAGAAGTCCTGGTGAAACTGCGTCATATTGCGGACATCCTGGCGCACCGTGAGCAGCATGACCTCACACCGCGCGAGCACAAACGCCTCGACATCGCTTTGAGCGAGCAGATAGAGGCGTTGTGGCAGACGCGCCCTACACGCCGTAGGCAATTGATCGTTGCCGATGAAGTAGACTTTGGCCTCTACTTCGTTACCGCCGTGATTATGGATGCGGTGACCGATCTGTACGCCGAACTCAGCGACGTGCTGACCCAGTATTATGCGGCTGAGGATTGGTCAGAACTGCCACCGCTGTTGCGGTACGCCTCATGGATTGGCGGGGACCGCGATGGCAATCCGAACGTCACCGCCGATGTGACACTGGAAACACTGGCCACACATCACCGCATTGCCAAGGCCGTGTATCTGGAAGAACTCGCCGCTTTAGGTGCACACCTGACGCAGTCGAGCGAGGAAGTCGGCGTATCGCCAGATGTGCTCGACGCTGTCCAGCCAGCCACCGCGCCACCGCTGCACCCCCCCGATGAAATCTATCGCCAGCGCCTCGAGATGATTGTCGCCAAGTTCGCCCAGGACCAATATCCGCACACCGAAGCGCTGTTAGACGATCTGCGAATGTTGGAGCGCAGTTTGCGCCGCCATGGCGGCAAGTTTGTGCCAGAAGGATCGCTGCGCCGGGTTATCCAAAAACTGCGCGTCTTTGGGTTGCACCTTGCGCCAGTCGAGGTGCGCGAAGATGCGCAGCGTCATGCCGCCACTATTGACGAGCTGTTGCGTTACTACGGAGTCACAGACGCGTACCTCAGCCTGCCCGAAGAAGCCAGGCAAGCGTTGTTGGAACGCGAAATCGCCAGTCGGCGCCCATTTTTCCCGCCGGAACCTCAGTTCTCTGCGATCACCAATCAGGTCATTGCCACCTGGCGCATGATTGCAACGGCGCATCGCATCTATAGTCCTGTGGTGATCGATACGGTGATCGCCAGTATGTCGCAAGCGCCGAGCGATCTGTTGACCATGCTCTTGTTTGCCAAAGAAGTAGGCGTCCAGGAGCATGTAGATCTTGTGCCGCTGTTCGAAACCCTGGACGATTTGCGCCGCGCCCCGGCGATTTTGCGTGCCCTGTTTGAGCACGCACTGTATCGGCAGCACCTCGCGCAACGTGGCAATCGGCAGCAGGTGATGCTGGGGTATTCCGATAGCAGCAAAGACGGTGGCTATTTAGCGTCTAATTGGAGCCTGTATACGGCCCAGGAAAGGCTGGCGCAGACGTGCCAGGAGTACGGCATCAGGCTCGAACTCTTTCACGGGCGTGGTGGCAGCATCGGGCGCGGTGGCGGTCCCACCAATCGTGCCATCCTTTCAGCACCGGTCGGCGCCCGGCACGGACACATCAAGATGACCGAACAAGGCGAGGTCATCGCCTACCGCTATAGCAACCCACAGATTGCGCGTCGCCACCTGCATCAGGTGCTGCACGCGGTGCTGTTAGCGCTTGGCACGCCACCCAGCAGCGACACCAAACCTGCCTGGCGTGAAGCCATGGAGTTTGTCGCCGCCAGTGGATGTGCGGCCTATCGTCAGTTGGTGTATGACACCCCGGGCTTTCTGGAGTACTGGCAGCAGGCCACGCCGATTGATGAACTCAGCAGTTTGTCGATCAGTTCGCGTCCAGCGCGGCGGCGCACCGGTGGATTCGCCGGCTTGCGGGCCATCCCCTGGGTATTTTCATGGACGCAAAGCCGCGCCCTTATCCCCAGTTGGTATGGGGTGGGTTATGCGTTTGAAACGTTCTGCCAACAGGCCCCAGGGCACCTGGCTTTACTGCGCAGCATGTACCGCGATTGGTTGTTCTTCACTGCCCTGATCGAGAACGTCCAGCTCGATCTTGCCAAAGCGGACATGGGCATTGCGGAACTGTATGCCGCGCTGGTCACGGATGACCGCGTGCGCACGGCGATCTTCCCGCGTCTCCAAGCAGAACATACCCGCGCCTGCCAGATGATCTGCCAGGTCACGGAGCAAAAGACCCTGTTAGAAAACTCCCCTGTCATGCATCGTTCTATTGAGCGCCGCAACCCCTATGTGGACCCGTTAAACTTCATACAGGTGGATTTGCTGCGTCTGCTGCGCCAGACGCCACCCAACACACCAGAATACGACCGGGTGTTAACCCTGGTCCAGGCGACGATCAACGGCATTGCCGCCGGGATGAAGAATACGGGTTGATGCGCGCCCCCGGGCTGGTGCCCCTCACCCGGCTCCTGATGGCTCGTCAGCACTTTTGTGAGGCAGTTCACAGGAAAGGTGTAATGCGTCTCACAGAGCTGTGTTGTTGAACCGTTTACATTATGCCTCCAACATAACGGCCAACAAACACAGGAGAAGGGTAATGAAAACCGTACTAACACCTCCCTCTAACCCACCACAGAGATCGACCACCGTTACGACCAATCTGTATGAGCTAATTGAAGCTGTGCAGAACGAGGTAGGACCCGGGAACGACGAACTCGTCGTTGCCACAGTCATGTATCTCCTGCGCGCCGGACGCGCGACCTTCCTCTATAACATGGAAGCAAGCTATTGCAACTGACCAGCGCCATAAGGCACCCTGTGCCGTTACCTCATTCCCGAGTAAGTTACTGCCTGGCGACAGGCTGTCTCCTGCCGCAACGCACCGGAAGCGTAGAGAGAACGCAGGGTCGCCAGGCGACGGTAGCCCAGCGTCTAGCAAAAGCTTGGAGTACCTGCCCATCCATCCAGTATACAGACATGGCCTGTTGACAGCCCCGAAGTTCCCGTCATAGTGCCTCGCCCCTCTCTCCACAGGCAAGCTGCAATACAGTCTCCACCGCTATCGCTTCCTGATCTGGTTGAAAATGCTGCTGTACACGTCGCCGTCCCGCCTGGCCCATACGCTGGCGCAGGGTGGGCTGTGTGATGAGCGTGCGACAGCGCGCCACAAGTGTGTCCAGGTCGCCCATGGGACAGAGATACCCAGTCACACCGTCTTGCACCAGGTCGGGGGTACCATCGGCATCAGTTGCTACAACCGGGAGGGCACAGGCCATGGCCTCTAGTACGCTATTAGGCATGCCTTCCTGGTAAGAGGCATTGACATAGAGGTCCATACGCCGCAGGGCGTGCACCATCTGTTGATGCGGGAGCGGACCGGTGATCTCCAGGTGTTGACCCAGGTTATGGCGCTCCAGGAAGTCGGTAATGTGCTGGTCGATGGCCGCATCCAGGCCATAGCCGGCAACGAGAATGTGCACATCGTGCATGGCACACAGCGTGCGTATGAGCGGCAGGAAGAGATCAATGCCCTTCTTCCAGCGCAGCAGACCACTGGTCCCTACCACGACTGCTCTAGGCGCTGCCGATAGAGCTGAGGCGTCTGGGGTGAAGAGCGTGCTGTCCACGGCGTTCGCCACGACCGTGGCTTTCGCACGGCACGGCACCAGCGTATCAGCCATATGGAGGAGAGAGGCGCTGACGAAAATTAAGCGTGTGCTGCGTGTGAGGACTGCCGCAATGATTTCGGGAGCGATAAACATCTCCTTACTTATGTCATTCCCACGACAGCTGCACACAGCCGGGACACCCAGGGCCTCGCCGAGCACCATGGCCAGGTAGCCAGCCGGATAGACGAAATAAGCCAGGATGACATCAAACGGCTCCCGCTGATGCTGGCCCCGTGCCCAGACACGCAGGGCCTCCACCGCTGGCGCTGCACGTAAGGGGTCCTCCACGAGGCCATAGTGCAGGGCCAGCCCGGGCTGGACCACCTCTGGCGGCATCCATAGACTACCCCATAGATGCTCCGGGGGCGCTGTGGTCACCACGGTGATCTGATGGCCACGCTGCAGTAGACACTGCACCAGACGTCCAGTCGAAATGGCCACCCCGCCATCCACCATGGGGGGAAAACTCGGGGTGAGCAGGCAAATGTGCATCGGACCTCTCCCTGTCTAGGGCGTTGCTGCACCCAGGCGCCCATACAGCGCTGTCAGTGTCTGCCCGAGATGTGGCTGTGTTGGGTCGATCACGTGCATTTGCCTCGAGGTCAGGGGAGCAAGTGTCAGCAGACGCTCCTGCTCTGCCGGACTCGACACGATGGCCGCAGCAATCTGCCGTGCCACCCAGTCCCACAGAAAGGGCTGCTCCAGCCTGGCAGATACGAGCCGCGAGCTATACGATAGTACTGCAGGTACAGCCAGAAAGCGCGCGGTATAGATAGTCAGATAGGCGATAGGCCAGGGACCCCAGGCATGCAAGACCGCGCATGGCAGCGCGCGTTGCAAAAGGCATAAGTAAGTGAAGAGACGTGTATGCAGGTCGGGACGTTGCCAGAGCTCCTGGTGGACACACACCAGACGTATCCCCTCATAGTGATACGTTTGCACTGGGACTACGTACTGGCAAGTTGAGGGGAGGATGTCTGTTGCCACAGTGAGCTGCGTGGCCTCATTGTGCAACGTCCGCAGTGCCTCGGCTGAGGCGAGCCAGTATACCTGATGCCCTTGCTCGACCAAGGCGATGGCGCAGCGACGTACGTCAGGAGCATCGCCGATTACGCAGAGACGCACAACCCTCCTCCTGGCACTGAGCCGCTCACTTGGGACAACCTATGGCATGTGGTAGGATACATACGATAACGTGATACCTGAGTTTGGAAAAGGAGACACCATTCTATGCCGACCCTCACTCACTCCGTCCCAGCAGTCGATCAGACAAACGCCCCGGAGTCCGTCCCTCTCTTCACGCGTATCCAGATCCAGACTGTCTCCTGGTGCAATCGTAGCTGCGTCTTCTGTCCATCCGGCAAGTTCCCGGTTGAGAAAGTCTTCATGCCGGTTGAGGTATACCATAGAATCGTCAAGCAGTTGCAGATGCTCAACTATACCGGACGTATTTCGCCATACCTGATGAACGAATCGCTCCTCGACAAACGTCTCGCCGAGTTTATTGCCTATACCCGTGAGCACTGTCCTGAGAGCTGGATTGCCATTAACACCAACGGTGATGCGTTGTCCGAGACCTTGCTTGACCGCCTCTTTGATGCCGGATTGAACAGCCTCGATGTCAATGCCTACGACAGCCCTGCCCAGCATGCCAAGCACATGGCGCTGGCGACACGTTTTACGGCACGGCGCGGGGACATTACCTTGCGTACCGGCTATAGTAATCCCTTCTTCCAGGGGGACAACATCCCGCGTAGTACCAAACTCCTCAATTGTCGTGACATGTCCTTCTGGGAACCACGCTTTCTGGCCAAGATCGCCACGCCCGATCTGCAGAATCGCTCCGGCAATATCCCAGGTGCGCGTCAGATAGCCGCGCCGCTGCCTTTAGGCTGTCCGCGCCCGTCGCAGCAGATGTATGTGAATTATCGTGGCGAAGCGGTCCTCTGCTGTAACGACTGGCGTTTCGAAGTAATTATGGGCGACACAGCCCAGACCACGCTGGCGGAGATCTGGATGAATGACAAGTATCAGCGGTATCGCCATAATCTGCAGCAAAAAAATCGCGCCATGCCGCTGTGCGATACCTGTGACTATATGGCCGAGGCGACGGATTGGGATTGAGGGCAATGGGAAGGGGACACCAGGTTTGCTCTTGACATATACCAGGCTTTTGCCTACGGTCTCGTCACGCAACACCGTATGACAGTGCAGAACGAAGGAGAGATGTGTGGATATCATTGTCACCCTCAAACAGGTCCCGGATCCAGAGGCTCCCAAGGAGAGTTTTCGGATCGATGATACGGCCATGAAGATTCTCAACCCGGCCAACGTCGATCCGGTCATTAACGGGTTTGACGAAAATGCCATCGAAGCGGCGCTACAAATTCGCGAGGCCGTGGGCGGCAAGGTCGTGGCGATCTCCATGGGGGAGGAGGGTGCCACACGCGCCTTGAAGCAGGCGCTGGCGATGGGGGTGGACGAGGGCATTTTGTTGCACGATACGGCTTTCGCCAACGCCGATGCCACCTCAACGGCTTACGTGCTGGCCGAGGCCATCAAAAAAATTAGCACGTACCAGCTCATCCTGTGTGGGCGTCAGGCGTCGGATTGGGACCAGGCGCAGGTGCCGTCAGGGATCGCTGAGTTCCTCGGTCTGCCTAGTGTGACTGCGGTACAGAAGGTAGAGGCGCAGGGGGACATGATCCGGGTGCAACGCCTCCTGGAGGACGGCTATGAGGTGCTCGACGTGCGTCCGCCCTGCCTGGTGACCATTAGTAATGAAGCGAACAAGCCACGCTATCCCACGCTCAAAGGCATTATGGCTGCTGGCAAAAAGAAGATCCCGGTGTGGAATACGGCAGAGCTCGGTGTCGATCCGGCGCACGTTGGCAATGCTGGAGCACGCACCAAGGTCACCAAACTCTACATCCCGCGCTTCGAAGGCACATGTGAGTTTATTGAAGGTGAGACCCCCGAGGAGATGGGGGAAAAACTGGCCTTACGTCTACGGGAGCTGAAAATTATCTAAGTATCTGGATACAGGTTTTTGCCCCCCTTTGTCAAAGGGGGGCAGGGGGGATTTGAGGGCGTTGCAGCTGGAGAAATCCCCCCTTACCCCCCTTTCATAAAGGGGGGAACAACAGTGCAAAAGTGTACATCCAGGTACAGAGGACTGCGAACAGAAGGAATGGTTAGCAATGGCACAGGGGGTGTTGGTTTTTGCAGAAGTGGCACAGGGAGGATTGGCAGCGATTGCCAAAGAAATGCTCGGGGCCGGTCGGCGGCTGGCGGATGCCCTGGGGGAGCCGCTCATGGCGGCGGTGCTCGGCAGTGGCGTGCAAGAGGCCGCGCAGGAAGCCGTGTATCATGGGGCAGACCACGTGTATGTGGCTGACGCACCAGCCTTAGGGCATTATGAGACGCTGCCGTACAGCGCGGTGATGGCACAGATTGCCGAGCAGACAACGCCGAACATTTTGCTGATTGGCATGGGCGATACCGGCAGAGAATTGGGACCACGGCTGGCCTTTCGCCTGCGCACGGGTTTAGCGTCTGATTGTGTCGAACTCACCATCAATCCACAAACGCAGCTAATGGAAGCGACGCGGCCGGTGTCAGGCGGTAACGCCATGGCCACGGTGGTCATTGAACACACCCGGCCGCAAATGGCGACGGTGCGTGGCAAAACCATGGAGCCAGCCGAGCGTGACACCTCCCGCCAGGGGAATATTATCCCGGTGACAGTGCATCTGGACGCTGTGCCAGCCGCAGTCACGCTGGTCGAACGGGTGAAGGCCGAGGCCGCTGGGGTACGCCTCGAGGATGCCGAGATCGTTATTTCTGGCGGACGTGGTCTGAAAGGCCCGGAAGATTTTCAGGCGGTGTTGACGCCGTGCGCCAAAGTGCTCGGAGCGGCCGTTGGGGCCTCGCGCGCCGCCGTCGATGAGGGCTGGGTGCCGAGCCCAATGCAGGTGGGGCTGACGGGCAAAATTGTCAGTCCGAAGCTGTACGTCGCCTGTGCCATTTCCGGCGCCGCGCAGCATATGGCCGGATGCGGCTATTCCAAGACCATCGTGGCGGTGAATCGTGACCCCGATGCACCGATTTATCAACGCGCCAATATCGGGGTAGTTGGGGACTACAAAAAAGTCATTCCGGCCTTTCAGAAAAAGTGCGAAGAGCTGCTCAAGTAAGGAGACGCAGGCATGCCCAAGCCGTTAGACGGTGTCAAAGTACTAGATATGACGCGAGTCCTGGCCGGCCCCTATTGCACCATGATGCTAGGGGACATGGGGGCAGATGTCGTGAAGATCGAGCGCCCTGAGGCTGGAGACGATACGCGCGGCTATGGGCCGCCTTTTGTCAACGGTGAGAGCGCCTACTTCATGAGCATTAACCGGAGCAAGCGCAGCCTCACGTTGAACCTCAAGCACCCTGAGGCCTTGAAAACTCTGCAACGGCTCATCGAGACGGCCGATGTGCTGGTCGAAAATTTTCGGCCCGGCACCATGGAGTCCTTTGGCTTTGGCTATGACACGGTGCAGCAGCTCAATCCGCAGCTCATTTTCTGCTCGATTTCGGGCTTTGGCCATACCGGGCCGAAATCCGACCTGCCCGGCTATGATCTGATCATCCAGGGCGAAGGCGGCGTGGCGAGCCTGACGGGTGACCCGAACGGTCCTCCCTACAAGGTCGGCAGCTCCCAGGCTGACATCGTCGCCGGAATGATGGCCTTCCAGGGCATTTTATTAGCCCTTATCGCACGGAACCAATCTGGCCGCGGCCAGAAGATCGACCTCAGCATGCTCGACTGCCAGGTCGCCATGTTGACCTACCAGGCCGGCATCTATTTCGCCACTGGCCAGAGCCCGACCCGCATGGGCAATCAGCACCCGACCATTACCCCCTACGAAACGTACCGCTGTCAGGACGGCTATATCAATCTCGCCTGTGGTAACGATAGTATGTGGCGGGCCTTCTGTAAGGCTGCTGGCCGCGAGAGCTGGGCCAACGACGAGCGCTTCCGCACCAATGCCGAGCGCGTGCAGAACCGCCGGGCCTTGAGTAGCCTCATGGAGCCCGTCATGCTGGAAAAAACTACCCAGGAGTGGATCGAACTCCTGCGGGCTGCAGGGATTCCGTGTGGCAAAATCCAGTCAGTTGGCGAAATCTGCGAAGACCCGCAAATCATCGCTCGTGACATGGTCGTCGCGGTCGAGCACCCCAAGGCCGGTGCAGTGCGGGTCACGGGTGTCCCGGTCAAGCTGTCCGACACGCCAGGGGCAGTCACACTCCCACCGCCGCTGCTCGGTGAGCACGCGGCCCAGGTGCTGACGGAGTGGTTACAGATGTCGGCAGCCGAGGTGGATCACCTGCGGCAGGCTGGCGCGTTATGAGACTGAGGCGCTGCGTGTCTGGCGTGTACCCTACAAGGGGCCGCCCAGGCTGTTACGGAGTGCGAAGCTGAGGCGACAGGAGGTGTAGCTATGTCCAGGGTGACAATGATACAGCACATCAATATCCAGATCAGCAATCGGGAGCGGACCCGAGCGTGGTATGAGCAGGTGCTGGGGGCGGAGTTTCTGGACCGTGGGCCGGAGCTCAACAGCCGACAGCTCCAGTTGCGGATCGGCAGCGGGGAGATTCATACGACGCATACTCCCAACCCCGCTCCATCGGGCCATTTTGCGTTAGAGATTCACGACTGGGAGGAAATGATCGCCAACCTGGACGCGCTGGGCGTCCCCTATACCCCACCCACCATCCGTGCGTATAGTGGTGGACACTCGACCTATATTCAGGACCCTGACGGGAACAGGATCGAGCTGGTGCAGCACCCGCTGGGGTTGAAAGACTCACAGGGCACAAAGGTGGAACTGGTCCATGACCCCAACAGCCTGACGTGGGCCAGACTCCCCGGCTACGGCCCTGCCACTTGATGCAGCAGCATACAGCATCCGTTGGTCCCCTCTGCAACTCGCCCTCACCCTGAACCTGCCGTGGAGGGGTTGGGGTGAGGGGACACCGGGGACATTGTGCCTCGGCCAGAGCCAGAAGGAGCGTCCCTATCTGTGGTCTGGTTTCCACCAGCCCCTCCTCCGTCACCGAGATGAAGCCAGGGAGCTACATGCCAGCAATCAGGGTATGCTTCCTGCTGGCTCATAGTCTGCCCTCATACATGACCCTCGTGCTCTTTGACAATCTGCGCCAGGGCCACCTCCGTCTCGGGCAGCCAGAAGGTCATGTCCAGGTCACGGTAGAACGCGAGGGCGGTAGAGAGCTCAGCGCGGGCTTGCCGGTCTGTTTGGGGGTCACCGTTATATGTTCCTACCATTCTGGCCGCAGCTTGTTAATCTCAAGCACCGTTTCGCCGGGGCTGGGTTCCTCATCATGGAGCACCCAGCGGCTATGCACCTCTATCCGCGTCCCATCTCGCCGCGCATGCACCAGTTTGCCTTCCCATAGACCGTGCCGGATCAACTCGGCCTCGATAGCCTCAAGCGACTGTGGAAACTGTGTTTGCAAAAGAGTGTGCGATACTTGCCCGAGCGCCTCATCTTGCGTCCAGCCGTACATCTTTTCAGCGCCGCGGTTCCAGAAATGTATCAAACCATTTGTCCCGCGTGCTATCACGGTCTCGTCGACTAGGTCGAGGATGCGCGATGGTGCGAGCAGTGGACGTATCGACTGTGCCGGCTCCTGGTATCTCAACTGCCTCCTGGCAAGGCTGCTTATGGTGGCCCCAGGCCGCACCAACTCCATGAATCTGCCGATCTGAGACTCACTGACGCGGCGCATATCAGCCCCCGCCTGGCATGCTTTCATCCACTCCACTGTCCAGCGCAGAGCAGTGGTGATGTCTAAGAGAGGTTCCCACCACAACCGGTGCCGAGCCTTCGCGCAATCCAGCATCAAGTACCTGTCTTCGTGTGGCTGATAGGCTTCATCTTGCTTCCAGGTGATGTCGCTATCCCACAACGAGATCAGTTCCTCAACCACCCACGACACGGGCTTCATCCCAGAGTCGAAGGGCCCAAAGTTCCAGCCTTCGCTGTAACCCGGACCGTTCTCGTACAGACGTTCAGCCAGCGTCAGGTAACCACTAAGCGGCTCCAACACATGTTGCCAGGGACGAATGGCCTGCGGATTGCGTAGAATGACGGTTTCGCCTTGTACCAGTGATCTCAGAACATCAGGTACCAAGCGGTCTTTGCCCCAGTCGCCCCCACCGATTACATTGCCCGCCCGGGCAGACGCAATCGCGATGCCATGTTCGGCGTACTGGCTGGGGTTAAAGAAGGAATTGCGATACGCTGCCGCCACCAGTTCAGCGCATCCTTTGCTACTACTGTATGGATCATAACCGCCCATGGGGTCGTTCTCGCGATAGCTCCACACCCATTCGCGATTCTCGTAGCACTTGTCTGAAGTGATGCACACCACTGCGCGCACGCTGCCGGCGTGCCGCACACTCTCCAACAGATGCACCGTGCCCATGACATTGGTGGCATAGGTTGTGATCGGGTCCCTATATGATTCGCGCACCAGAGGTTGAGCAGCCATATGAAACACAATGTCTGGCCGCGCTCCGGCTACGGCGTGTTGTAAGCGTTCCGTATCACGAATATCACCTAGAATCGAGACCATGCCGTCGGCTACTGAGGCCAGTGTGAACATATTCGGAGCAGTTGGGGGCTCCAATGCGTACCCCACGACATCAGCTCCCACAGACTGCAGCCAGAGAGATAACCAACTCCCCTTAAAGCCGGTATGACCTGTTATCAAGACGCGTTTCCCACGCCAGAAAGTTAAATTCATCGCCTACTCCTCTTTATAGCTTTTATAACCTGGAGTTTATGGCCGAGGATGCGCCAGGTTTTTGGGAACAACGCGGTTATCATATGTATGGCGACCCCTGGCGCGAGCAGCGCTACGCCTGGGATTGCAGCAAGGGGAGCTGGCCCTGACTTAAGAGGGTAATGAGCTCAGCATCCCCTTCGAGAAAATCGAAGGTAGGGAGGTCTGCTGGGTAGGCCCAGCGGATCTCCTCGAAGGCGTAGTTGTGCAGAGCACCACTGAAGTCAACGATGTGATAGAACAAAAGTTCCACCGTGTATTTTCCCGGATAGTCATGGCGCGTACGGTAGGCTTCCGGGCCAATATGGGCTTCAATGCCGAGTTCCTCACGCAGCTCGCGGCGCAGGCCATGCTCATGCGTCTCCCCAGGTTCCACCTTGCCACCGGGAAACTCCCATTTCAACGCAAAGGCACCATCACGCCGGCGCTGACAAACCAGCAGCTGGCCACCCTGCTGGATCAGGCCAGCTACCACGGTGATCGTGGACGAGGCATGCGACATACTTGGTCTCCTTCTGGGAAAACGTGGCTCGCACAAGCCACCATAGCAGGAGAGAGACGAAAAAGCAAAGCGGTGCGATGCGGTTTATGGCTGTATGGTTCTGCTAGGTGTTGACATATACGACGAGTAAAAGTAGCATGGCATGGTCAGAGCTGACAGGCGTACCACCTGGGGAGAGAGCATGCATACTAAACTTACTCGTCCCTCATTTGTCCAATTACTCCCTCTCCTGTTTTTTCTCCTTGCCGCCATCCCTGCTGCAGCTATCGGGGTCCTGTTGACCCATAGTGCCTGGGAGCGCGAGCTGCAAACAGTGCAAGAGCAGCACCTCCAGATCGCGCGTAATCTGGTGGCGGCGCTGACACGCTATGCTGCAGACGTGGAGGCCGCCTTTCAGATGACCGTGGCGAATGTGGCCGCACAGCAACCAGTACGGCGTGTGTCGACGCTCCTCAATGGTCTGCACTTCAAACATGTATGTATTGTCAATGCCCAGGGTCAGGTCGAACACTTCGTCTCTCCGGACGTCGATCTCAAGATTGAGCGTGTGCCAGAGCCGCTCTTCGAGAAACTGCGTGCCGGCGAAACGTGGGAAGTACTCCCTGACCGCACTGGGGAACCGACGCTCTTCTTGTTCCAGCCTCTCGACGGCGAGCGCTATGCTCTTGGCGCTATACGGACTGACTATTTTGTCGAGTTGCAAAGCGCCATTATGTTTGGCAAGAAAGGCCACGCAGCGATTGTGGACCGGCGTGGTCGGGTCATCGCCCATCCGAATCCGCAATGGCGGACCGCCATGCGGGATCTCTCTGCATTAGAGCCAGTGCGTCGCATGATGAACGGAGAAACCGGTGTGACGCGTTTTTTCTCTCCCGCCCTGCAGGAAGAGGTCATTACGGGTTTTAGTCCAGTGCCGAAGGCAGGGTGGGGCGTGATGATCCCCCAACCGCTGTCGGAACTTGCAGACCACGTGAGTCGGGTCCAACGCGCGGTGTGGTCGGTGATTGGCACGGCGCTGCTCTGTGCCACTCTCCTTGGCATCCTCGTGTCGCGCTGGCTGTCGACCCCTTTGCGCCGTATTGGCCTGGTCGCCGAGCGTTTTGCCAATGGTGCATATGAGGCACGTGTGCATGCCCTCGGCGTCTTGCACACGCGCGAAGCCGCCACCCTGGCCACCCAGTTCAACCGCATGGCGGATGAAGTGACCCGGAGCTGGCAGGCACATAGTGCAAGTGAACAGCGTTTCCGAGCTTTCGCCGAAATTGCTGCAGATTGGTTTTGGGAAACCGATCTCCAGCAAGTGTATACCTATGTCTCTCCACCACCCGAAGCTGGGCGTCACCACGGGGTAGCCGTGATTGGACATCACCGGCATGAGTATGTCTACGGCGACCCGGAGGGGAGCGCGGTGGCGCGCATCCAAAGCTACATGGATCGTGCCGTACCGTTTGACGATGTGGAATTGCAGGTGCTCGGGGAGGATGGACAACCCATGTACGTGGCCATCTCAGGGCGGCCTATATACGACGCGGCTGGGAGCAGCGTCGGCTACCGCGGCGTGACACGAGATATCACTGCACGCCTCCATACCGAGGAACAATTGCGGCAGGCCCAGCAAGACGCGCAGCGTCGGCAAGCCCAGAAGATGGAAGCTATCGGCGTACTCGCAGGTGGTATTGCACACGACTTCAACAACATTCTCAGTGCCATCCTGGGCTATACGGATCTGGCGCTGCACGAGGTCGCATCCAGTGGTCCAGCCGCACAGTATTTACAGGAAGTGCTGACAGCCGGGCGGCGGGCCCAGAGTCTCGTCCTGCAAATCTTAACGTTCAGTCGTGCCAGTGAGCCAGAGCGCATTCCCCTGCAGCTCCGCTTGATTGTCAAAGAAGCTCTCAAGCTCCTACGCGCCTCACTGCCCACCACCATCGACATGCGTCAGGACATTGACCATGATGACGGCACTGTCCTCGCTGACCCAACCCAAATGCATCAGGTATTGATGAATCTCTGTGCCAATGCGGAATACGCCATGCGTGACACAGGTGGTATCCTGGAAGTACGCCTCGACACCGTTGAACTGGATACAGGTGCAGTGGCGCATTACGCTGAGTTGGCTCCAGGCCCCTATGTGCGTTTAACCATCCGTGATACGGGGCATGGCATCCCGCCAGAGGTCACCACGCGCGTCTTTGAGCCGTTTTTTACCACAAAGGGCGTGGGACAGGGCACAGGCATGGGACTGGCAGTCGTGCACGGGATTGTCACCAGTCATGGTGGAGCGATTACGCTCCAGAGTACGCCAGGCCACGGCACGACATGCGAAGTCTATCTGCCCCGGCTTGACATGGTCGTTGACGACACCACCAGTCGAGACGAATCTCTCCCCATTGGCAAAGGGGTGATTTTGTTTATTGATGATGAGGAGGCCATTGTCCGTGTAAGCCAGTGGATGCTAGAGAGACTGGGCTATCAAGCCGTGGTCTGTACCAGTAGCCTCGCTGCCCTGGAAACGTTCCGCCAGAGCCCGCAACATTTCGACCTGGTAATTACTGATCAAACCATGCCACACATGACAGGCGAAGCGCTGGCCTGCGAACTTCGCCGCATCCGCCCGGACATCCCCATCATTCTCTGTACGGGCTTTAGCCACACCATTGATGCCGAGAAAGCGCAGGCCCAGGGGATCAATGCGTTTCTCATAAAACCTCTGGTAGCCCGTGATCTGGGACTGGCAATCCAACATGTGCTGGCACCGCCGGCCGTCGGGCAAGGGTAAGCAACGCTGCCCGCTAAAAACCCTCCAGGTATGACAAGTCCACAATACCCTTTGGCAAGCTGGCGACGTGCTGCAGCAGGGCGAGGCGATTATGGCGCACGGCCGTGTCTTCGTCCATGACTAACACATCGATAAAGAAGGTTGTAATAGTCGGTACCAGGTTCCGCAGAGCTGCCACGAGTTGGGCCATGGTGCCATCCTGGGAGGCTACCGCCTCCTGATACGCGACCCACAGGGTTTGCTCGGCCGGCAGCGTGAAAGCGTCTGGCCGCACCATCAGGGTCTCCTGGAGCTGGCGCGTAATGCGCACGCATCGGGAGTAGGACTCAAGCACCTCTTGCCAATCAGGAGCCGTAATGGCCTCGGCCAGGGCGCTAGCAGCCTGGCTCGCGGCGTGTGGATTGTGCCCCTGCTCAGCCAGGACAGCACGGACAACTGCAGCAGGGATACCGCGCTCGCGTAGAATGCCTTCCATGCGGCCATGCATAAAGCTCAGCACCGCCGCTCTGGTCTCGGCGTCACTGGCGACAGGGAGGAGTTTTGCCGCTTCGGCAAGCACCTGACGCACATCGCAAGGCATCTGATTGGCCACGAGGTTCTCGATAACGCCCAGAGCGGCGCGGCGGAGGGCAAAGGGATCGTTGGAGCCCTTGGGAGCCAGGCCCACCGCAAACAGGCCCAGTAAACTGTCCAGGCGATCAGCCAGGGCGAGGGCGAGGCCAGGGCGTGTGGTACTCACCGGGTTGTACTGCTCGGCCAGCGCCACGGCGACAGCCTCTGGCTCGCCACTCGTGCGGGCATAGTGGCCTCCCATAATGCCCTGCAGCGACGTCATCTCCACCACCATGCGAGTGGCGAGATCAGCCTTGGAGAGGGCAGCAGCACGCTGCGCCACGGCCGTCTCTTCTGCAGTCAGGCCAAGCAGGCGTGCGACGATAGGGGTGAGTTGCTCCAGCCGGCGGACTTTATCGAGCATAGAGCCGAGTTTGGCCTGGAAGGTCAGCGTGGCGAGTCGAGGGACACAAGCAGCCAGGGTATGTTGCGTATCGTACTTGTAGAAGAAGGCGGCATCGGCAAAGCGGGCCCGCAGCACCTGCTCGTTTCCTGTTGTTACCATGTCCAGGTGCACCGCATCCCCATTGCGCACCGTGATGAAGTACGGCAACAGACGGCCGTCGGGGGCATAGACCGGAAAGTAGCGCTGGTGTTTTTTCATTACCGCGACGAGCACTTCGGTTGGTAAGGCGAGAAAGCGTTCCTCAAAATGACCACAGAGTACCGTGGGGTATTCAACAAGATTCGCGACCTCGTCGAGCAATGCTGGGTCATCGCGATACATGCCACCCTGGCACGTGGCCAACGCAGTAGCAGCCGCGGTAATCGTCGCTTGCCGCGCCTCGACGCTCGTGACAATGCTATGCTCCTGCATGAGGCGGGCGTAGTTGGCGGCATCGTCAATCACGATGGGCGGCGAACCGTACGGGCGCAGACCACGACTCGTCCGGCCGCTGGCCACGCCCGCGTAAGTAAACGGCAGCACCTGCGGTCCATAGAGTGCCACCAGCCAGCGCAGCGGACGGCTATAGGAGACGTTCGTCGCGTTCCAGCGCATACTCTTGCCAAACGTCAGGCCAGCGATGCAGCCGGGTAATGCCTCAGCCAGAACCTCGGTAGCAGGGCGTCCGGTCTCCTGCACTACTGCCGCGACGTAGCGCCCGCCCTTGTCTTCCACGACTTGCAGGGCTGTGACATCGACGCCACGGCTGCGAGCAAAACCGTGCGCTGCCGGCGTGGGCTTGCCTGTCTCATCAAAGGCACGACTGGCCGGTGGCCCTTTCACGACCGTTTCCAGGTCAGTCTGACGGCTTGCCAGCTGAGGGACGAAAACCACCAGACGCCGGGGCGTCCCGTGGACCTCAACTGTGTCATAGTCCAGGCGCAGCTCTGTGAGCAGCGCCGGTATGGCCGTGCGGAGTTGGATGAGGGCTGCCGTGAGGTCCGCAGCCGGTAACTCCTCACTGCCAATCTCGAGCACGCAAGGGTGGGGCCCAGCACTCACAGGGACCGGCTCGCCAGTCTGAGCCCTCACATCTCCCGTGTGCTCCTGCCCCAGACCTCGATGCAGCAGCGGGTAGTCCTGTTCCTGGCGCTGTGCTCTATAGAGCGCTGACACGTCTCGCGCCACATGGCGCATACGGCGGAAGTAGTTGGCCCGTTCGGTGACACCAATGGCGCCACGCGTGTCGAGCACGTTGAACAGGTGCGAACATTTTAAATTATAGTCGTGGGCTGGGAAGACCAGGTGGGCTTCCAGACAGCGTCTGGCCTCATGCTCATAGGTGTCGTACACGGCCTTCAGGGACTCGACATCGGCGACCTCAAAGTAGTACCGACAGTGTTCGATCTCGCTCGCGAGGAGCACGTCGCCATAGGGGATGCCAGCTCCATATTCCATGCTCCAGACACTCTCCAGGCCCTGTAACGCCAGGGCGATGCGGTCCAGCCCATAGGTAATCTCGACCGACACCGGATCCAGTGGCTGACCACCGGCCTGCTGGAAGTAGGTAAACTGCGTAATCTCCTGACCGTCGAGCCACACCTCCCAGCCCAGGCCCCAGGCCCCGAGTGCCGGGCTTTCCCAGTTATCCTCGACAAAGCGAATGTCATGCTGGCGAGGGTCAACCCCAATCGCTTCGAGACTTTTTAGATAGCGCTCTTGAGGGTCGCCGGGATCTGGTTTCAGGATGACCTGCAACTGGTGGTGCATCTGCATACGATTCGGGTTATCCCCAAAGCGGCCATCGTCAGGACGGATGCTGGGTTCCACATAGACCACGTTCCAGGGCTCTGGACCCAGGACACGTAGGGCCGTCGCTGGATTCATGGTCCCAGCGCCAACCTGGATATTGTAGGGCTGCTGCACCAGGCAACCCTGGTCCTTCCAGTAGGCCAGGAGGCGCAAGATAATATCTTGAAAGCTCAACGGCGTGCTCATGATCGTCCTTCTGCGTGGGTGGCTTATTGAGCACGTAGTCTACCCAATAGAACCTCACCAACGGTGTCCGAGTCTACAAGAATCCCAGAATGCGATAGACCATTACAGCATCGGAGATATTTTTGAACTGTCGCATGCCGACTTCATGGATGGAGAAGCATCCGGCAATACGCCGTGCTGTCTCCGGGCCAACGAGGACCGCGCCCGCCTCACCGATCGCGGCGATCCGGGCCGCCACATTCGTGACCTGGCCCAGCGCGGTGTAGGTCCAGCGGGTGCCACTGGCTCCCTCCAGTTTGGTGGGACCGACCAGCGCCAGCCCCGAATTGATGCCGATATGGATCGCGATGGGCTGGAGGCCCGTGAGCTGCGTATTGAGCTGCGCGGTCCGCTCTAACAGCGCGAGCGCCGTCTGCACCGCTCGCCTGGCGTGCTGGTGCCCATCGGCATCCCCAAAAATCGCCATCAGCCCATCGCCCGCCGTCTCATTAATGTCGCCGCCGTTGGCGTGAATACAGTCCAGGAACCCGGAGAAGTAGCGCTCGATCAGGCTATTGACCTGCTCGCGCTGGAGGGACTCGCTCAGCCGCGCATAACTGCTAATGTCCACAAACAGCACCGACACGTCGCGCTCTTTCTTCTCCATCTCGGGCGCCGTAGGATTCGCCTCGATGAGTCGCATGACCGCTTGCGGCACAAACTTGGTCAAGTGGGTGCGGACGTGCTGCAGGGACTCCACCTGCTGAGCCATTGCCTGTTTCAACCGCAACGAGGTCTGGATGCGTGCCAGCAGTTCGTCACGATGCACCGGTTTGGTGAGGAAGTCATCGGCCCCCGCTTCGATACCCTTGACGCGGTCCTCCACCTGCCCAAGAGCAGTCATGATCACCACAGGAATCAAATGCGTCTCGGGGTTGTCTTTGAGGATTTTACACACTTCGAAGCCGTCCATGATCGGCATCATCACATCGAGCAGGATGAGGTCTGGCCGCTCGCTGGACACTTGCTGGAGCGCTTCCGCTCCATTCCTGGCTTTGATCACCTCGTAGCCGCGGCGGAGCAGCAGTACCTCCAGGATCCGGATATTATCAGCCTCGTCATCGACGACGAGGATTTTGGCCTGTGACTCGGCCATGTGCAGTCCTCCTCAATCAACCCCACATGATAAGCGTGCGGTGAGTTAGACACTTGTGTTAATGCCTAGTTGGCCGAGGGAGGCGAAACCAGAACCGCGTACCACCTGTCTGACGGGGGGTACAGCCAATGGCCCCACCCCAGTGTTCAACCGTGATACGGCAGAAATACAGACCGAGGCCAGCCTTACCCTTCTGCCCTTTGCCCTGTGAAAATTTTTCAAAGAGGGTGCCGATCACGTCTGGGGCCACCCCTGGTCCCTGATCGTCGACGGCGACCAACACGTCTGCCCCTGCCTGTTCAAGAGCCACCGTGACGAGAGAACCTGCGGGGCTATGGCGTAAAGCGTTTTCCACGAGATTAAAAATCACCCGTTCCAGACGTGATTGTTCACCAACCACCTGCCAATCGGCTGCCAAATCGACGCTGGAGGCCATCTGGAGCTTGATACCCTGGGCCGTGCCGGCTGGGCTGAGGGCCTTGACGACCTCCTGTGCGCATCTGGCGGCATCTGGTGCGTGTGCCGGGTCACGTGCAAACGACTCGATTGCACCCATCTCCGTAGCAAAAACATCGAGAATTTGTCGGATCAGCTGTTGCTGTCGGCTCGCCTGGCGCAAACTGATGTCCAGAAATTCTCTACCGTCAGGCGTCAGGTCTTCCTCCTCCAAGAATGCCAGGCTGCTGCTAATTGCAGCCAGTGGCCCGCCCAGGTCGTGGACAATACAGTGGAGTAAAATATCCTTTTTCTGGATCTCTTTGTGCAGTTGGATGTGTTCCAACCGTTCTTCTCTGGCTTTTTGGACAATGGACTGTTGCTCGGCGAATTCTATTTTAGGAAAAGCAATGCATAGCATCTGGTGCGGGCCCAGACACATCGCCGAGGCCTCAAGAGCATACTCATTTCCACTCTGATCTGTTTCACTCCATGGTCCCGATTTCAGCTGTCCTGTACCCTGGGCGTTCCAGAATGCCTCGGCATCGATCAGAAAGTACTCAAGGAAAGGAAAGGCATCGCTTGGACGCAATCCTTCCGACTGTGCCGCCGCCTCGGGATATAAGCGTGTAAACCACGCTGGCACGGTGCTGAGGAGGTGAAAGGTACCGTCCGCGTGACGTTCCATGACCACCATATCCAATGCCGCCAACGTCTGCGCTAAGAGAGAAGCTGTCATCATGGTACCTCGCACGGAGCGGACAGGATTATGGGCCACGTCTTGCTCCAGGGGTCGACCGAAGATCGTGGCGTAGTGCTCCTGCAGCAAGACCATCTCGTTGGCTTTTTGCTGCAACAGGCGGCGTTGTACGGCAGCTGCGGTCACATCCAGCAACAGCACCCAGGCTCCGGCATCGGCAGGGAAGATGTGGAAGTCGGCAAAAAGACCAGAAGCCGTTTCGATACAGGGTATATACAAAGGGGTATTGTCGAAAGGAAAAAGCCCCGCCAGTACCGGGACTTGCTGCTCAACCGCGCTACCTAGTTGCAAATCGGTCATCCCGTACATGGCCAGCTCCCCTCCCCAGGCAGCCAGGCGCCCGTCCTGGCGTATCAGCAGATAGGCTGGCGCACGGGGAGCTAAGAGGCGCTTGTGCACATACGCCTGCACGGGTGCTGGGAGGTCAGGCATTTATCCCTCCGGCATCTTGGCAATCAGTGTCAGAAAGGCTTCGTCGACCCCCTCACCGGTTTTGGCACTCGCTTTCAGCCAGGACCAATCCTTGTGTGACAGCTCTGCGAAAGCGTCGTTCGCGATCTCCCACTCGTTTGTAAGGTCTGACTTGTTGAACAGCACCACGAATGGGATATTGCCTACGGTGTCAACAATGCGTTGCTGGATGCTCATAGCCGTATCGAGCGTGGCCCGGCGAGTGCCATCTACGACCAGCAGATAGCCGGCTGAGCCGCGCAAATAGGACGTACGGATTTGCAGAAACTCATCTTCACCCGCCAGGTCCCACAGAATGAGGTGCCATTCTTGGTCGCCGACCTGGAGGGCTTTTTTGGAAATCTTCACGCCCACAGTGGTGTGGTATTTCTCCGAAAAAATACTCTCAACAAAACGTGCCACCAGACTCGTTTTGCCCACCGCAAACGCCCCGACCATGCAAATTTTTTTCTGAATCATGAATAGCAGACCCTATCCCTCTTCTTCTAAGGCGTCGGTGAGAATCACCTTGAGTGATGTCCGGCGATTCAAGGCGCGATCCTCTTCGGTCATTTCCCCTTGTAACGGTTGACGCCAACCTGCCCCGACAGCGGTCAACTTGATCTCAGCGAGCCCCTGGCTGCGCAAGCCGGCGATCACATACTCGGCACGCCCCTGGGCGAGTCGTAAATTTTCTTCTACCGATCCAGTCTTATCCGTATGGCCAAGCACTTCAATCTGGACACTATAATGCACTGCGCTGGCAGCGTCGACGAGTTGCCGGACCGCCGTGGACATCTTCGGGAGCACCATCTCCTGGCCACTGTCAGGGCGCACAGTGCCTTTGACAAAACGGAGTGAATATTTTTCGACTTCGTCTTTGAAAACCGTCAACGCTTTCAGCGTCGTATCAACCATTTGCTCCTCACGCCACCACTTAATCCCAGGGATGGTCGGAGCTCGCTTACGTGCCTCAACGAGCCAGCGATGCGGAGCTTCCCCACTGGCATACAGGACTTCGTTGTCCAGACGCAGGGTGACCGTGCTCGGAGGCGTCAGAGTGGCTCGCGCCCGTGCCAGGATCTGCTCTGGACGATCAACCGCCACGAGCTGCTCGGTCTGTAACTGCGTAATACCCGGGATCACGCGTGCCAGCTTCTGCGCTTCCAGAATCCACTGATACGAAGCTGTCCCTGTGGCATGGAGTACACCATGGTCGTCGAGACCGAGCGCCACGGTGTCCGGGGGATCAAGGGCCCTGCGTGCTCGCTCTGCGACGAACGTCGGATGCAGTGCATAATACGTTTGCCACTGTCTGGAGACGTCAATGTCAGCACACATGCGCGCCACCTCGGGGAGCGTGAACGGTTCTGGGGCTAATGGATCAAGCAGCCCCGAAAGGAAGTAGGTCCCATGGTGGTTTTCGACTGTCAAGACGACCGTGCCCGGCTGCGTCCGCAGCGTACTCAGACACGCTGACCAACGCTGTTGGGCCTGTTTGCGCGACTGGTGCGCCCGCATGAGGGACCAGCCCCAGGCCCCCAGAGCGAGAAGGAGAGCCGCGATGATGAGCCACACAGCACCGGCTGAACGACGGCTCTCTTCTGCCTTGACCTGCTCTTGCAGACAGGCCTCCAGATAGTGACGAATGGCGGTAAAAGGCGACGCATCGCCCTGGAAAGAGCCTAGCGCCTCCCGCATCTCAAAGTGAATGCTTTCGAGTGCCTCCTGAAACACGATCTTGAGTTCCCGTGGGGCGTTCCCCCATACCACCCCTGCGAGAATGGCTTGTGGGCCTTGCTCAATCCACAGGGTACGATCACCGTACTCCACGGTGTCGAGTGACTCACCTTCCGCCCCGCCAAATGAATCCCGCATAAAGTCCTGAATGGCCGTCAACATGCCAGAAATCATCTCTCCATCCTGCCCTGGCACGGACTCGGCGATCACATGTTGCAGCAATAGACCGGTCTCTTTGTGGATCAGGAACACCTGTTCCACGCGATAGCTCAGGGTATGCAGCAGCACGATTTCTGCGAACGATTTCCCTGTCCGGAAGGCTTCCCAATGCCACTTGAGACCACGCAGGGAGAAGCTCATGGCCAGGCTGCGATTCAAGGAGTCAAGCATACTGCGCAAGGCCGTCGTGATGGCTTTACGGATGGTTGGCCCCATCATTGGGAAAAGCGTGTCCACTAAGACCCGCGGATTGCGCTGGACAGAGGCGCGTAGGGCTTCCTCGACGCTTGGTAACAGCGCATTCGTGAGCTGCTTGTCCTGGTTGGATCGCAGATGAATGGCCTCTGCCAACACCTGACTGACGTCTTCAGGGTACACCCGTAGGGCATCCAGACGCGCCTGGAGTTGCTCAAGCTGAGTCCGTTCTGGCCCAACGAGGAGGCTCCGGAGTTCACCCCAGCCATCCCCGTTCGGGCTCTGTGGTGGGCGCGCTGTCTCCGGGAAACCGTTGGTAGGCGTGTCACTCATGGCACCCATAGCCCTCCGGCATGGCAGTATTTGACCATAGCCACGGCATACTGCGGCGTACTTGACAGCCGTCCGGTCGTCTGGCCATGCCTCATCTCCGGGGCAGGATCACTCGTTCCCCGGCAACAGATATTCATTGCCCAGGCGCATGGCCAGTTCCGTCAAGAGGACGGCCAGCGTGGCACGGTCGGTCTTCTCAGCACGCAGTTCTTGTACGCTATGGTCCGTCGTCTCTGACAACTCGCGATAGCGGTCCCAAAACTCATCACGGAGTGTGCGGGATTGATCCAGGATGTGCTGGCGCAACTCACGCTGTGCTTTAACGATGTGTTCTTCTGCCTGATTGGTGCGTTGGTCAAAGGCTTTGACCGTCTCGGTGAGCTCTTGGGTCAACGTTTGCATCGCCTGCTGGCGCACCTCCTGCTCCGCTTTGAGCTGGTCAGTGAGCGACTCGATCTCTTTGCGTAGAAATACTTCGAGTGACTCAAAACGTCCGCGCGTCTCATCCTTGAGCTCGATGAGGTCCTTCTGTAAGCGTTCTTCCAGACGCGCAAAATGATTTTCCATGTCCCGCATTTGTGCGCCGAACAGAAGATCGCGCACTTTCTCCAGATTTCCTCCCGCTCCGAGGTCTCTTGGAGAGATCTGTGGACGGTTGGCACTCCGTCTCCCACTGCCTGACGACACGGGTAGACGAGATTCCGCGTTTCCATCGGCTGTGTCCATGTGTTGCCTCCTGCACTCTAATAACATGCCCCTTGTTACCAGTATACAGACATCTGGAAACCTGGATGCTTATTGTGCCAGACGTTTGGGCACAGAGCAAGCAGTACTCCCAAATTCCAGTTCCCTCGTAGATATATCGATGCGAGGTGCAAGATAGCGTGCGACCGTTCCGTAGTTCCTAATGGCAGATTTCCCCTGCATTCCTCAAAGCGCTTTCCGCGGCTTCCCCTTATTCCTCTTGCCAGTTCTCCTCTCTCCTGTCTTGCAGCGCGTGTCCTCCAGCTTTCCTAAACCGTCATTTAGACGTCTAAAAGTGTCCAGTAGTGAAGTATCATGAGCACCCGGTGTGTTTGCTAGTCTCACTGCCGGAACGTATATACTTTGCGATTGACCCCTATACGGAAATGCTCTACTTTGGCCTTGTGGTATGACTGCGCGAGCGTGCCAGACCAGGGGGAAACAATGTCCGGCAGGTATCTCACCCTTGAGCGCCTCACCAAGACCTTCCCGGCGCGCGTACGCCAGGGGGAAGTGACCGCTGTAGACGATGTCTCGCTTGACATCGCCCAGGGGGAGTTCGTTACCCTCCTGGGTCCGTCGGGATGCGGCAAGACGACCGCCCTGCGCCTCATCGCCGGTTTTGAATCCCCTACGCAGGGGCGCATCGTGCTGGATGGCCAGTGCCTGAACGACGTGCCACCTAACCGCCGTGCCATGGCCATGGTGTTTCAAAGCTATGCTATTTTCCCACCCCTGAACGTCTTTGAAAACATTGCCTACGGGTT
>Ga0081538_10001348_pt1 | contig 25257 bp, 23 predicted proteins | sample TabmetS5T2R1_FD_71022 | JGI IMG/M metagenome (GOLD analysis project Ga0081538, IMG submission 71022) | Tabebuia heterophylla rhizosphere microbial communities from the University of Puerto Rico - S5T2R1 | ecosystem: Host-associated > Plants > Roots > Rhizosphere ... | reverse complement strand
GATCCCCGCGACCACCAGCTCGGCCCGGGTGGCCGCCGCCAGCGGGACGAACGCGGCGCCCGCGTCGTCGCGGCCACCCACGCGCTCGGCGACGGCCAGCGCCAGGCGGGTCTTGCCGACCCCACCCGGCCCGGTCAGCGTCACCAGCCGCACCCCGGGCCGGCCGAGCAGGCCGGCGACCTCCTCGACCGCCCCCTCCCGCCCGACCAGGGAGGTCGTGCCCACCGGCAGCGGCCGCAACCCGCGGCCGCGCAGGGCCGGCGGCGAGGGCGGCGCCGCGGCTGGCGGCGGGGTGCTGGCGGCGGCGAAGCGTTCGCTCAGCAGGGTCGCCAGGTCCTCGCGCACCAGCCGGCCCAGCTCCCCGGGGGTGCGGAAGTACCGGTAGGACTCCGACGCCTGCTGCTTGACGCGGTCCAGCAGCCCGGCCAGGCGGGGCTCGCGGTCGGGCGCCGGGGTCTTGACGTACAGCAGCCGCGGCAGCCCCCGCGCCCGCGCCAGCTCAAGCTCCTCCTCCAGCCCCGACACCGCCGTGCCGGGGCCGACGCGGCCGTAGCGCTGCCAGTAGAGCCCGACGAAGACGTCGCTTTGGGCCAGGTAGGCCCGGTAGAGGTCCTGGGGGGGGTGGGGCCGGGCGCCCTGCTCGAACAGCACCGGCGTCAGCCGCAGCGCGGCGACGGCGCGCTCCACCGCGCGCCGTTCGGCGGCGAGCTCGCCCTGCTCGCCGATGGTGGAGCTCACGAACACCCGCAGCCGCCGGTCGGGCGTGCGGATGGCCGCTTCGCCGCGCAACCCCTCGTTCAACGATCGCCCCTGTGAGCCCGATCACCCAGTGTGGAGCGGCCCGGCCCGCGGCGGCAACCCGAGCCCCGCCGGCCGGCCGGGTCGGGCGGAGCGCCGCCGCCTACGTCACGTGGTTGCCCTGGGCGTCGGGCGCGACGCGGCGGCGTGCTCCGCCAGCCCGCGGGCACACTGCCGCAGGAACCGGCGCAGGCCGCGCTCGAGCAGCCATCCGGTTCCCGGGATGGTGGGGGAGAACGACGCGCGCCACCTGATCCCGGTGCCGTCCGGCGTGGCCTGGAGCTCGACGCTGGCCCGGTGGTCACGCACCGGCAGGCCGGACAGCGACGCGTAACCCAGGCGGCGGCCGGGGACGAGCTCGACGCCGCTCAGCTGCCGGACGGGGCCGCCGCGACCGGGGCCGCCGCCGAGGGAAGGCGGCGGCCCGGGACCAGGCCGACGGTCAGCCCGGCGACCACCAGGGCCGCGCCGGCGAGGTCGGTGGCCGTCGGGGTGCCGAGGCCCAGCACCACGGTGGTCACGATCGCGCCCACCGGCACCATACCGGCGAACAGCCCGGCGCGGTCGGCGCCGAGCCGCGGGAGCGCGTCGTACCACAGGAAGAAGGCGCCGGCGCTGACGACGGTGGCCAGGTAGAGCAGCGCGGCCGCCTCGGCCGTGGTGGGCGTGCGCAGGATGCCGCCGCCGTCCGCGAGGATGCCGGCGACCAGCAGCGAGGGGACGGCAACGGCCTGGGTGTAGGCCGACACCCGGACCGGTCCGAGCTTGGGCAGCAGCGGGATCGCGAGCAGGGAGAAGCAGGCCTCGCAGGCAAGGGCGCCGACGGCGTACAGCAGGCCGGTCAGGCTGCCGTGGCCGAGCCCGGTGGTGACGGTCGCGCCGGCGACCACCACGGCGGCGGCGACCAGGACGCGCCCGGAGGGGCGGGAGCGTGCCAGCAGCGGCCCCAGCAGCGCCAGCACCACCGGGACCGTCCCGACGGTGGTGCCGACCAGGGTCGGGCTGGCGTGCCGGGTTGCCTGGACGACGCAGACGTTGAACAGCACCAGCCCGGTGGCCGCCAGCGCCAGCAGCAGCAGCGCCTCGCGGGGCGTGGGCCGGACCAGGCCCAGGCCCCTGGCGCGTGCCACGGCGAACAGGATCGCGGCGGCCACGGCGTAGCGCACGGCCTGCCCGCCGTACAGCGGGTAGTGGTTGATCACCGAGGAGACGGCCGCCAGGGTGCCCACCAGGAACATCGCCGAGGCGGCGCCGAGCGATCCACGGAGCAGGTGGTTCATGCGACGCAGCCTACGGGTACATTGGTCCTCGTAGAAGGTCCAATCGGCGATGCAAATAGAGGACCATTTGTCGGAGCTGCAGGTGCGGATCGACCGGGACGCCGGCGGCCTGGCGGACCAGGTCGCCGCCGAGCTGCGGACCGCGATCCGGTCGGGCCGGCTGGCCGGGGGCGTCCGGCTGCCGGCCAGCCGGGAGCTCGCCCGCGACCTCGGGACGAGCCGCGGTGTGGTCGTCGAGGCCTACGAGCAGCTGGTGGCCGAGGGCTTCCTGGTGTCGCGGCAGGGCTCGGGCACCCGGGTGGCGGACCTCCACCCCGCCGCCCCCGGCGGCGCGGTGGCGCTGGAGTCCAAGGCGGCGCCCGCCGTCGCCTACGACCTGCGGGTCGGCGTCCCCGACCTGTCGGCCTTCCCCCGCCGGGCGTGGCTGGCCGCGGTGCGGCAGGTCCTGAGGGCGATGCCGCACGAGGCGTTGGGCTACGGCGATCCCGGTGGGGTCCCCCAGCTCCGCGCCGAGCTGGCGGCCTACCTGCGCCGGGTGCGCGCCGCCGAGGTGGCACCCGCCCAGCTGGTGGTGACGAACGGCGTCGCCCAGGGCCTGCGCCTGGTGATCGGTGCGCTCGCCCGGGCAGGCCCGATCCCGCTGGCCGTGGAGGACCCCCACAGCGTGCGCACCTTCGCGCTGCTGGAAGCCGCCGGCGCCGTCCGGGTGCCGGTCCCGGTCGACGGCGAGGGGATCATCGTCGAGGAGCTGCGCCGCACCCCGGCCCGCGCCGTCATGGTCACTCCCGCCCACCAGTACCCGACCGGGGTGGTCCTCTCGCCGCGGCGACGGGCCGAGCTGGTCGCCTGGGCCGCCGAGGTGGACGGGATGGTGCTGGAGGACGACTACGACGCCGAGTTCCGCTACGACCGCGACCCGGTCGGCTGCCTCCAGGCGCTGAGCCCGCGGCGGGTCGTGCTGCTCGGATCGGTCAGCAAGGCGCTCGCCCCCGGGCTGCGGCTGGGCTGGCTGGTCGCGCCGCCGCCGCTGGCCGAGGCCATGCGGGCCGCACGTGCCACCAGCGACCTCGGCTCGCCGGTGATCGACCAGCACGCCCTGGCGCAGTTCATCGCCAGCGGCGCCTACGACCGCCAGCTGCGGCAGCTGCGACGCCGCTACCGGGCCCGCCGCGACGCCCTGACCGGCGCGCTGGCCCGGTGGCTGCCCGGCGCGGTGGTCCACGGCGTGGCGGCGGGGATCCAGCTGTACGTCGAGCTGCCCCCCGGCCACGACGAGGCCGCCACCGTCGAGGCCGCCCTGGAGCGCGGCGTGGCGGTCGAGGGGGTCGCGCCGCTGCGGCAGGCGTGGCCCGGGCCGCCGGCCCTGGTGCTCGGCTTCGCCCGCCTGCCCGAACACCGCCTCACCGAAGCCGTCCGGCTCCTGGCCGAGGCGACCAGCGGGCGCTAGCGCAGCCCGCCGTACTCGACCAGCGCCCAGGCCAGGCACCCGAACGCCGCCGTGGTCGCCAGGGTGCGGACCAGGTTCCAGGCCGCCCACCTGGCTTCGTCGAAGCGCTGGCGCACCGCGGCCAGGTCGCCGATGCGGTCGGGGTCCCCGGCGCCCTTGATGGCGTCGTTGCGCGGCACGTTCACCGCGAGCGTGATGACGAGGGCCGCGAGGTAGAGCACGAACGCGGCCGCGGTCCAGGGCAGCACCGGCCGCTGGTCGGCGCCGAGGTGGAGGACGGCGGCCAGTCCGGTGAGCACCAGGCCGCCGAAGAAGCTGGCCATGAACCACGGGTTGATGATCGCCCGGTCGATCGACTGGAACGCGGCGACGAAGGTGCGGTCGTCGGTGCGGCGCAGCCCCGGCATGATCGTGTGGGCGTAGAGGGCGAAGACGCCGGCCACCAGCCCGACGGTCATCGTGGCCGCGACCAGCACGGCAGCGCGAGCAACCTCCATGGCGCCCGGTAGGATACGCCGCCGCGCACCACCCGGCGCCCGGGCCGTCAGGGGGTGGCCGGCCGGTAGCCGCGGAAGTAGTCGACCACGAACTCCTTCGGGTACGGACGCGACGGCTGGGCCGGCTGCCCGTCGTCGGGGAACTCGTAGATGTCGAGCATGAACTGCATCGGATAGCCGGGGGACTGGTCGACCGTCTTGACGAGCCGGTGGTCGACGAAGAACGCCACATGGTCGGGCGTCCACTCGGCCGCGTAGAGGTGGAACTCGCGGGCGTCCATCGCGAGGGTCTCCACGGAGAACTCGTCGCGGATGGTGGGATCCGCGAAGGGGCGCAACCCCATGCCGACGCCCACGCTGCCGGCCGTCACCTCGCGCCCGAAGATCTCGCAGATGCAGATCTCGGCCGACCGCTGGGGTTCGTCCTCGTAGCCGATCATCCACAGCGCCACCATGCAGCGTGGGTCGTCGATGGCCTTGGCCCGCAGCTCGAACAGGCCGTACTGGGGGGTGTAGAGCCTGGCGTTGCGCTGGGCCTGCCGCACGACCAGCCCGGGGTGGAAGCGCGACTGCCCCACGGTGCTGCCGACCGGGCCGGCGAACACGCCGGTCTGCAGCGAGGACACCCGGGTCTGGCCGTCGAACTCCGGGCACCACGGCGGCTGGTCGGCCTCGATCACCAGCCGCAGGGTGCCGTCGCCGAGCCGGTACCTGGCGGCCGCCGCCTCGCGGGAGCTCCACTGCGGCAGGTAGTACGGCAGCCAGCGCGCCTCGTCCAGGACCTCGCCGTCGAAGGTGTCCTCGAAGGCGAGCTCATAGCCGGCCTTGCTCACCGGATCGACCACGCGGCGTGGGTCCGCCGTGTCGGCCATGCACCCTCCTCTCGACCACCGCTCCCGCCCGGGAGCGCCGCCTGCTCAGCCCGGACAGCTTCCCCCGCCAGCCTGACAGCGCCAAGTCCAGGAACGCGTGCGCCGCCGCTCAGCGGCCGGAGGCGATCGGGACCTCCGGGGTGGTGAGGATCAGGCGGGCGACCTCCTGCGGCTCGTCCAGCTGCACGTAGTGGCGGGCCCAGTCGATCGCCGGCGGGCCGGAGGCGTCGTGTGCGACCAGCACCGCCGGGCCCAGCCGCAGGTGCTCGATGACCGCGTCGAGGTCGTCGACCTGGTTGGCGGCGGTGTAGCGGTGGTCGGTGGGCTTGTCGGACGACCCCCAGCGCAACCTCCTCGTAGGTGTAGCTATACCTGTTTGCCGTGCCTCAGGGCGTGAGCGCCGCCGCGGCAACCTCCTGGAGGTCGTCGGCGAGGGCGGGCCAGGGCGACCGCTCGACCATGCGTGCCTGTGCCTGCTTCCACAGTGGGTATGCCCTCGCGATCGCGTCGCGGCCCTGGCGGGTCAGCCGGACCACCCGCGTCCGCCGGTCGTCGCCGGCCGCGACCTCGAGCAGGCCCCGTTCGGTCAGGGGCCTCAGGTCGCGGGCCAGGGTGGTGCGGTCGAGCCCGAGGGCGTCGGCCAGCCGCGTGATCGGCACCGGCTCGCTCACGGCCACCCCGACCAGCAGCGTGAACTGGGTGACCCGCAGGCCACTCGGCCGCAGGGTCTGGTCGTAGAGCTGGGTGACGGCCCGGGCGGTGCGGCGCAGGCGCTTGCAGGCGCAGTCGGCGGCGACCTCGGCGAGCTCCGTGGGTCTGGGTGCCTGTTCGTCCATGGGAAGAGCGTATATACACCTAATCGGTGACGTCAACCCCGCGGCCCGGCCCGGGCCGCGGGCTGCTGCGGCCCTCAGGCGCGTTCGGGGTGGCGTGCGCGCCGGTCGAGGGACCCTGCCTCGTAGTCCCGGAGGGCGATGGCGTTGGCCGCCCTCTGGACGCCGCCGGCGACGACCGCCTTCCAGGGCATGTAGGGCAGCGCCCGGATGAACTGGTTGCGCAGCCAGATCTGGGAGCGCGACTTCGGGACGAGCCCGGCGGCGTTGCCCTTGGCCAGCTTGTGGCCCTTGCCGACGTAGTCGCGCAGCTCGCGCTCGTAGCCGGCGAACGCCACGCGGTGGTCGCCGCCGGCTGCCGCCAGCTCGCCCGCCAGGACGTAGGCACCCACCAGGGCCAGGCTGGTGCCCACTCCCGCCATCGGCGAGGGGCCGTAGGCGGCGTCGCCGACCAGCGCGACCCGTCCGCTGGACCAGCGGTCCATGCGGACCTGGCTGACGGTGTCGAAGTAGAAGTCGGGCGCCGCCCGCATCGCGTCCAGCAGCCGCGGGACCTCCCACGCCTCGCCCGCGAAGGCGCGCGCCAGCAGCTGCTGCTGCTGTCCGAGGTCGTGACGGTCGTAGGCGAGCGGCGGCGAGGTGAAGAAGAACACCGCGGTGGCCGTGGCGCCCCGCCTCGTCGGGTAGACGCCCGCGGTCTTCCCGGGAACGCTGTAGAGCAGCTCCCAGCCGTCCAGGTCCAGGTGGTTGGGGACCGAGAAGCTCGACGCGTAGGCGCCGAGGTGGCGGACGAACCGCGACTCCTCGCCGAAGGCCAGGGCGCGGACGCCCGAGTGCAGCCCGTCGGCGCCCACCACCAGGTCGAAGCGGCGCGGCTGGCCGCGCCGGAAGCTGACCCTGGCGCCGTCGGCGTCCTCGGCGATCTCGGTGATGGCGTCGTCGAAGAGGTACTCGACGTCGCCGCGGGTCGCCCCGTCGAGGATGCCGACCAGGTCGCCACGCAGGATCTCGAGCTCGGCGATCGCGCCGCCGGAGTCGCCGAGCAGGTCGGCGGGGATGCTCGCCAGCCGCCGGTTGCCGCTGTCGACGTAGGACATGCCGCGGGTGCCGACGTGCGCCCGCCGGACGTCGTCCAGGACGCCCATGCGGTCGGCCACGCTGCGGGCCGCCCCGCGCAGGTCGACCGCCTGGCCGCCGGCGCGCGGGGCGGGCGCCAGCTCCACCACCGTGGGGTTGAAGCCGTGGCGGCGCAGCCAGTACGCCAGGGTGGGACCGGCGACGCTGGCGCCGGAGATGAGGATGTCCCTGTTCTTCATGGTGGCCTCCTTTTCGGATCACCATACAATTGTCTTAGACGCTTGTCTAGTACAGATGTTCTAGACGATCGTCTGAAACTCGGGTACCATCCCCGGCATGGGAAACCGGGAGGAACTGCTGGCGGCCGCCAAGCGCTGCCTGTACGAGAAGGGCTACGCGCGGACCACCGCCCGCGACATCGCCGCGGCGTCCGGGGTCAGCCTGGCCGCCATCGGCTACCACTTCGGGTCCAAGGACGCGCTGATGAACGCCGCCCGCATCGAGGCGATCGGGGAGTGGTGGGAGGAGCTCGGCCGCACCCTGGCGGCCGACGCCGACCCCGACGCTGACCCGATGGAGCGGTTCGAGGCGATCTGGACGCGGGTGGTGGAGTCGTTCGACACCCACCGGCCGCTCTGGACCGCCAGCTTCGAGCTGATCGCGCAGCTCGACCGGGCCCCGGAGGTGCGGACGGCCGTGGCCGACGCCCAGGAGCGGGCACGCCTCGGGCTGGCGGCGCTGTTCCATGGCCTCGACCCCGCCCTCGACGAGAAGCAGGCGCGGGTGGTGGGGTCGTTCTACCTGGCGCTGCTGCCCGGGGTGATGGCGCAGTGGCTGATCGACCCCGAGCACGCCCCGACAGGCCACGACCTGGCAGAGGCGCTGCGCACGATCGTGGCCGACGTCGGCTCCGGTCGGCAGGTGGCGCAGGAATAGCCCGCAGCCGGCGTTGGGTCACGCGAAGACCGATGGGTGCCAGGACCGACGCCGGCGAGCCCGAACGCGCCAGGTGGCCACGGCTGGCCGCCGCACGCGGCAGCCGCTGCGACCCCTGCTCCCGCGCGGGTACGCCGGCTTCACCGCGGCGACCGCGCCGAGCCACCTGGTCCTGCCGGCGACCACCTGCGCCGGCTGAAAGGCGGGCCGCGGCCCTCGACGGAGGTCGCCTGGGCGTGGGAGCGGCTGGTCGCGACCGGTGGCGCGGTGCCGATAGGCCGGATCGCGCGCGAGGTGGGCTGGAGCCACCGGCACCACCCCGACCGGCTTCCTCGACCGGACCCGCCCAGCCCCGGCGGACGGCGAGCCGGAGGTCAAATCCGTTCACGACGCGGTCGCCGTTCCTTCGTAGCCTGGCCCTTGGCAGTCCTGGTGACCAGGCGAAGGAGAACGATGAGCGGACGGTCCGGGCCGTTCTGGGACTCGATGGAGGGGCGGGGGCCGTTGCCGCACGCCGCGGCGACGCTGGGCATGGACTCGTCGACGCCGACGTGGAGGCCGGCACGGTCGAGCTGGCCTCGCTGCACGACGCCGACCGCGGCGGCCCAGTACACGAACAGGCCGGCGGTCAGGGCGCTGTAGAACCCCTTGATGGGGCCTGTAGCATGGTGGACATGAGGACCGCAGCCATGCACCGATTCCGCTGCCCCCCGGCCCGTCGCGGGCTCGCGGGGGCGTTCGGCATGGCCTAGCCGGCGACCTTCAGGCGACCCACCGGGCTCGGGGGGCCAGCGCCCCGCCCGACTCGCCGAACGAAGGAGACGCCGTGCCGTCCCCAACCAATACCCTCAGCCCGGGCCAGCTCGCCCGCGACCTGGCCGTGCGGGACCTCACCGACCCCAGGCAGGGCCGCCACGCCGTCCAGCTGCTGGTCGACGGCGCCGTGGCCGCGCTCGCCGCCGCCTGGAACTGCCAGGTGCGCTGGTACCAAGGGCCGCGCGTGGTCGCCGTCGAGGACAACTACGACCGGCTCCGCATCCCCTCCGACGCGGTCAGCCGGGACGTGCGCTACACCCGCTACCTCGACCAGCACCGCATGCTGCGCAGCCACTCCACCGCCATGGTCCCCGCCGCCCTCCGTGCCCTCGCGGCCGAGCCCGCCGCCGAAGACGTGCTCCTGGTCTGTCCGGGGGTGGTCTACCGGCGCGACGCCATCGACCGGCTCCATGCCGCAACGCCCCACCAGCTCGACCTGTGGCGCATCACGCGCCGGCCGCTCGCCGACGCCGACCTCGGCGAGATGGTCGGCCTGCTGGTCGAGGCGCTCACGCCGGGCAGGCGCTACCGCTGGGAGCCCCGCGTCCACCCCTACACCCTCCACGGGCGCCAGGTCGACGCCTGCTGGGAGGGCGAGTGGATCGAGGTGTGGGAGTGCGGGCTCGCCCATCCCGGGGTGCTCCGGCGTGCGGGGCTGGCAGGGTGGAGCGGGCTGGCCCTCGGCATGGGGCTCGACCGTCTGCTCATGCTGCGCAAGGGCATCCCCGACATCCGGCTGCTGCGGTCGGCCGATCCCCGCGTCGCCGGCCAGATGAGCGACCTGGCCGCCTACCGGCCGGTGTCGGCGATGCCGCCGGTGCGGCGCGACCTCTCGGTCGCCGTCGACGCGGCCGACACGGTCGAGGACCTCGGCGACCGCGTCCGGGACGCGCTCGGGCCGGACGCCGACGCCGTCCAGGAGGTCGCCGTGCTGGCCGAGACGCCCTACGACCAGCTCCCACGCCAGGCCGTCGCCCGGCTCGGGATCCGCCCGAGCCAGAAGAACGTCCTGGTCAGGGTCGTGCTGGCCCACCTCGAGCGGACGCTGACCGACCAGGAGGCCAACCAGATGCGCGACCGCATCTACGCGGCGCTGCACCACGGGGACGCCTACCAGTGGGCGAGCTGACCCCTGTCCGGTCAGACCGGCCGCTTCGCCGTTCCGCCCGGGGATGGCAGGTTGCCGCTCAGCACCTCGTCGACCACGTCGATGAGCGGCCGCCGTGAGGACCGAGCCGCACCCCGCAGGCGCTCGAAGGCGGCCGCGGCGTCGATCCCCTCCCGGGCCATGAGCATCCCCTTGGCCCGCTCGATGCGGTTGCGGTGCTCGAACGCCACCTGCAACTGGTCGGCCAGCCGCCCCTTGACCTGCGCGGCGGCGGCCTGGCTGAGCAGGGTCGAGATCAGCGCCGCGTACACCTGGGCGGCGCTGATCTCGGCTTGATCCCATTCCCTGGGGTCGGCCGAGTACAGGTCCAGGCTGCCGATCGGGCCGCCCTCCAGCTGCACCGGGACGCTGAGGCCGGCGCGCATCTCCTGGCCGGTCACCACGTCGGTGATCCTTCCCCAGTGGGGCTCCTTGGTGGCGTCACGCATGGCCATCGGGGCGTGCTCGGCGAACGCGTTGACGCAGGGGCCCTCCCCGAGCCGCTCCTGGCCCTCCTCGACGATCTGGGTCTGCTGGTCGGATGCGGTCGCCCAACGGAGGTCACCGCGCTCGTCGGCCAGCATCAGCCCGGCCCCGTCCACCTTCAACAGCTCCTTGGCCGCGCTGGTGACCTGCTGCATCGCCCGCTGGAGGTCCTGCTCGACGTCGAGGACGGCCAGCACGCTGAGGTTCTTGGCCAGGGTGGAGGGGTCGATGGGCATGGCGATCTCCTTCAGCGGACAGGAGGCGTGGCACGTCTGGCCCAGAAGATGTGCACCCATGCACGCAGGACCCAGGCAGTTTACGGCATCGACGCGTCCGCTCAACCCGCCATGCGTGCCCTGTGCGGCGTCCGGATTGCAGGCAGGTGACCAGGGATACACCCACACTGGGCTGCCTCGGGCGGCTGACCTCTGCCACCGGGCCGGTACCAGCCTCGTTGGGGAGCGGTAGACCCAGACCCCGCCTACCTGCGTCGCCGCCCGGGGCAGCCTTCGGCGACCCGACGTGGACAGGAGGCTTCGGTTGCCTGGCGGGATGGCTGGGTAGTCGGTGGCCTGCGTGGGTCGAGGCGTGGAGGTGACGATGACCCCCGACCCCGCCATCGGCACGGTGGTGGCGGGCTACCGGATCGTGGCGCCGGTCAGCCGTGGCGGCATGGGCGTGGTCTACCGGGCCGAGGAGGTCGGGCTCGGCGGCCGGCCGGTCGCCCTCAAGCTCCTGTCACCCGCCCTCGCCGGTGACCCCGCCTTTCGGGAGCGCTTCCTGCGGGAGATGCGGGTGGCCGCCGCCATCGACCATCCCAACATCGTTCCCGTCTACCGCGCCGGGAAGGAGCAGGACCGGCTCTACATCGCCATGCGCTACGTGGACGCCCTGGACCTGCGCCGGGTGCTCCAGACCGCGGGCCGACTGACCGCCCGCCGGACCATGGTCATCCTGGAGCAGGTCGCTCGGGCCCTGGACGCCGCCCACGCGCGCGGGTTGGTCCACCGGGACGTGAAGCCGGGCAACATCCTGCTGGTGCCGCCGGCCACCGGCGAGGAGGCCGAGCACGTCTACCTGGTCGACTTCGGGCTGGCCAGGCTGGCCAGCGACGACCTGTCGATCAGCGGGGCCGGGTCGTTCCTCGGGACTCCGCGCTACGCGGCTCCCGAGCAGGTCGCCGGCCAGCCGGTCGACGGCCGCACCGACGGCTACTCACTGGGCTGCGTGCTGTACGAGTGCCTCACCGGCCGGCCACCATTCCCGGCCGGGTCCAACGAGGCCGTGCTCGTCGCCCACCTGGAGTTGGCGCCGCCGCGGGTCACGGCCGAGCGGCCCGAGCTGCCGCCCGCGATCGACGGGGTGGTCCAGCGCGCCATGGCCAAGGCCAAGCAGGACCGCTTCACCTCCTGCCGGGAGCTGGTCGCTGCCGCCCGTGGGGTCCTCACCCCGGCCCCCACGGCCGGACCGATGCCGACCCAGGTCCTGCCGCCCACGCCGGCGGCTCCCTCGCCCGCGCCGCCACGGCCCGCCCCCTCACCGGCGGCCGCCCAGCCGCACCTTCCCGGGGCTCCCCAGGTTCATCCGTCGGTCGACCTGGTCGCGTACCAGCCGCTCCGTCGCCCCGCCCGCCGGGCGCGGATGGCGCTCTGGGTCGCGATGGTCGTCGCCGTGGCCAGCGCCTTGGCCAACCTGGGCGATACCTGGGTCGTGGGGCTGCTCGAAGGCCGCTCGCCCCAGCCGGGCCCGGCGGGCGGCTTCGCCCTCGGCGTCGGGCTGGTGCAGGCGCTGTGGTTCCTGGTCTCGGCGGCGTTCTTCCTGGCCTGGTTCCGGCGCGCCTACACCAACCTGGCGCCCCTCGGGGCCCGCCGGCTGCGCTACCGGCGCTGGTGGACGGTCGGCGCCTGGGTGCTGCCGGTGTTGAGCCTGTTCCGCCCCAAGCAGCTCCTGAACGACATCTGGCGGGCCAGCGACCCCGACCTTCCACCCGACATGGGCGACCGCTGGCGCCACCGACCGGTGAGCCCGCTGCTCGGCTGGTGGTGGCTGACGTTCCTGGCCTCCATCCTGGTACGCAGCATCACCACCGAGGCGGTCCATGCTGCCGCCTCGGTCATGACCCTGGGGCTGCTGCCGTCGCAACTCGACCGCTTCCAGGCGTCGGCCGACGTGCAGGTGCTGGCGGACCTGCTGACCGTGCTCGCCGGCCTCCTCGCGCTCGCGGTGGTGCGCCGGACCACGAGGCGCCAGGCGCAGCGGGCGGCCCGCCTGGCCGGCCCGGGCGATCCCCACCGCCCGGGCGGCCTGCCTGGTCTTCGGCCGCTCTGGAGCGCCCCGCCAAGGAACTCGAGCTGGTCGAAGGTCAACCGGTCATCGTCGTGATCGACCTCCCTGCGGGACGAACCGGCCGAGGCCCGGCTCCCCGAGCTGCCGCTGTCGCCACGCCAGGGAGGTGCGCCGTTCGGTCGTCGCCCGCAGGTGTTCAGACGGCGGCGAGGTCTTCCAGGCGAACGCGGTGCTCGGGTCTACGCAGTGTGGCCAGCGCGCTGCAACTGCGCCACCCGCTCCACCGGCCACCGCAGTGCCCCGGCCAGCTCCCCGGTGGCGGGCTCGCGGCCGAGCAGCTCCTGCAGGCGCGCCTCGGTGCGGCGCAGCCGGCCGACCGCCCCAGGCGGTCGGCCGCGCGCGAGGGGCTGGGCTGCTGCGCGAGCGCGGCGGCAGCGCACCAGCCAGGTCGATCAGTCCCGCCCGGAGGCTCCGACGAGCACCGGCTCGGGCTGCCGTGGGACCTCGGTGCCCTCCGTGCTCACGTGGGGCAGCCGACGGTCGAGCACGCGGGGCAGCCACCAGTTCGCGCGGCCCAGCAGCGCCATGGTCGCGGGCACCATCACCATCCGCACGATCGTCGCGTCGAGCACGATCGCGGTTGACAGCCCCAGGCCGATCATCTTGACCAGCGCCGACGGATTGGCGACGAAGCTGAGGAACACCACCGTCATGATCAGCGCCGCGGAGGTGATCACGCGGCCCGTGGCCGCCGTGCCGCGCGCCACCGACTCGGCGTTGTCGCCCGTGGCGTCGTAGGCCTCGCGGATGCGCGAGAGCAGGAACACCTCGTAGTCCATGGACAGGCCGAACAGCACCGCGAAGAAGATGGTCGGCAGCGGCGAGACGATCAGGTACGTCTGCTCCAGGTTGAACAGCTCCTTGAGCCAGCCCCACTGGAACACGGCCACCACGACGCCGTACGCCCCGCCGATCGACAGCAGGTTCATCACCGCGGCCTTCAGCGGCACCGCGACGGAGCGGAACACCACCATCAGCAGCAGGAACGACGCGATCAGGATGGCGGCGACGAAGATGGGCAGGGTGTCGGTGAGCTGCTTGGTGAGGTCGTCGGTCATGGCGGTCAGGCCCGACACGGCCACGTTGGCGGGGAGGAGGCCGCGGACGCGCCCGAGGGTCTCGGAGGTCTCGGCGTCCGCGGGAGCGGTGGTGGGGATCGTGGGCAGCACGACGGTGTCCCCGGCCGGGGAGGTCTGCGGCTCGCCGACCATGGCGATGCCGGGGTCGGCGGCGACGCGCGCGGACAGGGCGGGGATGGCCTGGGCGTCCACGCCGGGGCGACGCAGGTCGGCGACGAGCAGCAGCGGGGCGTTGAAGCCCGGGCCGAAGCCCTCCGCCATCAGGTCGTAGGCACGACGGTGCGTGGTGCTGGTGGGGTCGTCGCCGGCGTCCGGGAAGCCCGTCTGCATCTGCAGGGCCGGGGCGGCCAGCGCGAGCAGCACCACCGAGGCGACGATCAGGTACGGCCACGGCCGGCCCGACACGCGGTGGGCGAAGCGCCACCATGCCGTGTCCTCGGCGTCCCTGACGGGGCGCCGGCGACCCACGAGCCGTCCCGCGTCGATGCGGTTGCCGAGCAGCGACAGCAGGGCCGGCAGCAGCGTGATGGCGGTCGCCACGGCGAACAGCACCACCAGCGAGGTGCTGAGCCCGATCGAGGCCAGGAAGCCAAGGCCGGTCAGCACCAGGGCGGCCATCGCCACGACCACGATGCCGCCGGCGAACAGGACGGCGGAGCCCGCCGATCCCATGGCGTTCGACAGGGCGGTGGCGTTGTCCCGACCGGCGGTGCGGTTCTCGCGGTAGCGGGCCATGATGAACAGGGCGTAGTCGATGCCGACACCCAGCCCGATCATCGCTCCGATGGTCGGCGCGGCGGTGGAGACGTCCATCGCGTTGGCCAGCAGCGTGATGCCGCCCAGGCCGGTGGCGACCGCCACCAGGGTGAGCGCGATCGGGACCAGCGCGGCCACGATGGTTCCGAAGGCGACGAGCAGCACGACCAGTGCGGCCAGCAGGCCGGCCGCCTCGGCGCCCGACGTCTCCGCCTCGGCGTTGATGAAGGCGGCGTCGCCGCCGAGCTCGGCCGCCACGCCGGCCTCCCGTGCGGGCTCCATCGCGCCGGCGATGGCCACCAGCGGCTTCGGGCCGAGCTCCATGGACGGCCGGTCGAAGGCGATCTCGGCGAAGCCGATGCGCCCGTCGGGCGACACCGTGCCGGCGGTGAAGGGATCCTCCACCCTGGCCACCCGCTCCACGTCGGCGATCCGGGCGACGGCGGCGTCGACGGCGGGCCGGTGGCGCTCGAGCCGCTCCCCCTCCGGCGCGGCGAACACCGCCATGGCGCTGCCGCCGGCCGCCTCGGGGAAGCGCTCCTCGAGGAGCACCATCGCCTCCTCGCTCTGGCTGCCGGGAGCCACGAGGTCGTCCGCGAACGCCCCGCCGGCGGTGCCCGCCAGCCCGATGACGATGACGGCGGCGACCGCCCACGCCCCGATCGTGACCCATGGTCTGCGGGCGCTGGCGTCGCCGATGCGACGGATGAGGCGGTGCATGACGGTCCTCCTTGGGGTGGTCCGTTCGGACGACGGGTGCGCCGGCGGTGGCGCCGTGGTCCAACGGTGCTCGCCGGGGCCGGCGCAGTCGTCCGCCCGCGGACGGGTTGGTCCTCCCCCGCGAGGCGGGTCGTCCGCCTCCGCCGGAGCGTGGTCGCCCCCCCGGGCGGCGGAGGCCCGATCCGCCCGCAGGTGGATGACCGCGCGTCCGACCTGGCCTATCGTTGGTCGATGCCCGCCGACGAGCCGTGACGGGCCACCGCAGGTCTCACCATGGAGCGATCGTGAACCGCACGGCGCTGCCCTCCCGGACACCGCTCGGGAACGCCCCGAGAAGGTTCCGGGGCCCCTTCACCCGCTGGCCCCGCGCCGCGGACGCCGTCCTCGCGATCGCGGTCTTCCTCGGGACGGTGTTCGTGGTGGACGGGCCCGGCGATTCGCTGGCCATCCGCCCCATCGGCGACGTCCCGATCCCCGTCCTGCTGGACTTCGCCGTGGCCAGCGGGGCGCTGTACTGGCGCCGGCGCGCCCCCCTGGCCGTGCTGGGCGTGGCGCTGGCCGCCTGGGCCCTGACGCTCGGAAGCGGCTACGCGGACGCCGGCGGCGCGGCGATCATCGCCCTGTACAGCGTGGGGCGGTACGCCACCGACGGCCGCTGGGGCCACGTGGGCGTCGCCGCGGCCATCGCCGTGGTCAGCCTCGACATCCTCACCGCTGCGGCGCCGTGGGGGGAGGCCGTCCTCGGCGCCGTCGTCATGTTCGTGGCCTGGTACGTCGGGCGCCGCCTCCGGCTGCGCAGCGAGCGCGCCGCCCAGCTGCTGCGGGAACAGGCCGCCGAGGCCCGCCGGATCGTGATCGAGGAGCGGACCCGCATCGCGCGCGAGCTGCATGACGTGGTCGCCCACCGGGTGAGCCTCATGACGGTGCAGGCGGGCGCGGCCAAGGCCGTGGCCGCCGAGGACCCCGAGGGCGCCCTGCGGGCGATGGGAGCGGTGGAGGAGGCGGGACGCCAGGCGCTGGACGAGCTGCGCCACCTGCTCGGGGTCCTGCGACCGGAGACCGACCTCGACGGGCTGGGCCCCCAGCCAGGCCTCGCGGACCTCCCCCGGCTCGTCGACCAGGTCCGCGGGGCGGGGCTTGACGTCTCGCTGGCGACCGACGGGGTGCCGGCCGAGCTTCCGGCCCGCGTGGACCTGTTCGCGTACCGCATCGTCCAGGAGGCGCTCACCAACGTGCTCAAGCACGCCGGTCCCGGTGCCCACACCGAGGTGCGGCTCGGCGCCGACTGGAGGGGGATCGTCATCGAGGTGCTGGACGACGGACGTGGCACGGCCAACGGCGTGGAGTCGGCCGTCGGCCGACAGCCATCATATCCGGACCGGCATATTCGCCGGTCCGGTCACGGCATCGTCGGGATGCGGGAGCGGGCGCTCCTGTTGGGCGGGACCCTCGACGCCCGGCCGCGCCTGGGCGGCGGGTTCCAGGTCGTCGCCCACCTGCCAACCGGAGGCGAGCCGGCGTGAGCATCCGCGTCGCCGTGGTCGACGACCAGGCGCTGGTCCGCGGGGGCTTCGCCATGGTCCTGCGGATCCACGACGACATCGAGGTCGTCGCCGAGGCCGGGACCGGCCTCGAGGCGATCGAGGTGGCACGCCAGCACCGTCCCGACGTGATCCTCATGGACATCCGGATGCCCGACATGGACGGCCTGGAGGCGACCTCCCGGATCCTGACCGAGGCCGACTGGAACGTCCGGGTGCTGATCCTGACCACGTTCGACCCGGACGAGTACGTCTACCGCGCGTTGCGCGCCGGTGCCAGCGGCTTCGTGCTCAAGGACATCCCACCCGACCAGCTCGCCACCGCCGTCCGCACGGTGGCCGACGGCGGGGCGCTGCTGGCGCCGTCGATCACCCGGCGCCTCATCGGCCAGTTCACCGAGCACCTCACCGTCGACGCCGCCGTCTCACGACGCCTCGAGCGCCTCACCGACCGGGAGCGCGAGGTGGTGGCGGCCGTCGCCAGGGGGTCCAGCAACGCGGAGATCGCCGAGGGGCTCTTCATCGGACCGGCGACCGTCAAGTCGCACATCTCGAGCATCCTCACCAAGCTCGGCCTGCGTGACCGCGCCCAGGTCGTGGTCTTCGCCTACGAGAGCGGGCTCGTCGAGGCCGGCGACCACGACATCGGCCACTGAGGGCCCGATGGCGGCCGATCAGCTGCGGTGGCCCGTGCCCACCGCCCCGGGTTGAGCGGATCAGCACGCCTGCTCCCCTCCTGGTCCCGCGCCCGTAAGGGTGGCATTCAGCACGGGTGCAGGGTTTGTTCAAGCCAGGACCCGGATGGACCCGTACTGCCCGTCGAAGCCGGAGGTGCCCGCGACCTGGCCGCGACGCATCCTCCCGATCGCCTCGGCCACCGCGGGGAAGCCAGCCTCGTCGATGGCGTCCAGCGGCAGGCGCTCCAGGATGGGCAGCTCGGGGCCGAGCCGCTCGATCATGGCCTCAACCGTCCCCCGGACGGTCTTGCTGGTCGGGCCCACCCCTGCGACCTCGGCGACGACCTCGGGCAAGGGGACCCGGTTGCGGCTGCCGGCCGCCCCTTCCGGGCGCGCACCCGGCGGGCGCTCCGCCAGGTCCTCCACCCGCTGCAGCACCCCCATGGTCAGCCGCCTGCCGCAGACGGGGCAGCGCATGCGCGCCTGCCGCGCGTCGGCCGGCTCGAGGCGGACGCCGCAGCGCCTGTGCCCGCTCAGGTGGTACCTGCCCTCCTCGGGAAAGAGCTCGACCGTCCCCTGCAACCCCTCACCGGTCTGCAGCGCGTGGCGGATCGCAACGTAGTCCAGCTCGGTGGCCAGCTCCGTCGCCTCCCGGCCGAGCCTTGACGGAGCGTGGGCGTCCGAGTAGCTGACCAGCCGGAGACGGTCGAGGCGCGGGACCCGCCAGTTCATCGGCGGGTCCGACGACAGCCCGGTCTCGACCGCGAAGACGTGGCGCGCCAGCTCCCCGTAGCACTCCTCGATGGAGTCGAACCCGGTGGTGGCGCTCAGGACCCCGACCCACGGCGTCCAGACGTGCGCCGGCACGAGGTAGGCGCCGTCACCGCTGTCGAGCGTGGCCTCGAGCAGGTCCCTTGCGTCCATGGCCAGGGTCGGGCGCCCGTCGTCGGTGAGGTTCCCCCTGCGGCCGAGGCGGTCGTTCAGGGTCGCCGCCGTCCTCAGCGCTGGCACGTACAGGAGGTGGTGCATGCGCCGAGCGCGGCCGTCGCGCTGGAACGCCGTCGAGACCTCCACCGCCAGGAGGAACCGCAGCGGCCCGTGGCACGACGGCGGAAGCCGCTCGACCACGCCCCGGTCCAGCTCGTCCCGCAGGCGGAAGAGGCCGCGCTCGGCCGGCACCAGGCTCTCCTTCAGCTCCTCGAGCCAGGCCGGGTGGGTGAAGTCGCCGGTGCCGAGCACCGTGATCCCCTTGCGCCGCGCCCACCAGGCGAGCTCGAGAAGGTTGGCATTGCGGCTCGTCGCCCTCGCATACCTGGAGTGCAGGTGCAGGTCGGCGTAGAACGCCGGAGTGCGCGTGGTCATGTCCCACCGATTATCGGCGCCACCGTCGCGTCGCCCCAGACCTCGACCCCGGCCAGGCGCTCGGGAGGACGGCCGAGCAGCTCGGTGAGGAACCCGGCCATGATCCGGCGGTGCGACATCGGGCCGAGGACCACCGAGCCAACCTCCCAGCGGGCGAGGTCCTCGGCGATCTGCCGGCGCAGCGCCGGGGTCAGCTCGGGAGGGCGCCCACCCCGCTGGATGCGGCCGAGGGCCAAGGCGGTGGTGGTCGGCGGCGCCTCGTGCAGCACGCCACCGTCCGGGTCGGGCCCGACGAAGTAGCCGCCCGGCATCTTGAACCGCATCCCGGCCTCGGCCTGCCAGACCATCGCCTGGTTGGCCCGTCCCTTCTGGGGGAACGGGACCACAAGCGCGACCCCGTCCCGCGGGAGCATGTGCACCGCCGGGGTGGTGAAGAACGGCGGCGTCGCCACCGGCGCGGAAGGCAGGGGTGCCGGCGGAGCCAGGAAGGCGAGCACCAGCCCGGCGGTGACGACGGCCAGTGCCCGCCGCCAGCCGCCGTCCCGCCACCAGCCCTCCAGCGCCGCCGCCAACAGCAGACCGGCGAACAGGGCGGTGAACAGCGCGAGCCGGGACGGCACCATGTTCTGCAGCAACGGCAGCGACTCGACCACGGTCGAGGGCAACTGGATGAAGGTGGTGCGTCCGCCGACACGCAGCCTGGACCCGAGCGAGAGCACCATGCAGACCAGCAGCATGGCGAAGCCGACCCGCACCACCAGGCTGCGACGCCGGATGACGACCACGGCGACCACCACCAGCAGCAGCGGGAGGCCGAGGTAGGTCTCCTTGGTGCGCAGGAACCGGTCACCGAAGCGGACCGCTGCATCCGGGGCGATCGCCGACAGCCGGCTCGGCGTCACCACCGCCAGCAGGTCGCTGGAGCCGTGCACCTCCTCGGTTATGTCGCTCTGGACGCGTGCCGGTCCGGTGAGCTGCGCGTTCAGCGGCAGGACGAGCAGCGCCTCGAAGACCACCACGCTCACGGCGAAGGCGGTCATGGCGTACCGCACACGACCCGCCGCCGGGCGCGGATGCATCGCCACCAGCACGACCAGCAGCAGCCCACCGAGCAGCACAGCCCCGGCGAACAGCTCCTCGCCGATCAGCACCTGGGCAGCGGCGATCACCCCGAGGGCCACTCCGAGCCAGACCGGCGACCGCCGCTGGCGGACCACGATCTCGTCCACCAGGACCAGCAGCCATGGCAACAGGACACCAGGATCAGGTTGAGGTGGTGGGAGTGGCCGATCATCGCCGGCGAGAAGCCGTAGACCAGCCCGCCGACCGCGGCCGCGCCGTGGCTGGGCACGTAGCGGTGGATCGCCAGGTAGGCGCTCCACGCCGAAAGGCCGTAGGCGAGGGCGAGCAGCACGTTGAAGGTCAGCACCGGCCCGAAGGTCAGGGTCAGCGGCGACAGCAGCAGCCCCGGCAGCGGCACCCAGGTGTTCCACATCAGGTTGATGCCGTCGGGGTGGTTGAGGTAGTCGCTGAAGAACGGCGAGATCTGGCGGCCGACCGCGAACGGCGTCCAGCGCAGGAACCAGGCGAACACGCCGGGGTCGCCGGTGCCGGCCCCGAGCGTCCGCGTCGTCGGCGACGTCCAAATGGGCCCCAGCAGGAGCGCCGCCAGGCCGAGAAAGGCCGGCAGCATGAGCAGCTTGACCCGCACGGCTCGGTAACGACCGACCAGGCCGTTCAAGGACCACTCCAGCCTGGGGCTGCGAAATTGGCGCGGATCACGCTCGGTCGACACTAGCACGCCAGCGCAGCAGATCCGATCGGTTCGGGGAAGTCGGACATTGTGGCTTGTTCTGGACGCTGGTAGCTGCCAGGCTTCCCAGCGAACCAGCGGAGCGAATTACGAGGAAACACCTGGGGACGTTCGGCGGCACCGGACACCGTATCCCACCCAGGAAATCCCGCCCAAGTCCGCCTACGGAAGCGACTCCTCTCAGAGTAAAGGAGTTAGCTGATAGCACTGGCCTTCAAGACCGTCACCGTGAACATCCCGAATACCGAAGGAGTATTCCAGACCAATCAGGATGTGGCATTTGGGGACGACATCCGCATAGCCGAGGTCGCCATCAAGGCATTCAAGCTCGACTACGCGGAGCGCCCCACGCCGCCCAGTGACATCGTGCAGGTGGGCGCATCCCTTACGAACATCGGCGGCGAGACCGTTGAGTTCAGGGTCAAGACGAATTACTCCGGCACTGAATACGCGGGTGAGGGTTTCCGTACTGGTCATCGCCGACGTGCTGCGCGACTGAGGCCTGCCCAGGAGCAGGGGCGTCGTCCTGGGTGTGATCTGGCGGCGTCGCTGCCGCTCAGCTGCTTGCGAGCAGGTGCAGCAGGTGGTCGAGGTAGGGAGCGGCGGCGTCGGGGTCGGCCGGGGTCGCGGCCGGCGCCGCACGCCGCAGCTCGAAGTACCCGACGTAGGCGGTGTAGGCGACCAGCGCACGCTGGCCCGCCCGGTCGGGGCTGAGGCCCAGGTCGGTGAACGCCTCGGTCAGGAACGCCAGGCGGCGCCGGGTCACCCGGGCCAGCACCGGGCCGACCAGGGGGTTGGCCGCGTCGGCCAGCAGCGCGGCGTGGGTGTCACCACCCGCCTGCTGCTGGAAGGCGAGCTCGAACAGGCGGCGAAGCCTGGCCCCCGGGTCGTCGATGGTGCGCAGGTGCTCGATCACCTCGGTGGTCTGCTGCTGCTCCCAAGCCTCCAGGGCCGCCTCGACGAGCGCCCCGCGGTCACGGAAGTGCCAGTAGAAGCTCCCTTTGGTCGCCCCCAGCTGCTCGGCGAGCGCCTCGACGACCACCGCGGCCACGCCGCCCTCGCGGATCGCGGCCAGGGCGGCCTCGGTCCAGTCGGCCCGGCCGAGCCGCCGCCCGCCCCGGCGGGGCTGGCTGGTCCCGCTCCCGCCCTTGCCATGCTCCATACGCTACCGTATAGCCTGCTGGGCCTGGGCGGCGAGCCAGGTCTCGAAGGAGGTCGGCGCCAGCTGCGCGTCCGGTCCTGGGAGCAGCACCTCACCGGCCAGCTCGACCCCGAAGAGGCCGCCCCAGCGCGGGATCAGCCGTAGCGACTCCCCGCGCGCGGCGAGCATCCGACGGACCATGTCGACGAGGTCCTGGGGTTCGGGGCCGGCCAGCTCACGCACCCCGTCGTGCGGTGCACCCACCGCGACCTGGACCAGGACGTCCGCGACGTCGGCGACCGCGACCGGCTGGATCAGCAGCGGTGGCACCGTGGCCACCTGCCCACGGCGCGTCCACCCCACCACCATCGCGGCGTAGTCGAAGAACTGCGTCGCCCGAAGGATGGTCGCCGGGACCGGCCCGGCCAGCGCGGCCTGCTCCTGCGCACGCTTGCCGGCGTAGTGCGCGTTGCCCTGCACCCGGTCCACGCCCACGATCGACAGCACCACGTGGTGGCGGACGCCCGCGCGGTGCTCGGCGGCCAGCAGCTGCCCGGTGGTGGCGGTGAAGAACGCCCGCGCCTGCTCGGGGCTGACGGTCGGGGTGTTGGCGGCGTCGATCACGGCATCGACACCCACCAGCGCCCCTGCCAGCCCGCGCCCGGTCGTCAGGTCCACCCCGGCCGAGCGGGCCAGGACGACCGCGTCGTGGCCGGCGTCACCGAGCGCCTCGACGGTCCGGCGGCCAGCGAGTCCGGTTCCACCGGCCACCGCGATCCTCACCACCGCACCTCCCGCTGCTTGCCAACTACCATACGCTACCGTATAGTCGGGACCATACTCCAGCGTATGGAGGTGGTGGCAATGCGGATCCTCAACGTCCACCGGCGCTACCTGCCGGCCGGCGCCGAGCAGGCCGGGGCGCTGCTCGACGGGCTCGCCGGCCCCGGCGACCGGCTCTGGCCCGCCGACCGCTGGCCACCGCTGCGCCTGGACCGGCCGCTGGCCGTGGGCGCGACCGGCGGCCACGGCCCCGTCCCCTACCACGTCCAGGAGTACCTGCCAGGGCGGCGGGTCGTGCTCCGGTTCTCGCCCGGGTTCGGCGTCCAAGGCACCCACCGGCTGGAGGTCCACCGTCGTCAGGGCCTGGTCGAGCTCTGCTACCTCCTGGAGGGCCACAGCCACGGCCCCATGGTGCTGGCCTGGCCGCTGGTCTGGCAGCCGCTGCACGACGCGCTCGCCGACGACCTCCTGGACCGCGCCGAGCTCGTGCTGACCGGCGCGGTCGCCCGCCCGGCGCGCTGGTCGCCGTGGGTCCGCCTGCTGCGCCGGGCGCTGGCCGCCCGGGCCCGCCGCCACCCCCAGGTGACCCGGCGACACCCAACGGTCCCGGCGAGCACCATGCGGGACGCCTGATCGCCTCAGGGACGGGCACCGCGGCCGGCCGCGGCAGGCGCGCTCGGGTGCTCCTGAGCGTTCGCCTTCGTCGTGCGCCAGATCCGGGCGAGCATGAGGAGGCTGGCGGCGACCCCGGTGAAGCCGAGGATCATGAGGCGTGGGTCGGACCGGTGGACGCCGAAGGCCGTCCAGCAGGACAGCTCGCCCAGGACGAGCAGCCAGGTTCCCGGCGAGATCCCGGTGGGGCGGGCGGTCCGGTAGGCGGTCCAGATCGACGGCGTGACCTGGAGGACGAAGGCCGCCGTGAGCAGCGTCCCCAGGCCGGTGCGGCCGGCGACGGTGACGGCCGCGGCCAGCAGCGCGACCCAGGCGCCGACCAGGACCGCAGGCCGCGCCGTCGCCCGTCCGCGTAGGGCGAGCATCGTCGCCAGCGCGCCGGCGAGGAGCGTCGCCGAGGAGGACGGCACCAGCGCCGCCCAGTAGCCCGACAGCGCGAAGTAGGCGAGCCAGGCGGCGTTGTTGACGCTGGTGAGCGTCGCCCACGGCCAGGAGACGCCGGCGGTGTCGTCCGTACGCCGTAGCTTGCCGATCTGGGGCAGGAACTGGGGGATCGCGAACGCCGCGGCGGCGATCGGCGCGAAGTCGAGCAGGCCACCCATGGTCGTTGCCAGCCTCCGCACGAGAGAATATCCCGATGAAAGGGTACATCGGCAGGCGCGTCCGAATATTGCGAACTATGCTGAGACAACGAGAGAATCTGCAATAATCCTCGCGATGGATGCGATCGATCGAAAGATCATTGCCGAGCTCGAGGCGGAGGGGCGGCTCAGCGTGACCGCGCTGGCCCAGCGGGTCAGGCTCAGCGTCGCTCCCTGCCACCGGCGGCTGCGCGCGCTGGAACAGGAGGGAGCGATCCGCGGGTACCGGGCGGTGATCGACCCCGCGGCGATCGGTCTCGGCTTCGAGGTCCTGGTGCACGTGACGATGGACCGGGAGGACGCGGCGACGATCGCGGATTTCGAGCGCGGCCTGGCGGAGGTCGTGGAGGTGCGCCACGCGGAACGGCTCTTCGGAGACCCGGACTACCTCGTCCGCGTCGCCACCGCCGACATCGCCGCCTACCAGAACCTGCGCGACGAGAAGCTCGCGACCCTGCCCGGCGTGCAGCGGCTCACCTCGACGATCGTGATGAAGCGCGTCGTCGACGAGCGACCCTTCCCTTCCAGATGACTGATCGACGGGCCGACCTGGCGGGGAGGATCGAGCTTGGTGGTGAGGTCCCGGTCAACCGCCTCGGGTTCGGCGCCATGCGCCTCCCAGGGATCTGGGACCGGCCGCGGGACCCGCGAGCGGCGCACCGCCTCCTGCGGCGGGCGATCGAGCTGGGCGTCACCTTCATCGACACCGCGCACGCCTACGGGCCCGAGACCAGCGAGCGGCTGATCGCCGAGGCACTGCACCCCTACCCGCCCGAGCTGATCGTCGCGACCAAGGGCGGGTACGGGCCCCGGGGCTCCCGTGGATCGGCGCCGGATGGCCGCCCCGAGACGATCCGGCGGCACTGCCGGCGCAGCCTCGAGGTGTTGCGGCTGGAGCGGATCGACCTGCTGCAGTTGCACACCCTCGACCCCACCGTGCCGATCGAGGAGTCGGTGGGGGCAATGGCGGAGCTGCAGGGAGAGGGCAAGGTTCGCATGATCGGCGTCTCCAACGTCAGCGTCGAGGAGCTGGAACGCGCCCGTGCGGTCGGCGAGGTCGTCTCGGTCCAGAACCGCTACAACCTCGCCGACCGGGCATCGGAGGACGTGCTCGCCGTCTGTGAGCGTGCCGGGATCGCGTTCCTGCCGTGGTTCCCGATCGGTTCCGGCGCCCTGGCCCGAGCCGGCGAGCTTGATGCGGTGGCGACCGCACACGGCGCGACCGCCGCCCAGGTCGCCATCGCCTGGCTCCTGCAGCGCTCGCCGGTGATGCTGCCGATCCCCGGCACCTCCTCGATCGCGCACCTGGACGAGAACGTGGCCGCGGCCGGGCTCCGCCTCTCGGCGGAGGAGGCCCGTCGGCTGTCGCCGTGAGTGCGCTGGGCGCCCCGCTCGTGGAGGCGCCTCAGTGGCCGGCGCGCCCAGGCACGGGAGGGTCGAAGGCGGGACCGGCAGGGAGCGCGTCCGCCTGGCGCCTGCCGCCCGCCGCGACCCCGACCAGGAGCAGCAGGCAGGGCGCGGCCGCGACCAGGCCCAG
>Ga0081538_10001347_pt1 | contig 25269 bp, 20 predicted proteins | sample TabmetS5T2R1_FD_71022 | JGI IMG/M metagenome (GOLD analysis project Ga0081538, IMG submission 71022) | Tabebuia heterophylla rhizosphere microbial communities from the University of Puerto Rico - S5T2R1 | ecosystem: Host-associated > Plants > Roots > Rhizosphere ... | reverse complement strand
GCCGGACGGCGTCGGCGAGGTTCACGTGCCCGGCGACCATGTTGTCCCAGTACGGTGAGTTCGAGTCCTCGAAGTCGGCCATGAAGCCGCGGGCGCCCGAGTTCAGGGCGTTGATCACCATCTTCCGGCTGGCGGGGCCCGTGATCTCGACGCGCCGGTCCTCGAGCGCCGCTGGCACGGGCGCGACCGTGAAGTCCTCCGGCGCTTCCACGAAGTCGAGGGTGTCGCCCTCGTCGAGCTCGGCCTGGCGCTCCTCGCGCCCGCGCAACAGGTCCCGACGGAGGCCGTCCAGCTCGCGGTGCAGGCGGGCCACAAGCGCGAGCGCGCCGTCCGACAGAACCTCCTCGTAGCGGTCGCGGATCCGGCCCCGAATCTCCACGTGCTCGATCTCCACTCTGCTCATGGCTGGTTCTATTCCCGAAGCAGCGCCCGTAGCACCCGCAAACCGAGCGGACACTCGGAGCGCGCTCGATTCGCGAGCCCGACGGCCGCGACGTCGGCCTTGTGCCGGAGGCTCCGGCAGCCGTCCGCGGCGCCCTCCGAGGATGCGACCTCGATGTGCTGCGGCGAATGACCTTGCGGCCGCCGACGAGTGGCGATCGCGGGTAGCCCGTGGTCCGCCGGGGTTCGGCGCGGTCTCGGATCCTGAACGACGCCCGGCCCGGTCGACGAGGTAGCGGTCCTCGGGGTTTCCGCGCCGCCGATCCCGGGGAATCTGGCGGGCGGAGGGAGTGGCGTCGTGGAAGCACGCACGGGATCGGTCGACACGCCGGCAGGGACCTACGAGCTGGGCGTCGGGCGTCCACCGCTGAAGGTCGACGACCTGCCGGAGCCCGAGCAGGTCTTCGGCGTCCCGCGGATCGGCGCCAAGGCGCTCATCACGCTGGTCGTCGGGCCCAGCTTGATCGCGCTCGGCCTCTCGATCGGCAGCGGAGAGTGGATCCTGGCGCCGCTCGCGATCGGCACCGAGGGCTGGGTCGGCATCGGCTTCGTGGCGCTGCTCTCGATCCTGCTGCAGGCGCTCTACAACACGGAGGTCGGCCGGTACGTGCTCGCCACCGGCGAGGTGGCGTCGCTCGGCTTCGGGCGGATCCCGCCCGGGCTCTACATCGGCACGGTCCTCGCGGTGCTCCTCTTCTACCTGGCGTTCATCACCGGCGGCTGGGCGTCCGGCGCCGGGGACGGGCTCTTCACCCTCTTCACCGGTGATATCCCCGGTGAAGGGGACACGAACACGAGCAACTGGCTCGCAGTGGGCCTCATGGTCGTGGTGTTCGTGATCACCCTCATCGGGCGGAAGATCTCGCGCACAATGGAGCTCGTCAACTGGGTGATCGTGGGCTTCATCCTGATCACGGTCACGCTTGCGGCCATTCTGCTGGCGGGGGCGAGCGACTGGGGCGACGGCCTCGAGGGGCTCTTCCGGCCGGCACTGCCGCCGGAGGGAGTCGACGCGACGACGATCGGCTCCGTGGCGGGCTTTGCGGCGATGGCATCGGGCCTGAACTACGTGTTCATGAACTACTACCGCGACAAGGGCTACGGCATGGGCAGCAAGACGGGGTTCATCCCGGGGCTGCTCGAGCGAGAGAGCCGGGAAGTCGACCCGGTCGGGACGACGTTCCGCGAGACGCCCGAGAACGCCGCCCGCTGGAAGCGCTGGTTCCGCTTCCTGAGGATCGAGATGTGGGTGATCTTCGTGCCGGGGGCGCTGATCGGGATCCTGATGCCCGGCATCCTCGTCAGCTCGCTGGCGGATCGCACCGGGACCGCGCCGGAGGAGGCGACCATGCCCACCTACGTCGCCAGCCAGCTCGACCAGCTCGGCGAGCCGCGCATCTACTACTGGTGGGCACTGCTCGTCGGCTTCCTGATCCTCTTCTCGACTCAGCTCGTCGTGTTCGAGATGCTGGTCCGCAACTTCGTGGACGCCGTGTACGGGTCGAGCGCGCGCTTCCGCCGGGCGATCGGCGGCGACCCGCGCCGCTTCTACTACCCGTTCATGCTCCTGCTCCTGGTGGTGATCTCGGTGATCATCTTCCAGGCGCTGTCGACGGAGCTGCTCCAGTGGGCCGCCAACATGTCGAACCTGGCGGCCCTGCTCGCGCCGTTCGCGCTCATGTACCTCATCAGCAAGCTGCCCAGGCCGGCCAAGGCGAGGTGGTGGTCGTACGTGATCCTGGTCTGCGTGTCCGTCTACTTCGGCTTCTTCTTCCTCAACTTCCTCGTCAGCAAGATCAGCCCGGGGACCGACTTGTCGTTCTGGTAGGCGAGCGTCAGCGCCCTGCGCGTGGCCTTGCTACTCCCGAAGCAGCGCCCGTAGCGCCCGCAAACCGAGCGCACCCACGGGGCGGGCCTGGTTCGCGAGCACCACGGCCGCTACGCCGGCCTCCGGGTTGAAGCCGGCGAAGCTCCGAAAGCCGCCGGTTCCTCCCTCGTGCACGAACACTCGGCGACGGAGTCGGCCGGCGGGGAGTAACACGCCGGGGGGAATGGACATCCACCCGAGGCAGAGCTCGATCCGGCGGAGGCGTATCCGGGGGCGGCGGGTCTCCGTCGCCGCCGTGGCGAGCGGGTGGCGCGCGCCCGGCTCGTGCAACCTCATGAACGCCAGCAGGTCCACGGCCGTGGAGCGGAGCCCGCCCGCGCCGGCGAGGGCACCGAGGTGCCAGTGGGGGACGGGTCGGCCGCGGCGGTCGTGTCCCTCCGCCACGCGCGGACGGTCTCCAAAGGGCGGTTCGATCCACGTATCCGCCAGCCGCAGCGGAGCGCAGATCCGCTCGCGGACCAGCCTTTCGTACGTAGTGCCCGCGCGCCGGGACAGCGCATAGCCGAGCAGGCCGGCGCCGTAGTTCGAATACCGGAACCTCTGGCCGGGCTCGCGCCGCGGACGGGTTCTCGGCACCGTCGCCTCGAGCCGCGCCGCGTCCCAGCGCGCGTAGGGGTCGCGGCGGTCGACGGAAAGTGCCCGCCACACGAGGCCCCGCGGGACGACCGGCAGCCCCGATCGATGCGAGGCGAGATCCTCGAGCGTGATCTCGCGGCCCCGCGGCGGGATACGCACGCCCGCCGGCAGGTGACGATTCACCGGGTCGTCGAGGGCGACCAGCCCGTCGAGCGCCATGTCCGCTAGCAGGGTCGCGGTGAAGGTCTTGGTGATCGAGCCGATCTCGAGGATCGAGCGCGGCCCGTCCGGCAGCCGCCCGCGGTGCCACAGGGCCGTCTCCCGGCCGGCGAACGCGCCCACGACCAACCCGGTGCGGCGCACAAGGCTCCGCTCGAGAACCGGCTCGAGACGCTCCCGCAGCGTCGACACTCAGCCGATCGACCGGGCGAGAAGCTCGAGCGGGTGGTAGACGGGCAGCGGCCGCCCCAAGCGCGCAGTGTGCGTCGTGATCTGGAGCGCGCAGCCCGGGTTCGCCGCCGCCACCGCCTCGGCGTCGGTGTCGAGCAGGTTGCGGGCCTTGCGCTCGCCGAGCTCGGCGGCCGGCTCCGGCTGGAGCAGGTTGTAGACGCCGGCCGACCCGCAACAGATTTCCCACTCGGCGGGCTCGACGAGCTCGAGGTCGGGCACCTGGCGAAGCAGCTCGCGCGGCTCCGCCCGGACTCCCTGGGCGTGGGCGAGGTGGCAGGCGTCGTGGTAGGCGATCTTCATGCGCAGGGGGCGCCGCTCCGCCCGCGGGCCCGCCTCGGCGAGAACCTCGGTGGCGTCCCGGACCTTGGCCGAGAACCGCCGCGCGCGCTCCGCCCAGGCGGACTCGTCGCGGAGCACGTGCCCGTAGTCCTTCATTGCCGAGCCGCAGCCGGCGGCGTTGACCACGACGGTGTCGTACCCCTCGAGCGCTTCGATCGTCCGCTTGGCGAGGTCCACCGCCGCGTCGTCGCCCGAGTGCAGCTGCAGCGCGCCGCAGCAGCGCGGCAGCCGCGGCGCGTGGACCTCGAAGCCGTCGGCGGCAAGCACGCGGGCCGTGGCCTCGTTGACGTGACTGAAGAAGACCCTCTGGACGCAGCCCTGGAGCAGGGCGACGGTGCCCCGCCTCTCGCCGCGCGCCTCGAACCGCCGCGGGAGACGGTTGAACGCCCCCCGCAGCGACGCGTCTGGGGCCAGCCCCGCGAGCGTCGCGAGGCGCGGCGCCAGGCGACGCAGGCGGCGACGGCGGGCGAGCCCGGCCAGCCCCGTGCGCTGGGACAAGGCCACAAGCGGGGCCGCGGCGCGCAGGCGGCCGGGGTGCGTGAACAGCTCGAAGACCAATCGCCGGTAGGCCCGCTCGCGGGCCGGCCGCTCGAAGTTCCGCTCGACCTGGGCGCGAGTGTCCTCGATCAGCTTGTCGTACTGGACGCCCGACGGGCAGGCCGTCACGCACGCCATGCAGCCGAGGCAGCGGTCGATGTGCGTTACGAGCGGGGCGGAGATCTCCTCGTGGCCCTGGCGCATCAGCACGATGCGTCCGCGTGGCGAGTCCATCTCCTCCTCCCACAGCAGGTAGGTCGGGCAGGTGGGGAGGCAGAACCCGCAGTGGACGCAGTCGGAGATCAGGTCGAGCTCCGGCGTGCGAACCTCGTCGAAGGCGGTCACGGGGCCGCTCCCGGGTTGCATACGCCGGCCGGGTCGAAGCGCTCGCGCACCCGGCGCATCAGCTCGCGCGCCACCGGGTCGAGCCGGCCCCAGTGGTCCGCGCGTAGCCCGGGCGGCGCATCAAGCACGGTCACCGCGTACTCGCGCCGGAGCTCCTCGATCGCGCGGTCGGCCTCCTCGGGCCCGCGGCCCTCGAGCTTCATCCAGCAGAGCCCGAGGGCGGCCCGGGCCACCAGTCGCGCCCCCAGCCGGTCCGTCGCGGAGCACAGCGCGGGCAGGTCCGTCTGCCGCGCGGAGACCCGTGCGACCGCCCACTCGGACGACCGCTGACCGTCGCGCTGGAACCGCCAGATCGCGTCGTCGTCCTCGACCACCTCCGCCTCGAGGCCCGCGTTCTTCAACACCCGGCCCGCGGCCTCCGCCTGCTCGCGCGCCGTGGCGCCCCCGAACCGGGCTAGGACGGCCCCGTCGCCGCCGCCCCAGCGGACGTCCAGTCCCATCTGCTCGAGCGGCGCGTGCGACAGGTCGCGCGCGGCGTGGGCGACCGCGGCCGGATCGCGCGAGCCGCCGGCCGCGGTGGCGGTGGCCGGCGGAAGCGGGTGCAGTCGCACGGTGACCTCGAGGATCGCGCCCAGCGTGCCGAGTGAGCCGGCGAACAGCTTGGCCAGGTCGTAGCCGGCCACGTTCTTGATGACCTTGCCCCCGGCCCTCGCCACGGCGCCGTCCGAGAGCGCCACCCTGATGCCGACCACGAGGTCGCGAACGCCCCCGTAGCGGGACCTCAGCGGCCCCGAGTCGCCCCCGGCCACGACACCCCCGATGGTCGCCCCGTCGTCCGGAGGGTCGAGCGACAGCATCTGGCCGGCGTCGGCGAACGTCGCCTGGGCCGCCGCGAGCGGCACGCCTGCCTCGAGCACGGCGGTCAGGTCGCCGACGTTGTGCTCGACGATCCGGTCGAGCCCGGCGGTCGAGATCTCGACCGCCACATCGCCCCGGTTCGCCGCCCAGCGGTGCTTGGTCCCGCCGCCGCGGAACCTGACCGGCGTGCCCTCCGCGCCCGCGCGCCGCAGCGCCTCGATCACGCCCTCGGCGGTGGCGACGGCCATCAGAAGCGCTCTGCGAGCCCGGCCCGCTCGAGCGGGTGGCGCCGGTAGGGGCCGGGGACCTCTCCGCACAACCGTGGCGTGGGCATGACCTTCCCGGGGTTCGCGCGCTGCTCGGGGTCGAAGGCGCACCTGAGCCGCTGGAAGGCGGCCAGGTCAGCGTCCGAGAACATCTCCGGCATGTAGCGCTTCTTGTCCACGCCCACGCCGTGCTCCCCCGTGATCGAGCCGCCCGCCTCCACGCATGCCTTCACGATGAGCCCGGCGCACTCCTCCGCGCGCTCCGCCTCGCCCTCCTTGCGCCCGTCGTAGCAGACGAGCGGGTGCAGGTTCCCGTCCCCGGCGTGGAACACGTTCGCAACCTGGACGCCGTACTCGCTCGCGAGCTCGTCGATCCGCGCCAGCACCTCCGCCAGCCGCGTCCGCGGGATGACGCTGTCCTGCACGTAGTAGTTCGGCGCCACCCGCCCCATCGCGGCGAAGGCGGCCTTCCGCGCCTTCCAGATCACCTCGCGCTCGGCCTCGTCGCGTGCGACGCGCACCGAGTCGGCGCCGGCCCGCTCGCAGATCTCCACCACCTGCTTGAAGCGCGCCGAGCACTCGGCCTCCGAGCCGTCCAGCTCGACCACCAGCGCGGCTCCCGCGTCCGCCGGGTAGCCGGCGCCCGAGTACTCCTCGGCCGCCCGGATGGATAGGTTGTCCATCATCTCGATGGCGCCCGGCACGATCCCGCCCGCGACGATCTCGGACACGACCTCTCCCGCCTGCGACGTCGAGCCGAAGAACGCGACGAGCGTGCGCACGGCCTCCGGCTTCGGCACCACCCGGAGCCAGATCTTCGTGGCGATGCCGAGCGTGCCCTCGGAGCCGACGAACGCGCCGATCATGTCGTAGCCCGGCGGGTCGAGCTCCTTGCCGCCGAGCTGCGTCACCTCGCCGTCGGGCAGCACCAGCTCGAGCCCGGTGACGTAGTTGGTCGTGAAGCCGTACTTGAAGCAGTGGGCCCCGCCCGAGTTCTCCGCCACGTTGCCGCCGATCGTGCAGACGATCTGGCTTGACGGATCCGGTGGATAGAAGTGGTCCGGCCCGACGGCCTGAGATACGGCCACGTTCGTCACCCCGGGCTCGACCACCACGCGCTGGTTGTCGAGGTCCACCTCGACCACCCGCCGCATCCGGTTCAGCGCGATCAGGACGCCCTCCTCCACCGGGGTGGCCCCGCCCGACAGCCCCGAGCCGGCGCCGCGGGCCACCCACGGGATCCCCGCCCGGTGGCAGGAGCGAACCACGTGCTGGACGTCCTCCGTAGAGCCCGGGAGGACCACGGCGCCGGGGGTCACCGCGTACTGGAGCAGCCCGTCCGACTCGTAGGTGCGCAGCTGGTGGCGATGAGTGACGACGTGCTCGTCGCCCAGCGCCGCGCGCCACTCGGCGACGAGCGGCCCGAGGTCGGGCCGGGTGGCTACACCACCATCCACTCGAGCACCGCGGTCGATTGCAGGTACACCAGCACGCACATCAGCAGAACGAGCACAAGGCTCCAGACCGGCACCTTACGGAAGAGGTCGCCCTTATGCCGACGTTCCCATAACGGCGATCATGAGAACCGTCGGCGTATGTCCCGCGCCGATTGAGAATTCCTCGCAGCGAGCGTCATCGGCCGCTGAGGAGGAGTACATGATCTGAGGGCCCCGGCCGACGTCGTCTTCGACGTGTTGTTCGCGGAGAAGGAGGCGGTCGGGATGGCTGATGTGTCGAGCGTTGTGGTGAGCGGTCCGCTTGGGCCGTTCGCTGCCGGGTTCGTGGATGACTTGTCGCGGCGCGCTGCGGCACACAGGGATCGTGACACGCGTGCACCACATCTTGACACGGTGGCGTGACATCATTTATCATCACCGTGACATGAGCGCCACACGCCCGTATGACAGCCCGCTTCGCGCGGAGCAGATGGAGCAGACGCGTCTGCGCATTCTCGAGGCGACGACGGAGGTCTTGGCAGATCCCGCGAGCGACGAGGTGACAATTCCGCTGGTCGCGAAGCGCGCGCAGGTTTCGCTGAGGACGGTCTACCGCCACTTCGCGACGAGGGAGGCGCTGTTCGATGCGTGGGCGGAGTGGGTGGACGAGCGGCTGCAGATCCATCTGCACTCGTATCCGGAGAGCGCGCAGGAGTTGCCGGCCTTCGCGGGTGAGCTGTACCGCTCCTACGACGAGAGCGCGTCGCTCGTGCGGGCGATGCTCGTGTCAAGGGCCGGCCGCGCTGTGCGCGAGCGGACGCGCTACCGGCGGCAGCGTGTGTTCAATCGCGCGATGCGTGAGCTGACGGCGGGGCTCGAGCCGAAGGAACGCGCGCGGGTACTGGCCGTCGTCTACCTGCTCGTGAGCGCGCCTGCATGGCAGGCGATGCGCGAGCAATCGGGGCTGGACGGCGTCGAGGCGGGCAAGGCCGCCGCTTGGGCGCTGCGTGTGCTGACAGACGAGCTCCGCCGGAACCCGGCGAGCCTGAAGGAGGTCGACGAATGACGATGACGATGACGACCGTCACCGAGCAGGGGTTCCCCCCGCCGGGACCCGGCGTGTGGATGCTCGACGCGACCCACTGGACGCGACCGCTGACGCGCTTCCAGGCAGAGCTCTTCCCGGAACCGTTCAGGCGCGGCTTCGGCGAGAGCCTGCGCCGGTACGGGTCGCTGCTCGAGTACCTCGATGTCGGTTTCGCGAACGGGTTCCCGTACTACCGGCCGCGGCCGGTCGGCGCGCCGGAGGACGTGGACGCGCACCCGCCGCGGGAGGTCTGGGACAAGCTCGCCTCCAGCAACCCAGAGATCCGGCAGCGACTGGCGACGAGCGCGCGCGTGTTCGAGCGGAAGCTGTGGCGGGAGGACCTCGCGCGCTGGGACGGCGAGGTGAAGCCGGCCGCCACGCGCGCGCATCTCGAGCTGCTGGCGGTCGACCCGCATTCGCTCGATGCGAGCGAGCTGCTGGCCTACCTCGATCGCTGCCGTGACAACCAGGCCCACGGCGCGTACGGGCACCACCTCTTCAACGTCCCGGCCCTACTCCCGATCGGCGACTTCCTCGTGCACGCGCGCGAGTGGACGGGGCGCTCTGCCGACGAGCTGCTCGGCCTCCTCCGCGGCGCGAGCCGGGATCCACTCGGCGCCGCCGGCGAGCTGGCGCGCCTCGTCGTCGCGCTCCGGCACGATCCCGTGGCGCTCGAGCTGCTCGTGACTCCGGCCGAGCCGGCGGAGGTCCTCGCGACACTTCGCTCGCTGCCGGGCGAGGCCGGCGCGCTCGCGACCGCGTACGTCGACCGTGTCGGCTACCGGCCGGTGAACGGCGAGGACATCGGCGAGCCCTCTGTGCACGAGCTGCCGGAGCTCGTCGTGGCGGCGATCCGCTCCGCCGTCGACGCCGTCGCGTCCGGCACGGAGGCCGAAGAGCTCGAAAGCCGGACGAGCGACATGCGCGCCGACGTGCCGCGCGAGCAGCGTGCGGCGTTCGACGAGCTGCTCGCGGAGGCGCGGGCGGTGTCGCGCCTGCGGGACGAGCGCGGGAGCTACGCCGACCTGTGGGCGATCGGGATCATGCGACGCGCGATCCTCGCGGCCGGCGCGCGGCTGGCCGCCTCCGGGCGGATCGGCGACCCGGCCCACCTCGCCGAGGCCGACTACGACGAGATCCGCGCGCTCGTTGGAACGGGCGAGGGCCCCACGGCCGAGGAGCTCAGCGAACGGGCGCGCTACCGGCTCCAGGCGCGCTACGCTGACGCGCCGCCGTTCCTCGGCGGCGAGCCCGCGCCGCCGCTGCCGCCCGAGTGGCTGCCGCCGGCGGCCGCGAGGCTCGAGCGGGCGATCGGCGCGGTGGTCGAGGAGATGCTGTTCGCGCCGAAGCCGCAGACGGAGGAGCGCAAGGTGCGTGGCGTCGGCGTCAGCCCGGGCGTCTACGAGGGCACGGCGCGCTCGATCCACAGCACCGAGGAGTTCGGCCGCATCGAGCGTGGCGACGTGCTCGTCACCAACTCGACCACGACGGCGTTCAACATCGTGCTGCCGCTGCTCGGCGCGATCGTCACCGACCGCGGCGGCCTGCTCTCGCACGCGGCGATCGTCGCGCGCGAGTACGCGATTCCCGCCGTCGTCGGCTGCAGCGACGCCACCGCCGTCGTCGCCGACGGCGACCGCGTCCGCGTCGACGGCCGCGCCGGCGAGGTCGAGGTGCTCGCGTGACGTTCGCGCCGCTGGAGCAGGCGGTCGACGCCAACCGGTTCGGCGGCAAGGCGGCTCAGCTCGCGGTGGCGCTCCGCGGGGGACTGCCCGTGCCGCGCGGCGTCGCGCTGTCCGTCGCACTCGTCGACGCGGTCGCGCGGGACGAAAGCGGCGCGGCCGGCGAGGTCGAGCGCGCCGCATCGCTGCTGCGGCCGCCGCTCGCCGCGCGCTCCTCGGCCGTCGGCGAGGACGCGCACGACGCGAGCTTCGCCGGGCAGCACCTGACCTGCCTCAACGTCCCCTCCGCGGCGGAGGCGGTCGCAGCCGTGAGCGAGATCAGCCGCTCGGCCCACGAAGGAGCCGCGGCCGGGTACCGGGCGCGCCTCGGGCTCGACGAGCCGCCGCGCGTCGCCGTCGTTCTCCAGGAGCTGGTCGATAGCGATTGCGCCGGCGTCCTCTTCACGCGCAACCCGCTCAACGGAGCCGACGAGCTCGTCGTCGAAGCAGCGTGGGGACTCGGCGAGGCCGTCGTCGCCGGGCTCGTCACGCCCGACCGGTTCCGCGTCGCCCGCGACGGCACGGTGCTCGAGCGCGTCGTCGGCGTCAAGGACGTCGCCGTGGTGCGCTCGCCGGACGCAGGCACGCGGCAGGTCGCGATCGAGCGGGAACGTGTTCGAATGCCGTGCCTCACGGACGGCCAGCTCGCGCAGCTCGCGCAGGTCGGCGAGGGGTGCGAGCGCGTCTTCGGCCGCGCGCGCGACGTCGAGTGGGCCTACGCCGGCGCCACGCTGCACCTGCTCCAGTGCCGCGCGATCACTCGTGCCGCAGCAGCGCGTTGATGATCGCCGGTGGCGCGCATTCTCTGGATTGCGTGCGCGGCGCCGGGCTCGCTGTTCCCGGCGGTGCCGATCGCGCTCGAGCTGACCCGGCGCGGCCATGAGCTGACCGTACTGTGCGCGCCGAGCTCGCAGAAGACCTTCGAGTCGCTCGGCTTCGGGTTCCGGCCGGCACGCGAGCTGGCGCGCCACCTGCCCACATTCGGCTTCGGCGCCGACGAGCGCATCCGCGAGGCGAGGTCAGCGCGGCACGCGGGCACCGTTCGCGCGCTCTACGCGGATGCGCGGCGGGAGCTCGCGGCGGCGGCGTACGGCGCAGCGATGGTCGACCCGCTCGAGCCGGGCGGCGGATTCGCGTGCGATGCGAGCGGAGTCCCGTCCTTCTCGTACGTCCACTGGCGGATGGCCGAGGCCGGCCTCGACACCTGGTTCCGGTTCCGGGTCTGGGACCGAACCAGCCCCGGAGCCGAGGCGTTCGTCGAGTGGTGGAACGAGCAACGCGCGCTCGTGGGGCTTGGACCGGAGCGGCGGCCGCCGGAGGACCACGTCTGGTACCGGCACTCCCGGGACCTGACGTTGGTCCTCGGCCTTCCCGAGCTGGTCGAGCCGAAGGGCAGCTTGCCTCCGTACGCCGTTCGTGTAGGTCCCACGGTCTGGGAACCGCCGCTCGAGGTGGCGCTGCCGGAGTGGGTCGAGCGGCTGGGCCGCGAGCGGCCGGCGGTACTGGCCTCGGTCTCGACCGTAGGCGCGACGGACGCTCAGCTTGTCCGCAAGGTCGGCGCGGCGGCCGACGGCGAGGATCTCGACGTCGTCCTGACGGTCGCCGCCGCCGGCGCGCTTCCACCGCTGCCGGAGAACGTTCGCATCGTGCGGTTCATGTCGCACGGCGCACTGCTGCCGCGCGTAGCCGCGGTCGTCTCGCACGCCGGCAACGGCACGGTCACGCGCGCCGCCTGCGCCGGCGTCCCGCTCCTGCTCCTGCCGGACGGCAAGGACCAGTTCGACGTCGCACGCGGCGCCGCCGCCGCTGGCATCGCGCTTGTGCTCGACCGCGAGCACGCCGACGCGACGCGTGTCCGTATCGCGCTCCGGACGCTGCTAGACGAGCCGGCATTCCGCACCCGCGCGCGTCAGCTCGCACGGCGGGCAGCGCGCTACGACGGCGCCGCTACGGCGGCCGACGCGGTCGAGCGGTTCCTCGTCTCACCGGTCGATGCGATCGGCATCGCACGACCACGGGCTTCGAGCCCGCGGGCTCCGGGGCGCTTCTTTGAGGAGTTCGGCTGCGACGCCGCAGAGGCCGCCTCGTTCGAGGCGTCCAACAGCGAGGAAGCGATCTGCCGCGTGGTCGAGGGACGCGCCCCTTCGGGATGATCATCCCCGCCGACGAGAAGAAGGCCCGGGCGTGACACCCGCGGAGGGCAGCAGCCAGCGGCATCCTCGAGCGCGGCGCCATCAATCCGTAGAGCTGGCGGGACGACTTCGGGTTTGTCCAGGGGCACGAAATCCAAGGAGCCTCGCGGCCGCCGAGTGTCGCGCCGCAAGCACACTTCTCGGTGTGCAGGCACTCGCCCATCCACAGTCTCATCGAGACCGAGGCAACGGCCGTCACCAGCACCGCGAGCACCTGACGAACCGTTCATACCGAACGTGTTCTCGCACTACTCCCCGCCGGAGACCCGGCAGCGAAATGCCTTACCGCCGCTTCTGAGCACCTCCAACAGCGCCGGAGCGCTGTCGGCCGGCTCCTGCTTCGCGGCCGGCGAGGCCGACCGTGGCCATGCCGATCGCCAGGTTCTGCGGAGAGAGCACCTTACAAATCGTGGTGACGACGACCCACATGATCGGGAACCGCCCGAAGGCCGCGCCCTCCGTGGCGGTGTGCCCGTTCTGCGTTGCGGGAAACTCCTGTCGCGTGCGGCTGACCCTCTTCGTCACCTGCCTGGGCGACACCCTGTTTCCGTCGACGGGCCGGGCGGTGGTTCACCTCCTCGAGCGTTTGGGGCACGAGGTCGAGTTCCCGCTCGAGCAGACGTGCTGCGGCCAGATGCATTTGAACTCCGGCTACGTGCGCGAGGGCATGGCGCTCGCCCGGCGCCTCGGGCGGGTTTTCGACGGCGCAGAGGCCGTGGTGACGCCGTCCGCGTCCTGCGCCGGGATGCTGCGCCACCGGCTCGGTGACGAGGCGCCGCCGATCTACGAGCTCTCGGAGCTGCTCGTCGACCGGCTGGGGCTCGAGGACGTGGGCGCCTACTACCCCCACCGGGTGACCTTCCATCCGACCTGCCACTCGCTACGGGAGCTGCGCGTGGGCGACCGGCCGCTGCGGCTCTTGCGCGCGGTCCGCGGGATCGAGCTCGTCGAGCTGCCGCAGGCCGCCGAGTGCTGCGGCTTCGGGGGGACGTTCGCGGTGAAGAACGCGGACGTCTCGTCGGCGATGCTGGCCGACAAGGTGCGCGCCGTGCTCGACACCGGCGCCGAGGTCGTTTGCGCCGGCGACAGCTCCTGCCTCATGCACATCGGCGGCGCGCTGAGCCGGCAGCGCACCGGGGTGCGGACGGCCCACCTGGCGGAGGTGCTCGCCTCGTGAGCTTCCCGGCCGCCGCCCGTGTCGCGCTGCGGGACTCCCAGCTGCGCCGCAACCTGGCCAAGGCGACGGGGACGATTCGCGAGAAGCGCGCGAGGGCGGTGGGCGAGCTGCCCGACTGGGGCGAGCTGCGGGCGGCCGGGCGGGCGTTGAAGGACCGCACGCTGGCATCCCTCGACGAGCATCTCGTGGCTTTTGAGTCCGCCGTGGCGGCCGGGGGCGGTCGGGTGCATTGGGCGAAAGACCGCACCGAGGGGTGTCGGATCGTGGCGGAGATCGCCCGGTCGCATGGGGTCGATGAGGTCGTGAAGGTCAAGTCGATCGTCACGGACGAGATCAAGCTGAACGAGGCGCTGTCCGCCGCGGGCGTGCGCGCGGTCGAGACCGATCTCGCCGAGCTGATCATCCAGCTGGGTGGCGACGTGCAGTCGCACATCCTGGTGCCCGCGATCCACAAGAACCGGTCGGAGATCCGGGACCTGTTCGCCCGCGAGCTCGGGCTGCCCGAGCTGAGCGACGAGCCGGCCGCGCTGACGGAGGCGGCGCGGCTCCACCTGCGGCGCAAGTTCCTCGACGCCCGCGTCGGGATCTCCGGGGCGAACTTCGCGGTGGCCGAGACGGGCACCGTCTGCGTCGTCGAGTCTGAAGGCAACGGGCGCATGTGCACGACGCTGCCCGAGGTGCTCGTGACGGTGATGGGCGTGGAGAAGCTCGTCCCCACGTGGCGCGACATGGAGGTGTTCCTGCAGCTCCTGCCGCGCTCGTCGACCGGCGAGCGCATGAACCCCTACACGTCGTTCTGGACCGGCGTCCGCCGCGGCGACGGGCCGCGTGAGTTCCACATCGTCCTGCTCGACAACGGCCGCACGGACGTCCTCGCCGACGAGGTGGGCCGCCAGGCGCTCCGCTGCATCCGCTGCTCCGCCTGCCTGAACGTCTGCCCGGTCTACTCCCGCACGGGCGGCCACGCCTACGAGTCGGTCTACCCCGGGCCGATCGGGGCGATCCTGACCCCGCAGCTCCACCGCCTCGAGGAGGGCCGGTCGTTGCCTTATGCCTCGAGCCTGTGCGGCGCCTGCTACGAGGTGTGCCCGGTCGAGATCGACATACCGCGGGTGCTGGTGCACCTGCGCTCGCGGGTGGTGGATTCGGAGCCGGCCTGGAAGCCGGAAAAGGCAACGATGAAGGCGATGTACCGGGCCTTCTCCTCCCGCCGCGCATTTGAGCGGGCGCAGCGGGCGGCCCGGCTGGGCTCCCGGCCGCTTGGGCGCCGCGGGCGTATCGAGCGCCTGCCCTGGCCGCTCTCGGGCTGGACCGCCACGCGCGATCTGCCCGCGCCGCCCGCGGAGACCTTCCGCGACTGGTGGCGGCGGGAGCGGGGCGACGCGGCGAGGGCCGAAACCGCACGCGTTCGACCTTATGTGCGTATAGCGCACGAAAGGTCAAACGCGTGGCGCGGCGGCGGCGATGCGGCACCCGCCCGCGACGCCGTCCTCGGGGCGATCCGTTCGGCGCTCGCCGACGCGCCGCCCGCGCCGGAGGTGCCGCGCGCGTACCGCCGCAACTCCGACCGCGACCGCGATGCGATCGTCGCCACCTTCGCCGAGCGCGTCGGTGAGTACCGGGCGACCGTGCGGCTCGTGGACCAGGCGACGCTCGTCGAGGCCCTGACGGAGCTCTGCCGCGACCACGGGGCAAAGACGCTTGCCGTGCCCGCCGACCTCCCGGACGCCTGGCGCCCCGAAGGCGCCGACCTCATCCCCGACGCCGGCCTCTCCCCCCACGAGCTCGACCGGCTCGACGGCGCGCTCACCGGATGCGCGCTCGGCATCGCCGAGACCGGCACGATCGTCCTCGACGGCGGGCCCGGCCAGGGCCGCCGGGCGCTGAGCCTCGTCCCCGACTACCACCTCTGCGTCGTGCACGGCGAGCAGGTGGTGGACCTCGTGCCGGAGGCCGTGGAGCGGCTCGAGCCAGCGGTGCGCGAGGGCCGCCCACTCACGTTCGTCTCGGGACCGTCCGCCACCTCGGACATCGAGCTGAACCGGGTGGAGGGCGTGCACGGGCCGCGCACGCTGCACGTGGTCGTCGTGGGCTAGCCCCCGGCGTTTGTCGCCCTTGGGCCTCGGGCAAGCGGCGAGGCGAGGCGTCGTGATGTTCATCTACAGCCTGTGGGCGGCGCTCGTCGCGCTCGCCGCGGCGGCCACGCTCCGCTCGTAGCGCATGGCCGATTTCAGCGTGTACGTGGCGCTGACGACACCGTTCGACGCGGACGGCGAACCGCACCCCGCGGCGCTGCAGGTGCACATCGAGCTGCTCGTCGAGGACGGAGTCGACGGGCTGGTGGTGGCCGGCACGACGGGGGAGGGGCCGCTCCTCGAGGAGGCCGAGATCGAGGCCGTCGTCGCGACGGCGGTCGACGCGGCCGGCGACCGGCTCGACGTCGTGGCGCACGTCGGGCGGGCCAGCACGCCCGCGACGGTGCGGCTCGCCGCGGCGGCCGCGCGGATCGGCGCGGGCGGGCTGATCGCGATCACCCCGTACTACTTCGCCCTCGGCGACGACGAGCTGCTGCGGCACTACGCCGCCCTGCTCGACGCCGTCGACGGACTGCCGGTGCTCGCCTACACGTTTCCCGCGCGCGCCGGCAACGAGCTTTCGCCCGAGGTGCTCGACCGGCTCGCCGGGGAGGGGCTGGCCGGGCTGAAGGACTCGACGGGGTCGGCGGATCGCCACCGCGAGTACCTCGACGTCGCGCGCCGCCACCCGGGCCTGCGCGTGTTCGTCGGCTCGGAGCGCCTGCTCCTCGAGTCGCTGGGGGGCGGCGGCGCAGGAACGATCTCCGGGCTCGCCAACGCGCGCGCCGACGTCGTGCTGCGGCTGCGGGAGGACCCGGGTGACGAGGCCCAGAGGGCCGTCGACGCAGCCCGCGACGAGCTGCCGGACATACCGCGCCTCAAGCGGGCGGTCAGCGAGCGCCTCGCCGACCGCGGCGTCTGGTACGCACCGGCGCCGCGCGCGCCGCTCGGGCCGTAGTCTCGCGCCCGATGCGGACCGTTTACCTCGGCACCTCGGACTTCGCCGTGACGGTGCTCGAGCGCCTCGCCGCGACGCCGCACCGGCCGGTGCTGGTGGTCACCCGCCCCGACCGGCCTCGCGGGCGGGGTCGGCGCGTCGGCCCGCCGCCCGTGGCGGAGGCGGCCGAGCGGCTCGGCATCGAGTTGCTCCAGCCGGACGACGTGAACGGCGAGGCGGCGCGGGAGCGCATCGCGGCCGCCGAGCCGGACGAGGTCTGCATCTGCGCCTTCGGCGCGCTGCTGAAGGAGCCGCTCCTCTCCCGTCACGAGATGATCAACGTGCACCCGTCGCTCCTGCCGCGCTGGCGTGGGGCCGCGCCGGTCGAGCGGGCCATCGAGGCGGGCGACGAGGAGACGGGCGTGACGATCATGCGGCCGACGCGCGAGTTCGACGCCGGCCCGATCTGCCTTCAACGGTCCGAGGCCATCCGGCCCGACGACGACCACGGCACGCTCGCCGGTCGACTCGCGCTCCTGGGCGGCGAGCTGCTGGTCGAGGTGCTCGACACCCGGCCGGCCTGCCACGAGCAGCCAGAGGAGGGCGTGACCTACGCAGCGAAGATCGAGCGCGACGAGCGCCGCCTCGATCCCGGCCGGCGACCCGACGAGCTCGAGCGCCGCGTCCGCGCGCTGACGCCGCACGTCGGCGCGTACCTCGAACTGCCGGCCGACGGGCGGCTGGGCGTCCTGCGGGCCGTGCTCGGCCGCACCGACGAGCTCCGGCCGGGCGAGCTCGCGGTCCGCGACGGCCATCTCCTCTACGGCGCCACCTCCGGCTCGCTCGAGCTCATCGAGGTGCAGCCGGAGGGGAAGCGGGCGATGGCCGCCGCGGACTGGATCCGCGGCCACCGCGACCTGCTCGCGGAGGCGGGGTAGGAACCTCTGCCCGCCCGCCCGAGTACGGTTCCGGGAGGGGGATGCACGTGGCGCGCGACAGCGAGATCAGGCTCGGGCCCGAATGTCCCGGCTGCGGCGAGCCGTGGCTGCGCGGCACGAACCTGGCCGGCCGCTACCGCTGCGTCAACTGCCTGCGCCGCTTCGAGCTCCGCTCGGAGTGCACGAACTGCGGCGCCCACTCCACGATCGCCCGCATGTCCGACACGGCGAACGTGACCTGCCGCAACTGCGGCGGCAGCATGCTCGAGCGGATTTAAGTGCCCCCCGCCGCAAGTACGATCGCGTTTGGCGGCTGCGAATCATCGCCTGGCTACGTCCTCACTCGCTCGCGTGCTTTTCAAGCACGCCACGCTCGCTGCGTCCTTGCCAGGCTCGATTCTCGCTCGCCAATCCGCGACCGAACTTACGGCGAGGAGCACTAGGCCGGCCGAACCTCCACCGGGATCCCGTTCAGCACGGCGTTGCCGGACAGCGGGTCCACAGCGGTCTCGTCGGCGAGCAGGTTGCTGTTCACGCCGGCGTGCTCGGTGGCCACGCGAAGGCGCATGCCCGGCTCGTCGTGGCCCCAGCCGTGGGGGATCGAGACGACGCCGGGCATGATCGCGTCCGTGATCTCCACCGGCGCCTCGAGCTCGCCGGCCGCCGAGCGCACCAGCGCCGGCAGGCCGTCCTCGAGCCCAAGCCGCTCGGCGTCGTCGGGATGCACGTGCATCGTGCAGCGCTCCTTGCCCTTCACGAGCGCCGGCAGGTTGTGCATCCATGAGTTGTTCGAGCGGAGCTGGCGGCGCCCGATCAGAACCATCCCGCCGTTGCGTGGCCGTCCCAGCGCGGCCCCGAGGCGCCCCAGGTCCTCGACGATCGCCTCCGGCGCAAGCTCGATCCGGCCGGAGGGCGTCCGAAGAGCACCCGGCAGCCGCGGCTCGAGCGGCCCGAGGTCCACGCCGTGGGGGTTGCGCTCGAGCACCTCGAGCGTGAGACCGCCGTTCGCCCCGTCGAAGCCGTCGCCGTAGGCGCCCGTCCGCAGCATGAAGTCGAGTATCCGCTCCGGGCCGCGGCGCGGCTCGAGCGCCGCCAGCAGCTCCTCGGGGTCGCGCCCCTCGACGGCCGAGCCGGGCTGGGCGACCTCCCGCCGCACGACCGTCTCGACGACCAGGCGGTCGAGCGCCTCGGGATCGGCGTTCGGCCCCTGGCCCGCCACCACGCCCGCCAGCCGCAGGAGCACCTGCCACTCGGACGGGCCGTCGCCGTCGAAGACGGGCGGCGAGTAGTTTGCGACGTTGCGAGCGGCGAGCTGGTAGAGGGCCACGTCGTAGTGCGACTTCTCGAGCGGCTCCGGCCCCGGCAGGATCACGTCGGCGTGACGGGTCGTCTCGTTCACGTAGATGTCGACCGCGAGCACGAAGTCGAGCGTGCCGACGGCGCGCTCGAGCCGCGCGGCGTTGGGCGTCGAGACGAGCGGGTTGCCGGCCACCGTGACGAGGGCCCGCACCTGATCGTCTCCGGGTGTGTCGATCTCCTCCGCCAGGCAGGCCACCGGCAGCTCGCCGAACACCTCGGGCAGGCCGCGGACGCGGCTCGCCCACCGCCCGAAGCGCACGCCCTTGCCGCTGCCGGGGGCGCCCGACGAGTTCCGCTGGCCGGCGGCCGCGCGCGCGAACATCGCCCCGCCCTCGCGGTCGAGGTTGCCGGTCAGGACGTTCAGCACGTCGACGAGCCAGCTGGCGAGCGTCCCGAACTCCTGGGTGCAGGTTCCGATGCGGGCGTACACGGCGGCGCGCTCGGCGGCGGCCAGCTCACGGGCCATGCGTCGGATGTCGCCGGCCGCGATCCCGCAGGCGTCCGCCACCGCCTCGGGCGGGAAGGCGCGGACCAGCTCCCGTACGCGGTCCAGGCCGTTCGAGAGCTCGGCGAGGCGCCCCGGCGTGTCGAGTCCCTCGTCTACCAGCGTGCACGCCATCGCCGCCAGGAGCAGTGCGTCGGCGCCGGGGCGGATGAAGTGGTGCTCGTCGGCGGCCTCGGCGGTCCGGGTGCGGCGCGGGTCGATGACGACGACCTTGCCGCCGCGCTCGCGGATCCGCCGCAGCCGGCCGCGCATGTCCGGTGCGGTAAGGAGGCTCCCGTTCGACACGAGCGGGTTCGCGCCGAGCAGCACGAGGTGCTCACAGCGGTCCACGTCCGGGACCGGGATCGACAGCATGGTCCCGAACATGAGCCCGGCGGCGACCTGCTTCGGCATCTGATCGACCGTGCTCGCGGAGTAGATGTTGCGGCTGCCGAGCGCCCGCAGCCAGGCCGGCCCGTACAGGAGCGCGGACAGGTTGTGGGCGTTCGGGTTGCCGATGTACACCGCGACCGCGTTGGGTCCGTACCGTTCGATGATCGGCCGCAGGCGACGGTCGATCTCCTCGAACGCCTCGTCCCAGCTCGCCTCTACGAAGTCTCCGTCGCGGCGGACCAGCGGCGCCCTCAGGCGGTCGGGGTCCTCGTGAAGCTGCTTCAACCCGTAGGCCTTCGGGCAGATGAAGCCGTGGCTGAAGACGTCGTCGGCGTCGCCGCGCACGGAGACGACCGCGCCGCCGTCCGTCTCGATCTCGAGCCCGCAGGTGGCCTCGCAGAAGGGGCAGGTGCGGTGGTGAAGGGCCATGGAGGGAGCCTACGCCTCCTGGCGCAGCTCGATCCAAAGGGCGCGTGAGGCACCGAGCAGCCGCCCGTCCGAGTCGAACAGCGCCGCCGCGGCGTGGCGCTTGCGGCCGTCCGCCTCGAGCGGCCAGGACACGATCGTGTGCGGCTCGCCGACGTTCACCTCCCCGTACAGTCGCGCGGTGAGGCTCGCCAGCACGACCGGCGGGCCGGCCCCGAAGTCGGCCACGGGCGCGCTCGTCGGGCAGTCGAGCACGGCCCATACGTACTCCGTCCGGGCGCGGCCGCCGCCGTCGTCGACCGACTCGTCGGGCGTCCACGGGGCCGCGAAGCGGCCGTCGTCGAGCTCGCCCGGAACGAGGCGGAGCCCGTCGCCCGGCGCGCGGTCGGGACCGCACACGAAGCAGGTGGGAAACGGGTGCTTCGCCGTCCACTGCTCGCGCCCGTCGTCCGAGGCCGCGCGGACCCGGTCGAGACTGACGGGCTCGGGCAGCGTCAGCGAGAGCTCGGCCGGCGCGGCCGCCGCGACGAGCGTCTCGCCGTCGTGCAGCTCCACCCGCTCGCCGTCACGCACGACCGCGAGGGGACGCTCGAGCGGCGGCGGGGACTTGAGCGCCACCGCGGCCGTCTCGGCGTCCAGGAGGGCGGCCAGGCGGCCAGAGGTGTAGCCGCCGTTCGCGGTCCCCGGGGGGCCGCTGAAGCGGGCGGGGAGCGTGAGCGAGTCCGTCACCGGCGGAAGGATACGGCGCGCTCACGAGCGCCTGTACAGCGCAAAGAGCGCGGCCGACAGGCACGCCGCCGCGCCCACGAAGCTGACCTCGACACCGAGGACTGGGTCGTCGAACTCGACCAGCACGAGGAAGAGCACGAAGGCGGCGGCCGCCGCCGCCCAGCACGCCGCGGCGAGCGGCGCCCGTCCGTGGGCCAGCAACGCCTGGTTCAGCGTGGCGGCGGCCAGGTAGAGGCCCATACCGATCGAGACCAGCACGAGGCCGCCGCGCTCATAGTCGAAGTCGCCGCCGAACAGCAGGTCCATCAGGACCGGCCCGGCGGCGAGCATCACGAGCGCGACGCATGCGGCGAAGCCCCCGACCGCGAGCAGCGTGAGGTTGATGCTGCGCCTGAACGGGTCCGTCTCGCCGCCCGCCCGCCAGCGGGTGAGGTGGGGGAGGATCGAGGTCTGCACCGCCTGGAACAGGACGAGCGGCGCGCGGGCGATCAGCAGGACGTTGAAGGTGAAGCCGGCGAGCGCCGCCCCGCGGGCCCCCTCGGTGGCCTCAACGAGCAGCGGGCCGGCGTTCAGGAACGTCTGCTCGCTCAGCATCACGAGGAGCACCGCGGCGGCGAACCCGGCGCCGTGGGCGAGCGTGAACTGGGGCTCGCGGGCGGCCGGCTCGTCACGCGCTGCGGCGTCGAGGCGGTCGGGGTCGGGTCCCTCTCCGCCCCGGGCCCCGGGCCGGAAGCGGCGCGCGAGCGCGGGCGGGACCACGGCGAGCGAGACGATCGGCGCGGCGGCCATGCCGAGCGCAGCCGCCGTCTGGCCCTCCGCGATCCCGACGGCGACCGCCAGCGCGAACACGCAGCGCGAGCTCGCCTCCATGAGCACGAGCCCGCCGTAGAGGCCGAAGCGATGGTTGCCGGCGAGGAAGCCGCGTGCGAAGTAGCTCGCCGCGTAGGCGAGCACCGCCACGATCAGGATCCAGTAGAGGGCGGTGGACCCGCCGAGCAGGTCGTCCCGGATCGGGCCGCGCAGCGCCAGCGCCACGGCCGCGAACACCACGCCGAGCGCCAGCTGGATCGTGGCCGCCACACGCAGGTGCGCCGTCCCGCGGAGCCCGCGCGCGTCGCGGTCGGCGATCGTGCGCGACAGGAGCTGCTCGACCGGCCGGTAGAGCACCGAGACCGTGATGAAGATCGTCGACCACAGCAGCGAGATCCGGCCGTACTCGTCGTCCGTCAGCGCGTAGCTCGAGAGCGAGAAGTAGGCGAAGGTGATGAGGCCGGTGGCGCCGATCCCCACCGAGAGGACCGCGGCGCCGCGACCGTACGCCTTAGGGCTCCTAGTGGAGGCGGACAAGCGCCATCGTCCACGGCAACGGCGAGCGGGCCTCCTCGACCGTCCCGTAGCGCGAGAGCAGCGACGCGAACGCCCGCTTCGACCAGTGGTTCACGTGCCCCGGGGTGTTGCCGAGGTCGCGCAGGTAGGCGCCGCGCGCGACGTTGAGCCCGCGCCAGAGCGGCTCGCGGGGCACGGAGACGAGGAGCCAGCGGCGGGCCACGCGGGCCATCTCCGCCACGGTCGCCTCGGGCGCCGGGACGTGCTCGAGCACCTCGATCGCGGCGGCCGTGTCGAACTCGTCGCCGTCGAACGGGAGCCTGGTGGCGTCCGCGGCGCGGAACTCGAGGTTCGGCCGCGCGCGGCCGGCCCACTCGGCGCGCAGCTTCGGGTCGTCGAGGTCGATCCCGACCACGCGACCGTCGCCGAGTCGCTTCGCCCAGGCCGCGGTCAGAACGCCTTCCCCGCAGCCCACGTCGAGGATCGACTCTGGTGCGGCGCGCTCCCACAGCTCGTCGAGCGCGGACTGGAAGCCGCCCATGAGCCGCTTGACCACGGGGTTCGACGAGCCGTACTTGTCGTATGTGTTGCCGGTCGGGACCGGGGTGGCGGCGCCGCTCAAAGCCCCACCGTCTCCCGCTCCTCGGTCTTGCCGGTCGCCCGTCCCGCGCGGGCTCCCGTGGTGGCGGCCTGCCCGGTCTCCTCGGCGCCCGGCTCGTAGTGGGAGGGCTCGACGCCGACCTGGAGCTCCACGCGCCGCACCCGCTCCAGGATGCGCTGCTGGACCACCCGCGACCCCGCCAGGATGTCGCCGAGGACCCCGAGCGCGGCGAGCTGGACCGCGACGACGAAGAGCGTGGAGCCGAGGATCAGCGACTGGATGTGGCCCTCGCCCTCGCCGGAGAAGAAGAACCAGAGGAAGCGCGCCCAGATCACGGCGCCGATCACCGCGGCCACCCCGGCCGCGGCGAGGAAGACGCGCAGCGGCTCGTACAGCGTGTAGATGCGGAAGATCGACACGGCGTTGCGCCGGACGTAGGCCCAGGTCGACGGGAACAGCCGCGAGTCGCGCGTCTGCTCGTTCGTCCGGATCGGGACGTGCTCGACCGCCACGAGCATCTTGCCGGCCTGGATGATCGACTCGAGCGTGTAGGTGAACCGCGAGACCACCTGCATCTGCAGGGCCGCCTCGCGGTTGTAGGCGCGGAAGCCGGAGGTGGTGTCCGGCACCGTCGTGCCCGAGGCGCGCCGCACCACCGCGCTGCCCCACCGCTGGAGCCGCTTCTTGAGCGGCGAGAAGTGCTCGACCTGATCGGTCTCCCGGTCCCCGATCACCATGTCGGCCTCGCCGGCGAGGATCGGGCCGACGAGCTTCGGCACGTCGCCGCCGTGGTACTGGTTGTCGGCGTCCGTGTTGACGATGAGGTCGGCGCCGAGCTTCAGGCAGGCGTCGAGCCCCGCCTGGAACGCCTCCGCGAGGCCCTTGTTGTTCGTGAGGCGGACGACGTGTTCCACGCCCCGCTCGCGCGCGACCTCGACCGTGCGGTCGGTGGACCCGTCGTCGATGACGAGCCATTCGACCTCGTCGATGCCGGGCACCTCGCGCGGGAGCGCCGCCAGCGTGGCGGGCAGGGTGTGCTCCTCGTTGAAACAGGGGATCTGAACGATCAGCTTCATCTGCCGCACCCGTAGCGTAAAGACCGGTGTCGGCGGGAATACCTCTGCTAGCCTGCCCCGATCTACGCACCCGGCCGTATGGAGCACTCGACCCGATGACCGTTCTCGCCTATCTGGACCCCGGCAGCGGGAGCATGATCCTGCAGATCATCGCGGGCGGTCTCGCCGCGGTCGCGGTCACAGCGAAGCTCTACTGGGGCCGTCTCATGAGGTTTCTCCGGATCCGTAAGGAGGAGCCCGAGGCGCGAGACGCCGGCACGGCGCGCGGCACGGACTCGGCCTAGCCTCCGGGGGCGCGAGCCCTCGCCGGGCGGCGGCGAGGGCGTTTTCGCATCGCCTACCATTCGCCGCCGCCCGCGGCGGCTCGGTCCGATTCGCCGCCCCGGGCGGGGAACCCCATGTCTCAGCCCGATCCGCACACCCCCGCGGTGACGCCAGGCGGCGAGGCCGGCCCCGGCGGTCTCGAGCCCGGCTCCTTCCGCGACCCCGAGAGCCGCGTCTTCTACGCCGGCGACCAGGTCTACCGGGCGCTGTCGCCGGACGGGCTGGCGGACTTCGAGGCGCTCGTGGCGACGGGCCTCCTCGAGGACGAGCGCGTGGTGCGCACCGAGCAGGCCACGGACGGCACCGCGGCGCTCGGGCGGCTCCTCGTCCACGAGCCGGCCGGCGTCCTCCGCCACGAGCGCATCCCGTTCGTCTCGTACCCCTACGAGTGGACGTTCTCGATGCTCAAGGACGCCGCGCTCGTCCAGCTCGACCTCCTGCTCGCGGCGCTCGAGCACGACATGGTCCTGAAGGACTCGACCCCCTACAACGTCCAGTTCAAGGGCGGACGAGCCGTGTTCGTCGACGTGGGTTCCTTCGAGCGGCTCCGGGAGGGCGAGCCCTGGGTCGGCTACCGCCAGTTCTGCATGCTCTACCTCTATCCGCTCCTACTGCAGTCGCTGAAGGCCGTGCCCTTCCAGCCTTGGCTGCGGGGCTCCATCGACGGCATCACCCCCGAGCAGATGAGCGGCCTTCTCTCGTTCCGCGACCGCTTCCGCAAGGGGCTGTTCACGAACGTCTTCTTGCACGCGCGGCTCGAGCGCCGCTACGCCGACCGCCCCGACCAGGTGAAGGAGGAGGTCGGGCGGGTCTTCAAGAAGGAGCTCTTCGTCTCGAACGTCCGCAAGATGCGCAGGCTCGTCGAACGACTCCGGTGGGACCCGCCGGAGGGCGTCTGGACCGCCTACGGCGAGCGCAACACCTACACGGACGAGGACACGAAGCGCAAGGAGGACTTCGTCCGCCAGGTGGCCCGCTCGCGCGACTGGGCGCTCGCCTGGGACGTCGGCGCCAACAACGGCCGCTACTCGCGGATCGCCGCGGAGGGGGCGCGGACGGTGGTGGCGGTGGACGCCGACCAGGGCCCCGTGGAGCTGCTCTACCGCGAGCTGCGCGACGAGCGGAACGAGCGGATCCTCCCGCTCACGATGAACCTGGCCGACCCCTCACCCGGCCTCGGGTGGCGCGGCCTCGAGCGCAGGTCGTTCCCCGACCGGGGGAGGCCCGACCTGGTGCTGGCCCTGGCGCTCGTGCATCACGTGTCGATCGGCGCGAACGTGCCGGTGCG
>Ga0081538_10001346_pt1 | contig 25270 bp, 24 predicted proteins | sample TabmetS5T2R1_FD_71022 | JGI IMG/M metagenome (GOLD analysis project Ga0081538, IMG submission 71022) | Tabebuia heterophylla rhizosphere microbial communities from the University of Puerto Rico - S5T2R1 | ecosystem: Host-associated > Plants > Roots > Rhizosphere ... | reverse complement strand
GATCCGTTGGCGCGCAAGGCGGTCGCGGCACGTGTTCACGACCAGACGGTGGAGCCAGGTCCCGAACTGGGACTCGCCGCGGAACTGGCGGAGCCGGGTGCACAGCTTGACGAGCGACTCCTGCGCGGCGTCCCGCGCTTCTTCGAGGTCGCCCATGAGCTGCGCAGCCAGCCGGTTCACGCGAGGCGCATGCCGCTCGACGAGTGCGTCGAGAGCCCGCCCGTCGCCGTTTCGCGCTTTGCTGACGAGGTCCACGTCGCTGAGCCTCCCGTACGGGAGAATCCGCCTGATCGGCGGGTCCTGCTCGGTCTGACGGACGGGCGCGGCGGCTGGTTGCACGGCGTCAGTAGTGTAGTTCGGCGCATGGCCGACGCGCTGACACCCGCGGCGGTCGAGCCGCTCCTCCGAGGCCGCTTCGGACGCCCGTTTCTCTACCGGGAGACGTGCGAGTCGACCCAGCGTCTCCTCGAGCGGAGCCTTGGCGAGGGCGCCGTGGGGCTCTGCGACGAGCAAACCGGCGGTCGGGGGCGCCTCGGGCGCAGCTGGACCGCTCCTGCCGGCACCGCCATCCTCGTCTCTGTGCTCCTGGAGCCGCCCCGCGACCGGGCGATCGCCGAGCTCTCCCTCGTCGGCGGGATTGCCACCGCCGAGACCGTGGAAGCCGCGACCGGGCTCGAGGCGCGGATCAAGTGGCCCAACGACGTTCTCGTCGACGGGCGCAAGGTCGCGGGAGTGCTCGCCGAGGCGTCGGAGGGCGCTGTCGTCCTGGGCATCGGCCTGAACGTGAATCAAGACCGTGGCGGGCTCCCGGCCGAGACCGCGCTCCCCGCCGCGTCGCTCCGTACCGCGAGCAGCAGCCACCACGAGCGGGCGCCCATCCTCGCGGATCTCCTCGCGCGCCTCGAGCAAGTCTATGACCTCTGGCGCGAGCGCGGCTTCGAGGCGATCCACCCGGGCCTTGCGGCGCGCGACTTCCTCAAGGGACGGCGCCTCGTCGTCGACGGCAAGCCGGGGACCGGCGTCGGCATCGATCAAAGCGGGCGCCTCGGCGTCGAGATCGCCGGCGAGCGGCGGTCGATCGAGAGCGGAGAAGTCCTGCTCGCTTGAAAGCTAGGAGTTCGGCGTGCGGGCGATGACCCCGCCGCTGCGGTTGAACATCGCGTCCTGGGCGACGATGCGGACGACCTTGGCGCGGACCCGCCGACGGATCAGGCTCACTCCCGCTGACCGGTCGACGACGACCATCGGGCCGTCGCGCCACGTCTCGCGCCCGTACCAGATCCAGAGCCGTGCGCTCTCGTTGAGGGTGAGTCGGAGGTGGGAGACTCCCTGCACTATCCGCAGCGAGAGCACTCGGACGACGGGCGGCCGCGTGTCGATCCGAATCGGCCTCGTCAGCTTCCGCGTGCCCAACGAGGTCGTCGCCAGCACGACGGCGGTGGCTGTGCCGTCGGCGACGCGCACGCGATTGACCCGGCCGTCCCAGTCGACGGTGTGCGCCCCTGCCCCTTGCGTCACCGCTCGCACGAGGCGGCGAAGGACCTGGTTTTTCCGACGAATCTGCACCCTGACGGTCGCCCTACGCTCGAGCTCGTAGCCGATCTCGAGGTCGTCGACGCGCCCGTCGCCGTTCGGCGAGAAGACCCGCGGCCTTGCGAAGACGCGGCCGAGCGTCCTGTCGACGACGAGGGGGACGCGCCGCGAGACGGCCTCGACGCCGGCCTCTGCGAAGATCTCGATCCGGTAACGGCCGTCCGCGACCGGAGTCCCGCCGCCGGCGGTGCCGTTCCACGACAAGCTTCGCGCTCCGGCGGGACGGACCGCGCGCGTAAGCAGCGTGCGCACAAGCGCCCCCGAGTCGGTCACGACCCGGACGCTCAGCGACGCGCGCCGGTTGACCACGAAGCGCAGCGCTGCCCGCTCACCGCTCCAATCGCCGTTGGGGGTCAGGACCTTCGGCCTCGCCTTCACGCCGGTCACCGCCAGCGGCGGCGGCCCGGGCACAGGCAGCGTCGAGGGCCGGACGTTCGAGCCGGCGCGGATCGTATACGTGTAGTAGCCCCCCGGCACGGCACTCGCGTTCCAGGTCCAGTCCACCCCTGAGCTGTTTCCACTCCCGCGCGCGATCACGGTCCCGACGGCGTCCTTGACCTCCACCGTCCATCGCCGCGCCGACGAGAGCCTGGCCGTGAAGCGGACCGGGCCGCCGACGGCGCCGTGGGCCTCGGGGTTCCAGAGCTTGGGCAGCCCGATTCTCGTCACCCGGCGAGCGATCTCCCCGAGCTGGCCGTAGATCCGGGCGCCCGGACAGCTCGTGTAGCTCGTGTCCCGGTGGCCGGAAACGGCACGCAGGCGGACCCGCGTCCCGGCCGGCCAGCGGGAGCTTCCGGCTGAGACGGTGTCGACCAGACCGCGCGGGAAGACGTGGCCGACGTCGAGGCGCCAGGCCAGGAGCTTCTGCAGGGCTTCTCTCGCCGCCGCTGGCAGGCTCGCGGTCTGGTAGATGCCGATGATGGCGACGCCGACGCTGCCGGTGTTGAACCCGCCGGCGTGCGCGCCGATGACGTTCCTCGAGATCCCGCCGCCACGGCCTTCGAAGATGCGGCCGTACTTGTCGACGAGGAAGTTGTAGCCGATGTCGTCCCAGCCGTTCGAGAGCACGTGGTAGCGCTGGATCCCGCGAACGATCGCCGCCGATTGCGATCGCGAGTAGCTGTTGGAGCCGGCCGTGTGATGCACCGTCGAGAAGCGCAGCCTCGCGGCGTACGAGGGCGCCTCCCGGACGATCGACTCGTCGGCGTTCCACTCCGAACGGCGCACGATCGGCGGGTGCGGCACCGGGCCCTCCTCTTCCGTCACCGCCGCTGCGCGGTCCGAGGCGACGCTCGCCCGGTCGGCGGCCGTCACGGGGCTGTCGACGAAGTAGGTCCGAAGCCCGCTCACCGAGCCGGAGACCCGGTACTCGATCCAGGCGGCGTCATCGGTCCACCACGGGTTGCCGACGTGCCAGCCCGCGCGCCTGGCGAGCTCGTCGCTCCCGGCGTCGGGCCCGTCCTCCTCCTCGGGCTGGGCCGGACGCCAGGGGCCGAACTCGCCGGGGCGCGCCGCCGTGCGAAACCAGACGCTGCCGGAGCCTCGCCAGTGGATCCCGACCATGTTGAAATCGAGCGGCGCAAGCCGGGCGACCGACGCCCGGGCCGTTGTCAGCGGCACGTCGCGCGCGACGATGCGAACGTCCTGAGCGTTTGCCGTGCCGGGCGCGATCACGGCAAGCACGGCCACGAGCATGAGCGAGCGGTTGCGCTTCATCTGCGGCGAGGGGCTCCTTCGGTACCGAAACAGAGGTCTCCTGCGTCCTCAAGGGGATCGGCACCTCCCTGATAGAATCTTTACACCCAAAGTGCCGCGCTTGCGGGGACTTTTTTGCACCATTTTGCCTCTCGCGGCGGTCCTCGCGTTTGCAGGTGGAGCGACCGCCCAGGAGACGGCGCCCCGCGTTCTCGCGGTCGTCCTCGAGAACGACATCAACCCGGTCACACAGGACTTCGTGATCGACGCGATCGAGCGGGGAGAGGACGAGGACTACAACGCGGTCGTGGTCGAGCTCGACACGCCCGGCGGCCTCGACTCCTCGATGCGCGCGATCATCAAGAAGGAGCTCGACGCGGAGGTGCCGGTCGTCGTCTATGTCTCGCCGCCGGGCTCGCGAGCCGCCTCGGCCGGCGCCTTCATCACGCTCGCCGCGGACGTGGCGGCGATGGCGCCCGCGACCAACATCGGCTCGTCGACCCCGGTCGCGGTCGGGGGCGGCGAGATCCCCGGCGACCTGCGGCGCAAGGTGATCAACGACGCGGCCGCCTACGCCCGCGAGCTGGCGGAGACACACGACCGCAACGGCGACTGGGCGGAGGCCGCGGTTCGCTCGGCGGACAACCTCGGCGCCCAGGAGGCGCTCGACGAGAACGTCGTCGACGTGGTCGCCCCGGACCTGCAGGCCCTCCTCGACGAGATCGACGGCATGCGCACCGAGCCGAAAGGGTTCGTCCTCGAAACGGCCGGCGCCACGGTGGAGACGGTGGAGATGTCCCTCTGGAAGCGCGTCCTCGACACGCTCATCGACCCGAACATCATCGTCCTCCTCATGTCGATCGGCGTGCTCGGGATCACGATCGAGATCCTCAACCCCGGCTTGATCCTGCCCGGCACCGTAGGCGCGATCTCGCTCATCGTCGGCCTCTTCGGCCTGCAGGTGCTGCCGATCAGCTGGGCCGGGCTCCTGCTGATGGCCCTCGCGGCCGGATTCTTCGTCGCGGAGGCCTTCGTTCCGAGTCACGGCGCCCTCGCGCTGGCGGGCGGCGTGAGCTTCGTCATCGGCGCGCTCATGCTCTTCGACCCGGCCGGAAGCGGCTACCAGGTCTCGATCTGGGTGGCCCTGGCCGTGGGCGGCACGTTGGCCCTCGTGACGGCCGTCGTGATCACCAAGGCGGTGCGCGCCCGGCGGGCGCCCACGAAGACGGGACGCGAGGAGATGCTCGGCGAGATCGGGGTCGTGCGCAGCGCCCTCGACCCCACCGGTCTCGTCAACGTCCACGGCGAGATCTGGAAGGCCCGCACGGCCGGCGAGCCGATCGCCGCGGGCGAGCACGTGCGGGTGGAGGAGGTCGGAGGCGACCTCGTCCTCGAGGTCGCGCGGGTGGAGGAGCCCGCAGCCGTCGGCGCATCCTCGTAGGATGGCGCCCTCCGCCTCGAAAGGAGCTCGATGACCGCCGCTCTGATCGCCATCGTTGCCGTCGTCATCGTTCTCCTGCTCTTGCTCGCGCTCTCGGTGCGGGTCGCGCGGGAGTACGAGCGCGGCGTCATCTTCCGCCTGGGCCGGCTGCACTCGCCGCCGAAGGGGCCGGGCCTCTTCCTGCTCATCCCGATCATCGACAAGATGGTCCGCGTCGACCTGCGGACGGTGACCCTGAACATCCCGCCGCAGGAGGTGATCACGAAGGACAACGTGCCCGTGCGCGTGAACGCGGTCGCGTACTTTCGGATCATCGACCCCGAGCGCGCGATCGTCCAGGTCGAGAACTACATGGTCGCGACCTCACAGATCGCCCAGACGACCCTGCGAAGCGTCCTGGGGCAGCATGTCCTCGACGAGCTCCTCTCGGAGCGCGACAAGATCAACGCGATCCTCCAGGAGATCATCGACGAGGCCACCTCGCCTTGGGGCATCAAGGTCTCCATCGTCGAGGTCAAGGACGTCGAGATCCCGACTGGGATGCAGCGGGCGATGGCGCGCCAGGCGGAGGCCGAGCGCGAGCGCCGCGCCAAGGTGATCGCGGCCGAGGGCGAGTTTCAGGCGTCCGAGCGGCTCAAGGACGCCGCGAACGTCCTTGCCGAGAACCCGACCTCGCTGCAGCTTCGCTTCTTACAGACCATGCTCGAGATCAGCTCCGAGCGCACGACCACGATGATCCTTCCCATCCCGCTCGACCTGATCAAGCCCTTCCTTTCGAGGGACGAGGGCACGGGCTGAGCCGAGGCCATTCGCCGCCCGAGCTCCGGCACGACCCGATCTCGGGTCGCTGGGTCGTGGTCGCACCCACGCGCGCCCACCGGCCGGGCGCGCCCCGGGCGGGCGAGGTCGAGGAGCGGGACGACCCGGTCGGCTGCCCGTTCGACGAGGGCCGCGAGTCGGCCACCCCTCCAGAGACATTCGCCATCGCCCCGCCCGGGCGACCGCCCGACACGCCGGGCTGGCGCGTTCGGGTCGTCCCCAACAAGTTTCCGGCGTTCGGACCGTGGCCGCGGGACGGGGACCGCCCGGAAGGGCTGTTCGCACGCCGGGCGGCCGTCGGCCGGCAGGAGGTGGTCGTCCACTCGCCCCGCCACGTCCGTTCCTTCGCGGACCTGACCGGCCGCGAGCTCGAGCTGGTCGCAGACGCGTGGCAGGCACGCGCCGGGGCCGCGCGCGAGACGGGGTTCCCCTACGTCCACGCTCTCGTGAACGAGGGCGCGGGCGCGGGTGCCAGCCTGGCGCACAGCCACTCGCAGCTGCTCTGGCTCGAGAACGAGCCGCCGCTCGTCGCGCAAGAGCTGGCGCTCCAGCGAGAGGCGGAGAGCTGCGCGCTCTGCCGAGTGCTCGCGGAGGAGCGCCGGCAGCGGATCCGCGTCGTGTCGGAGCGAGAGGGCCTGCTCCTCCTCTGTCCCTACGCAGGGCGCCAGCCCTACGAGCTGCTGGCGGCGCCCCTCGAGCACGAGCGTGACGCCTTCGCGAGCCCGAGCCTCGGCGCCGCGCTCACCTTGATCGCCGAAGGGGTTCGCAGGCTTCGGACCGCCGAAGGACCGGTCCCGTTCAACCTGTGGCTCCACGCCGTCGGCCACTGGCACGTCGAGGTCCTGCCGCGCTTCGGCGTCCTCGCAGGCATCGAGCTCGGCGCCGGCTACTACGTCAACACGATGGCGCCCGAGTCGGCCGCGGGCGTGCTCCGCGAGTCGTAGCCGCACGTAACAGCGTGTTACTTGGTCAGTCGCGCCGCGGGACCCTGCGGTGCCCTCGCGGCCTTGAAGCGCTCGGCCGCCTCGATCGCGGCCTGGAGGGACAGGCCCTTGTCCTTGCCCTGCTTGATCAGCATCACGGTCTCGACCGCGTCCAGGGTGTAGAGACGCTGCTTCTTTCCCTTCGTGGGGATCCGGGCCTTCGTCGTCCAGTAGTCGAGCTGCATCTTGGAGACGCCCGCGACGCGGCAGACCTGGCCGAGCGTGAGCTCGAGCCTTCGCAGGTTGCGCAGGACGTCGACCGGCTCGAGGAGGTCTTCCGGCCGGCGTGCGCTCACGGGCCCGGCGGCTACGCGGCCGGCTCGGGCTCGACCAGGAGGCCGGTCTCGGCCTCGTCCTGCTCGACGACGCGGGCGAGAGTCGAGACCCGCTCGCCTTCTCGCAGCCGCATGACGATCACGCCTTGGGTCGAGCGTCCGCTCTGCTTGATCTCTTCGGCGGGCACCCGGATCACCGTGCCCCCCGTCGAGATGAGCATGACCTGCTCGCCCTCGCGGACAACGAGCGAGCCGGCCAGCTGCCCGCGCGCCTCGGTGAGCTGGACCGTCCTGACACCCAGCCCGCCGCGGCCCTTCACCGGGTACTGGTCGATCCGCGTCCGCTTGCCGAACCCGTTCTCCGTCACGACGAGCAGGTCGGCGTCGTTGCGCGCGATGTCCGCCGCGATCACCTCGTCCCCCTTGCGGAGGCGCATGCCGGTCACACCCGACGTGGCCCGCCCCATCGGCCGCGCCAGGGCCTCGTTGAAGCGGATCGCCTGGCCCTTCCGCGAGACCATCAGGATGTCGTCCTCCCCCGACGAGTGGAGGACGCCGACGAGCTCGTCGCCGTCGCGCAGCTTGATCGCGATGATCCCGTCGGCCTTGAGCGGGGTGTTGTACTCCTCGAAGCGGGTCTTCTTGACGAGGCCGTTCTTCGTCACCGCGGTCAGATACTCGGCGTCCTTGAAGTCGCGCGTCGCGATCACCGCCCTGATGGTCTCGCCCTGCTGGAAGGGGAGCAGGTTGACGATGGCTCGCCCCTTCGACTGGCGGGAGCCGAGCGGCAGCTCGTGCACCTTCAGCCGGTAGACCTTGCCGACCGACGTGAAGAAGAGCAGGTAGTCGTGAGTCGAGGCGACGAAGAGGTGCTCGATGTAGTCCTCGTCCTTCAGCTCCATGCCCATGACGCCGATGCCGCCCCGCTTCTGCTCTCGGTAGGTGGTGACCGGCAGGCGCTTCACGTAGCCCGAGCGCGTGATCGCGATGACCATGTCCTCCTCCGCGATCAGGTCCTCGAGCTCGAGCTCCTCCTCGGCAGCCGCGATCTCGGTGCGACGGTCGTCGCCGCGACCGTAGATCTCCTTGATCTCGAGCAGCTCCTCGCGGATGAGCCCGTCGATCCGAGCCGGGTCGCCGAGGATGGTCCGGAGCTCGGCGATCCGCTCCTGGAGGTCGGCGTATTCGTCCTCGATCTCCTTGCGGGCGAGGCCGGTCAGACGCGCCAGGCGGAGGTCGAGGATGGCTTGGGCCTGGATCTCCGAGAGCTCGAAGCGCTCCATCAGGCCGGCGCGAGCCGTATCCGTATCGGCCGAGCCCCGGATCAGGGCGATGACCTCGTCGAGGTTGTCGAGCGCGATCAGGTAGCCCTGGAGGACGTGCGCGCGCTCCTCCGCCTTCCGGAGCTCGTACTTCGAGCGGCGGGTGACGACGTCGCGCTGGTAGCGCAGGTACTCGTGGACGAGCTCGAGGAGCGACAGCGTCCGCGGGACGCCGTCCACGAGCGCGACCGCGTTGTAGCCGAACGTGGCCTGCAGCTGTGTGTGCTTGAAGAGTTTGTTGAGGACGACGTACGGGGCGCAGTCGCGCTTGAGCTCGATCTGGATCCGCATCCCTGTGCGGTCGGAGTGGTCCTGGAGGTCGGAGATCTCGGAGAGGACCTTCTCCTGCACCAGGTCGGCGATCTTGGCGATGATCCCGTTCTCGCCGCCCTTCTTCACCCCGTACGGGAGCTCGGTGACGATGATCGCCGACTTGCCGCCGCGCAGCTCCTCGACGTGAGCCCGCGCGCGCATGACGATCCGGCCGCGGCCCGTGCGGTAGGCGTCGCGGATCCCGGAGCGCCCGATGATGTATGCCCCAGTGGGGAAGTCCGGCCCCTTGACGTGCTTCATGAGGTCGTCGACGTTCGCCTCGGGCTTGTCGATCAGCTGCACGATCGCGTCGACGATCTCGGAGAGCCGATGCGGCGGGACGTTGGTGGCCATCCCTACGGCGATCCCCGCCGAGCCGTTGACGAGCAGGTTCGGGAAGCGGCTCGGGAGGGTCAGCGGCTCGCGCCGCGACTCGTCGTAGTTGGGGATGTAGTCGACGGTATCGGCGTCGATGTCGCGCAGCATCTCGGTGGCGATGCGCGCGAGCCGACACTCCGTGTACCGCATGGCGGCCGCGGAGTCGTCGTCGATGGAGCCGAAGTTCCCCTGGCCGTCGACGAGCGGGTAGCGCAGCGAGAACGGCTGTGCCATGCGCACGAGCGTGTCGTAGATGGCTGCGTCGCCGTGCGGGTGGTAGTTCCCCATGACGGCGCCGACGACGTTCGCGGACTTCTTGTAGGGCCGGTTCGGCTGCAGGCCGTTCTCGTGCATCGAGTAGAGGACGCGCCGGTGCACCGGCTTGAGCCCGTCGCGAACGTCGGGGAGGGCGCGGCCGACGATGACCGACATCGCGTAGTCGAGATAGCTCGAGCGCATCTCCTGCTCGAGCTCGCGGGGCTCGATCCGCCCCGGACCGAGAACCCCGACCTCAGACATCCAGGAAGCGCACGTCCTTCGCGTTTGTCTCGATGAACTCGCGCCTCGGCTCCACCTGGTCGCCCATCAGCGTCGAGAAGAGCCGGTCGGCCGCGGAGGCGTCCTCGACGTCCACGCGCACGAGCAGGCGCCGCTGCGGATCCATCGTCGTGTCCCACAGCTGGTCGTGGTTCATCTCGCCGAGGCCCTTGAAGCGCGAGAGCTGGATGCCCTCCTTCGCCGCGTCGAGGAGGTCGATCCGGAGCCGCGCGAAGGTCTCCGCCTCGCGCCGCTTCTTGCCCGCGGCGACCGTGAAGGGCGGGGGCCCGACGAGCTCGACGAGCCGCGAGTAGCTGGCTCGGAGCTGATCGTAGACCGGCGATTCGAGCAGCTCCCCCGGAACGGCGACGACCTGCGCCGCGCTCGTCTCGTTCTCGACCACCTTCACCGAGACGACGCCGTCACGACGCTCTGCGAGCGAGAGGGTATAGCCGTTCTCGGGCCCGTTCTCGACCGCCTTCCCGAACGCCTCCAGCGTCGGCGTGTCCGTCTCGACCAGCCGGTGGGTGACCATGAAGTCCGCGGCCGAATGGCCGAAGTCGGCCCGCAGGCGCTGGAGCCATCCCTCGAACTTCTCGAGCGCGTTCGTGAACTTGCTCCAGCGGCTCTCGGTCATCTTCACGGCGTCGCCGGAGCGGGGCGTGATCTCCACGTCGCCGACCCGCTCGCGCACGAGGAGCTCCTCGAGCTGGGCGTCCTTCTCGAAGTAGAACTCCTGGTTCCCGATCTTGACCTTGTAGAGCGGCGGAACGGCGATGTAGACGTGGCCGCGCTCGAAGAGCTCGGGCATGTGGCGGTAGAGGAAGGTCATGATCAGCGTGCGGATGTGCGAGCCGTCCACGTCGGCGTCGGTCATGACGATGATGCGGTGGTACCGCAGCTTCGCGATGTCGAACTCGTCGCCGATCCCGGTCCCGATCGCGGTGATCATGGCCTGGATCTCGTTGTTCGAGAGAACCTTGTTAATGCGGTTCTTCTCGCTGTTGATGATCTTGCCGCGGAGCGGGAGGATCGCCTGGAAGGTGCGGTCGCGGCCCATCTTGGCCGAGCCGCCGGCGGAGTCGCCCTCGACGATGAAGAGCTCGGCGTCCTCCGGGTTACGAATCGTGCAGTCGGCGAGCTTGCCCGGGAGCGACGAGCCCTCGAGAGCGCTCTTGCGGCGGGTGAGCTCCCGCGCCTTGCGGGCAGCCTGCCGGGCGCGCGCAGCCGAGATCGCCTTCTGGACGATCTGGCGCGCGTCGGTTGGGTTCTCCTCGAGGAACTCGGCGAGCTTCGCGTTGACCGTCTGCTCGACGAGGCCTCGAACCCAGGGATTCCCGAGCTTCGTCTTGGTCTGCCCCTCGAACTGCGGGTCGCGGAGCTTGACCGAGATGACGGCGCCGAGCCCCTCGCGGACGTCCTCCCCGTCGAGGTTCTCCTCCTTCTCCTTCAGCAGCCCCTTCTCGCGCGCGTAGCGATTCAACGTGCCCGTGAGCGCCGCCTTGAAGCCGGAGAGATGCGCGCCACCCTCGTGGGTGTTGATGTTGTTCGCGAACGAGAAGACCGACTCGACGTAGGAGGTGTTCCACTGCATCGCCACTTCGACCGTTCCCTGGTCGTTCTGGCCGTCGAAGTAGACGATGTGGCGGTGCACCGCGTCCTTCGTCTCGTTGACGAAGGCGACGAAGTCCCGGATGCCGCCCTCGGCGTAGAACTCCTGCGTCTCCTCGCCCTCACGCTCGTCGACGAAGACGATGCGCAAGCCCTTCGTCAGGAAGGCCGTCTCGCGGAAGCGCTGGGTCAAGGTCTGGGCGGAGAGCTCCAGATCCTCGAAGATCTCGGAGTCGGGAAGGAACGAGATCGTCGTTCCCGTCTCTCCCTTGGTGGTCTTCCCGGCCTCTTCGAGCTCCGTCGTCGGCTCGCCTCGCGCGAACTCCTGCCGATAGACCTTGCCGTCCCTTCGGACCTCGACCGTGAGCCACTCCGAGAGCGCGTTCACGACGGAGACGCCGACACCGTGCAGGCCGCCGGAGACCTTGTAGCCCTCCCCGCCGAACTTCCCGCCGGCATGGAGCTTGGTCAGGACGACCGTGACTGCGGGCAGGCCCTGGTCCTCCATCATCGCCACCGGGATGCCCGAGCCCCAGTCCCGGACAGTCACGGAGTTGTCCGGATGCAGGCGCACCTCGATACGGTCGTTTCTCCCGGCGAGAGCCTCGTCAACGGAGTTGTCGACGACCTCGTAGACGAGGTGGTGGAGCCCGCGGGCGCCCGTCGAGCCGACGTACATCCCCGGGCGCAGGCGAACGGGCTCGAGGCCCTCGAGAACGGTGATGTCCTTGGCGTCGTAACTGGTCTTTGCCATAAAAAAATCCCTGCTAACGGGGGATTTTTGTCTGACTCGCAGTCTATCAGAACGACCGGTCGTCCGGGCGCCGTTCCGCACTCGCCAGACTAGCTGCTGCGGCCCTGGCGACGGCCGCTCTGAGACCAGGATCCGCGATGGGCGCGGCGATCGCCTCGGCCGCCGCCAGCATCGCCGCGGAGGGCCTGGGGAGAGCTTGCTCCGAAGTCTCGACAGGATCCCGCCCGGGCTCCGGAAGACGCCCGGTCGTGAAGCGCAGGCGCTCGGGGCACGCGTCGCCGAGGCGTTCACGCAGACGCGCGCGCACGGTCTTCTCGAGCTGGGTCAGCTCGAAGGCCCAGGCGCTCGAGCCTGTGGAGACGTGAAGCGTTCCGTCGCGCGCGATCCGGGCGGGCCAGGCATTGGCGGCGATCGCCGGGCCGACGGCGTCCGGCCATACGGCCACGACCGCCGAGATGGCGCCCGGCGGGCCGAGCCGGCCCAGCTCCCGCTCGAGGCCGGTCCCGATGGGCTCGAGGCCCTTCATGCCGCCTCCGCCCTGCTGGCCTCGCCCTCCCGGCGAACGGCAACGGTGAGCGCGGGCCGGGGAGCAGCGGGCGGAAGCGCGTCCGTCGAGGTCGCCGTGACGAGGGCCTGGCCGTCCGACGGCAGCGCCGCGAGGAGCGCCCGCCGCCGGCCGGCGTCGAGCTCGGAGAAGACGTCGTCCAACAGCAGCAAGGGCGGGGCGCCACGGCGCTCCCCCAGAACGCCCGCCTCCGCGAGGAGCAGGGCGAGCACAGCCGTCCGTTGCTCTCCCTGCGAGCCGAAGCTGCGGAGATCGCGATCGCCAGCGCGGATCTCGACGTCGCGCAGGTGCGGCCCGGCGCCGGTTGTGCCCCGGTCGAGATCGCGGTCGAGCCGGCCCTCGAGCTCCTCGAGGGGAAGCCCGCGCTCCTCGTAGGAGATGGTCGCGCCCGCGAGCCCCAGCAGCGCGGCGTGGCGCGAGAATCCGGGCTCGAGCTCGGTCGCGAGCTTCGCGCGCGCGGTGTCGAGCTCGTTACCGAGCGCCGACACGCGCTCCGACCACGGTTCGACCGCCTCCCGCGTGGAGACGCCGGCGCGGACGCGACGGAGCGCTTCGTTGCGCTGGGCTAGGGCGCGGCCGTACTCGCCCGGGAGCGTCGCCTGCGAGGGCGAGACCCGGCCGAGCATCCGGTCGAAGTAGGCCCGCCGGACGGCCGGGCCGCCCTTGACGATCGCGAGCCGGTCGGGCACGAACGCGAGCGCCGTGAGCCGAGTTCGCAGCTCCTCGGCCGAGGCGAGCGGAGAGCCGTTGAGGCGCAGCAGCTTCCCCGTGCCCGGCGTGATCGTCACCTCGCTCTCGACCGGTGCACCGGCCTCGGCTCCCTCGAGGCGCACGCGGGCGGCCTGCTCTCCGAATTGGACGAGCCTGGGCTCGGCCCGTGTGCGGGGGGAGAAGCCCTGGGCTCCGACGTGGAGCGCCTCGAGGAGGTTGGTCTTGCCGGCGCCGTTCGGCCCGACGACGAGCACGAGCCCGGGCTCGAGCGCGAGGTCGAGGCCGGCGTACGAGCGAAAGCTCCGGAGCGTGGCCCTCGCGACGATCAGCCGGCCAGCCTGATCGGCATGATCAGGTAGAGGAAGTCGTCGCTCTCGCCGTGCAGGAGCCCCGGCCGCAACGGGCTGATCAGCTTCAGCCTCGCGGTTTCGTCGGTCACCGACTCGAGCCCGTCGCGCAGGAAGTCGGCGTTGAAGCCGATTTCCATCGTCTCGCCCCCGTAGGAGATCGGAAGCGACTCGCGCGCCTCCCCGACGTCCTGGGTCTGCGCCGAGACCGTCAGCTCTCCCTCCTCAAAGCGGAGCCGAAGGGGCGACTTGCGCTGGGCGAGCAGGCCGGTGCGGCGCACGACGTCGAGGAGCTCCTCCCGTGGGAGCTGCACCTCGGCCTCGAACTGCTCGGGAAGCAGCTGCCGGTAGTTGGGGAACTGCCCGTCGATCCGACGCGCGGTCAGCCAGATGCCGTCGACGCCGAAGACGACCTGGTTTTCCTGGACGCCGACCTGGATCGTCTCGCTCTCGGCTGCCTGCCCGACGCGCGCGAGCTCTTGCAGCGCGCGGGCCGGAACGATCGCCTCCAGCTCGCGGCCCGGGCCGTTCGTGAGCGTCGTCTCCTTGACGCTCAGACGGTACGAGTCGGTCGCGGCCATCACGAGCTTCTCCCCCTCGAAGCGGACGAGGATCCCGGTCAAGACGGGACGCGACTCGTCGCGGGATGCCGAGCGGCCGACGCGGCCGATCGTGTCGAGGAAGGCCTCCCGCTCCACGGCGAAGGCGCTCTCGGGCTCGACCTCCGGAAGGCGGGGGAAGTCCTCGGGCCCGTAGGTGTTGAGCGAGTAGGAGGCCGAGCCGCAGGTCAGCCGCGCGACACCCTCGTCGGCGCGGTGCTCGAGCGTGACGTCGCCGGCAGGGAGCAGTCGCACGATGTCCACGAGCAGGCGTCCGGGCACGACGACGGCACCTTCCTCGTCCACCTGCGCATCGAAGGAGTCGCGCACCGAGATCTCCATGTCGGTCGCGCTGAGGTGGAGACGGCCGCCCGCAGCGCGCAGGAGGATGCCCGCGAGGATCTGGACGGTCGTGCGGGTAGAGACTCCTCGGCCGACGACCTGAAGCTTCTCGGCGAGGTCGTCCTTCTGGCACACAACGCGCATGGTCGTGGCGGCAACGGTATCTATGGATGCCATTTAAAGAAAACCTCTTGTCGTAGTCGTAGAGAGTGTGAAGAGCGGGGAAGACGGCGTTCCTCCGCTTGGGGCCAGGGATGCGCCGGTGGATGGCCCCTGGGGAGAACCGGGGGATGCCCACAGGCCCGGGGCGGGCGTGTCGGCGCTCCCCAATCCGGAGCCGTTCTCCACAAGTCTTGTCAACGAGCCTGCTTGATGCGCGCCGTCAGCTCCTGGACCAGGTTGTAGACGTTCCGGTCTTCCTGGATGAGCTTGGCGATCTTCGAGGTTGCGTGGATGACCGTCGTGTGGTCGCGCCCGCCGAACTTCTTTCCGATCTTGGGCAGCGAGCTGTCCGTCAGCTCGCGGCAGAGGTACATCGCCACCTGTCGGGGGTAGACGATCTGCTGCGAGCGGCGGTCGCCGGTCAGCTCCTGCAGGGACATGTTGAAGCGCTCGACGACCGTCTGCTGGATCTGCTCGACGGAGATCTCGGGCATCTCGCCCTGGGGGAAGACGTCCTTGAGCACCTCCTGGGCGAGCTCGACCGTCATCGGGCGCCCGGTCAAGGAGGAGAATGCGACCACGCGCGTAAGCGCGCCTTCGAGCTCGCGGATGTTCGTCGAGATGCGGCCGGCGATGAAGGTGAGGACCTGCGTGTCCGGTACGTGGATCGCGTCCATCTTCACCTTCTTGCGCAGGATGGCGATCCGCGTCTCGAGGTCGGGCGGCTGGATGTCGGTGATCAGCCCCCATTCGAAGCGGGAGCGCAGACGCGATTCCAGGGTGGCGATCGCGCGCGGCGGCCGGTCGGACGAGATGACGATCTGGCGCCGGGCCTCGTAGAGGCTGTTGAACGTGTGGAAGAACTCCTCCTGGATGCGCTCCTTGTGCTCGAAGAACTGGATGTCGTCGACCAGGAGCACGTCGTAGTGGCGATAGCGCTGCTTGAAGCCCTCGATGCGCTTGTCGCGGAGCGAGTTGATGAAGTCGTTCATGAAAGTCTCGCTCGTCACGTAGCGGGCGGAGAGATCGCCCGAGTGCTCGGTCACGTACGCGGCCACGGCCTGCAGAAGGTGGGTCTTTCCCAGACCGGTGCCGCCGTAGATGAAGAGCGGGTTGTAGGCCTGTGCCGGCGCCTCCGCGACCGCGAGTGCAGCCGCGTGGGCGAAGCGGTTCGAGGAGCCGATCACGAACGAGTCGAAGGTGTACTTCGGGTTCAGACCCTCGAGCGAGCGCGCGGGCCGGACCGACGCATGGGTCTCCGCCGCGGCGGGGAGCTCGCGCACGACGATTCGGACGGCCCGCTCGCTGCCGAGGCCGTCGCGGACGATCGCCTCCAGAAGCCCGCGGAAGTGGCCCTCGATCCAGTCGCGGGTGAAGTCGTTGGGGACGAGGAGGACGAAGGCCTCCTCGTCGAGCATTCCGGGCCCTGCGTCGGCGAACCAGGTGGTGTACGTGGAGTCGTTCAGGGCGTCGCGCAAGCGAGATGAGATCTCGACCCAAAGTGCGTCCGCACTCAGCTCTGACGTCCGCTGCACGCCTTCGTTCGCCCCTCCGCCGGTCTACGCGAAGCGGCGACTATAGCAGCGGCTCTTGCCCCGCTTCAACGCCTGCGCCTGGGGAAATCGCAGAGCCCAAAAAGACCGGATTTGCAGGCAATTCCGCCAGTCCACACACTTATCCACAGGTGTGGAAAGGTCGCCCTTCGCGCCCTCCCATGCGCGTTCGCGCCTGTGGATTCCGAGACGTACGAGAAGTCTCTTGCTCGGTGGGAGGAACCGCTCCTCTATACTGGTCGCCCGGCCGCCAGAGCGGCCGTTTCGACACCCTTCTCTCTCGTGAAGCGAACGTATCAGCCGAACGTGCGCCGGCGGAAGCGCCGGCACGGATTCCGGGCGCGGATGTCGACGCGTGCCGGTCGCGCGATCCTCAAGCGCCGCCGCGCCAAGGGCCGGAAGCGCCTGTCTGCGTGAGCCGGCGCCAGCATCGGCTCTCCCGGTCCCGCGACTTCGACGCCGTCTACCGCAAGGGCCGGTCGGTCTCGACGCGGTTCCTCGTCCTGTACGCGTTCCCGCGCGAGGACGATCCGGAGGGCGGCCCGCGGCTCGGCCTCGCCGTGTCGCGTCAGCTCGGCGGCGCGGTCGACCGCAACCGGCTGAAGCGACGCCTGCGGGCGGCGTTCGAGGAGATCCGGTCAGGCCTGCCGGCCGGCCACGACTACGTGCTGATCGCGCGCCCGGGCTTGACCGAGGCCGTCGAGAGCCGCGGCTTTCCCTGGCTGACCGAGCGCGTCGCCGAGGTGTTCAGGCTCGCGGAGGGGACGTCGCCGTGAGACACGTCGTCGCCCTCCCGATCCACGCCTACCGCGTGCTCGTGAGCCCCTTGCTGGGCCAGCGGTGCAAGTACCACCCGAGCTGCTCGCGCTACGCGCTCGACGCCCTCCGCGAGTTCGGGGTCCTCCGCGGGCTCGTCCTCGCGGGTTGGCGGCTCATGCGCTGCAACCCGTGGAGCCACGGCGGCGTCGACTACGTCCACGACCAGACGCTCTTCAGGACGCGGCCGTGAACCCGCTTACCCCGATCGAGGACGTCCTCACCGAGCTCCTCGAGTGGCTGCACTCGTCGATCGGGCTGACGTGGGCCTGGGCGATCATCGTCCTCACGCTGATCGTCCGGCTCGTGATCCTTCCGCTGACGATCAAGCAGGTCCGCTCCATGCAGCACCTGCAGAAGCACGCCCCCGAGCTGAAGGCGCTGCAGCAGAAGTACAAGCACGACCGGCAGCGCATGAACGAGGAGGTCATGAAGTTCTACCGGGAGAACAAGATCAACCCGGCGGCCTCCTGCCTCCCGATCCTCATCCAGCTGCCGATCTTCTTCGCGCTCTTCTTCGTCCTGCGCGACTTCGACACCGAGGTCTTCCCGCAGTATCCGAACTCCGACCTCGGCTGGCTCGGAATCGTCCCCAACATCACCGAGAACATCAACACACACTGGTCGGGCTGGCTCCTGCTCGTCATCTACGTGGCGAGCCAGCTCGCCTCAATCATCTCCATGCCGATGACGGACCCGCGGCAGCGCTACATCTTCATCGCGCTGCCGTTCGTGGCCATTCTCTTCGTCATCAACTTCCCCATCGGCCTCATGCTCTACTGGAGCACGACGAACCTCTGGTCGGTCGGGCAGGGCCTCGTCACGCGGCGGCTGATGCCGAGGCCGCAGCCACCGCCGAAGCGCTCGTCCCGTACGCCTCCGAAGACGCGACCACAGCCGGACGGAGGGGCCGCCGAGGTCGCCGCCGAGCCCGGCCAGGCCCAGGCCAAGCCAGGCCAGCAGCGCGTGCGCAGGCGCAAGAAGAAGAAGGGCCCGCGGGCGAAGCGATGAACGACCTCGAGAACGAGACCCTGGCGGAGAACGTTGTCGAGGCCGAGGGGGAGACGGTCGGCGAGGCGAAGTGGACGGCGCTCCGCGAGCTCGAGCGGCGCTTTCCGGGTCTCGACAAGGGGAGCGTGCGCTTCACGGTCCTCTCCGAAGGTGAGCGGGGCCTGCTCGGGGTGGGCCAGGTGCCGGCGCGGGTGCTCGCCCGCGTGGAAGGAGCGCTGCGGCCACCCTCCCCCGCGAGCGAGGAGCCCGGCTCGCCGGCGGCGAAGTTGCGCGAGTTGCTCGAGCGGATCTGCAACGCGCTCGGAGCCGCCTGCCGGATCGACGTCTCGGAGGACGACGAGGCGATCTACGCCACGCTCACGGGCCCGGAGCTGGGCCTAGTGATCGGCAAGCGCGGGCACACGATCGACGCCATCCAGTACCTGGCCAACGCGATCCTCTGGCGGACGGCCGAAGGGGAGCGCAAGGAGGTCGTGGTCGACGCCGCCGGCTATCGCGAGCGGCGCCGCGGCGTGCTCGAGGAGGCGGCCGACCGGGCCGCATCCGACGCCCTGCGGGAGCAGCGCCCGGTGGCGCTGGAGCCGATGACCGCCGTCGAGCGCAAGATCGTGCACGTCCACCTCGCCGAGCGCCGGGACGTCGTCACCTCGAGCGACGGGACCGAGCCGAACCGGCGCGTGGTCGTCGCTCCCGCACCCTCCGAGTGAGCCCGGCGGACGCGCGGCTCGAGCGGTGGCTCGAGGCGCTCCTCGCCCGGCCCGGGCTCACTGCCGTGCGCGACCGGGTCGAGGCCCAGCGGGTATTGGTCGACGACGCGCTCGCCGCGGCGGAGCTGATCGTGGACGGCCCCGTCGTCGACGTCGGCTCGGGCGGCGGCTCGCCGGGGATCCCGATCGCGCTCGCACGGCCAGACCTCCAGGTTGACCTGCTGGACGCGAATCGCGGCAAGACCGAGTTCCTGCGGGAGGCGTCGGCGGACCTCCCCAACGTCGACGTCGTCTGGGCCCGCGCCGAGGAGCACGGCAGAGGCCGGGGCCGCGAGGCCTACGGGACCGCGGTCGCCCAGGCCCTGGCTCCCCCTCCCGTCGCCCTCGAGTGGTGCCTGCCGCTGGTCCGCGCCGGCGGGCGCGTCATCCTTCTCACCGGAGACGTCGACGCGGCGCAGGCGGCTGCGGCCGCAGAGCAGGTGGGAGGCGGGGTGCCCGAAGAGATCCCGCTCCCGGGGTCGGAGCGGCGACTCCTCCTTGTCGTCCCCAAGGTGGAGCCCACGCCCGCTCGCTTCCCTCGCCGCCCCGGAGCGGCGAGGAAACGTCCTCTCGCCTGACTAGCATCGGAGCCGTGGGGAAGGTCTTCGCCCTGGCGAACCAGAAGGGCGGCGTCGGCAAGACGACGACTGCCGTGAACGTGGCCGCGTGCCTCGCAGAGGCCGGCGCCGCCACCCTCGTCGTCGACCTCGACCCGCAGGCGAACGCGACCTCGGGCCTCGGCGAGCGCGCAAACGGGTCGTCGACGTACGACCTCCTGGACGGAGCGCCGCTCGAGGAGCTCGCGCACGAAACCGGGGTTCCCAACCTCCACCTGGTGCCGTCGCGGCCGGAGCTGGCGGGGGCCGCGGTGGAGCTGGCACGCCGGGAGGACGGCGAGACCTTTCTGCCGGCCGCGCTCACGCCTGCACGGGAGCGGTACGACTTCGTCTTCATCGACTGTCCGCCGTCGCTCGGGCCGCTGACCGTGAACGCGCTCGCGGCCACCGACCGGGTGCTCGTGCCGGTGCAGTGCGAGTACTACGCGCTCGAGGGTCTCGCGCAGCTCCTCCACTCGATCGAGCTCGTACGGACGCGGCTGAACCCGCGGCTCGCGCTTGCCGGGATGATCCTCACCATGGTGGACGGGCGGACGAGGCTCTCGGCGGACGTCGCCGCCGAGGTGCGGCGACACTTCGGCGACCTCGTCTTCGAGGCCGTCGTCCCGCGCAGCGTGCGGCTGGCGGAGGCGCCCAGCCACGGCCGGCCCATCACCGTCTACGACCGCGGCTCGGCCGGAGCCGACGCCTACTACCGGGTGGCGAGCGAGCTTGTCGACCGCGGCTAGCCCCAGCCCGCGCCGCGGCCTCGGACGCGGCCTCGAGGTGCTCATGGGCGGAGCTCCTGCGCACGCGGAGCTCGTGCACATCCCGGTCGGCTCGATCCGGCCCAACTCGCGTCAGCCACGGAAGCGGCTCGACGCGGAGCGCATCGACGAGCTGGCCGAGTCGATCCGAGCCCAGGGCCTCGTGCAGCCGGTCGTCGTCAGGCCCGGCGCGGAGGGTGGATACGACCTCATCGCCGGCGAGCGCCGCTGGCGCGCCGCGCGGGTCGCCGGCCTGGCGACCGTCCCGGCGCTCGTCAGAGAGACGGACGACCGCGACTCGCTGCTGCTCGCGCTCGTCGAGAACGTGGCGCGCGAGGATCTCTCGCCGGTCGACGAGGCGCGCGCCTACGCGGTGCTCATGGACGAGTTCGGGCTCGCCCTCGGGGAGGTCGCCGAGCAGGTCGGCCGCTCCAAGCCGACGGTCTCGAACCGCGTCCGCCTGCTCGAGCTTCCCGACGACGTGCTCGGGCTCGTCGAGCGCGGTCAGCTGAGCGAGGGCCACGCCCGCGCCGTGCTGGCCGTCCCCGACAACGAGGAGCGCCGGCGGCTGGCGCGGCGGATCGTCCGCGGCGGCATGTCCGTCCGAGCCGCCGAGCGGGCGGCGCGCTGGGCCGGCGCAAGCACGAAGCCGAGACGCAGGCAGCCGGTCGACCCCGCCCTGGCCGAGCGCGTGCGCGCCGCGCTCCGCCGCCTCACGGGCGCGGATTCGAGGGTCACGACCGGCCGGGTCGAGCTCTACTTCGAGACCGAGGTCGAGCTCGAGGAGCTGGCCGAGGCACTCGAGCGCGCCTCGCTACAATCTTCCGGCGCGGGCGATTAGCTCAGTCGGTTAGAGCGCCGCTCTGATAAGGCGGAGGTCCCTGGTTCGAATCCAGGATCGCCCACTTCAGCGCGCCCGTTTCGTGTCACCCGGTGCGTGATTCCGGTCCCGAGGGGCGCGGCTATGATCAGACGAGGCCCGCCCATGCAGGAGATGGTCATCTACGGCGTGAGCTTCGACATGGTCGGCAAGCAGCCGATCGTCTTGCTGAAGACCGCCGACGGCAACAAGTTCCTTCCGATCTGGATCGGCCATCCGGAGGCGGCCGCGATCCTGATGAAGCTCCAGGGCGCCGCCACGCCGCGGCCGATGACGCACGACCTCTTCACGGACATCCTCTCCCAGCTCGAGGCCCGCGTCGTCAAGATCGCGGTCACGGAGCTCCGCGAGAACACCTTCTACGCGCTCATCACGGTTGCGATCGACGGGGCCGAGATCGAGATCGACTCGCGTCCCAGCGACGCGATCGCCCTGGCCGTCCGCGCCGACGCGCCGATCTTCGCCGCCGAGGCGGTGATCGAGGAGAGCGCGATCGAGTTCGAGCACGAGGACGTGAACGAGGAGGAGGTCGTCGAGGAGTTCAAGAAGTTCCTCGACGAGGTCAAGCCGGAGGACTTCTCTACGGACTAGACCTCGCGCTTCGTGAGCGCGAGGACCTCGTTGAAGAGCGTGCGGAGGCCGGCCTCGGAGAGCGGCCCCGGGTTCTCGGCTGCGAGGTCCGCGAGCAGCTGCTCCTCCCGGCCGCGGTCGACGAACTTCCAGCCCTGGGCGAGCTTGTGCTCCCGGAGCCGGCGGACGAGCTCGATACGGGCGTTTACGGCCGCGAGGATGGCTCGGTCGGCGTCCGTGATGTGCCCGCGCAGCTCGCGGACGACAGGGTCGTGCTCGGGGTCGCTCGGCCGCATCGTTCCAGGATAGGCCGTTATGAAGAGGCGGTCCAGGAGAGGACCAGGACGAGCACGCCGAAGCCGTTGTAGGCGGCGTGCCCGATGAAGGTCGGCCACACGCTGGTCGAGCGCAGGCGCACCCAGGCGAGCCCGATGCCGAAGAGGACGAGCGGCGGCAAGGCTCCCAGGAGGCCGTGGACGAGGCCGAAGATCACGCCGGTCACGAGGATGGCGAGGAGGCCGCCGTACTGCGCGAGCACCCGCACGCCCAGCCCGCGGAAGAAGACCTCCTCGGCGAAGGGCCCCAGCAGGACGAGGACGAGCACGTTGGCCGCGAACGCCTTCGCGTGCTCGGGCTCCCAGCGGTCGGCCCCGAGCCCCTGATCCTCCGCGCCGTGGAGGAAGGGCTCCACGGCCACGGCGACGACGGCGGCCGCGGCGACGACCCCGAGGGCGATCCACACCCAGCGCCGCCGGAACGGGCGGAAGCCGAGGGCGTCGAAGGGCCTCGGGTAGGCGTACGCGACCCCGATGGAGACGGCGATCATCAGCCCGTAGAAGATGAGGCCGCCGATGGCCAGGTTCTCGTCGTAGAGGATGTCCTCGCCGGTCGTATCGGAGCCCTGGCTCGCGCCGGCGAAGCCCAGCAGCACGAGCACGCCCGAGACGGCCAGCCAGACGCCGGCCGGCCAGCTCTTATGCCTGCGCAAGCGCCTGGTCGAGATCGGCGACGATGTCGTCTGCATCCTCGCAGCCTACGGAGAGGCGGAGGAGACCAGGCGAGATGCCCGCCGCGGCGAGCTGCTCCGCGGAGTACTGGCGGTGGCTGGTCGAGGCCGGATGGTGGAGCACCGTGTCGACGCCACCAAGGCTCGTCGCCCGGCCGCAGAGCTCGAGCGCGTCCATGAAGCGCTCGCCGGCCTTCCGTCCGCCGACGAGCTCGAAGGCGAGCATCCCGCCTGAAGCGGCGAGCTGGCGCCGGGCGAGGTCGTGTTGGGGATAGCTCTCGAGCCCGGCGTAGAGGACACGGGCGACCTTGGCGTGACCCTCCAGGAACCGCGCCGCGACGAGGGCGTTCACGCTGGCGCGCTCGAGCCGGAGCGCCAGCGTCTTCAACCCGCGCCGGACGAGGAAGGCGGGGAAGGGGTCCAGCACCGAGCCGACCTGGATCTGGTGCGCGCGGGCGGCCGCGACGAGCTCGCGGGATCCGGCGACGACGCCGCCCATGACGTCGTGGTGGCCGTTCAGGTACTTCGTCGCCGATTCGCAGACGAGGTCGGCGCCGAGCTCGAGCGGCCGGCAGAGGACGGGCGAGGCGAACGTGTTGTCGACGATCAGGAGCCCGTCGCCCTTGGTCTCGGCGAGGGCGGCCAGGTCGGCGAGCGGGAAGCCCGGGTTCGCCATCGTCTCGACGAAGCGCACGCGCGCGGGCCGATCCCAGGCCGCCGTATCGGTGACGTCGAGGTAGACGACGTCGACTCCGCGCGGCCGCAGCTGGGCTTCTGCGAGCCCGTAGGTCGTGCCGTACAGCTGCTGCGGCAGGAGGAGCGTGTCGCCCGCCGAGAGGGTCGAATGGAGCGCGGCGCTGATCGCCGCCATGCCCGAGCCGAAGGCCTGCGCGGCCTCGGCGCCCTCGAGCTCCGCCATGACGGCGTTCAGCTCCTCCACCGTCGGGTTGCGAAGCCGCGCGTACGTGAAGCCGTACTCCTCCTCGGCGATCACGGCTCCCAGGTCGGCGACCCGCTCGAACGAGAACGTCGTCGAGGGGACGATCGGGCCGACGACGGGCTCGCCGGCGCCCTCGGGCAGAGGCGGCGTGTGGATCGCTCGTGTGGAGAGGCCCAGCCTGCGCTTGCTCATGTGCTCGTGGTCAGCGGCCCAGTCCGAGCCGTTCGGGGAGCGTAACGATCGGCGCCGGCTCGAAGGCCATCCCGGCGGCTGCTGCTCCGTCACGGTCGGTGTCGCCGTCGCCGACGTGGAGCGCCCGCCCGGGTGCGACGCCGAGCCGGCCGAGCGCGGTCGAGAAGGCCCGCGGGTCGGGCTTCGCAGCTCCCGCCTCGGCCGAGGTCACGACCGCGGCGAAGAAGTCGGCCAGCTTCGCCTCCTCGAGATGGCGCGTGAGCGACACGTCCCAGTTGGAGACGCAGGCGAGCTCGAGCCCCGCTCGGCGCAGCCTCCCGAGCGCCTGCGCCGCGCCCTCGAGCGGGCGGAAGACGATCGAGCCCAGGAACGCGGGCGCGAAGGCCTCCGGCTCGAGCCGGGCCCGCGCGTGCTCGAGGAAGACGGCCGTACAGCGCCGGCCGAGATCGGCGAGGCTCGCCTCGTCGTGGCCTTCGATCGTCCTCGGAATGTAGTAGGCGACCTCCGCACGGAACGCCTCCGCGACCTCCTCGAGCCCGCGTTCGACGCCGACCTCCGCCAGCGCCCGCTGGAGGTGCGGCGCCGGGTCGTCGAGCTCGACGATCGTCCCCATCGCGTCGACGGTGACGGCGTCGAGGTCGTTAGCGGTCGTTCCGGAAGACATCCGGGTGCAGAGCTCTGGCGACTCGCTCTAGCGCCTGCGCCACGTACGGCCCGGCCCGCTGGACGAGGTCGGAGGGGAGCACGACGACTCGTCCGTTCTCGACGGCGGTGAGCGTGGCCGTGCGCTCGTCTCTGCGCAGGCTCCTGAGCGTGACCCGGCTATCCGAGGTGGCGAGGTAGACGTCGGGGTCGAGCCGGCGGAGCTGCGCGACGGAGATGGGCTCGACGCCGGGCGTCTCGCCCACGACGCTCTCCCCCCGCGCCCGGCTGACCAGGTCGCCGAGCAGCGAGCGGAACGGAACCGTGACGAAGAAGCCGGTGTCCACGAACGTGGTCGTCACCGGGGTGCCTTCGACCCGATCCTCGACGGCCGCGACCTCGGAGCGGATGCGCGAGGCGACCTCTCGCGCCTCTACCGGCTCGCCCACAAGGAACCCGAGCTCGAGCGTCGCGCGGAGGACGTCCTCGATCGACCCGCTCGGCTGGACGTAGACCGTCGCGCCCGTCTCGCGTTGGGCGCGGGCGACGTCGACCTGGTCCGTGCTCGGCGTGGCCACGATCAGGTCCGGCTCGAGCTCGGCGACGCGATCGACCCGGACCTGGAGGTTGGGCGACACCACCTCTGCCGCGGAGCGAGGCGCCTTGCGGGGCCCGTCGCCCTTCGCGAGGCCGGCCGGAACGCCGACGAGCCGGTCGCGGGCGCCCAGCGCCATGATCAGCTCGGCGGAGCCCGCGTCGAGTGCCACGATGCGTTCGGGCATGCCCCTGAGCACGGCCGGCTCCTCGCCCACGCCGGCGACGGTGACGGGATAGGGCTGCTGGAGCTCGCCGAGCGGCTCGGAGCGCTCGCCGCAGGCTGCGACCGCGAGGGCAACGAGCGCGGCCGGGAGGAGGAGGCGGGTTCTCACGACGATTGGCACTATGGCGAAGATGCGGCTCTTCACGCAGGAGGAGGCGAACGCCGCGCTCGCCGAGCTGCGTCCGCTCGTCGAGCGCCTGGTCGCGGACCGGCAGGCGCTCCTGGCGCTCGGGAACGAGCTCGAGGGGGGGGAGACCCTCCTCGGTGGGGACGGGGGGAGCCTGG
>Ga0081538_10001345_pt1 | contig 25271 bp, 23 predicted proteins | sample TabmetS5T2R1_FD_71022 | JGI IMG/M metagenome (GOLD analysis project Ga0081538, IMG submission 71022) | Tabebuia heterophylla rhizosphere microbial communities from the University of Puerto Rico - S5T2R1 | ecosystem: Host-associated > Plants > Roots > Rhizosphere ... | reverse complement strand
CGGCGAACAGCTCCCGGATGTCGTCGGCCTCGGCCTGGCCGAGCCGCTCGACCTTGATGTGGGTGGCGGTGAAGGGACGGTCGCCCAGGTCGGGCCAGGCGGCCACCTCCAGGGCCTCGAAGCGGTGCTCGGCCGCCCAGGCCGCGATCTCCTCCAGGCTGCGGTCGGGCAGGCACGCGGTCAGGAATCCCAGTCTCATTCCGGAACCTCCACCCAGGTCTGGTCGGCGGCGGACTCGACGACGGCCTGGGTCAGCTGGGCCGCCCGCAGGCCGTCGGCGAAGGTCGGGAGCCCATCGGGCGGGGCTCCGGCGATGGCGGCGTAGGTGTCGGCCACGAAGGCGTTGAAGCAGTCCTGGTAGCCCTGGGGGTGGCCGGCGGGCACGATCGAGTAGCGGGCGGCGGCGTCCGAGGTCCCCTCGGCGCCGCGGGGCACGATCTGGTTGCTGGCCCGGCCGCCGACCCAGAGGCTGTCCGGGTTCTCCTGGTCGAAGCTGTAGCTGGCGTCGGCGCCGTCGAACGAGAACCACAGGCGGTTCTTGCGCCCGGGCGACACCTGGCTGATCACCAGCGAGCCGGCGGCCCCCCGGTCGGTCTCGAACAGCACGGTGGCGGCGTCCTCGGTGCCGACCTGGGCCGAGCCGGACGCCGAGGGGCGGCGGTCGAACGCGGTCACCATGCGGGCGGTGAGCCGGGTCACCCGGTGGCCGGTGACGAACTCCATCAGGTCGCACCAGTGGACCCCGATGTCGCCGAACGCCCGCGAGGCCCCGCCCAGCGCCGGGTCGACCCGCCAGTTGCTGTCCTCCGGCTTCGACAGCCAGTCCTGGAGGTAGGTGCCGTGCAGCAGCCGCAGCGGCCCCGCCTCCCCGGCGGCGATGCGGGCCCTGGCCTCGCGGACGGTGCCGTAGAAGCGGTACACGAACGGCACGGTCGCGACCACGGCCGCCTGGGCGGCCTCCGTGGTGAGGCGGCGGGCGTCCTCGACGGTGGTGGCCAGCGGCTTCTCGCAGACCACCGGCTTGCCGGCGGCCAGGGCCTGCACGGCCACGGGGACGTGCAGCGAGTTGGGGGTGCAGACGTGGACGACGTCGACGTCGTCGGCGGTCAGCAGGACCTCGGCGGTCTCCGCCGGCCCGTCGGCGCCCAGGCGGGCGGCGGCGGCGGCGGACCGCTCCGGGGTCGAGGCGGCGACGCGGGCCACCACCCCGCCGGCGGCCCGGATGGCGCGGGCGTGGACCTCGCCCATGAATCCGGCGCCGACGATGCCGGCGCGCAGTCGATCGGTCATGAGCGACCCCCGCACGGGAAGGAATCGGTCAGGGCATCGTCGGCATGGAGGCGACCGAGCCGCAGCTTCGCACCTCTTCCAGCGTTTCTTCTGTCGAACACTGCAATCTAATGTGGTAGCTCCAGCAAAAGTCAATGCCTCGGCAGAAGATCAGGGGCTAGAACACCGGTCAAGTATCCGGAGTGGGGCTGATTGGGTGGTCGCCGGGAGCGGCGCGCAAACCTCGGCGCTGTACGGATGGCTCGGTGCTGCATGCGGCGCCGGATGCATGACCGATGCTCTAGGGGATCGAGAAGACGTGGTCGCTGATCATGACCGCCGCGCCGACCGCGCCGGCCGAGGGCCCGAGCTCGGAGAGGACGATGGGGAGGTTGCCGGTGGCCAGGGGCAGCGAGCGGCGGTAGACGACGCCCCGGATCTCGGCCAGCAGGAGGTGGCCGAGGCCGGCCAGCCCGCCGCCGATCACGATCATGCTGGGGTTGAAGAAGCTGACCAGGCCGGCCAGCACCAGCCCGACCCGGCGGCCGCCGTCCCGGATCAGGCCGATGGCCACCGGGTCGCCCTCGGCCGCGCACCGGCCGACGTCCTCCGGGGTGATGGCCTGCTCGCCGGCCAGCCGCTCGGCCAGCGGCGGCGACGCGCCCGAGCGGGCCGCGGCCAGGGCGTCCCGGACCAGCGCGGCCCCGCCGAACATGGCCTCCAGGCAGCCGCTGTTGCCGCAGGCGCAGACCGGGCCGTCGGGGTCGACGTTGATGTGGCCGATGTCGCCGGCGCAGCCGTCGATGCCCCGGTAGACCTGGCCGCGGATCATGATGCCGCAGCCGATCCCGGTGCCGATCTTGACGAACAGGTAGTTGTCGACCGACCTGGCCACCCCACCCCAGTGCTCGCCGACCGCCATCACGTTCACGTCGTTGTCGACCAGGACCGGGCAGCCGAAGCGGCGGGCCAGCAGGTCCCGGACCGGGTACTCGTGCCAGCCGGGCATGATCGGAGGGCTGACCGGCATGCCGTCGAGGAAACGCACCGGGCCGGGGACGCCGACCCCGACCCCGGTGAGCTGGACTCCCTGGTCGCGGGCGAGCTTCTCGATCAGCTCGCCGGCTCGGCCGAGCACCGGCTCGGGGCCGCGGCGGATCTCCATGGGCTCTTCGACCTGCGCCTTGACCTGGAGCTCGGCGTTCATGATGGCGACCCGGATCGAGGTCGCCCCCAGGTCGATGCCGCCGAAGTGCAGGAACGAGCTCAGCTCGACCAGGGTCGAGCGGCGGCCACCCCGCGAGGCCGCCTTGCCGCCCTCCTGCACGAGCCCGACCTGCTTGAGCCGGACCAGCTCGGCCTCGAGCTTGGAGCGGGCCATGCCGGCGAGCTCGCCCAGCTCGGCGCGCGACCTGGGCCCCTCGTCCCGCAGCAGCCGCAGGAGCTTGCCCTGACCAACGGTGTCAGGCCTGGCGGCGATCGCCATCGCCGGGCACCTCCCCCGCTTCCTTGTTCCCGACGTCACGAAGTGTACGACACTCAAGATTGGAGGTCCGCAGCGAAAGTTCGGGACGGCTGGTCATTAGCAGCGGCGCAGAAGCGGAACTTTCTCCGACATCAGTCTAGCTTTGATCTATTCCGGACGTTATGCTCCGTCTGCGTGCTATTAGGGCGAAGGCCCTGCTTACTCTTCTGGCCGGCTTGCTTGGCTGCATCCGAAGGGAGATCGAGCATGTGCTCAGGTCACGACGACACCGTCGGTCGTGAGGAGGTCGCCCGGCTCAGCCGCCGAGGCTTCCTGCGCACGGCGGCCGCCACCGCCGCCGTCGTCGGCACCTCCGGCGCCCTCGCCGCCCCGGCGCTCGCCCGCGAGGAGCCGGGAGGCTCCGGCGGCGGCGGCCGGCACCGGGTCCCACCCGACCAGATCAGCATCCAGCTGTACACGCTGCGCGACCAGCTGGCCATCGACCTGGAGGGCACCCTGGCCGCGCTGGCCGAGATCGGCTACACCCGGGTCGAGCACGCCGGCTTCGTCGGCCGGACCGTCGAGGAGTTCAAGGCGGCGCTGGACGCGGCCGGGTTGCGGGCGACCTCGGGCCACGTCCAGATCCCCCAGCCCTTCGACCCGGCCGCCTGGAGCGCGTCGCTGGCCGACGCCAACACGCTGGGGTCGAAGTACATCGTGCACCCGTTCTTCGGGATCGACTTCGGCACCGGCGAGGTGGTCCGGGAGACGGCGCCGTGGCGGGCGTTCGCCCGTGACCTGAACCGGGCCGGCCGCATGGCCAGGGACGCCGGGCTGAAGCTGGGCTACCACAACCACAACTGGGAGTTCTTCCGGCTCACCGACGACCCCTCGCGCACCGCCTACGACGTCCTCACCGACGCCACCGACCCGGACCTGGTGCACCTGCAGCTCGACCTGTTCTGGGCCGTCCGGGGAGCGCGCGACCCGGTCGACCTCATCCGCCAGAACCGGGGCCGGGTGCTGCAGTACCACGTCAAGGACATGAACCAGGCCGGCAGCTTCGAGGACCCCGGTCGGGGCCTGATCGACTTCGCCAGGATCTTCCGGCACTCCGACGAGGCCGGCGTGAAGGAGTACATCGTCGAGCGTGACGACGCCGGCACCCCGCCGCGGGAGCCCGCCGACGCGCTGGACACGGCCAGGGTCGGCTATCAGTTCCTCAGGGCCGTCCGCTTCTAGGTCCCCTCCCCTGTCGTAGACTCTGGCCATGAAGGCGCCAGCAAGCTCAGCGCCGTGCTCGTGGCCTCCTACACCGAGCGACCGGAGGACCCCGTGGGTGGCGCTGACGGCCTGCTCCTGGCGGGTGACATCGGCGGCACCAAGACGATCCTCGGCATCTACTCGCTCGAGACGGGGGCGCGGCGGCCCCTGGCCGTGCGGACCTACCCGTCGGTCAAGTACCCGTCGCTGGAGGCGGTCGCCCGCGAGTTCCTGGCCACCGTCCACCTGCCGGTCGAGCGGGCCTGCTTCGACCTGGCCGGCCCGATCGTGGGCGGCCGGGCCAAGCTCACCAACCTCCCCTGGGCGCCGGTCGAGGAGCGGGCGCTGGCCGAGGCGCTGGGCCTGCGATCGGTCCGGCTGCTGAACGACCTGGAGGCGGTGGCGATCGGCATCACCGAGCTGCAGCCGCAGGACCTGCGGGTGCTGCAGCGCCGGCCGCGCGCCCCCGGCGGGGCGATCGCGGTCGTCGCCCCCGGGACCGGCCTCGGCGAGGCCTACTCGGTCTGGGACGGTCACCGCTACCGCCCCAGCCCGTCCGAGGGCGGGCACGGCGACTTCGCCCCCGGCGACGAGCGCGAGGTCGACCTGCTCGGCTGGCTGCGGGCCCGCCACGGCCACGTCAGCTGGGAGATGGTCTGCTCCGGCATCGGCATCCCCAACCTCTACGACTTCCTGGTCGACACCGGCTTCGCGACCGAGGCCGAGCCGGTGGCCAGCCGGATCGCGGCCGCCCCGGACCGGACCCGGGCGATCATCGAGGCCGGCATGGAGCCGTGGCCCGGGTCGGCCCTGTGCGCGGAGACGCTGCGGCTGTTCACCGGCATCCTCGGGGCCAAGGCCGGCAACCTTGCCCTCACCGTGCTGGCCACCGGCGGCGTCTACCTGGCCGGCGGCATCCCCCCGGTGATCCTGCCGCTGCTGCGCAGCGGCCCCTTCCTGGCCCGGCTGCGGAACAAGGGGCGGCTGTCGCGCCTGGTCTCCTCCATGCCGGTCTACGTCGCCCTCGGCCCGGCCGCCCTGGTCGGGGCGGCCACCGCCGGCCTGTCGGGCGACGAGCCGGGCTAGCCGCCCGGGGGCGGCAGGGTGAAGGCGAACCGGAAGCGCTCCAGGGCCAGCTCGCTGTCGCCCGAGGCCCAGGCCTCGAGCCCGACCGTGCCGCGGTAGCCGAGCTCCTCCAGGGCCCGGGCGATGGCCGGGTAGTTGATCTCGCCGGTGCCGGGCTCGCAGCGGCCGGGCACGTCGGCGACCTGGATCTCGCCGATCTGCGGGGCGGCCCGGCGGAGCAGCTCGATCAGGTTCCCCTCACCGATCTGGGCGTGGTACAGGTCCAGGTTCATCCGCAGCCCGGGCCGCCCGACCGACGCGACCAGGGCCATGGTGTCGGCGGCGCGGGCGAAGGGGACGCCCGGGTGGTCCACGGCGGTGTTGAGGTTCTCCAGGCAGAAGGTGACCCCGGCCCGCTCCCCCAGGTCGGCGATCCGGTCCAGGGTCCGGGCCGCGGTCAGCCACATGGCCCCGGTGACCTCGGAGGTTGGCCGGACGGGAAGGCCGTCGCTGTCCAGCCCGGTGCCGTGCAGGTTCAGCCGCGGGCAGCCCAGCCGCTCGGCCACCGGGACGGACTGCGCCGCCGTGCGCAGCAGCTCCTCGGCCCCGTCCTCATCGGCCAGGGCGCCGCCGATGTAGCCGGTCATGGACGAGAACCTGGCCCCGGTGGCGGCCAGGGCGTCGACGTCCTTGCCCGTCCAGTCCCAGATCTCCACCTGGAACCCGAGGTTGTCGATCCGCCGGACCCGCTCGGCCACCGGCAGCTCCAGGAACACCATCTCGGCGCAGACGGCCAGCTCGATGGCGGGCGGCTCCTGCGATGCGTCCATGGGTTGCCGTGTCCCTCCTAGCCGCGGAAGCCGATCAGCCGGTGGCTGTTGTCACAGAACGGCTTGTTCTGGCTCGCGCCACACCGGCACAGAGCGACGCGGAGCTCGTCGGTAACGACCTCGCCGCCCGGGCGGGTGACCCTGACCCGCCCGCGCACGTACAGCGGCCCGTTCGGGCGGACCTCCACCGAGACCGGCTCGGTGGCGGCCTCGTCCGCGAGGTCGCCGAGCCCCTGGTAGCGCAGCGCCCCGGTCGGGCAGGTCCGCACGGCCGCGGCCACCTCCTCGGCCCCCGCCCCCTCCAGGTCGACCCAGGGCCGCGCCTGGACGTCGAACACGGCCGGGAGCGCCCGCAGGCAGCTGCCGACGTGGATGCAGCGGCCGGCGTCCCACAGGACCCGGATCCTGGCCCCCTCATAGGTCCTGGTGGGCCCCGTCGTCCGGGGCACGCCGGCCTCCCGCGGGTCCTCGGCGGCCTGGGGCTCGCTGGTCATGCCCCTACCCTCGCACACCCGGCAAGCCCGGCCGGCCGCAGCGCACCGCCGGGGCCAGGACCCGCCCCCGGTCGGCGTCCTGGCCTCAGCAGGGCGACCAGAGCGTCGTTGTCCTACAAGAGGTTCATGCCGGGCTATCGGCGGCTGGACGGCGGCCCGGCGGGACCGATACGTTCCCGGCATGACACGACCTGGGCGCGCCTTCCCCGACGGGTTCGTGTGGGGCACGGCCACCGCCGCCCACCAGGTCGAGGGGGGCAACTGGAACAACGACTGGTGGGCCTGGGAGCACACCCCCGGGTCGGGATGCGCGGAGCCGAGCGGGGACGCCTGCGACCACTGGCACCGCTGGCCCCAGGATCTGCGGCTGCTGGCCGACCTGGGGTTCGGGAGCTACCGGTTCTCGCTGGAGTGGAGCCGGATCGAGCCCGAGGAGGGTGAGTTCTCCAGGGTGGCGCTGGACCACTACCTGGCCATGTGCGACGGCTGCCGCGAGCTGGGGCTGGAGCCGGTCGTCACCTTCCACCACTTCACCACCCCCCGCTGGGTGGCCGCGGCCGGCGGCTGGGCCGAGCCGGCCACCGCCGACCGCTTCGCCCGCTTCTGTGCCCGGGCGGCCGCCCACCTGGGCGACGCCATGGCCCGGGCCTGCACCCTCAACGAGCCCAACGTGGTCGCCACCGCCGGCTACCTGCAGGGCCGCTTCCCGCCCGGGGAGCGCGACGGTGACCGGCGCCGGCGGGCCAACGAGGTGTTCGTCGACGCCCACGCCAAGGGCGCGGCCGCCATCCGGGAGGCCGGCCGGGCGCCGGTCGGGCTGACCCTGGCCATGGCCGACGACCAGGCGGGGGCGGGCGGGGGGGACGCCCTGGCCGCGCACCGGGCCGGCTGGGAGGACCCGTACCTGGAGGCGGCCCGGGGCGACGACTTCATCGGGGTGCAGACCTACACCCGCCACCGGTTCGGGCCGGAGGGGATGCTCGACCCCGAGCCCGGGGTGCCCCTGACCACGATGGGCTACGAGTTCTGGCCCGAGGCGCTGGGGGCCACCATCCGCCGGGCGGCCGCCGTCACCGGGGTCCCGGTGCTGGTCACCGAGAACGGCATCGCCACCGACGACGACACCCAGCGCGTCGAGTTCGTCCGCCGGGCCCTTGACAGCGTCCTCGACTGCCTGGCCGAGGGGATCGACGTGCGCGGCTACACCTACTGGAGCCTGCTCGACAACTTCGAGTGGGCCCACGGCTACCGGCCGACCTTCGGCCTGGTCGCGGTCGACCGCGCCACCCAGGCCCGCGCCCCCAAGCCGAGCGCGACCTGGCTGGGCCAGGTCGCGCGGGCGAACGCCCTCCCCTAGAGGCTCCGGACCGGAGCGGGCAGGGCCGGCTCCACCGGCTCGGGCCGCCGGACGGGACGGGCGCCCTCCATGCCCAGGCGGGGCAGCCGGCGGTCGAGCCAGCGGGGCAGCCACCAGTTGGCCCGGCCCAGCAGGGCCATGGTCGCGGGCACCATCACCATCCGGACGAGCGTGGCGTCGAGCACGATCGCGGTCGCCAGCCCCAGGCCCAGCATCATGACCAGCGGCGACGGGTTGGCGACGAAGCTCCCGAACACCGCCGTCATGATCAGCGCCGCGGAGGTGATCACGCGGCCCGTGCCCGCCATGCCGCGGGCCACCGATTCGGCGTTGTCGCCGGTGGCGTCGTACTCCTCGCGGATGCGCGAGAGCAGGAACACCTCGTAGTCCATGGAGAGGCCGAAGAGCACCGCGAAGAAGATCGTCGGCAGCGGCGAGGCGATCAGGTACGTCCCCTCCAGGTTGAACAGGTCCTTGAGCCACCCCCACTGGAACACGGCCACCACGACGCCGTAGGCCGCGCCGATCGAGAGGAGATTTACCACGGCCGCCTTCAGCGGCACCGCGATGGAGCGGAACACCACCATCAGCAGCAGGAACGACGCGACCAGGATGGCGGCGATGAAGATGGGCAAGGTGTCGGCCAGCTGCCGGGTGAGGTCGTCGGTCATGGCGGTCACGCCCGACACGGCGACGTTGTCGGGGACCATGTCCCGGACGCGCTCGAGGGTCCGGGACGTCTCGGTGTCGGCGGGCGCGGTGGTGGGAATCGTCGGCAGCACGACCGTGTCCCCGGCCGGGGAGGTCCGCGGCTCGCCGACGACGGCGATGCCGGGGTCGGCGGCGATGCGCCCGGACAGCGCGGAGATGGCCTGGGCGTCCACGCCAGGGCGGCGGAGGTCGGCGACCAGCAGCAGCGGGGCGTTGAAGCCCGGGCCGAAGCCCTCGGCCAGCAGGTCGTAGGCGCGGCGGTGGGTGGTGCTGGTCGAGTCGTCGCCGGCGTCGGGGAAGCCGGTCTCCATCCGCAGCGCCGGGGCGGCCAGCGCCAGCAGCACCGCCGCGGCGGCGGCCAGGTACGGCCACGGCCGGCCCGAGACATGGTGGGCGAACCGCCACCATGCCGTGCCCGCGGCCGGCCTGACGGGGCGCCGGCGGCCCAGGAGCCGCCCGGCGTCGACGCGGTCGCCGAGCAGCGCCAGCAGCGCCGGCAGCAGCGTGAGGGCGACGGCCACGGCGAGGAGCACGACCAGCGAGGTGCTGAGCCCCATCGAGGCCAGGAAGCCAAGACCGGTCAGCACGAGCGCGGCCATCGCCACGACGACGGTGCCGCCGGCGAACAGGATCGCCGAGCCGGCCGACCCCATGGCGCTCGACAGCGCGGTCCGGTTGTCCTGGCCGGCGGCGCGGTTCTCGCGGTAGCGGGCCATGATGAACAGGGCGTAGTCGATGCCCACACCCAGCCCGATCATCGCCCCGATGGTGGGGGCGGCGCTGGAGACGTCCATCGCGTTGGCCAGCAGCGTGATGCCGCCCAGGCCGACGGCGACGGCGACCAGGGTGAGCGCGATCGGGAGCAGCGCCGCCACGATGGTCCCGAACGCCACGACCAGCACGACCAGCGCGGCCAGCAGGCCGACGGCCTCGGTGCCGGACGTCTCCGCCTCGGCGTTGATGAACGCCGCGTCGCCGCCGAGCTCGGCCGCGACGCCGGCCCGCCGGGCGGGCTCCATCGCGCTGGCCAGCGGGGCGAGCGGCCCCGGGCCAAGCTCCGTCGACGGCCGGTCGAAGGCGATCTCGGCGAAGCCGATGCGCCCGTCCGGCGACACCGTGCCGGCGGTGAACGGGTCGGCCACCGCGGCCACGTGCTCCACCTCGGCGATCCCGGCGACCGCGGCCTCGACGGCGGGCCGGTGGTCCGCCAACCGCTCCCCCGCCGGGGCGGCGAACACCGCCATGGCGCTGCCGCCGGCCGCCTCGGGGAAGCGCTCCTCCAGGAGCGCCAGCGCCTCCTCGCTCTGGCTCCCGGGGGCGACGAGGTCGTCGGCGAACGAGCCGCCGGCGGTGCCCGCCAGCGCCAGGACGACGGCGGCGACGACCGTCCAGGCCCCGATCGTGACCCATGGTCTGCGGGCGCTGGCGTCGCCGATGCGACGCGCGATGCGATGCATGACGTCCTCCTTCGGTGGTCGGCTCGGACGGCCGTCGCGCCGCGGTGGCGCGGTCGCTCAAGGCTGCGCGCCGGGGCCGGCGGCGTCGCCCGCCCGCGGGCGGGTCGGCCCTCCCCCGCGAGGCGGGTCGCGCGCCGCCCCGGCGCGGGGGCTCCCCCCCGCCGGGCGGAGACCGCATCCGCCCGCAGGTGGATGACCCGGCGCCCACCCTCGCTTATGGTTGGTCGTATGGCCGCTGACCTGCCCCGACGGCTCCGAGGCCCCTTCACCCGCTGGCCCCGGGCCGCGGACGCCGCGCTCGCCACCGCCCTCTTCCTGGCGACGGCGTTCCTGACCGACGGGCCCGGCGATTCGATCGTCATCCGCCCCGTCAGCGACGTGCCGATCCCCGCCCTGCTGCTCTTCGCCGTGGCCAGCGCGGCCCTGTACTGGCGCCGGCGGGCGCCGCTGGCGGTGCTGGCCGTGGCGGTGGTCGCCTGGGCCGCGACCATCGGCAGCGGCTACGCCGACCTCGGCGGGGTGGCGATCATCGCCCTGTACAGCGCGGGGCGGCACGCCACCGACGACCGCCGGGCCCACCTGGGTGTCGCCGCGGCCATCCTCGTGATCCTCGTCGACGGCCTCACCGACCCGGCCCCATGGGGGGAGGCCGTCTTCGGCGCCTTCGTCCTGTTCGTGGCCTGGTACGTCGGGCGCCGCCTGCGGCTGCGCCAGGAGCGCGCGGCCGAGCGGCTGCGGGAGCAGGCCGCCGAGGCCCGCCGGATCATGATCGAGGAGCGGACCCGGATCGCCCGCGAGCTGCACGACGTGGTCGCCCACCGGGTGAGCCTCATGACGGTGCAGGCCGGCGCGGCCAAGGCCGTGGCCGCCCGGGACCCCGAGGGCGCCCTGCGGGCGATGGGAGCGGTGGAGGAGGCCGGACGCCAGGCCCTGGACGAGCTGCGCCACCTGCTCGGGGTCCTCCGGCCCGAGACCGACCTCGACGGGCTGGGCCCCCAGCCCGGCCTGGCCGACCTCCCCAAGCTCGTCGAGCAGGTCCGCGAGGCGGGCCTGCGGGTCTCGCTGGCCACCGACGGGGTGCCGGCCGGGCTTCCGGCCCGCGTGGACCTGTTCGCGTACCGCATCGTCCAGGAGGCGCTCACCAACGTGCTCAAGCACGCCGGTCCCGGCGCCAGGACCGAGGTGCGGCTCGGCGCCGACAGGAGCGGCATCGTCGTCGAGGTGCTCGACGACGGCTCCGCCGCCGACAACAGGGACGGCGTGGAGTCGGCCGTTGGCCGACAGCCGACAGGCTCCGACCGGCAGGGCCGGTCGGGTCACGGAATCGTCGGGATGCGGGAGCGGGCGCTACTGTTGGGCGGGACCCTCGACGCCCGGCCCCGCCCCGGCGGCGGGTTCCGGGTCGTCGCCCACCTGCCCACCGGAGGCGAGCCGGCGTGAGCATCCGTGTCGCCGTGGTCGACGACCAGGCGCTGGTCCGCGGGGGCTTCGCCATGGTCCTGAGCATCCACGACGACATCGAGGTCGTCGCCGAGGCCGGGACCGGGCTGGAGGCGATCGAGGTGGCGCGCCGGCACCGTCCCGACGTGATCCTCATGGACATCCGGATGCCCGACATGGACGGCCTGGAGGCGACCTCGCGGATCCTGGCCGAGGCCGACTGGGGCGTCCGGGTGCTGATCCTGACCACCTTCGACCCGGACGAGTACGTCTACCGGGCGCTGCGCGCCGGAGCCAGCGGCTTCGTGCTCAAGGACATCCCCCCCGACCAGCTGGCCGTCGCCGTCCGCACCGTGGCCGACGGGGGGGCGCTGCTGGCGCCGTCGATCACCCGGCGCCTCATCGGCCGGTTCACCGAGCGCCGCGCCCTCGACGGCGGCGCCACCCGGCGCCTGGAGCGCCTCACCGAGCGGGAGCGCGAGGTGGTGGCCGCCGTGGCCCACGGGTCCAGCAACGCCGAGATCGCCGGGCAGCTCTTCATCGGCCCGGCGACGGTCAAGTCGCACGTCTCCAGCGTCCTGACCAAGCTCGGCCTGCGCGACCGCGCCCAGATCGTGGTCTTCGCCTACGAGAGCGGGCTCGTCGAGGCCGGCGACCGCGACATCGGCCACTGACGGCCAAGGGCAGGCCGATGCGCATCTCCAGGGGCCGCGAGCTGCCGCCCGACCTGGCGCGGGTCTACCGGACGGCGGTGCGGATCGAGTGGCTGACGATCGCCTACATGCTCTCGGCGGTGGCGCTGCTCTATCTCACCCTCGGCAGCTCCCAGGCGATGAAGGCGGCCTGGTGGGAGGACCTCCTCGGCCTGCTGCCACCGATCGCCTTCCTGGTGTCGGACCGGTTCCGCGACCGCGACCCGACCCCCCGCTTCCCGTACGGCTACCACCGGGCGACGTCGCTGGCCTACCTGAGCGCCAGCCTCGCCCTGTTCACGCTCGGCGGCTTCATCCTGTACGACTCGGCGTCCAAGCTGGCCCGCTTCGAGCACCCGCCCATCGGGATGGTGGAGCCGCTCGGCCTCGGGCCGGTGTAGTTGGGCTGGCTGATGATCGCGGCGCTGGCCTGGAGCGCGGTCCCGTCGGTGTTCCTCGGCCGGGCCAAGCTCCCGCTGGCCAGCCAGCTGCACGACAAGGTGCTGTACGCCGACGCCAAGATGAACCGGGCCAACTGGCTGACCGCCGGCGCGGCGATCGTCGGCGTCCTCGGCATCGGGGCCGGGCTGTGGTGGGCGGACGGGGCCGCGGCGATCATCATCTCGCTGGACATCACCCGGGACGGCTTCACCAACGTCCGCGCCGCCGTCGCCGACCTGATGGACTCCCGGCCCACCCGATAGGACAGCTCCATCACCCATCCGCTCATCGGCGACCTCGAAGCCGAGCTCTGCAAGCTCGGCTGGGTGCGGGACGCCCGGGTGCGGCTGCGCGAGTCCGGCCATGTGTTCGTCGGCGAGGCGTTCATCGTCCCCGCCGACGACGCCGAATCGGCCGCCAAGCTGGAGGACGCGGCCAGCCGGCTCCGCGCCGTCGACTGGCGGCTCCAGGAGATCGCGGTCACCCTCGTCCCCCAGCTCGATCCCTGAGCGCCCTCGCTTACCGGACCCGGCGGGGCAGGCGGATCTGGATCCCTGGGCCCGCGACCGCATTGGCGGCGGCGAGTACTTCGGCTACAACAACGACTTCGGGCCGGCTGCGCCACGAGAACGCCACCGTCTGGGCCAAGGAGGGCAAGCAGCTGGTCGTCTACACCGGCGACGACGCCCGCGACAGGTTCCTCTACAAGCACGTCTCCTCCGGCCGCTACCGCAAGGACCGGGGTCGGCGGAACTCGCGGCTGTTCGAGGACGGCCAGCTGTGGGTGGCCGAGTTCGCCCCGGCCAGCCAGGACGAGATCGTGCTGTCGGGCACCGGCCGCTGGCACCAGATCGAGATGTCGCCGGCCGCCCTGGTCGACCCGGACACCTGGGTCCGGGCCCAGAGCTGGTTCAACCCGTTCACCTTCCAGCTCAACCGGCCCGAGGACGCCGAGATCGACCGGTTCGACAACTCGCGGTCGGTGCCCAACGAGGCCGAGTCGACCGGGCCCATCTGGACGCCGCGGCAGGACACCATGTTCCTGGCCATCCAGCACCCCGGCGAGGAGACCTCCTCGGCCGGCGGCGTCTACGGCGACCCGGAACGGGCCGAGGCGCCGATCCCCGACCTGGTGGTGGTCCCGTTCAAGGGCCACGGGTTCCCCCGTCCCGACTTCGTGGGCGACGCCGAGCTGCGCCTGCGGGACGGCAAGGTGGCCAGGGTCCTGTTCCGCGCCCCCTGACGCGAGCGATAGAGTCACCGCGTCGAAAAGGGGGTCGGGCATGACCGATCGGGCAGGGGCTGGCCGCGTGGTCGATCCCGTCCGCAAGGACGGGTACGAGCTGGCGTTCGAGGACACCTTCGACGGGGACACCCTCGACCCGACCCGCTGGCTGCCCTACTACCTGCCCCAGTGGAGCTCGCGGGAGGCCGCGGCGGCCAGGTACCGGCTCGGCGGCGGCGTCCTGCGGCTGGTGATCGAGGCGGACCAGCCGCCCTGGTGTCCGGAGTTCGACGGCCAGACCCGGGTGTCGTCGCTGCAGACCGGCGTCTTCTCCGGGCCGGTGGGCAGCCGGGTCGGCCAGTCGCGCTTCAATCCCGACCTGGTGGTTCGCCAGGCCCAGGACAGCGCCCGCTGCTACACGCCCCAGTACGGCCTGTTCGAGCTGCGGGCCAAGGCGATCGACGACCCCCGCTGCATGGTCGCGCTGTGGATGATCGGCTACGAGGACGAGCCCGACCGGTCGGCGGAGATCTGCATCTGCGAGATCTTCGGCCGGGACGTTGGCGCCGAACGGGCCGGCGTCGGGATGGGCCTGCGCCCCTTCGCGGACCCCGGGATCCGCGACGAGTTCTCGGTCGAGGACCTGGCCATCGACGCCCGTGACTTCCACACGTACGCCGCCCAGTGGACCCCGGAGCACGTGGCCTTCTTCGTCGACCACCGGCTGGTCAAGCTGGCCGAGCAGTCACCGGCCTATCCGATGCAGTTCATGCTCGGCATCTACGAGTTCCCTGACGACGGCCGAGCGCCGGGCGTGGCGCATCCGTACCCCAAGCAGTTCGTCGTCGACTCCTTCCGCGGCTATCGACCCACCGGCGCCTGACCGGTGATGCGGGTCACCCCGGCCGGGTGCTCCAGGGCACTGCCGGTCCGCGTCGCGGCGCGCATCCTCGCGGGGGAGGTTGGGGCGATGGGCAGGCAGGTCGGAGACCGGGCGGTGGTGCTCGGGGCCAGCATGGCGGGGCTGCTGGCGGCCCGGGTGCTGGCCGACGTCTACGGGCAGGTGACGGTGGTCGACCGGGACCCGCTGCCGGAGGCGAGCGCCCAACGCCGCGGCGTCCCCCAGGGACGGCACACCCACGCGCTGCTGGCGCGGGGGCAGCAGGCCCTGGAGGAGCTGTTCTGTGGGCTCACGGCCGAGCTGATCGCCCACGGCGCGTCCAGCGGGGACCTGCTGGGCGACGCCCGCTGGTACCTCAACGGCCACCTGCTCCGGCGGCAGCGCAGCGGGCTGGTCGGCCTTGGCGCCAGCCGGCCGCTGCTCGAGGCCCGGGTCCGGGCCCGGGTGCGGGCGCTCCCCAACGTGGACTTCCTGGATGGCTGCGACATCGTCGGCCTGGCAGCGACACCCGACGGCCGCCGCGTCACCGCGGCGCGGGTGCTCCGCCAGGCGGACGCCGCCGAGCAGGTGCTCGACGCCGACCTGGTGGTCGACGCCACCGGTCGCGGCTCCCGGACCCCGGCGTGGCTTGAGGCGCTCGGGTACCCGCGGCCGGAGCGGGACGAGGTGCGGGTCAGGCTCGGCTACGCCACCCGGACCTACCGCCTGCCGGCCACCGTTCTCGGCGGCGACATCGCGCTCCTGGACGCCCCCACGCCCCAGAACCCGCGGGGCGGGGCGCTCATGGCCCTGGAGGACGGCCGCTGGATCGTGACCCTGGCCGGCATCCTCGGTGACCACCCGCCCACCGACCCGGACGGCTTCCTCGACTTCGCCCGGTCCCTCCGGTTTCCCCACATCTACGACGCCATCCGGGACGCCGAGCCGCTGGAGGACCCGGTCCCGTTCCGCTTCCCGGCCAGCGTCCGGCGCCGCTACGAGCGCCTTGGCCGCTTCCCCGACGGCTTCCTGGTGATGGGCGACGCCATCTGCAGCTTCAACCCGATCTACGGCCAGGGCATGAGCGTGGCCGCGCTGGAGGCCCTCATCCTCCGCCGCCACCTGCGCCGGGGCGCCCGGCCGGAGCCGCGCCGCCTGCTCCGTGAGATGGCCCGCGCCATCGACGTGCCCTGGGAGATCGCGGCCGGCGGCGACCTCGCCTTCCCGGGCGTCCAGGGACACCGGACCGCGAAGACCAGGCTGGCCATCGCCTACCTGGCCCGGCTGCACGCCGCCGCCGCGGACGACGCCCGCCTGGCCGTCGCCTTCGTCCGGGTCGCGGGCCTGGTCGCCCCGCCCCGGTCGCTCCTGCGCCCCGGTGTCGCGCTTCGCGTGCTGCGAGGGAACCTGGGCGCAGCTGGCCGGAGGCCGGGAGCAGACGGGTTGTCCAGTGCGGCCGCAGCCGTCCCACGGGGCCGAGCGGCAGCTCGGTAGGCCGCGGGCTGCTCGCCCGCGAGCTCCACGGTCCGGCTGCTCCCGCACTGCCAGGCCACTATGCTTGGGCTGCCATGAGCCAACCGACCATCCTGACGGTCGACGACGACCCCCAGGTCGCGGCGGCGATCACCCGCGACCTGACCAGCCGGTACGCCGGTGACTACCGGGTCGTGCGGGCGGGGTCGGGGCCGGAGGCGCTGGCCGTGCTGACCCGCCTGGCCCTGCGCGACGAGCCGGTGGCGCTGATCGCCGCCGACCAGCGGATGCCGGAGATGACCGGGATCGAGCTGCTCTCCCAGGCCCGCGTCCACGCCCCGGGGGCCAAGCTCCTGCTGCTCACCGCGTACGCGGACACGGCCGTGGCCATCAGGGCGATCAACGACATCGGCCTCGACTACTACCTGCTCAAGCCGTGGGACCCGCCCGCCGAGCGGCTGTATCCGGTGGTCGACGACCTGCTCGGCGACTGGCGGCAGGCCAACCGGGAGCACACCTCGGACGTGCGCGTGGTCGGGCACCGCTGGTCGGACCGCAGCCACGACCTGAAGATGTTCCTGGCCCGCAACCACGTCCCCTACCGCTGGTTCGACGTGGAGCGCGACCCCGAGGCCCGGCGCCTGCGTGACCTGGCCGAGGCCGGGCCGGCCGACCTGCCGCTGGTGCTGGTGCCGGACGGCGACACCCTGCGCTCGCCCTCGACGCTCGACCTGGCGGGCGCGCTCGGGCTGCGCACCACCGCCCAACAGCCCCTGTACGACGTGTGCATCGTCGGCGGCGGGCCGGCCGGCCTGGCCGCCGCCGTCTACGGGGCGTCCGAGGGGTTGAGCACGGTGGTCGTGGAGCGCGAGGCCCCGGGGGGCCAGGCCGGGCAGAGCGCGGCCATCGAGAACTACCTGGGCTTCCCCAAGGGGCTGAGCGGCTCCGACCTCACCCAGCGGGCCATCGCCCAGGCGTCCCGGTTCGGGGCCGAGATGGTCCTGGCCCGCGACGTGGTCGGCTTCGAGGCCCGCGGGCCGGTGCGGGCGGTGCGCTTCGACGGCGCCGGCGAGGTCGAGGCCCGGGCCCTGATCGTGGCCACCGGCGTGGCCTACCGGCGGCTGGAGGCGCCGGGGCTGGCCGAGCTCACCGGCCGCGGCGTCTACTACGGGGTCAACGCCGGCGAGGCCAGCCAGTGCCAGGGCGACGACGTCTACGTCGTCGGGGCGGCCAACTCGGCCGGCCAGGCGGCGCTCAACCTGTCCCGCTTCGCCGAGCGGGTCGTGCTGGTGGCCCGGGCGGCCACCCTGGCCGAGACGATGTCCCGGTACCTGGTGGAGCGGATCACGGCCGCGCCCAATATCGCCGTCCGCTACCGCACCGAGGTGGTGGCCGGCCGCGGCCACGGCCACCTGGAGGCCCTGACCCTGGCCGACCGGGACTCCGGGGCCACCGAGGAGGTCGCCTCCAGCTGGCTGTTCGCGTTCATCGGGGCCGCGCCCCGCACCGAGTGGCTCGGCCCCGACGTCGCCCGCGACGACAAGGGCTTCGTGGTCACCGGCCAGGACCTCCTCAGCCCCGCCTGGGCCCGCCGCTGGCCGCTCGCCCGGGCGCCGCTCGCCCTGGAGACGAGCGTCCCCGGGGTGTTCGCCGCCGGCGACGTCCGCCTCGACTCGATGAAGCGGGTCGCCTCGGCCGTGGGCGAGGGGGCGATGTCGATCTACCTCGTCCACCGCTACCTGGCCACCGTCTGATGCGCCCCGACGACCTCCGCCCCCTGGCCATCTTCGACGGCCTCGACGACGCCCAGCTGGCCGAGCTGGTCGGCGGCGGCGCCGAGGTCCGCGTCGAGCCCGGGGTCGAGCTGTTCCGCGAGGGCGAGCCCGCCGACTACTGGTGGCTGCTGGTCGAGGGGGCCATCGACCTCGTCCGCCGCGTCGGCCGCGAGGACACCGTGGTGGCCAGGATGGACGTGCCCGGCCGCTGGGCCGGGGGCTTCCGCGCCTGGGACGAGCACGGCGTCTACCTGGCCACCGGGCGGGGGGCGGCCGCCGGCCGGGTCCTGCGGGTGCCGGCCGAACTCCTGCGCGACCGGTCCGACGCCTGGTTCCCGTTCGGGGGGCACCTGATCCAGGGGCTCTACTCCACGGCGCGCTCGATCGAGTCGACCGTCCGCCAGCGCGAGTCCCTGGTCACCCTGGGCACGCTCGCCGCCGGCCTGGCCCACGAGCTCAACAACCCGGCCACCGCCGCCACCCGGGCGGTCGACGGCCTCGAGGCGGCGAGCGCGGCCCTGCTGGCGTCGGTGGGCCGGCTGGCCGGCGACCAGGTCCGTCCAGGGCAGCTGGCCGCCCTGGACGGGCTGCGCCGCCAGCTCCGGCCGCCGGCGGCCGACCTCGACCCGCTGGAGCGGGCCGACCGCGAGCAGGCGCTGGCGTCGTGGCTGGCCGGCCACGGCGTCGAGCGCGGCTGGACCGTGGCCCCGGCCCTGGTCGCCGCCGGCGCCGACCTGGCCTGGTGCGAGCGGGCGGCGGCCGCGCTGGAGGGTCCGGCCCTGGCCCCGGGCCTGGAGTGGGTGGCCAGCGCCGCCTCGGTGGCGGCGCTGCTGGGCGAGGTGCGGGAGTCGACCCGGCGCATCTCCGAGCTGGTCGCCGCCGTCAGGTCCTACTCGCAGCTGGACCGGGCGGCGCTGCAGCCCGTCGACGTCACCGAGGGCCTCGACAGCACCCTGGCCATGCTCGGGCACAAGCTCGGCGGCGGGATCGCGGTGACCCGCGACTACGCCGCCGACCTGCCCAGCATCGAGGCGTACGCCGGCGAGCTCAACCAGGTCTGGACCAACCTGATCGACAACGCCGTCGACGCCATGGCCGGCGCCGGCGCCCTGCGCCTGACGGCCCGGGCCGAGGGCGACGGCGTCGTCGTCGAGGTCGCCGACACCGGCCCGGGCATGGCCCCGGAGGTTGCCGCCCGCGCCTTCGAGCCCTTCTTCACCACCAAGGAGGTGGGCAGCGGCACCGGCCTGGGCCTCGACATCGCCCGCCGCATCGTCGAGGAGCGCCACGGCGGCGCCATCACCATCACCTCCCGCCCCGGCCAGACCGTGCTGCGGGTCCGCCTGCGGAGGGTCATGCGCCGCTGACGGGTCAGCCGACCGGGAGCTCCTCCTCCTCGAGCTCGAGCTCCTCGTCGAACTCCAACGCTTCCTCGAGCTCCAGCAGCTCGCCGTCCGGGGTGGCGGGGGTTCGCTCCTCCGGTTCGAGATGGAGGCGAGACGCTCACCGCCGATGCTCCCGGCATGGAACCGCCGGACTATCAGGTCATCGTGGTCAGGGCGTGGCGCGAGGCGGGGGGGCTGCGCATCCGCCTGATCGCCCACGGCGACTCCGACCGGCACTGGGTGGTCGGCTCGATCGCCGAGGCGAGCGACCTGCTGGGGTCGATCCTGGCCGAGCTGCTGGCCACCCCTAGGCGAGCGCCCTGAGCACCGCCAGGGGCTGGGCCACGCCCCTTGGCGACCTCCAGCGATGCCGGGTACCTGCCCTCGGCGGTACCGAGCAGACCTAGCCGCCAGGCGCTCCGGTCTCCCCAAAGAGCAGGGCGTTCACGTCGCCGACCGGGCCCAGGTGGCGGAGCTTGTCGGGGTTGACCATCGAGCGGACGGTCTGGACCCGGCCGTCGACGATGTCGAGGGCGAGCACGCCCACCAGGCGGCCGCCGGGGTCGAGGGCGAGCAGGCCGGGGTGGCCGTTGATCTCGGCCGGGCGGGCGCTCATGCCGACGGCGCGGCCGCGGCGGGCCAGGCCGACCAGGAAGCGGGCGATCCGCTCGGCGCCGCGCATGGGCGTGGCCAGGGCCGGGGTCTTGCCGCCGCCGTCGCCGTGCAGGACCGCGTCGGCGGCCAGCAGGCCGACCAGGCCCTCGGTGTCGCCCTCGTCGACGGCGGCGTAGAAGCGGCGGGCCAGCTCCTCGCGCTGGCGCCGGGAGGCCTCGAACCGCGGGCGGCCGGCCTCGATGTGGCGCCGGGCCCGGGCGGCGATCTGGCGGCAGTTGTCCTCGGACTTGTCGAGGATGCCGGCGATCTCGGCGTAGCCGTAGCCGAACACCTCGTGGAGCAGGAACACCGCCCGCTGGACCGGCGAGAGGCGCTCCAGCAGCACCAGGAAGGCCAGCGACAGCGAGTCGGCGGTCTCGGCGTGGCCGGCCGGGTCCGGCTCCTGGCCGGTCACCAGCGGCTCGGGCAGCCAGGCGCCCACGTACCGCTCCCGCTGGACCCGGGCCGAGCGCAGGTGGTCGATGGCCAGGCGGGTGGTGACCGCCGACAGGTACGCCTTGGGCGCGGCGACCTCGGCGCCGCCGGCCACGGCCCGGCGCAGCCGCAGGAACGCCTCCTGGACCAGGTCCTCGGCCTCGCTGGCGCTGCCCACCATCCGGTAGGCGATCGAGAACAGCAGCGGTCGCAGCTCCTGGTAGGCATCGCCCTCGTCCATCGCCCTCCAGTCAACCAGACGCCTCCCCTCCCCCTCCCAGACGAGCCGGCCCGCGCCGGCGTGACACCACCGCTGCTGTCACGGACCGCCGGGCCGGCTCGTCCGCTGGGGTGCAGTCGATCGAGAGGAGCTGACCATGAGGATCTTCGTCGCCGGGGCGACCGGCGCGCTCGGCCGGCGCCTGGTGCCGATGCTGGTCGCCGACGGCCACGCCGTCACCGGCATGACCCACTCCCCCGCCAAGGTGGCCGGCCTGCGGGCCGCCGGGGCCAGGCCCGTGCTGGCCGACGCCCTGGACCGGGACGACGTCCTGCGGGCGGTGGTGGCCGCCCAGCCCGAGGTGGTGGTGCACCAGCTCACCGCGCTGGCCGGAGCCAGGCTGCGCAAGTTCGACGCCGAGTTCGCCCTCACCAACCGGCTGCGCACCGACGGCACCGACCACCTGCTGGAGGCGGCCGGGGCCGCCGGGGCGAGGCGGTTCGTCGCCCAGAGCTTCGCCGGCTGGCCGTTCGCCAGGGTCGGCGGACCGGTCAAGACCGAGGCCGACCAGCTCGACCCCGACCCACCGGCCGAGCTGCGGCGCACCCTGGACGCCATCCGCCATCTGGAGGCGGCCGTGCAGGGGGCCGAGGGTCTGGAGGGGATCGTGCTGCGCTACGGCGGCTTCTACGGCCCCGGCACCTCGCTTGGGGCCGGCGGCTACCTGCTCGACGACCTGCGCCGACGCCGCCTGCCGCTGGTCGGCGCCGGCACCGGCGTGTGGTCGTTCGTCCACATCGACGACGCCGCCTCGGCCACCGTGGCCGCCGTGGCTCGTGGCGACCCCGGCGTCTACCAGATCGTCGACGACGACCCGGCCCCGGTGTCGGCGTGGCTGCCCGCCCTGGCCGCCGCCGTCGGGGCCAGGCCGCCGCGGCGGCTGCCCACCTGGGCCGCCCGCCTGCTGGCCGGCGAGCACACGGTGGTGCTGATGACCGAGATCCGCGGCGCCTCCAACGCCAAGGCCAAGCGGAAGCTGGGCTGGCGGCCCGCCTACCCGAGCTGGCGCGAGGGCTTCCGCAGCGGCCTCGGCGACGTCTCGCTCGCCTCCTGAGCGGGGCTGGACGGGAGCACCCGCAGCGGGCGGGCCGCCCAGGCGGGGAGCCACCAGTTCCAGCGGCCGAGGAGGGCGACCAGGGCCGGGACCAGCAGGGCGCGCAGGATGGTGGCGTCGAGCAGGATGCCGGCGCCCAGGGCGGTGGCCATGATCTTGATGTCGAGCTCGGGGATGGCGGCCATCGAGGCGAACGACAGGAACAGGATCAGGGCGGCGCAGGTGACCAGGCGCCCGACCCGCCCGAGGCCCTGGACGATGGCGGTGCCGGTCGAGCCGGTGGCGTCGTACTCCTCGCGCATGCGGGCCAGCAGGAACACCTCGTAGTCCATGGACAGGCCGTAGAGGAAGGCGAAGGCCATCAGCGGCACCCACATGGCGATGGCGCCGGTGGCCGGGATGCCCCAGACGGCCTGCGAGCCGTGGCCCTCCTGCCAGACCAGCACCAGCACCCCGTAGGCGGCCCCGATGGAGAGCAGGTTGAGCAGGATCGCCTTGAAGGCCAGCAGCAGCGACCGGAAGGCCCGGGCCAGCAGCAGGAAGGTGACCACGGTGACGGCGGCCAGCATCACCGGGAAGCTGCCGTAGAGGGCGCTGGTGGCGTCGACGGCCAGGGCGCCGCCGCCTCCGACCCTGGCTCCACCCGGCTCGGCCGCGGCCAGGTCGCGGACCCGCTGGAGGGTCGCCTCGCCGGCGTCGCCGCTGGTCTCGGCGGCCGGCAGGACACTGATCAGGCCGGAGTCGTCGCGCTGCCAGGCCGGCCCGGTGGGGGCGACGGCGACCTGCACCCCGTCGACCCGGCCGAGGCGGGCGGCGGCCGCCGACCGGTCGGCGCCGGCCGGGACCAGGACCTCGATCGGGGTGAGGGCCCCGCTGCCGACGCCGGCATCCTCCAGCCGGTCCAGGGCCTCGCGGGCCGGGCCGGACTGGGCCAGGACGGCGGCCGGGGGCTCGCCCAGGCGCAGCCCGAGCGCGGCCACGCCCAGGGGGACGAGCACGGCCAGGGCGGCCAGGGTGGCCAGCCAGCGGTGGCGGGCCACCCCGGCGGCCCAGCCGGCCCACAGCAGGCTGGCCGCCCGCTCCTGGCCGGCGGCCCGGCGCCGGGCCCGGCGGCCGGCCGGCCAGTCCAGGCGGGGCCCGACGGTGGCCAGCAGCACCGGCAGCAGGGTGAGAGTGGCCAGGGTGGCGGCCAGCGGGATGAGCAGGCCGGCGTAGCCGATGCTGCGCAGGAACGGCACCGGCAGCAGGACCAGGGCCAGCAGGCCCACGGCCACGGTGCCGCCGCTGGTCACCACGGCCCGTCCGGCGGTGGCCATGGACCGCCGCACCGCCTCTTCGCGGTCGTGGCCGGCGGCCAGCTCCTCCCGCCAGCGGGTCACCACCAGCAGCGAGTAGTCGACGGCCACGCCCAGGCCGATCAGGGCGACCAGGAACTGGACGATGAAGCTGACCTCGACCAGCCCGGTGAGGCCGAGCACGGCCAGGAAGGTGGTGAGGATGGCCACGGCGGCGATCAGCAGCGGCACCAGGGCCAGGAAGGAGCCGAACACGATGGCCAGCACGACCAGGGCGCCGAGGCCACCGACCAGCGTCTCGACGAGCACGCCGGTGTCGGCCGGCTGCTCGGCGGCCGCCGCCCGCAGCGCGTCCAGACCGGTCACCTGGACGGTCGTCCCGGCCGGGAGGGCGCGCCCCAGGCCGTCGGCCAGGGCGGTGGCCTGGGCGGGGTCGCCGCCCTCGGGGCCCTGGAAGGGGCCCCAGACGAGCCCGTAGACGGTGCGGCCGCCGTCCACCACCAGGCGGCGGTCGTCGGTGGTGGTCGGCCAGGCCAGCACCCGCAGCCGGGGGTCGGCCGCCACCCCGGCGAAGGCCTGGTCCAGGGCGTCGGCGGTCCCGGGGCTGTCGACGGTGACGCCATCGGGCAAGGTGACCACCGGGACCAGCGGGTTGCCGGGGCCGCCGTTGCCGTAGGCCTCCAGGATGGCCACGTTGGCCTCGTAGCCCTCCTCCCCGGGGAAGGAGAACTCCTGCGACAGCCGGCTCGGCACCGCCCCGGCGGCGGCCCCGCCGGCGACCAGGACCACCAGCCAGGCCGCGACCACGGCCAGCTTGTGGCGGAGCAGGAACTCGGTCAGTCGCGGCATGGGTCGCCTCCGGGCGCGGACGAGGTCGGGCCGGCCCATCCTGGTCCCGGAGCCCAGGGCCGGTCGTCGGCCCCAGGGCGGCTCCGCGCCTGCGCATCCCGCGCAGGACCGGCCGCCCACCTACGGCGGCCGGCGTACTCAGCCGGCGTGGCCCGGGCTGACCAGGCCGGACTCGTAGGCGAAGACGACCAGCTGGGCGCGGTCGCGGGCGCCCAGCTTGACCATTGCCCGGCTGACATGGGTGCGGGCTGTGGCCGGGCTCACCACCAGCCGCTCGGCGATCTCCTCGTTGGACAGCCCGGCCCCGGCCAGGGCCATGACCTCCCGCTCGCGCTCGGTCAATTCGGCCAGGTCGACGGCGGCTGGGCGGCTGGGCTGGCGGCGGGCGGCGGCGAACTCGGCGATGAGGCGGCGGGTCACGCTGGGGGCCAGCAGGGCCTCGCCGTCGGCGACGACCCGGATGGCCCGCAGCAGCTCCATCGGGTCGGTGTTCTTGAGCAGGAACCCGCTGGCCCCGGCGGCCAGGGCCTCGAACACGTACTCGTCCAGCTCGAAGGTGGTCAGCACCAGCACCCGCACCCCGGCCAGCAGCTCGTCGGCGACGATGCGGCGGGTCGCCTCCAGCCCGTCCAGCACCGGCATGCGGATGTCCATCAGCACCACGTCGGGACGGGTCGAGCGGGCCAGCTCGACCGCGGCCGCCCCGTCGCCGGCCTCCCCCACGACCTCGATGTCGCCGGCGTCGTCCAGCAGGGCCCGGAACCCGGCCCGGACCAGCCCCTGGTCGTCGGCCAGCACCACCCGGACGGGGCTCACTGGCCGGCCACCGGCAGGCTGGCCCGGACGCGGAAGCCGCCGCCGGGCCGGGGTCCGGCCTCCAGGCTGCCGCCCAGGGCCCGGGCCCGCTCCCGCATGCCGACCAGGCCCTGGCCTGGTCGGCCCGACCGGCGGATCTGCCGGTCGGAGTCTGTTGGCCGTCGGCCGGAGGCCGACTCCAAGCCTTCGTCGACGGCCGCCCCGCGGCCGTTGTCCGTGACCTCGACCACCACCCGGTCGTCGCCGTGGGTGACGGTGACCTCGGCCCGGCTGGCCGCGGCGTGGCGGACGACGTTGGTGAGCGACTCCTGCACCACCCGGTAGGCGGCCAGGTCGACCGCCGCCGGGAGGCGCCGGGGCGCGCCCTCCAGCGACACCCGCACCTCCAGCCCGGCCCCGGCCGCCTGGGCCACCAGGGCGTCCAGCTCGTCAAGGCCGGGCGCCGGGGACAGCGGCGCCTCCCCGTCGCCATGGCCGTCGCCCTCGCGCAGCACCCCGAGCATGGCGTGCAGCTCGCCTAGGGCCTCGTCGCTGGCCTGGCGGATGGCGGCCAACGAGTCGGCGGCCTTGTCGGGCCGGCGGTGCAGCAGGTGGGCGGCGACCCCGGCCTGGACGCTGATCACCCCGATGGTGTGGGAGACCACGTCGTGCAGCTCACGGGCTATC
>Ga0081538_10001344_pt1 | contig 25276 bp, 26 predicted proteins | sample TabmetS5T2R1_FD_71022 | JGI IMG/M metagenome (GOLD analysis project Ga0081538, IMG submission 71022) | Tabebuia heterophylla rhizosphere microbial communities from the University of Puerto Rico - S5T2R1 | ecosystem: Host-associated > Plants > Roots > Rhizosphere ... | reverse complement strand
GCCGCCGTCGGCGCCGAACTGGCTTCCACCAACCATGAGGAGGGCGAGGGCGGCCACGCCCCCGAACGCCCAGATGCCGAACCGCCGACCCAGGATGGTCGCCCCGGCCAGCGCGGGCACCAGCAGGAACGTCGCGAGCAGGTTCGAGAGCCCGTAGAAGCGGGCGTTCTGTGTCGGGCCGAGCGGGGACAGGGCCACCCAGCGGTCGTCGATGGCCATGGCGACGAGGTAGGCGCCGAGCACGCCCGTCAGCAGCACGCCGTGCGCGACGAGCGGAAGGCGGGCGAAGGCGAGCGATGCAGCGACGAAGAGGACGATGACGAGCACGTCCACCCAGACCTCGGTCGCGCCCGCGATCCCGAGCGCGAGGTTGGCAAGGAGCACGGCCGCGAGCCCCGGCAGCACGGCGGCCGGCAGGAACACCGCGAGCGCGACGAGCAACGCCAGCGAGACGAGGAGGACTGCCGTCTTGGCGTCGCGGTTCGCGCTGATCCGGTCGTCGAGCTCCTCGAGCTCCGCCACGGGATCGTCGGACGCCTCCGAGCCCAGGCGTCCCTCGCGGTCGAGTGCTGTCGGCGCCACGTCGACGATCGAGACGAGCCCCGGGATCCGGGTCGACTCGGAGGTCAGGAGGCCCCGGTACCCCGGACCGAGCACGGCGATCGGGTAGCGGCGGTCGTTGGGCTGCGTCCCTCCCCGAGGCAGGCCGAGCACGACCACCCGGTCCGCGGGTGGGCCCTGGCCGAACTGGGCCTCGACGCGCCGATCGCCCGGAGGGTTCTCGCCGAGCAGCGAGTTGCGCACCTCGCCGCGTTCGAGCGCGGCAAGTGCGCGCGAGGCGCTCGTTTCGGGACCCGCATCGGGCACGAGGAGGCCGACGGCGCCCCGCTCCGAGAGGGGACGTAGGTCGGCGAGCTCGAGCCCGGGAACGACGACGACGCGCAGCTGAGCGGCGTCCACAGGGGCCGGGTGGGCCGCGGCCACGAGGAGGGCCAAAGCTAGAATCTTCGGTATGAAGCGCAAGGGATACGGACGGGATTTCGGCCTGTCGGCACGCATGCTGACGACGTTGTTCCTGCTCGGCGCGCTGTACGTCGCGTTCTTCGTCGTGCTCGTCAGCGTGATCCAGGCGCCGTTCTTCCTGATCCTCGTCTTCATGGGTGGGCTCGCGTTTCTCCAGTACTTCACGTCCGACAAGATCGCGCTTGCCGCTTCCAGAGCGAAGGTCGTCGACCGTGACCAGGCGCCCGAGCTGCACGACATGGTCGAGCGGCTGTCCGCGATGGCCGACCTGCCCAAGCCGCGGGTCGCCGTGATTCCGACAGACGTCCCGAACGCGTTCGCCACCGGCCGGAGCCCGAAGCGCGCCGTCGTGGCCGTCACCGAAGGGCTTTGGAATCGCCTCAGCAAGCCGGAGATCGAGGGCGTCCTCGCCCACGAGCTCTCCCACATCGGCAACCGCGACGTCGCGATCATGACCATTTCGAGCTTCTTTGCGATGGTCGCCGCCCTGCTGATGCGGATGGGCCTCTGGGGCGGGATGTTCGGCGGCGACCGGGACCGCTCGGGCGGCGCGCCGGTCTGGCTGATCATGTTCGCGGTCTCGCTGCTGACGTACGTAATCAGCTACGTCCTGATCCTGATGATCTCGCGCTACCGCGAGTACGCCGCGGATCGCGGCGCCGCGATCATCACGGGAGCCCCCGAGAACCTGATGAGCGCGCTCCAGCGGATCTCGTCGAGCATGACCCAGATCCCGCAGCGCGACCTCCGCGAGGTGCAGGGCATGAACGCGTTCTTCATCGTCCCGACGAGCGTCAAGTCCGCGTTCTCCGAGCTCTTCATGACCCATCCGCCGCTCGAGAAGCGGCTCGCGCGGCTCGCCGAGATCGCCCGCGAGATGGGCCGGCCGGTCTAGGTCGTTCTCGGTCTAACCTCCCGCGATGAAGCGTCGGCCGTACGGCCGCGACCTGGGCCTGACGATCCGGATGGGGATTGCGCTCGTCCCAATCCTGATCTGGTATCTGCTGATGATCGCGCTGTTCCTCCTCGTCGTGATCGCGGTCGTTACGAGTCCGTCCTGGGAGACGATCCTGTTTCTCGTGCTCCTCGTCGTAGGCGGTCCGATCGCTCTGTGGGAGCAGCTCATGAACTCGGAGGCAGTTGGGCTGCGTGCTGCCCGAGCGAAAGAGGTCAAACGGAACGAACACCGGGAGCTGCAGGCACTCGTGGCCCGCGTCGCCGCGCAGGCCGACCTGCCTCCGCCGCGCGTGGCGGTCGCCCGCTCCTGGTCGCCGAACGCCTTCAGCGTCGGTCTGACCGAGCGCCGTGCGGTCGTCGCGGTCACCACAGAGCTCTTGCGTCGTGACCTGACTACCCCCGAGCTGGAGGCGGTCCTCGCGCACGAGCTCGCGCACATCGCGAACCGCGACGGCGTCGTGATGACGTTCGTCAGCGCGCCCGCGCTGCTCGGCTCGGCCATGTGGCACGAGCGGAGCTGGCGCGGGAGGATCGTCTTTCTCCTCTTCTACTGGCCGTTCTTCTTCGTCGGCCTGCTGACGATGTGGACGCTCTCGCGCTACCGCGAGTACATCGCCGATCGCGGCGCCGCGCAGATCACGGGCGCTCCCGAGCAGCTCGCGAGCGCGCTCCACAAGCTAGGTGTACGGCCGGCGCGCGGAGACCTTCGCGGCGGCCTGGCCGTGCAGGCGCTCTGCATCCTGCCGGCAAGGAAACGTGGCTGGCGTCGCTTCGAGCTGTTCGCGGATCATCCGCCGCTCGAGAAGCGGATCGAACGGCTCGAAGAGCTCTCTCGGGACCTCGGAAAGGCAGCGTAGGTGGGACTTCGCGACGCGCTCTTCGGACGACGCGGCCTGAAGAAGGCCGAGCGCGAGGCGCTCTTCGCGCTACCGGCGGCCGCGGTGACGATGGACGTCGAGCTCGGGCTGCGCTCGGCCGGCGTCGCGGCGGTGATCTTCAAGCCACTCTCGGCCGGGGAGTTCGTGCGGGCCGAGAATGAGATGCAGGAGCTGCTCGACGTCGCCGCGCGGGAGTCGAGCTCGCGGATCGAGCGGCGGACGGATTCCTTCGGGTACGAGTGGCTGGTCATCCGAGACGACGACATCGAGGATCTCGTCACGACCGTCCATCTCGTCGCCTCGGAACTCACGGCGCGGGGCTTCGGCGAGCAGCTCCTCGCGGCGGCGTTCAGGTTCGAGGGCGGCAAGCACCCGCTCGTGCTGATCTACGGCTACAAGCGCGGCGCGTTCTGGCCGTTCGTCCCGACCGGAGAGGGCCAGGAGCGCGACAACGCGGAGGAGCTGGAGCTGAAGGCGAAGCTGGAGCAGGAGCTACCGATCGAGCCCGACCTCAGCCGCTGGTTCGGGCTCTTCGACGCGCCACTCTAGGCTTCGAGGGGATCCCTGAAGCGAAGCTTCGGGAAGCGAGCGAAGTCCCGGTCGGTGGTGTAGAGCATCGCCCCGTGCTCGATCGCGAGCGCCGCGAGATGAGCGTCCATGAGGAGTGGCCCGCGAGCCTGACCGCGGCCGCCCAGATCTTCGAGGACTGACCAGTGACGTTCGGTCGGCTCGGCGATCCCGGCGACGGGCACGTCGAGCCAGGCCGTGACGAGCGCGATCGCATCGCGCGAGCTCAGGGGACGGCGGAAAACCGCGGAGTTCGTCGAGACGCGCAGAAACGCGAGCAGCGAGACGAGCGCGAAGCGAACGGCGTCCTCGCCGCTGAGAACGTCCTCCAGCCATCGACGTGCGGGCCGATGCCGGGCGGCCGACGAGTCGTACGCGTAGAGCAGGAGGTTCGCGTCGACCAGGATCAACGACGATCCGGCCCCTCGACGCGGTCGAGTAGCCCCTCGACGTCGTCTAGGTCGAGATCGGGCCGGACGCCGAGGTCACGAGGCCGCACGCGAAACCGGCTCTGTTCCGGTCGCCGCGATAGTCCCTCCCGCAACGCCTCGTTCACCACAGTCTTGATGGACTTGCCGGTGCGCAGGGCCGCTCGGCGCACCTCCTCCGCGACGTCATCCTCAAGCGTCAAGGTGGTGCGCTGTGGCACACCATGAAGTCTATCAGAGGAGCATCATGATGACACACTCGGCCATGTCCAGGGGCCAGGCTCAGGACACGACCCGGCTAGCCGCCGAATTCCGTCTCGCCGTCTGCGTACTCGAGGGCGTCGAGCCGGGCGATCAGGCCGACGCCGCGGAAGTTGATCTTGTTCGAATGCGGGTAGTAGGCGATGTCGTTCGGGTCCTGGGTCCCGTAGACGAGCATCACCGCGCCGTCGTCGCCGCCCCGGAAGAAGTGCGAGATCCTCGTCCCCGCCGGGCGGCAAACGACATGCCCCGCGCGAAGTTCGTGGGTCTCGGTGTCGAAACCGAAATCGACCATTCTCGGGCTCGGAATCAGCTCGAGCTTCGCGGTGCCTTCGAGCATCACGAAGATCTCGTGCTCGGCCGAGTGGCAGTGCGCCGGCACGGAGGCGGTGCCCGCAGCAAGCGTCCGGTGGTGGAGCCCCGCCTGCTCGGCGCCCGCCTCCCCGGCGAGGACCCGGTCGCCTTCCTCGTCGGGCTCGAGCGCGTCGATGTTGACGATGTTCTTCGGCCGCTCGGCCGGCTCGCCGACCTCCGGCTCCCCGGCGGCGATCTCCTGCTCCCAGGGATGGCCGCCCTGGCCGGACTGCACCCAGCTGCGGCCCAGCCAGGTCACCCCGGCACGCGGCAGGGTCGCGTGTCCGTCGTACCCGAACCGGCCGAAGACGAGCACGTCGAGGCCGTCGTCCCCGGCGCGTAGCGTGTGCGCCTCCCGTCCGGCCCGGTGGACGATGCAGTCGCCCTCGCGGACCTCGTAGACCTCACCGTTCTGCCACGACAGGCCCGAGCCGCCGAGCACGTAGAAGATCTCCTCGTCCTCGACGTGCGCCGGCGTCGACCAGCGATTCGGAACGATCTCGATCCGGTTGACGGTGTAGTCCTTCGCGCCGGCCGCCCGGCCGAGGAACCGCCACGTTGCGGCGAAGTGGCCCTCCTCGTCCGGGTGCGCCTCGACGTCGTCCCAGTGGACGATCCCGCCGGCCACTACGCCCCGGGCAGGTCGGGAATCAGCCCCTCGTCGGAGAACAACGCACGCGTCTCCTCGAGCGTCAGGTCGCTGGGCGGGATGATCAGGTCGGAGGGGGAGAGGTCGTCCTCCGGCAGCTGCTCGCCGTCGTCTCGGACGAGCTGCGCCATCTCGTCGAGGATCCGGTCGAGCGTGGGCTCGTCCTCCTGGTCGATCGCCGCGACCGCCTTGTCGTCGAGCTCGTTCAGCCGGCCGCGAAGCCCATCGTCGATCCGGTACTGCCCTTCACCCATCAACCGAACGATCATCGGTCGAGCTCCTTCTGGCCCGCGCCGGCGCCGACCTCGGCCTTGAGCCGCTCGAGCTCGGCGTCGACCTGCTGCCCGGCCGAGATCTGCGCGAGCTCGCGGTCGAGCTGGGACTGGTCGCCCGCCGTGAAGTCCTCCAGCGTCCCGGCCTCGATCAGCTCCTCGACGGCGCCGGCCCGTGCCTGCATTTGCTCGGTCTTGTCCTTGGCCCGCTGGATCGCCAGGCCGGTGTCGGCCATCTGCTCGCCGATCCCCGTCGCGGCCTCGCCGATCCGCACCTGGGCCTCGGCGGCCGAGTACTGGGCCTTGATGACCTCCTTCTGCGAGCGGAAGGCCTCGATCTTCGCCGAGAGCTGCTTCTCCGAGCTCGCGAGCTTGTCCTGCTGCGCCTCGAGCTGCTTGATCTGCACGTCGAGATCCTGGAGCTGCTGCTGTGCGAGCGTCTTGCGCTCCAACGCCTGGCGGGCGAGATCCTCCCGCCCGGCGGCGACCGCGTCGCGCGCCTGGGTCTCGAGCTTGACGAGGCTCTGTTCGAGCTTGTCGGCCTGGAGCTGGAGCCGCTTCTTCGACGTGACGACGTCGGCGATGCCCCGCTTGACGTTCTGCAGCAGCTTCAGCTGCTCCTCGTACGAGTAGTCCAGCGTCTCCGACGGATCCTCGGCCCGGTCGAGCAGCCTGTTCAACTTCGACTTGATCACCAACGACATGCGCTCCAACAGCCCGGCCACTTGATCTCCTTCCTGAGTTCGCTGGGGCATAGCCTATGCGCCGATGCTCGTCGAGCGGAGCATGCATTCGAGCTGGCTCTCGAACGCCTACCTGGTCGCGGACGAGGAGGGCGGCGCGGCGGTGTATGTGGACAGCGGCGCCCCGCTCGAGCCGCTCCTCGCGGCCGCCGAGCGCTGGGGTGTTCAGCCGAGCCACGTCCTCCGCACGCACGGCGATCTCGACCACGTCGAGCACGAAGGCGAGCTCGGCCTGCCCGTGGTCACCGGCCCGCTCGAGGTCGGAGGCCTCAGGTTCGAGGCGATCGCGACCCCGGGCCACTCGGACGACCACCTCGCGTTCGTCGTCGGCGACGTCTGCTTCTCTGGCGACGTCCTCTTCAAGGACGCCGTCGGCGGCGGCGACCCCGACCAGGTTCAAGACTCGGTGATGCGGCTGATGGAGCTGCCGCCCGAGACGCGCGTTCTCCCCGGGCACACGGACGAGACGACGATCGGCCGGGAGTGGGAGGAGAACCCGTTCGTCCGGGTCTGGCGAGGCCTCGAGCCGGAAGGGACCGAGCGCTGCCGCGTCGGCCGGCGGGAGGGTGTGATTGCCGTCTGGTCGCCGGACTACGACGGCAAGGGGAAGGCTTGGGTGCGGTTCGACGAGGGTGGCGGCCGAATCCTCGGCGGCTCCGGCGTCGAGCGTCTGTGATCGTCGGGCTGCTCTTTCCAGGCGAGATGGGCGCGGCGGTGGGAAACGCCGTCCGCGGTGAAGTCCTGTGGGCGAGCGATGGGCGAAGCGACGCGACCCGCCGGCGCGCCGCGGCCTTCCGGGACGTGGGCTCCGTCGACGAGCTCGTTCGGCGCAGTGAGGTGGTGCTCTCGATCTGCCCGCCGGCGATCGCCGAAGACGTCGCCCGGCAGGTGTTCGACCAGGGCTTCGAGGGGGTCTTCGTCGAGGCGAACGCGATCTCACCCGAGCGGATGCGACGGATCGCGACCTTCGGGCCGAGGGTCGTCGACGGCTCGATCGTCGCCGCGAGCGGCATCAACCTCTACCTCGCCGGCGAGGCTGCCGCGGAGGTCGCCGGCCTCTTCGGCGACGGCGAAGTGAAGGCGATCACGCTGGATGCTCCGGTGGGCGCTGCGTCGGGGCTGAAGATGGCGTTCGGCGGCTGGAACAAGATCGGGATCGCGCTCACCGCGCAGGCCCACGCGATCGCGCGCGCCTACGGCGTCGTCGAGCAGCTCGAGGCGGAGGGCGTCCCCGCCGATCGGCTCGAGCGCGTGGCCGACCGGGCGTGGCGCTGGGCCCCCGAGATGGAGGAGATCGCCGACCTGTGCCGTGAGCTGGGTCTGTCCGAGGCGATCCCCCGCGGCGCGGCCGAGTTCTACCGGGCGCTAAGCGAGGAACGCGGCTAGGCGCTTCGTCTCGTCCTGGAGCTCGCGCCGCGTGACGCGAGGGATCGGCGCGAACTGGTCGAGCTCGACCTTCCCCTTCTCGTGACGCCAGGTTCCCGCCACCTGGCCGTCGACCAGGAACGTGTTCACGGAGTGCGGCGTCTTCGTGTTGAAGACGAGCGGGCGGGACTCCTCAGGGAGGATCTGCGTGCGCCGAGCGTGGACGAGCAGCGTGGCGTCCCAGACGGGGAGGAAACGTGGGGGCGCCGGCGTGTCGGGATCGGGTAGCGGGGCACGCGGGAGGTCGAAGAGCTCCTTGCCGTCCTCGTCGCGGAAACGGCGAAGCGTCAGACGCTCGAGCGCCTCGGAGATTCGGTCGGCGGGCATCATCGCGAAGTCGGCGATGTCCTTGCGGTGCGCGGGCCCGAACCCGCCCAGGTAGCGGCGGACGAGCAGCTCGAGGCCCTTGTCGGGGTCCGCCTTGTCGGGGCCGACCCAGTCCTCGGCCAGGCCGTAGAGGTCGGCGCGGCGCTGCTCCCAGGTCCCGGAAGGCGGCACCCGGACAAGGTCGACGTAGGCGCCGATCCCGAGCGCGATCTGGCGGCCGAGGTGCTCCTCGACCTCCTTGCGCCGCCGAGGGCCGTCGGCGAGGAAGCGGCGCAGCTTCTTCGCCGCGGCCTTCATCGTGCGCGGGTCGGCCTTCGGGTGCACGCGTTCCCACCACTCGAGCCGCGGGCCGCGGATCGCGACCGTGAACGGCCAGTAGTCCGCCCGCGAGACGACGTGGATCGTCGCCCGCATCATCGTTCCCTGGACGATGGAGCGCCGGTCGAGCGCCCGCGTGACGGCCTCGCGCTCGAGCCCTTCGAGCCGCGACCAGAGGCCGATATAGGTCGCGGGCGCGTACTGCGCCTGGATCCCACAGATGCGCTCGAGCGCCTTCGGGATGCTCATCCGTTTGCGCTTCAGGAGCAGCTGCCGGGCGAGCAGCGCGCGGTTCAGCTGCCGCTGCGTAAGCGTCCGCTCAGCCACGTCCTTATGTCTCGAAGAGCTCGAGCTCGGCCTTGCGAACCCGCTCGAACCCGGCGGCCCTGAGGACTCCTGCGTCGAGGAGCCGGCACATCCAGCCGTGCCCGCTCTCCGGGTCGGCCTCGTCTTCGTGCGTCCCGAGGGACACGAAGATGCGTCCGCCGCGGAAGTCCCACTCCTCGATCTGGTCGTGCTCCCCTTCGACTTCGGCGCGGAAGGCGTCGCGATCGTCGCTCAGGCGCCTCTTGACCGTCGCGAGCCAGGTGTGGCGAGGGTCGCTGGTGGTGTCGACGCCGGCGAGCTCGACGAGATCGTCTTCGATCACCTCGAGCGTGAGTGCCTCGATGGAGCGGTCGGTCTCGGGCCAGTCGGGCTCCTCACCGGGCTCGAGCGCAACCAGCTCGAGCTCGAGCCCTTCCTCTTCGGCCCGGGCGAACATCGCCACGACCGACTCCGGAACATCGTCGTCCTGGCGCCTCGCGAGGGCGTGTTCGAGCTCGTGGTCGGGGGCTTCCTCCACCTCGGAGAAGTCCCGGCGCGCGATCAGCTCCACGTACGGCCCTCTGTCGTCGCGGCCCAGTTGCTGGTCGGTGACCTCCCAGGTGATCGGCCGACCATCCTCCAGCGTGGAGAACGTGTGGCCCACTCTTGGAGTGTCGGGCCGGAACCGTCTCGTGGCGCCGTGCTCCTCCTGCCCGTCCGGATGGTGCAGCGTGAGGCGGTACCGGGCCGGGTTCGCGAGCGCGCGCGCCAAGACGTCGTCGCCGCCGGGCTCGATCTGCTCGATCAGCCAGGACCGCCCCTCGAGGCGGACGACGGAGCCGACCTCGAGCGGCTCGTCGGTCGCATAGCGATGCACGCGTTCCGCCCCAGTTCGCGAGTGGGCGACGACGTCGTAGTGGAAGTCTCCGTGCTCGGTCGGCGGGATGACGGTCATCAGCGTCGGCACGATTATCAAACCAGGCGGGAAACGCTGCGGCACCGGGCCCAGGACGGAGCTTGGACCGAAGCTACACTGCCCTCCGCGGGGCTATAGCTCAGCTGGGAGAGCGCCTGGATCGCACCCAGGAGGTCGCCGGTTCGAGTCCGGCTAGCTCCATCACCGATATGGGCTCTGCGCGGCGAGTTCGAGAGCGGCAGGCGTACAGGGCATTGTGCGAATCGCCGGCTCCTGCGAGGACGGCCGGCGATGTCTGGTGGTCGCGTACGAGCCTTCCCGCAGCGAGGGCTCGTAGTGGTCACCACGATCGCGGCCGCAGATCAGGAGGGGCTGATAAGAATCGCTTGATGGCCATCAAGCGCATCAAGCCGAACATCCTCTCCGACCGCTTCGACGAGAGCCGTGCGTTCTACAACGGCGTGATCGGGCTGGAGGGTGGCGACGGCCTCGACTGGATCCTCTTCTTCGGCACCGACAAGCGCGAAGTGCAGCTGAGCGTGATGAAGCTGGATATCAAGGCGCATGTTCATCCCGACGTCTCGATCGAAGTCGACGACGTGGACGAGGTCTACGTGCGTGCCCTCGCCGCGGGGGCGGAGATCGTCTACCCGATCACCGACGAGGACTGGGGCCTCAGGCGCTTCTTCGTCCGCGACCCGAACGGGGCGGTGATCAACGTCACCGAGCATCGGTAGCCACGAGAGGGGCATGCCCCTCGACCGCTCGGGCTCCCGGGGGAGTCACGCGTACCTCTGGCGGACCGCGTCAAATACCCACCGCGGGTGCCACTACGAAGACGCCTTCAGCCAGGTTCGCACAATGCTCGGTACGGCCCACTCTCGACCGGAAGTCCGGCCGCCTGCGGCGGCCATGACGACTTCCGGTCGAATCATCTGCTCACCTTCGACCCTTGGCCGGCCTTAGTCGAGCGTGATGGTTCCTGAGAGAGCGGTATGGCCGGACTCGCCGGCGCCCTTCGTCACACCCGTTCCGCTGCCGGTCGCGCCCGCGAAGACCCCCGTTCCGCCGGAAACCGTCCACGTGAACGTCAGCCGAAACGGGTTCCCGAACGACTTTGCGGCTCCGGGCGCCAACGTCGAATTCCCGGGGAAGCAGACCGTGCCGTCCCCGGGGAGGGTCAGCGTGCCGGCTCCGCTGGACAGCGTGATCGTGTAGCGAAAGGTGGTGTCCCCGCACCGCGTCTCGGGATCGAAGTCGAAGGTGAGAAGGTCGAAGGTCGACGTGGCGGGGCCGAATCCCGCCACCTCGCCCGTCCCGCAAAGGAAGAACGGCGCGGGACACGGGTGTGGCTTCGAGCGCCCGAAGAACTCCTGGAACGTGGCTTCGAAACTCGTCGACTGCGCCGGCACCGCCGGCGCCGCGGCAAGGGCCAGAAGCGCCGCCGCGAGGAGAACAGCTTTTCGCATGCATTTCCTCCCTCGTAACACGCTCTCGGCGCGGCGGTCCGGCCCCCCACGAGGCCCCCGCTGAGAGAGTCGCAGATTGCGCCCCGAGTATTCGCTCCTCTTTCAGGGCTGTCAAGGCGGACTCTGGCTCCGTTGCGCGGAGCCAGATCGGATCGGCGGGACGGAGAGCGTCCTGAGCTGACTCGGCCAAGCCGGCATCGGCAGCGATTCGCCGCTTCAGTCGTTTGAGCAAACCGTGCGATAGGGCCGCTTGCCGAGCGCGTCGTTCCACTCGCGCGCCGTGAGCTCTCGTCCGGCGACGAGACAGGCGTCGCGCTTCCAGGCCTCCGGATCCGTCTCCAGCCGGATCCCGCGATCGCCCGTGGAGACGGCGTAAAGGCGGTCTCCCTCCGGGCTGAACGCCGCCGAGATGAACGTGTCGGGCTCGACGGCCAGCGGCGAGCCGATCGGTTCCTGGGCCTCGACGTCCCAAAGCAGCACCGTCCCGTCCGCGCTCGACGTCGCCATCGAGCGGCCGTCGCGCGAGAACTCCGTCTTCGCGCGGCTGCGCGGGCTTCGCCCGCGGAGTAGCCTGAATCGATGGCCGAGCAGGCCGACGACCGGACAGCAGCGTCCCCGCCGCCCGCGCCGCGAGGCTCGTCGACGCCGCCTCCACAGCGCTCGAGGTTCGGGCTCTCACCCCGCTGGATCATCTTCATCCTCGCGCTCCTCGCCCTCAACCTGTTCGTCAGCGCGCGCGTCATGGGGCCCGAATCGCGCGTGCGGGTCCCGTACAGCCCGTTCTTCCTGCAGCAGGTCGAGACCGGGAACGTCGGGGAGATTCGGTCGAAGGGGACGGACATCCAGGGCACGTTCAAGAAGGCGGTGACCTTCGAAGACGCGAAGCCGACGACACGCTTCCGAACGGAGGTCCCGGCGTTCGCCAATACCGACGAGCTCTCCCGACTGCTCCGGGAGAACGACGTCACGGTCAACGCCCAGCCGCTCGACACGGGCGCGCCGTGGTGGCAGACGCTGCTCGTCGGGTTCGCGCCGACGATTCTGTTCGTCCTCCTCCTCTTCTGGCTCTTCCGCCGGGCCGGCAACGTGCAGAACGCCCTCGGCGCGTTCGGGCGGTCGCGTGCGCGCCGCTACGAGCCCTCCGGAGACAAGGTGACCTTTGCGGATGTCGCCGGGATCGACGAGGCGAAAGATGAGCTGAGCGAGGTGGTCGACTTCCTGCGCAAGCCGGACAAGTACCGCAAGCTGGGGGGCAGGATCCCGCACGGCGTCCTGCTCTCCGGGCCACCCGGGACGGGCAAGACGCTGCTCGCACGCGCGGTCGCCGGGGAGGCGGATGTTCCCTTCTTCTCGCTCGCCGCGTCCGAGTTCGTCGAGGCGATCGTGGGAGTCGGCGCCGCCCGCGTGCGCGACCTCTTCAAGGAAGCGAAGGAGAACGCCCCGGCGATCGTCTTCATCGACGAGCTCGACGCCATTGGCCGCTCGCGTACAAGCGGCGTGGCCGGCTTCAGCGGCGGCAACGACGAACGCGAGCAGACGCTCAACCAGATCCTCACCGAGATGGATGGGTTCGACTCGGCGACGAATGTGATCGTCCTTGCGGCCACGAACCGGCCCGACGTGCTGGACCAGGCGCTGCTCCGGCCCGGGCGGTTCGACCGCCGGGTCGCCGTTCAGCCGCCGGACCGCGAGGGGCGCGAGGCGATTCTTCGAGTGCACACGCGCGGCGTCCCGCTCGCCCCCGACGTCGACCTCGCACGGATTGCCGCGACGACGCCGGGAATGGTCGGAGCCGACCTCGCGAACCTCGTGAACGAGGCGGCGCTCACCGCCGCCCGGCGTGGGCACGACCGGGTCGAGGAGGCCGACTTCACCGACTCGCTCGAGCGGATCGTGCTCGGCGCAGAGCGCAAGGTGCTGATGAGCACCGACGACCGGCGGCGGACGGCCTACCACGAGGGTGGGCACGCAATCGTCGGCATGCTGACCCCTGGGGCGGATCCGGTCCGGAAGGTCTCGATCATCCCGCGGGGGATGGCCTTGGGAGTGACGTTCTCCGCCCCCGACGCGGACCGCTTCAACTACCTGGAGCCGGAGATACTCGCGAAGATCAAGGGCGCGCTCGGCGGGCGCGCCGCCGAGGAGATCGTCTTCGGCGAGATCAGCACCGGCGCGGAATCGGACCTCGAGCAGCTCACCGCGCTCGCCCGGCAGATGGTCGGGCGCTGGGGGATGAGCGGCGCGATCGGGCCGATCTCGGTGATTCCCCGCGACGGATCGGGGCCGTTCGTCACCGGCGCTGCGGAGGTCTCACCGGAGACCCGGAAGCTCGTCGACGACGAGGTGCGCCGCATCGTCGCCGACGCGTACGACGAGGTCGTCACCCTCCTGACGGAGAATCGGGCACGTCTCGACTCGCTTGCGAGCGCCCTGCTCGAGCACGAGACGCTGGACGAGGACGACGTCTACGCGGCAGCCGGCGTCCCGCGATCCCAGGCGACGCCGGCCGAAGCACTCGCCGCGGCGGCGCGCTCGAGGACGTAAGAGCACAGAGAACGGGCCCGGGGAGCTCGTCGCCGCGCCCGGGCCCGTTCTCGGCCGGCTAGAGGTCGCCGGAGCCGGATCCGTCCGAGCCCGATCCGTCCCCGGAGCCGCCGCCGCCTCCTCCTCCGCCGCCGCCCCGGTCTTCGGGACAGTCCTCGCGGGGAGCGGGCTGGTCGTCCTGGATGTAGGCGGCGGCGGGATCGGAGCCCGCTCCGCCCGAGGACGAGCCGCCGGCCGCGAAGGCGCCGGAAGCCCACAGCGTCAGGGCGGCGCCGACGATCGCGGCGACGACGAACAGCGGTGTCAGGCCGAGCTTGCGTGCGTCGTCCATCGTGTTCACCTCCCCTCGTTCGTCACGGGATTCGTCCGAACCAGAGCGCCGAGAGCCCGGCGCCGAGCAGCAGGAACACGGCGCCGGCGCCGGCGAACGCCGCCGTCAGCTCGCGCTTCTCGTCCTCCCAGGAGACCTGCGAGCCGATCTCCTCGTACACGGCTTGCAGGTCGGCCTCGGTCGGCGCCTCGAAGTAGCGGCCGCCGGTCTCCTCGGCGACCCGCCGGAGCGTCTCGCGGTCCGGCGGGACGTCGTAGGTCTGTGTCTCGCCGACGTCGTTCGTGATGTCGACGGTGCCCTCGTCGGTTCCGAGCGCGATCGTGTAGACGGGCACGCCTGTCGCCTTCGCTTCGTCGAGGATGTTCAGCGGCTCGCTCCCCGTCGAGTTCGCCCCGTCCGAGAGGAGGAGCACGGCGAAGAGCGGCTTTCCGCCCGAGAGCTTCTCCGCTTCCTCCTGATCGGGCGCGAGCTCGACCGACGTGACGATCGCGTCGCCGAGCGCCGTTCCGACGTCCCCTTCGATCGAGTCGAGCGACGACCGAACGGCGTCGCGGTCGTCCGTCGGCTCCTCGAGCACCTGGACCGAGCTCGAGAACGAGACGAGGCCAACCCGGAAGCGCTCCGGCAGCTTGTCCAGGAAGGACGTTGCCGCCGACTTCGCGGCGTCGAGGCGGGTCGGCGCGACGTCGGTCGCGGTCATCGACGCCGAGCTGTCCATCGTCAGGACGACGGTGGCGTCGTCCCGTGGGACGGCCACGACCGCCTGCGGCCTAGCCATCGCCACGACGAGCGCGGCGAGTGAAGCGAGCGCCAGCAGCGCGGGGATGTGCCGCCGCCGGCCCGGCGACGCGTCGACGACGTTGGCCAGCAGATCGAGGTTCGTGAACCGCGCCGCGTACTTGTTGCGCCGGCGCTGCACGAACCAGTAGACGAGGAGCCCGACCGGAACGATCAGCAGCCCCCAGAGGAGCACCGGTGTCGCGAAGCTCATCGCCGCCTCCTCTCGCGGTCGACGAACGCGGCGAACGGCCGCAGCCAGTCGCCCTCCGTCGACAGGACGAGGTGGGGGACGCCGAGGCCGGCCAGCTCGCGGCCGAGGTCGGCGCGTTCCACGGCGGCGACCTCGGCGAACCGCTCGCGAATGCGCTTCCGGGCCGTGTCGACATGGAGCTTCCGTCCGGTCTCCGGGTCGACGAGCCAGATGTGCCCGACGTTCGGCAGCTCCTGCTCGCGCCGATCGCGGATCTCGACCGCGACGACGGCGTGTCGCGCAGCGACCCGGAGGAGCGGTCCACGCCAGTCGCGCGGACCGCGGAAGTCGGAGACGACGACGGCCAGCGACCGCTGCCGCGCGACGCGGGCCAGCTGGACGAGGGCGTCGCCGATCGACGTCGCGCCGACGCGCTCCGTCTCCGGCTCACGGCGCACGGCGAGCAGGACGCTCAGCAGCCCCACGCGCCCCTGCCTGGGCGGCAGGCTGAGCGGCGGGTTCCCGCCGAACGTCGCGACGCCGATCCGGTTGCCGCGCCGCGACGCCAGGTGTCCCGTCGCGATCGCAACCCCCTCCGCGACGTCCCACTTCCGGCGGTCGGCCGTGCCGAAGCGCATCGAGGGGGAGACGTCGAGCAGGACCCACGACGTCAAGGCCCGCTCGGCGACGTCGACCCGAACCTGAACCTCGTTCGATCGCGCAGTCGCGTTCCAGTCGATCCGGCGGACGTCGTCGCCCGGCTCCCACTCGCGGATTTGTGCGAGCTCGGTGCCGATGCCCAGCGCTGCCGTGCGGTGCTCACCGGCGAGCAGCCCGTCCACCCGCCGTCCGATGCGCAGATCGAGCGCGCGCAGCAGCCCGTCCGGGATCGGGCCCGGACCGGGCCGGTCCGGCGTCCGCTCCGGGACGAGGGTCGCGGTGCTCACGCCGCACGCTCCGCCAGGTCGATCTCGGGCAGCGGCACCGTGTCGAGCACGCGCTCGACGATCGACGTCGGGCTGACGTCCGCGGCGAGCGCCTCGTAGCTCAGGACGATGCGGTGGTGCAGCGCGTCGGCCGCGAGCTCGCGGACGTCCTGCGGCAGGACGTAGTCCCGCCCCCGGATCAGCGCCAACGCGCGAGCGGCGGTCATCACCGAGATCGGCCCGCGCGGGCTGGCACCGAAGGCGACGTACGGCTTCAGCGCCGCGAGACCGACGGATTCCGGATCGCGCGTCGCCGACGCGATCTGCACCGCATAGCGCGAGAGCGCGGGATCGACGTAGACCGTCTTCGTCGTCTGCTGGAGGGCGAGGAGCTCGTCGACTTCCAGGATCCGGCGGACCTGAGCGAGCCCCTCCAGCGCCCGCTCGACGACGGTGAGCTCGTCCTCCGCCGACGGATAGTCGACGACGACCTTGAGCATGAAGCGGTCGACCTGCGCCTCGGGCAGCGGGTACGTGCCCTCGGACTCGATCGGGTTCTGCGTCGCCATGACCAGGAACGGGCGCGGCGCCTTGTGGGTCTCGCGGCCGATCGTGACCTGGCGCTCCTGCATCACCTCGAGCAGCGCCGACTGCACCTTCGCGGGCGCGCGGTTGATCTCGTCGGCGAGCAGGAAGTTGCAGAAGACGGGGCCGAGCTCGACGTCGAACGCGCCGTCGTGCGGCCGGTACACCCGAGTGCCGACGAGATCGCTCGGCATCAGGTCGGGCGTGAACTGGATGCGGTTGAACGTCCCGCCCAGGGCCTGGGCGGTGCTCTTGATCGTGAGCGTCTTCGCGAGGCCCGGGACGCCCTCGATCAGAAGGTGGCCGTCGGCGAGCAGGCAGACGAGCACCCGCTCGAGCATCGTGTCCTGCCCGGCAATGACGCGTTTGATCTCGAAGAGCGCGCGCTCGAGCGACTCCTGCTCGGGGTGGCGCGCGTCGTCTGCGACGTGAAGGTCGTTCATGCGGTCTCCTGTGGTCGGTGCTGGCGTTGAACCAGCCAGGAAACCGCCGACGCCTAAGGACGGTCTGAACGGCGGCTGTGAATCTCCTGTGAGTGCGCGCTAGGCGCGCTCGGCGAGCGGCAGGGTGATCCGGAACGTGGCGCCCGCGCCGGGCCGCGATGACGCGTTCACGTTCCCGCCGTGGGCCCGCGCGACGGCCGAGACGATCGAGAGGCCGAGACCGACTCCGCCCGTCCGGCGTGAGCGTGAATCGTCGGACCGGTAGAAGCGCTCGAAGACCCGTTCGACCTCGCCGGGCTCCATCCCGGGCCCGGAGTCCTCGATCTCGATCCAGGCCTGCCCGTCGTTTCGCGCCAGTCGAACGTGGACGGGTGACGCCGCCGGCGTGTGCATGCGCACGTTGGCCAGGAGGTTGTCGACGATCTGACGGAGCCGCCCGTGATCGCCGACGACGCGCGCCTTGTCGACCTCGAGGTCGATCGGCCGGTCGGGCTCGACGGCCCTCGCGGTGTCGACCGCCTCACGAACGACGTTCTCCAGCTGCACCGGCTCGCGCTCGAGCGGTCGACCTTCGTCGAGGCGCGCCAGCAGGAGCAGGTCGTCGACGAGGACGCTCATCCGTTCGGATTCGCGCGTGATGCCCTTCATCGAGCGCGCGAGGTCGTCCGGCCGGCGGTCGGCTCCGCGCGTGAAGAGCTCGGCGTACGCCCGCACCGCAGAGAGCGGCGTTCGGAGCTCGTGGGAGGCATCGGCGACGAACCGCCTGAGCTTCCGCTCGGACGCATCCTTCGCCCGGAACGCGGTCTCGATCTGGGCGAGCATCGCGTTCAGCGCGATTCCGAGCCGGCCGACCTCGCTGTGCGGCTCGGCGCGTTCGACCCGTCGCGACAGGTCGCCGCCGGCGATCGCAGCCGCCGTCGCTTCGATCGCGTCGAGCGGTCGGAGACCCATGCGCACGACCCACAGGCCAAGCCACGCGAGGCCGGCGAGGACGAGCGTCGTGACGAGCACCATGATCAGCAGGAGGCGATTGAGCGTCGCGTCGACGTCGTCGAGCAGCGTCGCGGCGACGATGATCGAGTCGCCCTCCCAGGCGGCGCTGACCCGATAGCGGCCGTCGCCGTTCTCGGCGGGAACCGTGAACTCGCGCGAGCCGCCGTCGATCGTGATCGTCTCCGGAAGCTTGGGCGGGGAGGCCGTCTCCGAACCGGGGTAGCCAGCCACCTGCAGCGCGCAGACCGCCGTCCCGTCGGCGCTCCGCAGCTGGAAGAAGTCCGAGGGCGATCCGCCCGGCGGGGCACGGCGGTCGTGGTGCGAACAGCCACTCTCGAGGTCGTGCTCTGCGCCGCGGCGGAGGTCGGCCAGCGTCTCGTCGGTCCGGGCGAGCAGGAACGAACGGAGCGATGCGTAGGTGGCCACGTCCGCAGCCGCCAACCCGACCGTCGCCAGCGCGATGACGCCGAGGACGAGTCGCGCTCGCAGCGAGAGTCGCGACAGCAACTACGCCCCGTCCGCTTCGAGCATGTACCCCGCTTGGCGGATCGTCCGGATGACCGCGGGCCCGACCGCGTGGAGCTTCCGGCGCAGGTAGCTCACGTACGTCTCGACGACATTCGCGTTGCCGCCGAAGTCGTAGTGCCAAACGTTCTGGAGAATCTGGCTCTTCGAGAGCACGCGTCCAGGGTTCAGCATGAAGAAGCGGAGCAGGTTGAACTCGGTCGCCGTCAGGTGCACGCGAACGTCTCCGCGAAAGACCTCGTGGCGCCCTTCGTCGAGCACGAGATCCCCGAACCGCAGGACGTCGCCGGGGAGAGCGCCGGCCGTTCGCCGGAGGATGGCGTGCGTTCGCGCAACGACCTCGGCCAGGCTGAACGGCTTCGTCACGTAGTCGTCGCCGCCCGCCCGGAGGGCGTCGACCTTGTTCTCCGTCGCGTCCTTTGCGGTCAAGAACAGCACCGCCGCCTTGAAGCCCTGTGCGCGAAGGCGTCGACCGACCTCGATGCCCTCGATGTCGGGGAGCATCCAGTCGAGGACGATCAGGTCGGGATCGAAGTCCCGCGTGGCGTCGATCGCTTCGCGGCCGGACGCGGCCTCGCGCACCTCGAACCCCTCGTACCGCAGCGCCGTGGCCACCGCGTCGACGATCGACGGCTCGTCGTCCACGACGAGGATCCGCCGACTGCGGTTGCCGTCCACGGCGGCATCGTTCCTGCGCTTCCTGTGAATCGCCTGAGAATCAGGTAAACGGCGCTTAAGAGGCTGCGTGGATACTTTCGGTCGTGATGATGGACGATCCCCTGGGTCCACCGCCCGAAGAGGTCGATTTCGAAGAGAGCGTCGAGGACGCGCTCGCGTCGCTGCCGCCGCAGCTGCGTGACTTCATGTCGAACGTCGCGATCGTGATCGAAGACGAGCCGCCGCGCGGGATGCCGCTACTCGGCCTCTACCAGGGATTCCCCCTGAACAGTCGCAGCAGCGGCTACGCCGGCGTGCCGCCCGACAAGATCACCATCTTCCGCGGCCCGCTCGAGCGTCTATACGGAGCCGACCCCGCTCGCCTCCGCGCCGAGATCCGCCGCGTCGTCTTGCACGAGGTCGCGCACCACTTCGGCATCAGCGACGAGCGCTTGGTCGAGCTCGACAGGTACTAGGCCGGCTAGCCCGCCCAGTGCGTGGCGCAGTAGGCGTCGCGCGCGGCCCTGCCGCCCAGGAGCGGGGGATACTGCATCGTCGTCTGGATCAGGCGCGCCTGCGTTGCGGCGTTGCCCTCGATCTCGCGCGCGACGAGCTCGCGCGCGGCCGGCGTCGGCGCGAGCGCGAGCAACTCTGCGTTCCTCCACGCGGTCTCCCGCCAGGCGACGATGGTCTGGAAGAGCGTGAAGTCGTCGATCGTCGTCGGCAGGTTGGTGTCGTCGATCGTGGGGTCGAAGCGCCGGGCGATCTCGGCGATGACGTCGTCGGTCACCCGGTTGAGGATCTGATTCACGCGATCGTGGTCCGGCTTCCGGCTGGCGCCCTCCGGGCTGACGAGACCGACGCTGTAGAGGACGAACGGGAGGTCGCGCTGCACGTGCGCGTTGATGCCCAGGAGCAAGTTCCCCATCGCGGAGACCGCTCGATCTCGCGCCGCGTCGAACGCCACTCTCCAAGCAGGCGGGACCTCGACCGTCCTGCCGGACGTCCACGCGTCGTGGGCGGCGAAGTAGTAGCGGGCGAAGATCACGTCCTCGTGATTCACGAACCGCGTGTCGTCGAAGAACGGTGATTCGATCGTCCGCCGGTATTCCTCGGTCACGCGCAGGTAGGTGAGGGCGAAGATCGCGTCGTGGTCGCACGTCGATGCGAGCGGCTCGAGCCGCCTGGTCATCTGCCGAACGACCTTGTCGACGCACTGCGGACGGCCGGCGATGCAGTCGTCCGGGCTCGTCACGTCATAGGGGAGAGAGAGCCCGGGGAGGAGGGCGCTCCAACCGACGAACGGCGGGTCTTCTGCGACCGCGACGGCCGGTCGCGCAAGTGCGATGAGAAGGAGCGCCAGGAGCGCGAGCCGCAAAGTTGACCGCAGAGGCATCCGTTGATTCGATTCGTGCCCGATCGCGACGAAACCCTAACGCGCAGATCCGGGTTTGTGAAATGCCCATGACGGAGAAGATCAGGGTCCCCCGCTCGTAAGGAGCTGTTAACTGTGGCAACCCCAGAGCTCGTCCCCTCGCGAGAACCACTGGCCGGTGCGGGCGCCGCCGATGGCGTGCGCGCCACGTTCGACGCCGTCGAGGAAGCGATCGAAGCGCTCGGCCGGGACCCCGGCCTCGTGCTGATCTTCCCGACCGGCGTGCTCGATCCTCGAGACGCGGCGACGCAGGCACAGGCGGCCGCCGGAACCGCACTTGTTGCAGGAATGACCGGAACCGGCGCGATCACGCAGGGCGGGGCGATCGAGACCGGTTGTTCGGCGGTCGCTTTCGACCCCGCGCTTCCGGTCGGTGTCGGCACCAGCACCTCGACCGACCCGCGGGCGGCGGGGCGTTCCGCCGCCGCCGAGGCGCTGCTTGGCGTCGAGCGCGCAGCAGGCCATGCGGCACTCCTCTTGTTCGTCGACTCCGAGTCGGGCGACCAGGCCGAGATCATCGCGGGCGCCTACGAGGTCGCTGGTGGGCGCATCCCGCTCGCGGGAGGGGCAGCCGGCGGGGACGTCCGAGCCCAGTTCGCCGACGGCGAGTCACTGTCGGGGAGCGTGGTCGCCGTCGCCTTCGTGAGCCCCACGCCAATCGGTGTCGGGATTGGCCACGGCTGTGTGCCGCGAGGCGCACCATCGATCGTCACCCGCTCCCGAGGTCAGGTTCTGCTCCAGCTCGACGGCCGTCCTGCCGAGGCGGTCTACCTCGAGAAGCTCGGCATGGGCGATGTCCCGTTGAGCGACGCCGACTTCGAGGCGATCGCGATGGCGCATCCCCTGGCTCAGCCGGAGCTGCGCGGCGACATTCGGCCACGCTATGTCCGCGGCCGCGTTGCCGGAGGCGGCCTGATCTGCGCGACGGGCATCGAGGCAAACGCCGCCGTGGATATCTGCGAACAGAAGCCGGACGCGACCGTCCGGAGCGCGTTGGGAGCGGTGCGCGACGCAGTCGAGCCGCTCGAGGGCCCGGCGGAAGCCGTCCTGCTCTTCGACTGCGCCGCGAGGAGCGCTCGGTTCGGCAATGCGCTCGCGCCGCGCGAGATCGAGTCGATCATCTCGTCCTTCGGCGATCCTCCGCCCGCGCTTGCGGGCGTCTATACCCGCGGGGAGATCGGGCGAGTCCGCGGGGCGAAAGGAGACCGGAACTATTCCCTCGTCGTCGTTGCGCTCAGCTCCACCGGTTGAGCACCGCGATGAGCTGCTTCGACGCTTCGTCGAGGCGGCCCGCCGCGCCCAGATCGTCACGATCCTCAACCTCGCACGTTCGGAGTACGAGCTCGGCGAGCTTTTCACCGCCGAGCTGTGCGAGGCGTTCGAGGCCGAGATCGCGTTCGTCCTCGCGACGCGTGACGGCGGCGCAGTCACTCTCGTCGGGGCCCACGGACTGACGTCCGAGCAGCGTCTGGCGCTGCTGGACGACGAACGGGTCGAGCGGGTGCTGACCTCTGCGGACACGCGTCTCCACGACAGCGATCTCCTCGGCATCGGGACGCGCGAGCTCGTACTCGTGCCGTTCATGGGCGAGGTAGCGGGCATGGTCGGGGTGGCGCGCCTCTACGACGAGCCTTTCGACGAGGGAGAGGTCGCGCTGCTCGAAGCCGTCGGGGAGAGCCTTCAGCACGCGCTGGAACGGCTCCGCCTCGGCGAGGAGCGGGATGCCCTCCTGCGGCGCGAGTATGTGGCGCGTCGCGAGGCGGAGGCGACGACGGACCGGCTCGTCCGGCTGAAGCGCATCACCGAGACGATCCTCTCGGGCCTGCCGGTCGAGAGCATGCTTCGCGAGCTGCTCGAGCGCCTCCGCGAGGTCGTCACCGTCGATGTGGCCGCGATCTTCCTGGTCGAGGGCGCGGAAGGCGCACCCGTCATCCGCGCGTCCGCAGGCAGCGGCGAGCACGTCGACGCGACGATCGAGCTCGTCCAGCGGAGCGTGCTGGCGGAACGGGTCAGCGAGGAACGCCGCGGGGTCGAGCTCGGCGGTGACGGTCGTGAAACGATCCGGTCGCTGATCGGCGTGCCGATGGTCGTCGAGGGCAGGATCATCGGCTTGCTCGTGGCCGGCGCACTCGCTCCACGGGACTTCTCGCCCGTCGACAAGAGCTTGCTCGGGCTCGCGGCCGACCGCGCCGCGATCGCGATCGAGAACGCTCGGCTCTACCGGGAAGCCGAGGAGCGCGGACGTGCGGCACAGGTGCTCGGCTACGTCGCCGACGGCGTCTTCCTCGTCGACGCCGACGGCGTCGTCCAGCTCTGGAACCCGGCGGCCGAGGCGATCACAGGCGTCTCTGCCGAGGCGGTCCTCGGCCGCCCGATCGCGGAGGCGATTCCCGGCTGGGCGGCCCTCGCCCGGGCCGTCAGAATCGCGAGCGCCCCCGCAGCGTCCACCGGCCCGGCCGCGACGATTCCCGTCGAGATCGAGGGTCGTGAGCTCTGGCTGTCGGTCGCCGGGGTCGGCTTCGCGGAGGGCACTGTCTACGCCTTTCGAGACCTGACCGAGGAACGGCAGCTGGAGCAGCTCAAGTCCGACTTCATCGCCACCGTCTCACACGAGCTGCGCACGCCGATCGCCGCCGTTCACGGCGCGGCGAAGACGCTCGAGCGCGAAGACGTCGTCTTCGGCGAGGACGTGCGCCGCCGCATCCTCACCGTCATCTCGGAGCAGTCCGAGCGGCTCGTCAATCTCGTCAACGACATCCTGCTGACGAGCCAGGTCGAGTCCGGCCAGCTAGAGCTCGCGCGTGAGCAGGTCGACGTCTCGGACCTCGCCCGCGGCGTGGTCGAGGCCGCGCAGATGCACGCTCCAGAGGGTCTTTCGGTCGAGCTCTCGGCGCCCGCGACCCTGGGGCCGGTCGCGACGGACCCCGACAAGCTTCGGCAGGTGCTCGCCAACCTCGTGTCCAACGCCGTCAAGTACTCGTTCGGCCGGGGACTTGTCGACCTCCGCCTGGAGCAGCGCGCGCAGCACGTGCGCATCGCCGTGCGCGACCAGGGCGTTGGCATCCCGCAGTCGGAGCAGCAGCGGATCTTCGAGAAGTTCTACCGGCTCTACCCGAACATGACCCGTGGGGTCGGCGGCACCGGGCTCGGCCTGTACATCTGCCGGGAGCTCGTGCGGCGCATGGGCGGCAGCATCTGGGTCGAATCGACCGAGGGAGTCGGCTCGACGTTCTTCGTCGAGCTGCCGCTCGCTCCGTAGCAGCCGGACGGCGTTAGCGCAGCCGCTGGAAGGCGCGGAACGACGGCTTCCGCTTGCCGCGCACCGTGACGACGCCGGACTGCCAGCCGGACAGCCGCCGCTCGTCGCGGATCAGGAACCAGACGAGCATGTCGATGCGTCGCGTCTTGCGCGCGACGGCGAACGCCTGGTGCACGTAGCGCGCCTGCGCGGCGTAGCGGACGCCGAACATCCGGTCCGGCGGCCTCGTCTGGTAGCCGTACTCGGTGATCCAGATCCGCTTCGGCCCGAACAGGCGGTCGACCCGCTTGATCAGCACGCCGATGTTCCCGAGCTTGACCTCCTTCTTCGAGCGCGGGACGGTCGTCGGCCGCTCGAACCGGTTGCTGTAGTACGGATGGTGCGCGTATGCGTCGAAGCGCTTCAGGCCGGCGCGGCGCAGCCAGGTCAGGAAGACGAGCGGCGAGGTCGAGGGACGTTTGCTCCGCGGGGCGTCGTTGCCGCGGGGGCCGGTGCCGCCGCACGCGACCTTCTCGCCCCCGAGACGAGTCGAGTGCACACCCGACCAGATCGCCGAGCAGATCTTCGCGTAGTCGAACGCGCTCTGGGGCCGCCATGTGCCTCGTACTCGCCGCCACTGCGGCCTGAGGAACACCGGGTTGTTGGGCTCGTTCCAGGCCAGCCAGTGACGAACCGCCGGGAGGCGCCGCACGGGCTCGTTCTCGTGCTCCTTGACCATGTAGGTGCCGCTGTAGCGCATCGCCGCCGCGTGCGCGAACTGGCGGAGATGGAGCATGCGCCTCGGCAGCCGGTTCTTGGCCCGTCCCGCCCAGCGCGGCGTCCCGAAGATGGTCAGCAGGACGCGAACCTTGTTCCGCCTCGCCTGGACGACGATCTCGTCGACGGCCGCCCAGTCGTACGCCCGATCAGCCGGGTTCGCGGGTGAGACCGGCCGGCGGCGCGCGACGCCCGCCCAGTTGACCGTGACCCGGACGATGCCGGCGCGCAGGGTCCTCAGCTGGCGGAAGGCCCACACGGTGCGGCCGTAGATCTGCTCGTCGTCGTAGAAGCCGACAAGGATGCGTGATCTCTGCGCGGCGGAGCTTGAGCTCGACGCCGAATCGGCGGGCGGGCTAGTGGCAATTGCAACACCTGCTGCGGCCGTGAGGACGGCGAGAACGATGGCGGCACTTCTCAGCATGGGGGCGAGGGTACCCGGGGTTCGGCGGACCTAACCCGGCCCTTACGAACGTTTTACGGCTTGCCGCTCCGAGCGGTGCATCCCCCGTATGGGGAGTAGCCGCACCCGGTTTGTAGTCCTACGTTTCGTCCGAACCCTGCCTGACCGCCAAAGCCTGCGGCACCTCGCTGAGGCGGCAACTGACAGGGGCGAAGGCAGCAAGAGGAACAGCCGAATGCAGCAGCGGCGGGCGATCCCTGACGTGGATCACCGCGCCGGTGTGCATGCGGCGCACTAACAGGAAGGGCCGCAAGGGGGCGGCTCGGAAGGAGAGCAAATGAAGAAGCTAATCGCGCTGATCTCCGTCCTCTCCCTCGCCGTCGTGGGCGTGGCGCAGGGCGCGCAGAGCAGCGCATCCAAGACGAGGAACGTCGAGCGTCTTTGCGTGTGGGTCGAGCCGTCCGGCACGCCGGACACCCGCTTCGACCTCAAGGCGGTCAAGGCCTACACGGCGGTGAACAAGATCTGCATCGTCGGGAAGCGGGGCAAGACCGGC